>RCND010000284.1_pt1 | contig 28596 bp, 29 predicted proteins | sample 2041351 | NCBI WGS metagenome assembly RCND01 (sample SAMN09708230, study PRJNA481090) | Marine sediment metagenome, whole genome shotgun sequencing project. | biome: marine sediment; feature: ocean; material: sediment; isolation source: Sewage treatment plant 12B marine sediment (STP12B) ... | reverse complement strand
CTATTTATTACTGTTTTCAATTTGTTCACTTGTTTTTCCAAATCGTCTTTCTCTTCTTTGATAATTCAGTATTGCTTCGTAAAAGTCCTTCTTCCTAAAATCGGGCCACAAAATATCTGTAAAATACAATTCGGCATAAGCAATTTGCCATAATAAAAAATTGCTGATACGCATTTCCCCACTAGTTCGTATCAAAAAATCAACGACGGGCAAAGTAAATGTATATAAATGACTATTTATAATTTTTTCATCAATTTCTTCTATTTTCAGTTCATTATTAACAATTTTTTTAGAAATGGATTTTGTTGCTCTGATCAATTCCTCTTTAGCCCCGTAGTTAAGGGCTAAGGTCAAGATCATACCGTCATTTTTCTGTGTCAATTTCATGACATCTCGTAGCTGGTTTCTAGCCATTGATGGCAGTTTTTCCAAGTTGCCAATAGCTTGAAGTTTTATATTATTTTTCTGAAAAGTATCGATCTCTTTTTTCAATGAGTTAACCAGAATAGTCATAAGGGTGTCGACTTCAATTTTTGGACGTTTCCAATTCTCAGTTGAAAAAGCATATAGTGTTAAAGCTTCGATCCCGAGTTCTACGGAAGCCTCTACTGTTTGTCTTACTGATTCAACACCTTTGTTGTGACCGAAAACTCTTTTGAGACCCTGCTTTTTAGCCCACCTCCCATTACCATCCATGATGACGGCAACATGTTTAGGGACAAACTCCTTATCTATTTGCGAAACTATATCCATAATTTCATTTTAAAAACTTCCTGTATAACACCCTTCTCTTCCAAATCCAAATACAAGAGTTATTCCTGTAAATACATACCAGTCATCGTTATTAGGGTTGATTTGTGTATTGGCGCTGTCAAGATCAAATGGATAACTGTCTATGTCATCCTTGAATGTATATCTAAAACCTGCTTCAAAGCCAATTCCTATATTCGGAGCAAGTATTGTTTTGAATCCTGCTCCAAAGGGCATGGTGAAATTAAAGGTACGACCATTGTCCAAGGTTCCGTAATTTACGGTACCCGCCTCTACAAACATATAGGGAGTATTGGTATGGCCTGTTTTTCCCAAGCTGTATTTAAAAAAATGGTATTCTATTCCCACTGCTAGTTCATGAATATCATTTGAAAAGCTCAGATCTCTGGATTTTCTAAAGGAGTTGCTGGATTCTGAATCACTTCCCGAAATTTGTGAATAGATATATGTGGCCCTTAATGAATAATGAGGATGCATATTCCATTTAAAAATTCCTCCTATCGCAAAGCTATTGGGATAAATATAATTCGTACGTCCGATATCTCCAATATAATTACTCCCTCCAAGGAAAAGTCCAGCCTCATTAATTTGAGAAAAAACACTACCGGAAAAGCAGAAAAATAGGATTACAAATACAATTTTTTTCATCATAAAAAATAGTGTGCAAATATAAAAAAAATACATTTGCATTTGGTTGAAATGAACGCTCTTTTTTGATTAACAGTTTTTTAAGAGTAAAATTGTACTATATCCTATGAATTAATTGCGTTTATCCTCTCCCCACAGGAGCTTTTCACGTAGGGTTTTTATAAAGGTTTGATCGTTAAGTTGAAGTGTCATAATGTAAAAGTTGCACTTCTTAATAAATACCTTTGATTTATTGTTCAAAGTATACATGCGAGAATCGAGAGTCAGTAATACTTCATCAGCGCGACTATCGATATGTAATCCGATATGGGTTCGGTCTGGGATTACCAGTGGGCGAACCGCTAAACTATGGGGAGCAATTGGTGTGAGAACAATGTTCTTGGAGGAGGGTGAAATAATGGGTCCGCCACAGCTCAAAGAATAGCCTGTAGATCCGGTAGGTGTTGAAATGATCAGGCCATCGCTCCAGTAACTTGTGAGGAATTCGTCATCTAACATGGTGTCCACTTTGATCATGGAAGCCGTATTCTTTCTGGTGATCGTTATTTCATTAAGGGCGAAATTCAAGTTTCCTAAATCGTTTACCTCTTCTTCTGTATTAACTTGGAGCAAAGACCTTTTTTGAACAATAAATTGGCCTTTCATGATCTGTTCAAACGCAGATCCAATACTTTCCTTTGGGATATTTGCCAAAAACCCTAGTCTTCCTGTATTGATTCCTATTACTGGAATTTCAAGATCTCTGATAAATGTTATTGACCTCAAAAATGTTCCGTCTCCGCCAACTGAAAAGAAATAATCAAGGTTCTTGTTGAGGTCATTATATCCCGAAAATGTTTCCACATTCTCCTCCTCTACAAGATGATAAAAGCTTTTGAAAAAGTTTTCTTCGAAAACTATGGCTACCTTATTTTGCCTGCACAATTCAACAAGTTGCTGCACATACTTGATCGTATTCTCATTATTTGATTGTCCGAAGATTCCTACTTTCATAGATCGTAAAGCGCTTAGATATTCAGGTATTTTTGCAAATAATTGGACCGGTCATTTAATTCTTCAAGATATTTGTCTTTTTGGAACTCATTGAGAATTTCATAATTATACCTTCTAAATGAATGCAAGGTATTATTAATATCATGGAGGCTTAATTTTAATGTAATTTGAGCTATTTCATTATCAACTTTGGATACGAAAGCGCCAAACAAAGTAGCATTATTTGACTCTACGATCTGAGAAATCTCACTAAAAGAGTACTCATTGATGTTTTTTGCAACAACCAGAATCACTCCTTCTTCATGTAAAAAGGGAGTGCATTTGAACAAATTTAGAAAATCATCAAGATCATAATACCCGATATATTCTTTTTTGGAATTTAAAACGGGCATCAAATCTGTGTTATGGGTTGCAAAATTTTGTAAAACTTCGAACCAGTTCATTTTGTCAGTGGCGTAAAATGGCTGGATCAGTTGTTTAAAATCATTCAAACTGAGCTTTTCAGTCATCATCATTTCTACTTCCTCACGAGAGATTGCCCCATAAAAAAGCTTGTCGTCAACAACTGGTATATGTGAATAGGAGTATTGTGCAAAAGAGTCCTTCATTTGAAGGATCTCATCCTTTAGTTTAAAAGGTTGGATATCTTTTAATATGTAAGTGATGGTTTGCATTAAATAAGACAGTTCCTAAGGATAAAATTGTAATTTTGCCCACTGATTCAATCGGACTTTCGTGTAAAGATATAATATCTTTTGCATTAAAATTATAAATAAAAGACCAATGACTAAATTAAGCGTCAATATCAATAAAATAGCGACATTGAGAAATGCCAGAGGAGGAAATGTGCCAGATCTTTTGAAGGTCGCTCAAGATATACAGAATTTTGGTGCTGAGGGCATTACCATTCATCCTAGACCTGATGAAAGACATGTTAGATATCAGGATGCATTAGATTTAAGGCCGATTGTGACCACAGAATTCAATATTGAAGGTAATCCTATTCCGGAATTTGTTGATCTTGTTTTAAAAATTAAACCGGAGCAAGTCACTTTAGTTCCTGATGCTGTTGATGCAATTACTTCAAATGCGGGTTGGGATGCGGATAAACACGGTATTTTCTTAAAAGAAGTTGTAGATGAATTTAAAAGAAACGGCATTCGAACTTCAATTTTTATGGACCCGGTTGATTCGATGATGGAGGCTGCAGCTGCTACAGGAACAGACAGAATAGAATTGTATACAGAGTCATATGCTGTTGCATTTGAGAAAAAAAATAAGGCTGGCGTATTGGCTTATGTAGAAACTGCTAAAAAGGCTAGTGAATATGGTCTTGGTATCAATGCAGGGCACGATCTTAATCTTCAAAATTTAAACTATTTTGTAAAGGAAGTGCCGGGTGTCCTTGAAGTTTCCATAGGGCATGCGCTGATTGCAGAAGCATTGTATTTTGGACTTCAAAATGTTGTGGGAATGTATCTTCAAAAACTTAAATAATGGCACTGTTACATTCATTAATTTTAGGAAAAGGGGAACCTATGATCATTTTACACGGTTTTCTTGGGATGGGGGATAACTGGAAATCACTGGCAAATAAGTTCTCAGCGCATCATGAGGTTCACATTGTAGATCAGAGAAATCATGGCAGGAGTTTTCACGATGATGATTTTTCCTATGAACTCTTGGCGGAAGATCTTCTGTACTATCTTGACTATCATCAACTTCAAAGAGTCGATATATTGGGTCATTCCATGGGAGGTAAAACTGCAATGCTTTTTGCCGTTGAACACCCCGAAAGAGTTCATAAATTAATCGTGGCTGATATTGCCCCTAAATTTTATCCTCCGCACCATCAGGTGATTCTTGATGCACTGGGTGAAGTGGATTTTAATAAGATCAGTACGCGCGCTGAGATAGATGATATTCTTCAAAAATATATTCCCGAAACAGGGATAAGACAATTTCTTTTAAAGAATGTATATAGAAAAGAGAAGGATCAGTTGGCTTTCAGATTTAACCTAGAAGTACTTGAAGAACACTATGATGAAATAGGAGTTGCCTTGCCGCCAAGAACCTTATTTGAGGGCCCTGTATTGTTCTTAAAAGGGGCTTTGTCAGGATATATTACTGAGCAGGATCAAGTTATGATTTCAGCCCATTTTCCGAATAGTAAAATCATAACTATTTCTAATGCCAGTCATTGGCTTCATGCAGAAAACCCAATTGATTTTTATAGGAATGTTGCGGGATTCCTTGAAAATGATTAATTTGCCACATAGCCTTTAAATTAATCAGATGAATTATATTTTTAAAGTTTTACTCACTGCGCTTGCAGTGCTTATTATTGCTTATTTATTGCCAGGAGTAGATGTAGATGATTATGGAACGGCTATTTGGGTAGCTTTTATTGTTGGTATTTTATTCTCTATTTTAAAACCTATACTTGTCATACTCACCCTACCGGTGACCATTCTGACGCTTGGTCTGTTTTTATTCGTGATCAATGCAGCCATGATACTTGTGGCAAATAGCTGGATTGACGGATTTAGTGTATCCGGATTTTGGACGGCGCTCTTGTTCAGTATATTGCTGTCATTTTTTGAATCTGTTCTTTATAAGCTTATCGAAAAATAGGAACTCACTTACTTAGCAACTCTTCTCTGTGTTAATTTTAACATAAGATTGTTAATTTTATACTTCCAAATACAATAATCATTGCCATATATTGCTGTAAAATCATTATTTTTGCAGCCTCAATTTTTTAAAAAGAGATAAATTTATTTATAATGAAGATTACTAAAGAAGACATTGATGCGCTGAATTCAGTTGTTAAAATTGATATCACAGCGAATGATTATCAGGAAAAAGTTGATACACAGCTTCATGATTACAGAAAGAAGGCAAATATTCCTGGATTTAGAAAGGGACATGTTCCAATGAGTCTTGTAAAGAAACAATACGGAAAATCTGTAATGATTGATGAAGTTAATAAGCTTCTGCAGGAATCATTAAATAAATTTTTGGTAGAAGAGAAATTGGATGTTTTGGGTAATCCATTGCCTAAAATGAAGGAGAATTTTTCATGGGATGAAGATCAGTTCTCATTTGAGTTTGAATTGGGTCTGGCTCCGGATTTTGAGGTAAACCTTAAGCCAAAAAAGGCAATCACAGGATATAAGATTATTGCTGATGACAAAATGATCAATACTCAAATTGACAATATTAAAGAGCAATACGGGAAGTTGATCACACAGGCAAGCATAGAAGAAAATTCTAATGTAACTGGAACTTTTGTAAACGAGGAGAAAGAGATTGAAAAGAAATCTACTTTTAAGCTTGAAAAGATAAAAGGGAAGGCAAACCTTAAAAAGTTTGTTGGAGCTAAAGTTGGAGATACGATTGAATTAAAATCTAAAGGTTTGTTCGCTGATGAACATATGCTGATGAATGTGTTAGGTCTTTCGCATGATGAGGGACATGACTTTGAAGCACCTTTGACTTTTTCAATTGAAGAAATTACACAAACAGAATTGGCAGAATTGAATCAGGATGTTTTTGACAAAATATTCGGCGCCGGTTTGATAAAAAGTGAGGAAGAATTCAAAAACAGGTTGAAGGAAGATGCCGAAAAACAGTTTGGATCTCAGTCTGACCAGCAATTGCTCAATGCAGTTACTGAAAGCCTGATCGAGAATACAAAATTTGATCTTCCTGGGGAGTTTCTTAAGAAATGGTTAGCGGTATCCGGTGAAAAACCTATGACCGCAGAGCAGGCTGGGGAAGAGTATGAAAGATCAGAGAAAGGTTTAAGATATCAATTGATTGAAGGAAAGCTGATGACTGATCATAAAATGCAAATTACATACGATGATCTAAAGGAGTATACAAAAGGATTTGTAAGGGCTCAAATGGCACAGTTTGGTGATAACAAGATTGAAGACAAGGAACTAGATGATATTGTAAATCGTGTTTTGTCAAATCAGGAGGAAGTCAAAAGATTATCTGATCAGTTAAAGAATGAAAAACTATTGAAATTCTTTAAAGAAAACATCAAATTGAAGACCAAAGAAGTGACTTATGAAGATTTTATAAAGGAGGTTTACAAATAAATCTTTACAACATTAAAGACTCCATAATGACTGCTCATTATGGAGTTTTTTTATGGACTGAAACAAGGCTGTGTTCATACAGTTTTTTACAGTGGTAGTTGAAGATAATTACATCCCAATTAATTAGTATATTTACAGACTTAACGATTAAAAAGTATTTATATGAATTTCGGAAATGAATTTAAAAAATTCGCTGTACAAGATCAAGGAATCAACAGTTTACATGTTGATCAGATGGTCAGCAGCGTAACTCCATATATAATTGAAGAAAGACAGTTGAATGTTGCTCAAATGGATGTTTTCTCCCGCTTGATGATGGATAGAATCATTTTTTTAGGAACAGGTATCAATGATCAGGTGGCCAATATCATTCAGGCACAATTATTGTTCTTAGAAAGTGTAGATTCTACCAAAGATATTTCAATATATATCAATTCTCCTGGAGGAGGGGTATATGCCGGGTTAGGAATTTATGACACAATGCAGTTTATAAAGCCTGATGTGGCAACGATCTGTACGGGAATGGCAGCTTCTATGGGTGCTGTACTCATGTGTGCCGGACAGAAAGGAAAAAGATCGGCACTTCCGCATTCAAGAATTATGATTCACCAGCCAATGGGTGGGGCACAAGGACAGGCTTCTGATATTGAAATTACGGCACGTGAGATTATGAAATTGAAAGATGAGCTTTATGCTATTATAGCCAAACACTCAGGACAAAAGGTGAAAAAAGTTCACGATGATTCGGACAGAGATTACTGGATGAAGGCTGAAGAGGCAAAAACCTATGGTATGATTGATGAAATACTCAGTAGGAATAAATAAAATTATGTACGGAGTAAATTCCGTTGAAATATAGAGATTATGGCGAAGAAAGAAGAACTGGAATGTTCGTTTTGTAAGAGAAAGAAGGAAGAGACCAATTTGCTTATTGCCGGTGTTGACTCACATATTTGTGATAAATGTATCGAGCAGGCCCATGGCATAGTTATGGAGGAGTCCATCAGTGAGAAAAAGAACACGAGTGCTGATTTTCTAGTAAAAAAACCAAGAGAAATTAAAGATTTTCTCGATCAATATATCATTGGGCAAAACCAGGCAAAGAAAGTGATGTCGGTGGCGGTTTATAATCATTATAAACGTTTGCTGCAAAAGCCCAATTCCAAGGATGACGATATTGAGATCGAAAAAAGTAATATCGTTTTGGTTGGAGAAACCGGGACTGGAAAGACACTTATTGCAAGAACGATCGCAAAAATGCTTGATGTGCCTTTTGCTATTGTTGATGCCACTGTTCTTACTGAAGCTGGATATGTTGGGGAAGATGTCGAAACGATTTTAACAAGATTATTGCAAGCTGCTGATTACAAAGTTGATAAAGCTGAAAAAGGCATTGTGTTTATCGATGAAATTGATAAGATTGCCAGAAAAAGTGATAATCCTTCAATTACAAGAGATGTTTCAGGAGAAGGAGTACAACAGGCTTTATTGAAACTTTTGGAAGGAACTATTGTGAATGTTCCCCCTCAAGGAGGTAGAAAGCATCCTGATCAGAAATTCGTTGAAGTAGATACTAAAAATATTCTTTTTATAGCAGGTGGCGCTTTTAGTGGTATTGATAAAGTAATCAGTAAAAGATTGAATATGCAGGCCGTAGGGTACTCAGCTTCGATATCAGATGATAAAATTGATGATGAAAACTTATTACAGTATATCATTCCATCCGATCTGAAAACTTTTGGATTGATCCCTGAGATCATAGGAAGGTTGCCGGCGCTTACTTTTATGAGGCCTTTGGATAAGAAAACCTTGAGATCCATATTGACGGTGCCTAAAAATGCCATTATCAAACAGTACACAAGACTATTTGAAATGGATGGGATCACATTTGAAATTAATGATAAAGCTCTTGACTTCATTGTTGATAAGGCTGTTGAATACAAACTTGGTGCCAGAGGTTTGAGATCTTTATGTGAGGAGATTCTGACTGATGCCATGTTTGATATGCCTGGAACAGAAGAAACAAGTTTAAAAGTGACTTTAAAATATGCTGAGGATAAACTGACAAAATCTACGATCAAGAAGTTAAAGGCAGTATCCTAAGTTAAAATAATAGCTAGTTAAGAAAAAAACTGTCATCATCTGGCAGTTTTTTTATCTTTATATTTTACATGAAAGAATGATTGCAAGAGAAACCATTGACAAAGTATTCGAAACCGCTCGGGTAGAGGAGGTCATTGGTGATTTTGTTAACTTAAAGAAAGCAGGCGCCAATTATAAGGGTTTGAGTCCTTTTACTGATGAAAAGACACCTTCTTTTATGGTGTCTCCGGTGAAGCAGATTTGGAAGGATTTTAGCACCGGAAAGGGCGGAAATTCCATTACTTTTTTAATGGAGCATGAACATTATTCTTATCCGGAAGCTATCCGTTACCTGGCCAAGAAATACCAAATAGAGATAGAGGAGACGGTTCAGAATGATGAAGAAAAGAAACGCTCTGATGAGAAGGAAAGTATGTTTCTCGTTTCTGAATATGCAAAAAATTACTTTGCGGATATCCTAATAAACTCTGAAAAAGGTAAGGCTATTGGCTTGTCATATTTCAAGGAAAGAGGCTTTACAGATGAGACGATCAAAAAATTTGAACTGGGCTATTCACTAGATGAATGGTCGGCTTTTACGGATGCTGCTGAAAGTAAAAAATACGAGATTGAGTTCCTGGAAAAAACAGGACTTAGTATAGTTAAAGAGAATCGAAAATTTGACCGATTTAAAGGTCGTGTGATGTTTCCTATCCACAGTATGAGTGGAAGGATTCTTGGGTTTGGGGGAAGAACCTTGTCTTCAGATAAAAGGGCGGCAAAATACCTGAATTCTCCTGAAAGCATCATTTACCATAAGAGTAAGATTCTTTATGGTATTTATCAGGCCAAACAAAGTATTGCTAAAGAAGACAACTGTTATTTAGTAGAAGGGTATACCGATGTGATCTCAATGTGGCAATCTGGTATTGAAAATGTTGTATCCTCATCAGGAACAGCCCTTTCCTCAGATCAGATAAGATTGATCAACAGATTGACCAATAATATAACGGTGTTATTTGATGGAGATGCAGCTGGTATCAGGGCTTCTCTTAGGGGAATTGACCTGATTCTGGAACAGGGTATGAACGTAAAAGTTGTAACATTTCCGGAGGGAGATGATCCGGATAGTTTTGCAAAGGCCAGGACTACTGAACAGATAACCGATTATCTCAAAACACATTCACAGGATTTTATTCAGTTTAAAACATCTCTTTTACTTGAAGAGACTAAGAATGATCCTATTAAAAGAGCAGAGTTGATCCGGGATATTGTAGCCAGTATTTCTAAGATTCCAAATAATATTCAAAAAGAGATCTATGTGCAGGAATGTGCGCGAATTATGAATATCTCGGAGACGGTATTATTTAACGAATTATCTCAAATTTTAAATAGAGAGCATCGTGATGGGCAATCTTCTTCTGTGCCCAAAACACCATTTACCGGTGTAAAAAAGGAAACCAAGAAGGTAGAGAAGATAGATCAGTTATTTGAAATGGAGAAAAAGATCATTGAGATTTTACTGCTTTATGGAAATGAGCAAGTAGATTTTATTGATTTCACCTCTGAAATTGATGACGATGGCAAAAAAAGAATTGTAAAGACCAATTATAGCAATGGGGTATGTAAGGAAATCTATATGCATCTGCAAGAAGATGAGATTGAATTTACGAATCCAATTTTTCTCAAGATCTATTATGAGATTATTCATCTTTTGAATCAGGACCAGGGAATCAGTGCTGAGCTATTTACAAATCATGAAGATCAAGACATTTCTTCTGTAGTTACTGATATTCTGATGGAAGAAGAAAGGCACATTTTAAGCAAATGGGAGAAGCATGATATCTTTGTTAAGAACAAAGAAAGTTATTTACCTAAACTGGTTATGGATGTACTTTATAATCTTAGAAGACTGCTTATTGCCGAAAAAATTCATGCTTTAAAATTAGAACTTCAGGCTACTCAAGAGTTACAGGAAGCGATACAGGACAATCAGGATGCCCTGGAGTCCATCAGAGATTATACAGCATTGAAACAATTGCTTTTTGAAAAGCTTAACCGTGTGATCTAAGCCCCGCTTTTTAACATTTCTGAAATTTCACATACAGGGATTGCAACCATTTTATGCAGATTTGCTTTGTGTAAGTTGCTATAGAGACTCAGTACTTCTTTCTGTCTGATAGTGAGCTCCCTTTCATCGGCTTTTTTTTCGATATGATCCATCGCCCATTCCAATTCGTCATAACTCGCACCAATCTGATCTTCATCTGTACGATCATCACCCCAAAGTCCGTCAGTCGGAGCTGCCTCGATGATTTCCTGGTTAACACCCATATGTTTTGCCAAGGCATAGACCTCGCTTTTCATCAGATCAGCAATTGGACTTAGATCAACACCACCATCTCCGTATTTGGTATAGAAGCCAACGCCAAAATCTTCCACTTTGTTTCCGGTTCCTGCCACAAGAAGGCTTTTTAGGGCAGCAAAGTAATACAAGGAAGTCATTCTAAGTCTGGCTCTGGTGTTGGCCAGAGACATAAACCTGTCTTCTTCATTGTCAACTTTTGGAAGCGCTTCTATGAGACTATCGAATACTGGCGTAAGATTTACCTGTGTCATACTTACATTAGCATAATTTTTCTGTAACCATGCTACGTGATTCAAAGCCCTGTTCACTTGCGACGGGGCCTGGTGAATAGGCATTTCCAAACACATAACCTGCAATCCGGTTCTGGCACATAATGTTGAGGTCACTGCAGAATCTATCCCTCCGGAAACTCCAATAACGAAACCTTTTACCCCTGCTTTAGTAGCATATTCTTTTAACCAGTTTACTATGTGATTTGTAACTTTTTCTGTGTTCATTATTGCCAAGTATTTATTAGTTTTGCGAGGCACAAAAATATTAATTTTTATTGGCAAATATTTTAAATGAAGCTTTTTAAATATACTTTTGTTTTTTTTCTACTGTTAAATATGTTGGCTTGTGGCAAAAAAAATGACAAACTAATAGATGTAACTAAAATTGAAGCAACAACAAATTTGATTAGATTTGATCAAAGGTTTTACGCTTCAGCACCTGAGGATCTTGGAAAACTTAAATCTGAATTCCCTTATTTGTTTCCTGAACCAAATCCTGATTCTGTATGGACAGCTAAAATGAACGATGAGGACGAGTTATTTCTTTATCAGTCGGTGCAAGAGGTTTTTGGAGATTTTTCAGATCAGACAATAGCATTGACAAATTTGTTCAAACATGTAAAATATTATTATCCAAAATTTAGAGAGCCTAAGGTGATTACCATTCTGTCGAATGTTGATTATAATAATAAAGTGGTATATGCCGATAGCTTATTATTTGTTTCCTTAGATGTTTATCTGGGAAAAGACCATGAAGTGTATCAGGATTATCCCAAATACATCAAGCAAAATTTCAACAAGGAACAGCTTAAGGTGGATGTAGCAGCACAACTTTCTCTTCCGATTCTAAGGCCTTCAGCTACTAACACATTTATTTCTAGAATTATCCAGGAAGGGAAAAAGTTATATTTGATGGCAGCCTTTCTTCCGGAAACAGAAAGGTCGGAAGTAATTGGTTATGACAAAGAGCAGTACCAATGGGCAGAAATAAGTGAAAGTGATATTTGGAAGTATTTTATCCAAAATGAAATGCTGTATTCAAACGACCCGAATCTTAGTGAAAGGTTTATCCATGACGCGCCATTTTCAAAGTTTTATTTAGAAGTAGATAAGGATTCTCCGGGTAAAATTGGTACTTGGTTTGGTTGGCAAATTGTGAATGCTTTTATGAAGAATAACGATTTGAGTTTGCAGGAAATGATTGTGACGGATAACGAAGAGATCTTTAGTAAATCAAAGTATAAACCAAGGAAGAATTAAAGAATAAGGAGCTTGACTCAACAAGGATCTAATTGATCATATTTTAAAATTAAAGAATAGTAATATTATGGCAGTAAAGCACAGTTCAGAAATAAGTATCAAAGTAGGATTGGATGAAAATAAGGTTCCGGAAGAATTATATTGGTCGGCTGATGATGGTGCCATTGATGATATGGAAGCTAAGGCATTGTTACTTTCGGTTTGGGATTCTTCTCAAAAAGACACCTATAAAATTAATCTTTGGACCAAGGAGATGCCAGTGAATGAAATGATTCAGTTTTTTCATCAGACCTTAACCTCTATGGCTGATACTTTTGAAACGGCTACCGGAGATGACAAAATGAGCGCCACCATGCGTGATTTTTGTGATTATTATGCTGAAAAAATGGGTATTAAAAAGGAATAAGTCTTAGTGTAAAAAAGATTTCTTTTAAACAGGCTGAGCCCTAGTTTGGCTTGAATTCAAGTATTTGTTTCAATATTGTTTGGTAATCATTTTCGTTATTGACAAAGTCAAGTGTTGATACGTCAATGATCAACGTATTCAATTCTTCTTTTGATTTGATAAAAGACAAATATCCCTTATGAATTTTTTCCAGATAGTCGGCCTGTATGTTCTGTTCATAATCTCTGCCTCTCTTTTTGATATTTTTAATCAGTCTATCAGTGTTTTGGTACAGAAAGACATAGACATCTGGCTTCGCAATTTCCTTATACATAATGTCAAACATTTTTCTGTATAACCGATATTCCTCTTTTGGAAGGGTAATTTGTGCAAAAATCAGCGATTTAAATATAAAATAATCGGATACGATAAAATTTTTAAAAAGGTCAAATTGGGCGATGTCATCTGTAAGTTGATGATACCTGTCGGCCAGGAAGCTCATTTCAAGAGGAAAGGCATAACGCTCTTCGTCTGCATAGAATTTAGGGAGAAATGGATTATCTGCAAATCTTTCCAGAACAAGTTTTGCATTATAATCGTCACCAATTTTGTTGGCAAGGCTGGTTTTGCCAGAGCCAATATTTCCTTCGATAGCGATATAATTGTATTTTTCAACTAATGAAATAGGTCGAACAAGTTTGGCATCGGTCTTTTCGACCACTCCTTTGTCAGCAGAATTTTGAAAACAAATCAATATAGTTTTTTTAGCAATGGGGTGAATTAGTTTCGGAGCAATTTCAGCCAATGGAACTAGTACAAACTTTCTATTGAGCATTTCAGGATGTGGCACTTTAAGGTCATTATTAAAAATGATCTCATCATCAAACAGTAAAATGTCAATGTCAATAAGGCGATTGTGGTACACCTGATCAGAATTTCTCAGCCTGCCTAATTTCTGTTCGATTTCCAAAATGGTTTTGATCATTTTTTCAGGACTAAGACTGCTCGATACTTCCAGGCAGATATTGTAGAAATCCTCCCCTTCAAATCCCCATGATCTGGTTTTGTACACTGAAGAAATTTTTCTCACATGCCCAACCAATTGATTTATTTCATCAATGGCACACTGTAAATTTTCAATCCTATTGCCCAGATTCGTGCCTAAAGACAAATATGATGTACGAACAATTTTCAAATCCAGTTTTTTTAATTCAAATCGGATGAAAATAAACAATAACATCCTATATTGGTCTAAAACCCCTTGTTGTTTAAGGCTCTTACAAAGAAAACAAAACCAAGGCGGAATTAAGATAGCTTTGAACTTTAGTTTTTAACATTTGTAACATTTAGCAACTATAAACGACATATAAGAAAATTGATTGAATGACTTTTTTAAGAGAATTATTAGCGGCTATTTTAGGTGTTTTCATATCATTTATGATCATGTTCTTCGTGTTCATAGCCATTGGCTCTATGGTAAGCTCAAGTTTTGTAGATGATGAAAAGGTACTTGTTAAGAATAACTCAGTATTGGTGCTACAACTGGAGGATGTGATAAAAGATTATGCGCCCAAAAACGATGATCCTTTGGCCCAAATTTTGGGATTGGAAGAGAAAAAAATGGGACTTGATAATATATTGAACGCCATTGATAATGCAAAATATGATGATCATATTTTAGGTATCAGTATAGAATCTTTGATGATTCAGGGTGGAGTAGGACAGATCCAAGAAATCAGAGATAAATTATATGAATTTAAGGAGTCCGGAAAGTTTGTTACTGCCTATGCCGATGTTTTTGAACAAAAGAATTTTTATTTAAGTTCGGTGGCTGATTCTATTTATGTAAACCCGGTTGGTTTGATTGATTTTAGAGGATTATCAGGAGAAGTATTGTTTTTTAAGGACTTTCAAGAAAAATACGGCATGAAAATGGAAGTTATTCGTCATGGAAAATATAAAAGTGCAGTAGAACCGTTTTTAGCCAATGAGATGAGTGAGGCTAATAGAGAACAAACAGAAGCTTTTTTAAGTTCTATCTGGTCAGAAATGGTTGAGGATATTAAGGAAAGCAGACAGATCGAGACCAGTGAAATCAATCATATAGCTGATGAGTTATTGGCGAGAACACCAGACCTTGCAATAGAAAACAAGATGATCACCGGTAAACTATATAAAGATCAATATGTTAAAGTCTTAAAGAAGTTGGGAGGTCTGGAAGAGGATGGTAAATTATATTCAGTAAGTCTAAAAAATTATATTAATTCTGGAAAGGGAAGAATTATCAACAGTGCTTCTGATAAAATCGCCATCATATATGCACAGGGTGATATTATGTATGGTAAAGGTGACGAGAATTACATTGGGCCTGAGCTTATCATTGAATCTTTGAAAAAGGCAAGAAAGGACAGTGATATTAAAGCGATCGTACTTCGCGTAAATTCTCCGGGAGGAAGTGCACTTGCTTCCGATATTATTTGGAGAGAGGTGGAGATTACAAAAAAAGATAAACCTGTGGTTGTTTCTATGGGGAATCTGGCCGCTTCGGGAGGATATTATATTTCTTGTAATGCTGATAAGATCGTAGCTGATCCAACTACCATCACCGGCAGTATTGGTGTATTTGGAATGGTACCCAACATTAGTGAATTCGCTGATCGAATTGGTATCAATGCTGAACAAATAGGAACCAATAAGCGTTCTGTAGATTACAGTCTGTTTGAACCCATGTCAGATGATTTTTACAATGTGACCAAAGAAGGCATTGAGCAGGTATACACAACTTTTGTAACCAAAGTGGCCGAAGGAAGAAATATGACATTCGATGAGGTTGATCAGATTGCTCAAGGTAGGGTTTGGACCGGAAAACAAGCACTTGAAAATGGTCTGGTTGATGAATTAGGAGGCTTGGAAGATGCGGTAAAAATTGCCGCCTCTTTAGTGGATATCGATGAGTATAGAATAAGAAGTTATCCTGATTATAAAAGAGAATTAAAAGATATGATTTCCGGCCCGTTCGGAAGTGTAAAGCAACAAGTACTTCTTGATGAAATCGGAAAGGAAAACCTTAAAATTTACAAACAATTGCAACAGTTTGGCGATTGGAAAGGAATACAAACCAGATTGCCCTTTTTATTGGAGATCCGATAACATTTAATGGATCATAAGTTTCATTTCACTTCTGTATTTGGAAGCACTTTTACCTGTAAATTCTTTGAATAAGCGGTTGAAATGTGAGAAGTTGTTAAAACCGCATTCGAAACAGATATCAGTAATACTTGTCTGGTTCTCCTGCAATAATTTTGTAGCGTGAACTACCCTGTATTCATTGACGAGTTTTGTAAATGTCTTACCGGTAGCCTTTTTAAAATATCGACAAAAGGCCGGGGTTGTCATACTTACTTTGTCGGAGATCTCATCTAAACTGATATGTCTTTTGAAATTAGTGTTCACATGTTTGAATATAATATCGATTTTTTTACTGTCTTGTGGTTCAGTCTCAAATGCAAATCCGTCTACGTTCAACAAGGAATAATCATTGGCAAGCGACAGGTCATTAAGAATTTCAAGTAACTTGACCACTCTTGACATGCCTTGATGCTCTAATAGTACTTCAATTTTTGGACCGACGAGTTTTTTTGTTTCAGGTTTAAAGATGATTCCTTTTTTAGCTCTTTCAAAAAGTGCGTTTATATTTCCCATTTCAGGGATGTGGTAAAATGTATTCCCTAGAAAATCCAATTTAAACTGAACAATGGTTTCAGTTCCTTTAGTTGTAAGCCTGTCAACAAATCCATGGTGAGGAAGGTTTGCTCCAATAAGAATAAGCATACTGTTATTAAAATAAGACAGGTGATTTCCTATATGCCGCTTTCCTTGACCTTGATTTACGTATACCAGTTCTACTTCAGGGTGAAAATGCCAATATGCAAAATTATTGATAACATCCTTACTGTGTTGTTTTACAGAAATACTGCTACCAAAGCTGGGACTTATTTTTTCAAAACTAGGTTTTTTATTGTTCATTTTTTCGCGACTTTATATTGCAAAAATAATCTATTTTGATTTTGTATTCTATACGAATTTAACTTTATTATATGCAAAATTAACTAATATAAATGTTAAGCTAGTGTAAACTGTTAATTACGTATATAAATATGCCAATTCAGTTGTTTTTGAGAAAGAAAAGTGAACATACATTTGTCCTGTCTAATTTTAATAAATATATAAGATGAAAAATTTAGCAAGAAAAAGTTTAGTAGCAGTTGGATTAATGATGTCGTTATCAACTTTAGCAAATGACACCGAACCAACATTTAAAGAAAAAGAAAAAAAAGTAACCAACATGCGTTTTGAAAATGTGGAGCAGGGATCTACATTAAGCATTAAAGATCTGAATGGCTTGGTTCTGTATAATGAAGCAATAGATCAAAAAGGAGACTATTCAAAAGGATTTGATTTAACTGCCTTACCAAATGGAGATTATTTTTTCGAATTGAATTCGGAATTAAAAATTGTAGTAATTCCATTTAATGTAAAATCAAGTGATGTAGTTTTTGATAAGGAATCAGAAGAATCAATTTACAAGCCTGTTGTGAGAACTAAAGATAACATGGTATATGTTTCAAGAACAGTAATTGAGGAAACTCCATTGTCTTACAAACTCTATTATGCTAACAATTATGACTTGGTTCATACGGCAAAATTTGAAGAATTGGAAGAAGTGAAAAAAACTTATGATTTTTCAACAGCAAAAAAAGGAAATTATGTTTTCGTATTTGAATCTAAAGGAAGAAAATTTACGAAAAACGTAAAAATTTAAAAGTATTATTAATTAGTTATTGTCCAGTGATTTATAAAAGTGAGCTCGTCCCATTCGAGCTCATTTTTTTTTGCTCTAATTTTAAGAAGAGAAGAACTTAAAATTATCTGTGGGGAGTTTATCTCGTAATGAAATGATAGATAAGTAACAGATTCATTTACTTCGGAAAAATCATAACAGGTACATAAACCCAAATATGAAAGGCTTGTCACTAATTAACCCAATTATATTCTAAATTAACCTATCTATGTGTTAATAGATTTCAAACTGTTAATTACGTATATAAATTAGCCAAAAATGTTGTTTTCTAACTTTTATTTCCCTTCTATATTTGTCATGTCTAATTTTAATAAATATATGTCATGAAAAAATTAACAAAGAAAAGTGTACTGGTTCTTGGACTGTTTATGTCTATGCTGACTTTCGCAAATGGTGAAGTCGAACCAACGAAAGAAAAGGAACCGAATGTGACTAGCATGAGTTTTAAAAAAGTAAAACTTGGCTCGAAGTTATCCATTAAGGACGGAGATGGCGCTGTGCTTTACAAAGAATCAATTGTAAAAACAGGAGATTATTCTAAAGGATTCGATCTTACAACCCTGCCAAATGGTGAGTATTATTTTGAACTTGACACAGAGTTGAAAATTGTAATCATACCATTTAATGTAGTGTCTAATCAGGTAGTGTTTAAGAAAGAGGAAAAATCAACTATTTTCAAGCCCCATATTAGGGTCAAAGATGATATGGTTTTTGTTTCACGAGTTTCTTATGAGGAAAGCCCAATTGAATATAAGATCTATTATGCAGATAATTATGATTTGGTCTTATCAGAAAAAGTCGATAAGCAAGCTCATTTAAAGAAAATCTTTGATTTTTCTAAAGCACAAAAAGGAAACTATCTCTTCGTCTTTAAATCCAATGGGAGAAAGTTTACCAAAACCGTAAAAATTTAATACCCATTATTAATTCATTATTGTGAGATGATTGCCAAGTGAGTCCTTTCCATAGGGGCTCACTTTTTTTTGTAAGTGACGAAGCTATAGTCAAACTCATGAGTTGCATCCGCTTTATAATCCTCTCTGTTTATTTCCTTCCATTTTGTGAAATCAATTGGCGGGAAAAAAGTATCTGCATCTTTGAAGGAATGATGAACCAGGGTAAGATCTAGCATATCGGCATGGTCTAAGGCCTGTTTATAGATCTCTCCACCTCCCAGAATAAAAGGATTGTCATCGCTTTTTGCAGCAATGATAGCTTTTTCCAGAGAGTTCACTATAGTACAGCCATCAGCTTGATAGTGTTCATTACGAGAAACAATAATAGTTGTTCTATTTGGTAAAGGTTTTCCCAATGATTCAAAAGTTTTTCTACCCATGATCACATGGTGTCCGAGGGTCACTTTCTTGAATCGTTTCAAATCAGCAGGTAAGCGCCAAATTAAGTCATTATTTTTACCAAGGGCGTTGTTTTTCGCCACGGCTGCAATTATCGTAAGCATAGGGTTAATTATTTAGGAATTATCTTCCAGATTATCAAAAGAACCCGATTTCTCAAGTTTTACTTCCAATTTGTCTAATTTCTCTTTGTGTTTTTGAATAAGTTTTTCGGTTTGAAGTCTTTCCCAATCCTTGCCGAAGAATCTGTTCATCACAAAAACATTAATAAAATGTAGGAGTAAGAAAACGAGCCAGGCAAATATGCCCCAAACATACCAGTCTATTTCAGGATGAAATTTAATGACCTTATTGAGTATTACAAAAAATACGGACCCTACCAGAAACAATACAAAATGGAAATATAACCGCTTCTTTTGCTTGGTGCGTTTTCTTGCTTTTTCGTAGTATTCGTGATCTAAAGTAGCTTTCAAAATAACGAATTGATTACATGTCTTTTACCCATTCCTTAATATAATCAGTAAAATCTTCTTTATCATTGAAATCTTTATCTTTATTGTTGCGTAAAGAAGGAATTTCATTCAAGGTGTCATTGTACAAACTTCCCGAAGTATTCAAAAACGCCTGCATTCTTTGTAAGAGATTGACATCTTCAATTTGGGTAATATGTTTAATCAGGTTTAGTTTTAACTGTGATGCGTTCATAGGTCTTTGTTTTGGGGGGTTAAACTGATACACTTCCTCTTATATGAGGATGTGGCTCATAATCTACTAAGGTAAAGTCTTTAAATGAAAATTCAAAGATATTTTTGATTTCCGGATTGATAATCATTTTTGGCAGTGGTTTTGGATCCCGACTCAATTGGAGTTCAATCTGTTCCATATGATTACTATAGATATGAGCATCTCCAAATGTATGGATGAAATCACCATATTTTAATCCTGTAACCTGAGCCAACATCATGGTAAACAATGCATAAGATGCTATATTAAAGGGTACACCCAGAAAAATGTCTGCACTTCTTTGATATAATTGACAAGAGAGTTTCCCTTCACTTACATAAAATTGAAAGAAGGCATGACATGGAGGAAGAGCGGCTTTATTATTTGCGACATTATCTGCAAAACTAACACTAGTGTCAGGTAAGACACTAGGATTCCAAGCAGATACAATCATTCTGCGACTATCAGGATTATGTTTAATTGTTTCGATTACTTCTTTGATCTGGTCAATGCCATCTCCATTCCAGTTTCTCCATTGGTAGCCATAAACTGGACCAAGGTCACCATTTTCATTAGCCCAGGCATCCCAAATCTTAACTCCGTTTTCTTTGAGATAAGCAATATTAGTATCACCTTTTAAAAACCAAAGTAATTCATGAATAATTGATTTTAAATGCAATTTTTTAGTCGTTACCATGGGGAAACCTTCATTAAGGTCAAACCTCATCTGATAGCCGAAAACGCTTTTGGTTCCTGTACCTGTTCTGTCTTCTTTAGTTATACCATGATCGATCACGTGTTTGATCAAATCTAAATATTGCTTCATTGTGTTGTTTCTATTATAAAAATTAAAGTAAAAAGCCGATGCTTATGATCACATTTTTTGAGTAAATGTATAGCGTTCAAAGATAAAATATTCTGATTTAATTTTGCTTAATCTCGTGTTAATATTCTTTTAAGGGTTTAGCCATTAAATGAGGGATTAACCGATGATCATTCCGGCAATAGTTGCAGAAAGCAGTGAAGCCAGGGATCCGCCAATTAAGGCTTTCATCCCAAATTCAGACAATGTTTTTCTTTGACCTGGCGCTAGTGAGCCTATCCCACCTATTTGAATTCCAATAGAAGCGAAATTCGCAAAACCGCAAAGCATATAGGTCGCCATAATAACTGATTTACTATTGTTCAAGTGAACCACATTGGCTACGTCTTTTAATTCTGCTAATTGAATATAACCTACAAACTCACTTGCGGCAAGCTTGATTCCTAAAAGCTGCCCCATCATCATAACATCGTTTTTTGCCACCCCAATCAGCCACATTAGTGGTGCGAAAACAGTCCCAAGAATTGACTCAAGAGTAAATTTAGGATAAGGTGTATGAGCTGCCATCCAAACATTAAGGGTTGTGATATCGCCTATCCATCCCAAAATACCATTGATCATTGCAATAAAGGCGACAAAAACTAAAAGCATGGCTCCCACATTAACAGCCAGTTTTAATCCTTCGGTTGTTCCATTAGATATGGCATCTAAAATATTAGTACCAATTTTTTGCGTAGAGACCTGTACATCTGAGCTGATCTTTTCAGTTTGAGGATAGAGTATTTTGGAGATTACAATGGCCCCGGGTGCAGCCATTACTGAAGCTGCTAAAAGGTGTTTCGCAAATTTTAAACGCATGACCGGATCATCACCCCCCAAAAATCCTATATAGGCAGCAAGCACAGCACCTGCAACAGTTGCCATTCCACCAATCATCACCAAAAGCATTTCAGAACGATTCATTTTTTCCAGATAGGCTTTGATCAATAACGGGGCCTCTGTTTGACCCAAAAAAATATTTCCTGCAACACTTAGACTCTCAGCTCCGGAGATTTTTAAGGTTTTAGAAAGGAGCCAGGCCATAGTCTTCACTACTTTTTGAATAATTCCAAGATAGTAAAGTAAGGAGGTCAAAGCAGAGAAAAATATAATAGTGGGTAATACCTGAAAGGCAAAAATATATCCAAAGGTATTCATATCAACCACAAGACCCTCAAAAAGGAACTTACTACCAGCCCTAGTAAAATCAAGAACGCTGACAAAAATCTTGCCCACTGCTTCAAAACCGACCTGAATAAAATGTACTCTCAACACGCCAATGGCAATAATTAATTGAAAACCGAGCCCTATGCCCACCGTTTTCCACTGAATAGCTTTTCTGTTTGCGCTGAATAAATAGGCGAGAAAGATCAATACAACCATGCCGAGTAGACCTCGCCAAATAGATTCAAAAGAAACTCCTTGATTTGGGGTAAGTTGGTCGTTTATCTGTTGGGCTCTTAAAGGTATTGTGAGAAGAAGTAAAAAACTCAAAGGAAGTATTTTTTTTAACATAGGTCCTTACTTTTTCTCTCTTTTTGAGATTTCATCTCTCAGTTTAGCGGCAAGTTCGTAGTCTTCATTATGAACTGCCTGATCAAGTTGTTTGTTTAATTCATCGAGCGATTCGTCTTTAAAGGTTGAGGTTTCTTCTACGACATTCGCCACCAGGTCTTCCATTTTAAATTTTGATTCAGCCAGTTTTGATTCATCCTTTATTTTCAAAATAATACCAGCTTTGTCCAGGATATTTTCAAAAGTGAATATAGGTGCTTTAAATCTTGTTGCAAGGGCTATAGCATCTGAAGTTCGCGCATCGATGATTTCTTCGATCTTATCGCATTCGCATATAAGACTTGAATAGAAAACTCCATCAACTAGTTTATGAATGATCACTTGTTTAACAATAATATTAAAACGATCTGCGAAACTTTTGAAAAGATCATGGGTGAGTGGTCTAGGAGGTTTGATCTCCTTTTCCAGTGCAATGGCAATTGATTGAGCTTCAAATGCCCCTATAATAATTGGTAAAGTTCTTTCACCATCTTCTTCACTTAAGACTAAGGCATAAGCACCACTTTGGGTTTGGCTATAGGATATTCCCTTTATATTTAAACGTACTAGACTCACAGGTTTGACATAGTTTTTATGAATACCAAATTTGCAACAAATTTAAGTATAAGCTATTTCAATTTACAAATAAAAATGAAAAAGACCATCAAAATTAAAGACTTATGATCGTCATAAATTCTGGCAGCCTTTTTGAAGGGAGCAATTTACTAAAAATTATATCGTATCACAGGGCACTTTTAAATTCTTTTAATTTTTTAATGAGATCGGGAACTACTTCAAAGGCATCACCTACAACACCATAATCTGCGGCTTTAAAGAATGGTGCCTCAGGATCGGTATTGATCACAACCTTCACTTTTGAAGAATTTACACCGGCCAAATGCTGTATGGCTCCTGAAATACCAATTGCAATATACAAATTGGATGTTACCGGTTTTCCTGTTTGACCTACGTGTTCACTATGAGGTCTCCAGCCGAGGTCAGAAACTGGTTTGGAACAGGCCGTTGCTGCGCCTAATACTTCAGCCAACTCTTCGATCATTCCCCAGTTTTCGGGTCCTTTTAGTCCACGGCCTCCAGATACTACAGTATCAGCATCAGCAATAGTTACTACACCCGTTGTTTTATCAACTGAAGTAGAGCTGATCTTAAAGTCATCATCCTTCAAAGAAGGTGTAAAATCCTCTATAACCGAATTAACGCTATCTTCAGTGAGGCCCACAGAATTTTTTGCGAGTCCCAATAATTTATTCTCCGAATGTATCTCTGTAAAGCTATAGCCTTTTGAAGAAAATGCTTTGCGCTTAACTGTAAAAGGCTCCATACTACTCGGGTAATCCACAACATTTGAGGCATAGCCCGCTTCTAACTTCACTGCCAGGATTGGAGCCAGATATAAGCCATCATTGGATGAATCTACTACAACGATATGTGCGGATTCATTTACGGACGCCTGATGTATGCAATCGGCATAGGCCTTTGCATTAAAGGAATTTAACTTATCATCCTGGATTTTTAAAATTTTGTCTGCGCCATAGCCTGAAAGAGCACTGACGTCACTTGCATTGATGGTTACAACTACAAGAGATGTTTCAGCTTGCTTTGCAACCTGCTTCCCAAATGAAACGATTTCAAAAGCGGCTTTTTTAAATTTCCCATCCGAGTTATCTGCGAATACTAATACTGACATAGATTAAGGTTTTATTGCAAAGGCATGCTAAGATCACCTTTGTCTATTTTTATTTTTTTAAATCACTTTGGCAACGTTGTGCAGCAAATCAATAAGCTCATCAATATTGTTTGCATCAACCATTTTACAAGCTCCTTTTGCTTCTGGCTTTTCATATTTTGCGGTAGAAGTACTCCCATTTACATCGATCGGAGCAAGTACTTTGAGCGGTTTTTTACGGGCCATCATAATTCCACGCATATTTGGAATCCTCAGGTCTTTTTCTTCAACCATTCCTTTTTGACCAGCAGCTATCAGGGGTAAGTCACAGGTAAGAATCTCTTTACCTCCATCGATTTCGCGAATTACAGTTGCTTTATTGTTATCAACTTCTAAACCAATACATGCATTGACGAAATTATACCCGACCAGTTCTGCTGTCATACCTGGGACCATTCCTCCGTTATAGTCAATAGATTCTTTACCGGTTAAGATCAGGTCAAAGCCTTCTGTTTTGATGACTTCGGCTAGTTGTTTGGCTACCAAAAAACCATCGGTAGGTTCGGTATCAATTCTTATGGCATCATCGGCTCCAATGGCAAGGGCTTTTCTGAGGGTAGGCTCTACATGCGACCCACCAACTGTGACCACTGTAACTGAAGCACCTTGTTTCTCCTTGAACCACATGGCTCTTGTCAAGGCAAATTCATCATAGGGATTGATGACAAATTGAACCCCATTACTGTCAAATTTGGTCTTGTCTTCCGAAAAATTAATTTTGGAGGTTGTATCCGGAACATGACTTATACAAACTAATATTTTCATTTTTACTTAGTTAAAATGATTATTGGATTTTCTTGGGAACGAAGTTAAAAAATATTTTCAATATATTATGCATGCATAATAAAATTTTAATAATCGGTTGGCCTAAAGACGATGCCTAGCAAAGATGCATATTTTTTTCTCTAAAAATTGTATTCGGCACCTTAACGATATTCATCAAAATTAGTTATTTTTGCAGTCCTTTATTACTAAAATATGAAAGTATTACAATTTAGACAAGCTATTGCTGAGGCAATGAGTGAAGAAATGCGCAGAGATGAATCTGTTTACCTGATGGGTGAGGAGGTAGCAGAATACAATGGGGCCTACAAAGCGTCTAAAGGGATGCTTGATGAATTCGGTGAGAAACGTGTCATAGATACACCAATTTCTGAACTTGGTTTTTCTGGTATCGCTATTGGCTCTGCCATGGGGGGAACACGCCCAATTGTAGAATTTATGACCTTCAACTTTGCTCTTGTTGGAATTGATCAGATTATCAATAATGCTGCAAAAATGAGGCAGATGTCTGGCGGGCAATTTAATATACCTATTGTCTTTAGAGGTCCAACGGGTTCGGCGGGTCAATTAGGAGCGACGCACTCACAATCATTTGAGAATTGGTTTGCGAATACTCCTGGATTGAAAGTGATTGTTCCTTCTAATCCATATGACGCAAAAGGACTTTTAAAAGCTGCTATTAGAGATGACGATCCGGTAATTTTTATGGAGTCTGAACAGATGTACGGAGACAAAGGTGAGGTGCCGGAAGGAGAATATATTTTGCCAATTGGCGTTGCAGATATAAAAAGAGAAGGAACCGATGTTACTGTGGTCAGCTTTGGAAAGATTATCAAAGAGGCGTACAAAGCTGCAGAAGAATTGGAAAAAGAGGGAATTTCAATAGAAATTATTGACTTGCGTACAATTCGTCCGATGGATCATGAAGCTATTTTGACCTCAGTTAAGAAGACCAACAGGTTGGTAATTCTTGAAGAGGCCTGGCCGTTTGCAAGTGTATCCTCAGAGATTACGTATCAGGTGCAAGAAAATGCTTTTGATTTTCTTGATGCTCCGATTCAAAGAATAACAACAGCTGATACTCCAGCTCCCTTTTCTCCTGTCTTGCTTGAGGAGTGGATGCCAAATAAACAAGATGTGATCAATGCGGTTAAAAAAGTAATGTATCTATAATATATTTGATACAAAAAACTGAGCCATTTGTCTTTTTCAAATGGCTTTTTTTGTGATTAAAAATCATATTTATAACGGTAAAAGTTAAAAATAATTGAATTAATTTTACGTATATTTGATGCCTTCAAGGCTTATAAATAAAGGTATATTTTTGGTTTCTAGGTTTAATAAGAAAGGTTATGGAGAATCAGAGTGTCGGTAAAAGTGTTTTATTGGATAGTAAATTAGAAGATGGTTTTTATTTATTGAAATTTCACAATGAAGAAGATCATGCTGTAGAAGTGAGCAGGAAGGTCGATAAATCTTTTTTACAATTACATTTTTGCATTAAAAATGAAGCTGAATTAAAATTCAATGATAGCCACTATGTGTTGGATTTATCTGAAAACAAATCTTTTTTACTCTACAATCCTGAGCAGGACCTTCCCATTCATTTGAAATTAGGTCAGGGTGCTAAAGTGATCAGCTTGCTAATAAGAATTGAGAAATTTCACACCTTCTTTACACAAGAGGCGGGATTGATTCACTTTCTGAGTGGAGAGAATAAGAGTAAGAAATGTTATAGAGACAAAGAGCTTAATCCAAATGAGATGATGGTACTCAATCAGATATTTCATTATGGCCTGCATTCATCTCTAGAAAAATTGTATTCTAAGGGTAAGGTCTACGAATTGATTAGCTTGTATTTTCATAAATCAGACAATGAGGGTATTCAGAATTGCCCTTTCCTTGAGGATGAAGCTAATGTAGAAAAGATACAAAAGGCCAAACAGATTATAATTGAAAGCATGACAGAACCGCCTAGCCTGACCCAATTGGCACATCAGATTAACCTACCCTTACAGCATTTAAAAGATGGTTTTAAACATATATATGGGGAGACGGTTTTTGCATACCTTCTGAATTATAAAATGGAATTTGCCAGAAAACTGCTGACCACCAAAAAATATAATATATCGGAAGTAAGTTTTGAGGTAGGATACAGTACTCCAAGCCATTTTATTGCCGCATTTAAAAAGAAATTTGGGGATACACCCAAGCGTTACATGAGCAGTCTATAGAACTCTGTCAGTACTTAAATTAATTCATTTTTAAAAAGTTATATTGACCGAAAGTAATACTTTTGTTAATCCGTTTTCCTTTCTTTTGGAAAGGATTTTTTATTGGATATGAGGATGTTAAAAAACCTGTTATACATATTATTCTTGTTCTCCTTTGGGCTGAGTGCTCAGATCAAGGTCAATGGCTTTGTTGTTGATGAATCTGATGAACCAGTGCCTTTTGCAAATATTATCTTTAAAGGATCAATAGAAGGAACAATTTCTGACGAAAATGGAAAATTCTATCTTGAAACAGACAATACTTATAAAGAACTTGAAGTTTCCTTTGTCGGCTTTGAAACCAAATTGATTCCTTTAGGAAAAGAAAACACTGATCTTCGTATCGTCTTACAAGAAGGAAGAGACGAACTCAAAGAAGTGATGGTTTACTCGGGAAGAGTTAAGAAAAAGAATAATCCAGCGATAGATATTTTGAAAAAAATATGGTCCCAAAAAAGGAAGAATGGCCTCAATATGTATGACCGATATGAATTCGATCGCTATGAAAAAATAGAATTTGATCTCAATAATATTGATGAAAAATTGATGGATAAAAAGATCTTTGAAGGAATGGAAATGGTCTTTGATCAGATCGATACTTCGAAGATTACGGGGAAAGTTTATTTACCCATATTCATCAATGAATCGGTTTATAAAACCTATGGAAAAAATATCTACCCAAGAAAGAAAAATACGATCATGAAGGCCAATAAGAATTCAGGTTATTCGGATAATCAGGCCCTGATCTCTTTTTTAAAACAGTTATATGTTGATTTTGATATTTATGATAACTACCTGCTATTTTTTGACAAGAAATTCTCAAGCCCCTTATCCAAACTAGGGCCGGAAGTTTATAATTATGTATTGACCGACAGCAGTTTTATAGACAATAAATGGTGTTATAATATTCTGTTTTATCCAAGAAGGAAAAATGAGTTGACTTTTAAAGGTGATTTCTGGGTGAGTGACACTACTTATGCCATTAAGGAAATTCAAATGTATGCCACAAAGAATTCCAATGTCAATTGGGTCAAGGATATATACATTGAACAGGAATATGAGGTGCTTAATGATTCCGTATTCCTTTTAATCAAGGACTATATCATGACTGATTTTGCCCTTAATCAAAAAGATAAATCCAAGGGGGTATACGGTAAACGGACCACATTATATGATAATCATGTTTTCAATGTGAAAAGGCCTGATGACTACTACAAGGAACAGATTCAAGACAATGAGGAGATGTATAATCAATCTGATGATTTCTGGGCCAAAAACAGACAGGAGGAATTGAGCAAGAATGAGATTGGGATCTATCAAATGCTGGATACCCTGCAAAATGTGAAGCGGTTTCAACAAATCAATAGTATAGGTGAAATATTTGCTTCAGGATATTATAATGTGACCAAGGGTTTTGACTACGGACCGGTTTTATCAACAATTGGATACAACGAAGTTGAGGGTCTAAGATTAAGTGTGGCAGGAAGAACCTACTTTAGTCAGAATGACAAATCGCGCGTAAAAGGCTATATAGCTTATGGTTTTATGGA
>RCND010000822.1_pt1 | contig 28660 bp, 29 predicted proteins | sample 2041351 | NCBI WGS metagenome assembly RCND01 (sample SAMN09708230, study PRJNA481090) | Marine sediment metagenome, whole genome shotgun sequencing project. | biome: marine sediment; feature: ocean; material: sediment; isolation source: Sewage treatment plant 12B marine sediment (STP12B) ... | reverse complement strand
AAAACCTAATCACAATTATATAAATCCTATATCATGAGAACTACAATATTTAACAACAGCAAAAGAATAAGATGGTCAGAGCACAGAAACTATTCCATCAAATCTTAATATCTCTTATTCACTATGTCTAGAGGCACATCCACACAGTCAAAATCATAGTAATAGCTACCTAAGAAATGTTTAACAGGTAATCATAATATCTAACCGTGTGGTACATAGATTTCCAGAAAAAGATTTGAGGGTTGCCTTGCAGAGGTTCCCCTTTTTTATTTACTCCAGCATGCCATTCTCCATTATCATTGACAAAGTATTTTTGAATATAAGAAATCTGATCTTTCGCAAGCTTTTGATAATCTTTATCCCCTGTGATTTTATAAACATTCAATAGTCCCAAGACAACTTCTGCCTGCGGCCACCAGGATTTGTCTTTTTCCTGAACTCCATTCTCAGAAATTAGATTTGCATAACCGCCATTGATCTTATCTCGAGCTAATTCAACCACATTGTTCATCATAAATACAGCTACCTCCTCCGTTCTCTTAATTAATTTCTCGTCATTAATAACTCTGGCAGCATAACAAATCACCCAGCTACATTCAGCATTATGACCTGCCCAGTTTTCATTCGGCATCATTTGCCAATCTTCAGTAAAACGGTGGATGCAGAAATAATGCTCCTTATCAATAAACCGATCAAGAATGACATTAAGCAAAGTCTGAATCGAATTTTTGATTTCCACTTCTTTTTTATTCTCATAAACTTTCACCAGAGCCTCCATTAAATGAAAATGGGTTGCAAATGATCTGGTCATATCCTTTCCCCTCACCCATTGTTCATTAAAACCATCGAGATAATAGGAATTAGAACTGTCTTTTAATGTTGTCCCTATAAAACCCAACTGCTCATCAATCAATTGGTTTACCTCAAGTGAATCATTCAATCTGGCATATTCGGCTAACCCATGCAAAACAAAGGCCTGAGCCATATTGACATTATCAGCATCATGCAACCATTCCATATTATATTTCCTCCCCCAAAAATAACCTCCCAAAGGGTTTTTAAATTCAGTGAGCATTTCAAAAGCGCTATTGGCTAGTGGTTTATATTTATCTGTTTTTAGAAGTGAGCAAGCGCGACTGGCTCCATAGATAATCCTACTCAAATACATGGAACCCATGTCGGCAGTTTCATTTGGAATATTGGCCTTTGACATTTCAGGAAAAATTCCTCTTTTATCCTTTGTAAACATTTGTTGGATCCAATATTCCAGGTAGCTTTCAAACTCCTTTCGGAGTTGAATTTGTTCATCTTGTATCATACTTGCAAGTTAATAAACTGCTTTCAAAAATTTAAATACTTTTAACCTTCTTCCTCATATGATCAAACGAAATGTTATAGATATCATAAACTATGTTAACAGACATGGCATGTCGTGAATCATGATTCCCATCTGATGTACCTTTGTACCAGGTTAATAGTTTTATTAACGTTCCAAAGATTGATGATAATTTAGTATTTATTTGCCAAAATAATAGGTTAGACACCATTAAAATAAATCAATTGAGGAAGGTTCCAATCGTATCGAACGTCATGCTCTATAGTAAATCAGGGGGAAAACAGGTTTACTTGCTATTAGGTTAAGAGCAATCGATTTTCGATAGATTGGGACTATTTTTTCTTCTCTGTTACTAATTAATATATGATAACAAACATGATCAATAAGGAAACATTTTTATCAGTTGAAATATTCCAAAACAACTTAGGTGTTGATGATAAAGGAATCATCATAATGGCGATGCCTATTCAATTATCTTCAGATAAGAAATTTCTGAAATTACCTTCTTGAAATCTGGGAAACACTTCCAGGCCATATTCATTTTGACCTCTTTCTCCTTCCCAAATAATCTTAAGGCCGACTTGGTCACTTAATTCCACATTATCATATCGAATAGGTATAGAACAAAATACATATTTCTGATTCGGTTTGTCTCGAACAAACCTCAATAACTGGCTAACGATATAAAAGTTATTATCAATATTGTCTGCAGTTATGTCAAACCCAAGAAAGATGGGTCGCTCTAATTTTTTATGATGTATCAAATCATTTACAGTAAGATCCTGCTCATTCATCTGCCGAGACTTTAATTTTTCATAGGCCTCAGGTTTCAACGGGAAAACCAGCGAATGTCCTGAGTAATACCCTGAATCATCCGTAATGATCAAATTCATTTCGGGCAATAACCTAATAGCCTCTTTAACCACAGCACGTAATGATTTTGTTATTTTCTTATGGAACCTCATATATCGGACGATATAATCTATGTCGGTCTCATAATCAAACGTACGAATTCTCTTAGTGGCAATTTCAAGGTGACTCTTGAACCAAAGCGCATGCGGGACCTTGTTGGTCAGTTTTGAAAGTGAATACTTTCTCAAACTAAAATCGTAATAAGTAGGAATAGGAACACTGGCATTTAAATTTCTTACTACCTGATATGGAAGTAAAGTCTCCATTACGATATCCTCCTCCTTATCAGGTTTGATCAATGTAACATTATTTTCCCAGCGCTGAACTGTTCTAATATCTATATTCAGTTTAGCCGCAAATTCGCCTTGAGACATTCTATTGATCTTTCTATAATCGATCAGGAGTTCTCCAATAGTTCTATATTTTTTCATGCTATCTGGCATATTGTAAAAATAACAAAAATTATGGCTGGAACAGAAAACATTGTAATCGGACATTCCGTGTCGGCATCAGATATGTCAAATGCCCTTAACTTTGTCAAAAAATCAGATATGATTCAAGAATTACTAACCGATATTGAAATGGAAGTAAAGTATAATATCTATACAGAACAGAAAAATTTATTAGCGGTTAAGAACTTGAAAGAGCTTCTCAATCAAATCGATCATGAAGTTGAGGTTGTGCCTTACAAGGATAAAGAAAAATTATCCAGGTTGTTGGTTTCATTAAAAGGTCAGACCCTAAATGATGTAGAATATCGAATGGTTGAGAGGATCATCAAGAACAAAAATTGAAAAAGGAAAAGTGATCGATTTGAAAAAGTCGGTAACACACATTCGTGTATGTCAATAATGCAGGTGGTAGAAGAGTATTCCAAATGAGGGGTTATTAAAGGAAGAATTTATAATACCACTTGACCATGCCGAAAGAAATGATTCGAATGTGCTGTTTATAAAAGGTCTCTGTTAAAGAGGCCTTTTTTTATGTCCAAAATATTTAAGTTTTGACAACAAAATAAGCGGGCTCATGAAGTAATCACGTTCCCGCTAGTGCAAATATTAAGCATTATACTTATGCTAACTATAGAAAGGGTAAAAAAATGATGTTTATAGCTCTACAACAAAATTCTCCTCTGCGCCGATTCCATTATTTACATAACCATCAGCAGCCTGATCATTTTCCCATTTTGTGCCATCAATCAAATACTTGAATTGGTGACTTTTGGCAGTTTCAAGATCTAATGTTGCTTTATAGGTTCCGTTTTTGAATTTTTTCAAGTCTATCGCCTCTTCAACATTCCAATCATTAAATTCTCCCAACAATTGAACTTTTCCAGCTTCGAAAGCCTCTTCTTGAGTTAACGAAAAAGTTACTTTACAAACTGGTTTACTTTTTAAAAATTGTTTTTTAATACTCATGATAGTTGTTTTATATTTTGAGGCAAAATAACGTTAATCGCTTATAATAAATAACACCGTTTTTGGCCAATTTCTATACTATATTAACCCATGTATTAGTAAAAAACACATGATAGGTTAATTTTACATAAATAGATGCATGAGATATCAACCCATTTACGATTATAAACCACTTCATATCTTTGAATTTACATTTTATTTGATCTAATTATTCACTACCTTTAATATCCTTTAAACAGCAGCCCCTATGAAAAACCCCTCTAAAGCTCTGGTTAACAATATTCAGGAATTTAGTTTTAGTCAAAAAGAAGTAGAGCAGCTTGACATACTCAATCTTGGAAATGATCATTATCATTTGATTCATCAAAACAAATCCATTCGGGTTAATGTTATTAAAAGAAATTTTTCTAACCGAAGCTATTCTATTGGTATCAATGCTAATGTTTATGAAATCAAAATTAACCACCCTCTGGATCACCTCATTAAAAAAATGGGTTATTCCAGTGGGTCCTCTAAAGTAATTGATTCCGTAAAAGCCCCAATGCCGGGCATCATTATTGGACTAGAGGTTGAAAAAGGCCAAGTTGTTAAGGAAGGTGCCACCCTTCTCATCCTGGAAGCCATGAAAATGGAAAATGCCATTACATGCCCTAAAGATGCAGTGATCAAAGATATTTACGTAACCATAGGAGAAACCGTAGATAAAAACAAACTACTTATCGACTTTGAATAAGCATTCCTAAACCTATATCTATGAAGAAAATATTGATTGCCAATCGAGGTGAAATAGCTTTGCGCATTATGAAAACAGCAAAGCGAATGGGTATACGCACAGTAGCGGTCTATTCAACGATCGATCGACAGGCCCCACATGTCACGTTTGCCGATGAAGCCGTTCATATCGGTGACAACCCTTCAAATAAAAGTTATTTAATGGGGGATAGAATCATTGAAAAAGCCGTCGAAATGAAAGTGGATGCCATTCACCCTGGTTATGGTTTTTTGAGTGAGAATGAGTCTTTTTCTAAAGCCGTTGAAAACCATGGCATAACATTTATAGGCCCAGGTCATAAAGCCATTCGTATGATGGGAGATAAATTAGCGGCCAAAGATGCCGTTAAGAAATACAATATTCCCATGGTCCCTGGAATAGATAAAGCAGTTACTGAGATCGAAGAGGCTGAAAAAGTGGCCAATAGTTTAGGGTATCCCGTTCTTATTAAGGCGGCAGCCGGAGGAGGTGGGAAAGGAATGAGAATTGTCGATTCTCAGGCAACGCTAAAAAATCAAATGAAAAGAGCCATAAGTGAAGCATTGTCGGCATTTGGTGATGGTTCTGTTTTTATTGAAAAATATGTCACTTCTCCGAGGCATATTGAATTTCAAATCCTTGCTGACAATTACGGCAATGTGATCCATTTATTTGAAAGAGAATGTAGTATTCAAAGGAGACATCAGAAAGTTGTAGAAGAGGCTCCGTCGTCCATCCTTACTCCTGAATTGAGAAAAAAAATGGGTGACGCAGCTATAATGGTTGCTAAGTCATGTGATTACAGAGGAGCAGGAACCGTGGAGTTTTTAATGGACGCCGATATGAATTTTTACTTTCTGGAAATGAATACCCGACTGCAGGTTGAGCATCCGGTTACAGAATTTATTACAGGGCTTGACCTTGTAGAGGAGCAAATTAAAATAGCAAGAGGGGAAGAGCTTACACTAAAACAAAAAGACCTGAAAATAAATGGTCATGCCCTGGAACTAAGGGTTTATGCAGAAGATTCCTTAAATGGTTTTCTCCCAAATGTAGGGGAACTTAAAACTTATGAGATCCCTAAAGGCGACAATATCAGGCTTGATGATGGTTATCAGCAGGGCATGGAGATTCCTATCTATTACGATCCTATGATCTCAAAACTGATCACTTACGGAAAAGATCGTGATGAGGCCATTCAAACCATGATCAATGCCATTGACCAGTATAGAATTATTGGTGTGGAAACAACCCTCCCTTTCGGTAAGTTTGTCTTTGAGCATGAAGCCTTTAGGACGGGAAATTTTGATACGCATTTTGTAACATCCCATTTCGATCCTGAAGCCTTAAAAAAAGTTAAGGAAAAAGAGGCCGAGTTGGCCGTACTTTTCGCTCTAAAGCTCTATCAACAAGAGCAAAAAAAATTAAGAACAGCTAATTAAAAGATTGCTTAAGGGCTAGATAAATATCAACCACAACATTATAAACCCGATAAAATGAAAGAAAAACAAAAAGACCTGTTGCGAAAAATGGCTGAAGCCAAATTAGGGGGTGGTAAAGAACGAATCAAAAAGCAACATCTTAAGAAAAAACTTACAGCAAGAGAAAGAATAGCGCTGCTTATGGATGAAGGTTCCTTTGAAGAAGTTGGTATGCTGGTGACCCACAGATGTACAGACTTCGGAATGGAAAACCAATTGATTTCTGGTGATGGTGTTGTTACGGGTTATGGGACCATCAACAGCAGAATGGTTTATGTTTTTGCACAAGATTTTACGGTTTTTGGAGGAGCACTATCTGAAACACATGCCGAGAAAATATGCAAGATCATGGATCTGGCCGTTAAGGTGGGAGCTCCGGTAATAGGACTAAATGATTCAGGAGGAGCCAGAATACAGGAGGGTGTTCGTTCTCTGGGAGGCTATGCCGATATTTTTTACAGAAACGTACAATCTTCCGGAGTAATCCCTCAAATATCAGCCATCATGGGGCCTTGTGCAGGTGGGGCGGTATATTCTCCGGCCATGACTGATTTTACCATTATGGTAGAAGAGACCAGTTATATGTTTGTCACCGGACCAAATGTAGTGAAGACTGTAACAAACGAGGAAGTTAGTTCTGAAGATTTAGGTGGTGCTTCTACGCACTCCACAAAATCGGGAGTCACTCATATTACCGCTGCTAATGATCTGGCCTGTTTAGAGGAAATAAAGAAATTGCTTAGTTATATCCCTCAGAACAACCAACTCAAAACACCAAAACTACCCTTTACACTAACTGAAGAACTAAGAGAAGAACTAGAACATATTCTTCCTGAAGACACGCATAAACCCTATGACATGAGAAAAGTGATCCACGGGATTTGTGATAAGGATTCCTTTTATGAAATCCATAAAGATTATGCTGAAAATATCGTGGTTGGTTTTAGCCGACTTGCCGGAAGAAGCATAGGTTTGATCGCCAACCAACCTATGAGCCTTGCAGGGGTTTTAGACGTAAACAGTTCAAAAAAAGCGGCTCGCTTTACACGGTTTTGTGACAGTTTTAATATCCCGCTACTGGTCTTGGTTGATGTTCCCGGGTTTTTACCTGGAACCGATCAGGAATGGAGAGGTATTATTGTTCATGGTGCCAAATTATTATATGCCCTTAGTGAGGCAACGGTTCCTCGTGTTACTGTTATTACAAGAAAGGCCTATGGTGGTGCCTATGATGTCATGAATTCAAAACATATTGGTGCTGATATGAATTTCGCCTGGCCAACAGCAGAAATTGCGGTTATGGGTGCCAAAGGAGCCAGCGAGATCATCTTTAAAAAGGAAATATCAGAAGCATCAGACCCTGAAGCTAAATGGAAGGAAAAAGAAGCTGAATACGCCTTCACATTCGCTGATCCTTATCGTGCTGCTAAAAGAGGTTTTATTGATGAAGTGATTCTTCCAAAGGATACCAGAAGGAAATTGATCAAAGCTTTTTCTATGCTTGAGAATAAACAGGTAGATGGTCCGAAAAGAAAACATGGAAATATCCCCCTATAGAGAAGTTAATTTTAAGGTTTTAAACGATCTCGGCGCTCAAACCTCGCTGTAGCAATTGGGTACATCTTGGTTTAAGTTCTTCAAATTCTCCCGTTTTAACTGCGCATTTGCCTTTATAATGAACGAGATATGTGCATTGTTCAGCTTGTTCGAGTGTATGTTCACAAACCTCTATAAGCGAATCAATCACAAAATCAAATGTATTGACTTCATCATTAAATAATAAGATCTCATACATTTTGACTTCTTGTTCTGCAACATCATGAGATTCCTGAATTTTTTCTTTTGTCGAATAAACCATGGTAATTAAGTTCTATTGCTGATGCAAATTTACATATTTTAATCCAACCCAATTATTTCTTTCTAATTTCTTGTCCTGCTGCAGCCCATTCGACTCGGCAGACTCATTGATTTTTTCAATATCTTCAGTATAAAAACCACTTAAAAGTAAGATGCCATTTTCTTTCAAACTCTCTGTATATACAGGCATATCTTTTAATAAAATATTCCGATTAATGTTGGCTATAATCAAATCATAGGCTGCAGGTTTTAAAAGACTTGCATCACCTTCAAATACTGAAATTGTTTTACAGTTATTGCGTTCGATATTCTCCAATGAATTTTCATAACACCAGTTATCTATATCAATGGCATCAACCGTTGCAGCTCCTTTCATTTCAGCAAAAATGGCAAGAATTCCGGTACCACATCCCATATCAAGTACTTTCTTTCCTTGAAGATTCAAGTCCATCAGATGTTGAATCATCAAATGAGTTGTTTCATGATGACCCGTACCAAAACTCATTTTGGGTTCGATGACTATATCGTATTTTAGGCCTGGATTCCTGTGAAAAGGAGCCCTGATACTAACTTCATTCGCAACAACTATGGGCTTAAAATTCTTTTCCCATTCCTCATTCCAGTTCACCTGTTCTATCTCCTTGACATCATAAGAAAAAGTGACCTCCTCCGATTGAAGGATCTGAATGTCATCGAGCAAACTCGCACTCCAATCACGCTTTTGAATATAGGCCTCCAACCCATCAGGGTTTTCAGTAAAACTCTCAAAGCCCACTTGACCAAGTTCGGCTACTATAATGTCAACGGCAGTTTGTGTGTCTAATGATCCCGAGTCTATCTTAAAGAAGCATCCTATATAATTCATAATAGTCCTAAAGTTAAAAAATCTGTGGAACCTTTTCCGAACGAAAAGATTTCACAGATTTGTAGTTTTAAATATTTCTCTAAAATCCTTAGATAGCCTTAATAATGGCTGTAAAATCATCTACGCTTAAGGCAGCTCCCCCTATCAAACCTCCATCGACATCAGCCTTGGAAAAAATCTCTTCAGCATTACCGGGTTTCACACTTCCTCCGTAAAGTATAGAAACTTCTTCAGACACATCACTTAAAAATCTTTCAGCAACCAATTCCCTGACAAAAGCATGCATTTCCTGAGCTTGATCAGGAGAAGCTGTTTCGCCCGTACCGATTGCCCATACTGGCTCATATGCTAGAATGATCTTTGACCAGGCATCCGAATCCAAATGGAACAGTGCATTCTTGATCTGGCTTTCCACTACTTTAAAATGGTTGCCGCTCTTTCTGTCTTCAAGAACCTCTCCAAAGCAAAAGATTACCTCCAAATCATTCTTTAAAGCCGCATCTACTTTAGACGCAAGGAGCGCATCCGTTTCACCAAAATATTCCCTTCTTTCTGAGTGCCCTAAAATAACCGTGTCAACATATACACCTTTGATCATTTGAGCAGAAATCTCACCTGTATAGGCACCGCTTGCTTCCTGATGCATATTTTGAGCCGCTACTTCAATGACCGACTTCTTGGTCATCTTTGAAGCCTTTTGTAAATTGACAAAAGTCGGTGAAATAATCACTCGGGTATTATCTAAAGTAAGCTCTTTTACTGCATGATTTAATTCTTTGACCAAGGCCTTGGTTTCTTTATAGGTCTTGTTCATCTTCCAGTTTCCTGCTACGATTTTAGTTCTCATTAAATTGGTTTTTTGGTTGAAATTAAAATGAAAAGCAAAGATAACCTAAACTGATAAATTGATTACTTTTGCAGCAATCAATTTTCAAAAAAAATGACGAAACAAGAGCTAATTCATGAGATAAAAGCGAAAAGATCCTTTTTGTGTATCGGACTGGACGTTGACCTTGAAAAAGTACCTGCCCACCTGCTAAGTACTGATGATCCGATTTTTGAATTTAATAAGGCCATTATTGATGCAACACATGATTTGACAGTAGCTTATAAACCCAATACTGCGTTTTATGAGGCCTATGGCTTAAAAGGATGGAAAAGCTTGTCAAAAACTATAGCATATCTCAATGAAAATTATCCTTCAATCTTTACCATAGCCGATGCAAAAAGAGGAGATATTGGTAACACTTCTACCAGATATGCCAAGGCCTTTTTTAAAGATATGAGCTTTGATTCTGTAACTGTAGCGCCTTATATGGGTAGTGATTCAGTTGAACCCTTTCTTGCATTTGAGGATAAATTCACCATTATGCTGGCACTGACTTCCAATAAAGGTGGTCTTGATTTTCAGTTATTAAAAGATGAAGCCGGCATGACCTTTTATGAAAAAGTACTTGCAACCTCATTAGAATGGAAAAACAGTGAGCAACTTATGTATGTCGTTGGAGCAACGAGACCTGAATACTTTCGAAAGATCCGAAAAATAGTACCCGATCATTTTTTACTGGTTCCAGGAGTAGGAGCGCAAGGCGGGGATCTTCAGGGAGTTTGTGAATATGGTTTAAATAGTAATGTTGGGTTGCTGGTCAATTCTTCAAGAGGCATCATTTATGCTTCTTCCAAACAAGATTTTGCCAACCGGGCAAGAGAGAACGCGCTTAAGCTCCAGCAAGAAATGCAAGTTATTCTCGATGCCAAATCTCTTTAGTCAGACTGTGTTTTAAAATTTCTTAAGGCTTCTTGAAGCAAGTTGTGTAAACCTACCATTTGAGCATATCCGAATTTTTTACCCAACTGGCCAAAAAAGTACAGTGCGACCCAAATAACAGGCATCAATAAGCACATCACCATTGAAAAGGTATTCTCCTGATCAAGGCTCCATCGTGAATAAGCGATTACAAAAAAGACAAAAAAAGCGACAGCCACTGCAAAATGCAGGAACATAAAAAACGTCCAGATTTTAGGCTTTGGACCTAAAATTCCTTTAACCACAGTTACATCATCTTCCTTTTCAATTTCGACATGTAGTTGTGGTGACCAGAAATGTTCATCTTTTTGGGGCACATCAATAACAACATGATGATCAACGATCTGGCTGATATAAATGCAATCATCCTTAGCCAGTTCCTCTCTAAATTTTTTAATGATGTCTTGCTCAGATGCTTTATACTTTAATTTGAATCTGGGTTTTAGAAGGATGCGATTTAACCATCCTCATGAATAGGTTGGTTCATGATTCTTGATAATGATTTATTGATGTAATGATAGATTGATTTACTAAAAATTAACCTTTCACTTCTCCCTTCTTACTTCCCACTTCTCCCTTCTCACTTCTCCCTTGATTATCATAAATATAGACCATTTTTTCTTATCGACAATAAGCGCTTTCCGATTCGACTTTATAAGCTTATCTTTGCAGCGATTTTATTCAAAAAAAAATGGGAAACATTGTTGCTATCGTGGGAAGACCAAATGTTGGAAAATCAACACTTTTCAATCGTTTGATTCAAAGAAGAGAGGCTATCATTGATGCCGTTAGTGGCGTTACCAGAGACAGAAATTACGGTAAGACTGATTGGAACGGAAGAGAATTCTCGGTGATTGATACAGGGGGTTATGTTGTTGGAAGTGATGACATTTTCGAAGCTGAAATCGATAAACAGGTCGAATTGGCCATTGACGAGGCCGATGCCATTATTTTTATGGTTGACGTTGAGTCCGGTATTACAGGCATGGATGAAGAAGTAGCGCAACTGTTGAGGCAAGCAAAAAAACCAGTTTTTTTGACCGTTAATAAGGTGGATAATTCTAAACGAAATGCAGATGCAGTTGAATTTTATGCCCTTGGTTTGGGCGATTATTATACCATTGCCAGTACAAACGGAAGTGGCACAGGTGAATTATTGGATGCCATTGTGGAAGCACTGCCTGAAAAGGAAGAAAAAGACGCCGATGATCTGCCTAGATTCGCGGTGGTAGGAAGACCCAACGCAGGGAAGTCATCTTTTATCAATGCGCTGATTGGTGAAGATCGATATATTGTGACTGATATTGCAGGAACAACTCGAGACTCCAATGACACCAAATACAACCGTTTTGGGTTTGATTTCAACCTTGTTGATACGGCCGGGATAAGAAAAAAATCGAAGGTAAAGGATGATCTAGAGTTTTATTCTGTCATGAGATCGGTAAGGGCAATAGAATACAGCGATGTTTGTATTCTTGTTATCGATGCAGAAAGAGGTTTTGAAGGACAGGATCAGAATATTTTCTGGCTCGCAGAAAAAAATAAAAAGGGTATCGTTATTTTGGTCAATAAATGGGATCTTGTGGAAAAAGACACCCATACCACCAAAGAATTTGAGGCCATGATCAGGAGAGAAACAGCACCTTTTACAGATGTGCCCATAGTATTCATTTCGGCCTTAACCAAACAAAGGATCTTTAAAGCGATCGAAACGGCTGTGGAAGTATTTGAAAGCAGGAAGCAAAAAATTGCAACAAGTAAGCTGAACGAGACCATGCTTGATGTTATAAAACTAAATCCTCCGCCAGCTTATAAAGGAAAATACATCAAGATAAAATATTGTATGCAATTGCCTTCTCCAACACCACAATTTGTCTTTTTTGCAAATTTACCGCAGTATGTAAAAGATCCTTATAAACGATTTATTGAAAACAAATTGAGAGAAATTTATGATTTTAAAGGTGTTCCGGTAGTTGTTTATTTTAGGAAAAAGTAATAAATCATTTTTGCATCTTTTAGGTCTTCGGAATAATTTCCAAAATCAAGAAAATAAAAAACCATGAATTTTTCTTTTGATCCGTTTCCGGTGTTGCAAACGTCGCGCTTGCATCTCCGTAGTTTTTCGGAGGAAGATTATGCTCAGGTATTTTTTCTCAGATCAGATCAGGTGGTCAACAGATATATCAAAAGAGATTTTCCAAAAAAAATAGAAGACGCCATTGCCTTTGTCAATAAAGTACAATCGAGCATGGAGAAAGGTAAAAATATAAATTGGGTGATCTGTAAACATGGAGACTCCAAAATGTTAGGTTCTATTTGCCTATGGAATTTTTCAAAGGATAGGCAGACTGGTGAAGTGGGCTATGATCTTCATCCTGATCATCAAAATAAAGGCATCATGCAAGAGGCTTTAATAGCCGTTATCAAATATGGTTTTGACATCTTACTTTTAAAACAAATCAAAGCCTATACCCATCATTCAAACCTAAACTCGTTGAAACTGTTAAAGAAAAATGATTTTGTATTGACAGACGAAAAAGACATGGATAATAAAGATAACACTATACTTTGTTTGACAAACCCTGATACCTAAACTAAGTTTACCAGCCTCCACTGGCTCCACCGCCGCCGAAGCCACCGCCACCAAAGCCACCCCCGAAGCCACCTCCTCCGCCGAAACCTCCGCCTGAGCTACTGCTTCCAAAACCTCCTCGGCTTCCAAAGCCTCCTCGACCTGCGCTACTCAAAATTATGGCATCCAACAAGGAAAATCCTCCAGCCTTTCTGCCTCCGTTCTTTCCTCCACCTCTATTTCTTCGGGAAAGTATCATCATGATCACAATAAAGATGATCACAATAAGAAATGCAGGAAACTTACCCTTAGGGCCTTCAGAAGTTCTTTCTCCTTGGTATTCGCCATTCATAATCTGTATCATGGCATCGGTTCCTTGATCAAGTCCTTGATAATAGTTACCCTGTTTAAATGCAGGAGTGATAATGTTCTCAATGATCCTTCTCGACAAGGCATCTGTAAGCAAATACTCTACGCCGTATCCTGTTCTAATGGTCATGCGCCGCTCATCTTTGGATACCAAGAGTAAAATACCATTGTCTTCTCCTTGCTGACCTATTCCCCATTTATGTGCCAATTCAGTGGCATACATAGCGATATCATTTCCTTCTAAAGAGTTTATGGTGATGACAACGATTTGTGTAGAGGTCGTATCGCTATAATTGATCAGCTTTTGTTCAAGTCTTTTGGCTTCATTAGAATTCATGAATTCCGCCCGATCATAAACACTAGTTTGAATTTTGGGTTTTTCCGGCAAGTAATCCTGGGCCTTCAATTGAAAGTTTCCTGCTATAATAAGTAACAAAAACAGGCCTGAATATTTTCTCAATTTGGGATGCATTCTAATCAAAAAGTTCTTTGTAAGTTTGAATTTGCAATATACCAAAAAAGCAGCAATGCTATCTAAAGACTAGAACAATTCTCACATGAAAAAATTATTACTTATCCTACTGTTAACATCAGTATTGGGTCAAGCTCAGCAATTAGATATCGAAAAATTAAAAGGAATGAAGCCAAGAGCAATTGGTCCTGCCGGAATGAGCGGAAGGATTACTGCAATTGATGTGGTGAACGACAACCCAAATGTAATTTATGCAGGAGCAGCTTCAGGTGGTGTTTGGAAATCTGAAAGTCAGGGAATATCCTGGAAACCAGTTTTTGATAAAGAGAATTTACAATCTATAGGGGCTATCAGTATTCAACAAAGCAACCCTGATGTTATCTGGGTAGGAACTGGAGAGGGAAACCCAAGAAACAGTCTCAATGGTGGATATGGTATCTACAAAAGTCTAGATGGAGGAGAAAACTGGACTTTAATGGGACTGGAAAAAACAAGAAATATTCATCGTATCATCATTGATCGTGACAATCCAAATATTGTTTATGTCGCGGCCATTGGTTCTCCTTGGGGTGAACATCCTGAAAGAGGTGTTTTTAAAACCGTTGATGGTGGAAAAACCTGGAAAAACATTCTATTTGTCAATAATAAAACTGGCGCAGCCGATTTGGTCGTGGATGCTAATAATCCGAACAAACTTATTGCGGCTATGTGGGAACACAGAAGAAAGCCTTATACTTTTAATTCAGGAGGAAAAGGCTCTGGCCTTTATATCACCTTTGATGGTGGTGAAACCTGGACTCAAAAAACCAAAGATGACGGATTACCTGAAGGAGAACTTGGTAGAATAGGACTGGCCATATCAAAGAGTAATCCCAAGGTGGTTTATGCACTGATAGAAGCTAAGAAAAATGGTCTTTACAGATCTGATGACGGCGGATTCAAATGGAAATTGATCAATAGTAATTCTTCTGGCCGAGGAACTTCCGGGATTGGTAACCGCCCCTTTTATTACTCAGACCTGCACGTTGATCCCAAAAATGAATACCGCTTATATACTGTATTTACCTATATCAATTTTAGTATAGATGGTGGAAAAAGCTTTAATCAACTAATGCCTGCCTATAATACAGATGTCGGAGTACATCCAGACCATCATGCCTGGTGGATTCACCCTGAAAATCCTTCTTTTATGATAGATGGAAATGATGGAGGGTTGAACATTACTAAAGACAAGGGTAAAACATGGAGGTTTGTTGAAAACCTGCCGGTAGGTCAATTTTATCATATCAATGCTGATAATGATTATCCATACAATCTTTATGGTGGCATGCAGGATAATGGTTCATGGGTTGGGCCAGCATATGTGCTCAAAGCCCAGGGAATTCGAAATGCCTACTGGCAAGAACTCATGTTTGGTGATGGTTTTGATGTAATACCAGATCCTAAAGATAGTCGCTTTGGCTATAGTATGTCTCAAGAAGGCTATGTAGGTCGCTATGATAGAGAGACTGGTGCCGCTAAACTCATTAGGCCCACACATCCAGATCCGGATGTGAAGCTCCGATTTAACTGGAATTCTGCTTTGGCCATTGATCCTTTTGACCAACACAGTATTTATTTTGGCAGTCAATTCGTACATAAATCTGTTGACCAGGGGCATGAATGGGAGATTATTTCACCTGACCTTACCAGTAATGACGCGGAAAAGCAAAAACAACATGAAAGTGGTGGTATAACCATGGACGCAACTGGTGCGGAGAATTACTGCACGATCCTGGCAATCAGTCCAAGTAGTCTGGAAAAGAATGAATTATGGGTTGGAACAGATGACGGTCGCATTCAATTGAGTCGCGACGGTGGTAAAAACTGGTCAGATGTCAGTCCTAACCTCAGTGGGGTACCCAAAGATGCTTGGATTGCACAAATTAAGCCTTCCACTTTTGCAAAGGGAGAAGCTTATGCTGTTGTCAATAATTATCGGAATTTTGATTTCAAACCCTATTTACTAAGAACTAGAAATTACGGGAAAACATGGGAAAATTTATTAAAAGATACACCTGAGACCTTCGGGTATAGCCTTTCATTGATTCAGGATCCTGTCAATAAAAACTTGGTCTTTCTTGGCACTGAGAATGGTCTTTACGTTAGTTTGAATGAAGGAAAATCATGGACAAAATGGACTGAAAACTATCCAAGTGTTCCTACGATGGATATGGTCATTCATCCTAGAGAGCATGACCTTGCCATAGCTACTTTTGGTCGATCTTTTTATGTGTTTGATGACATCAGACCCTTAAGAGAAATGAGTGAAAAAGGACCGGGATTGCTTAACGAAGGTGTGAAATTATTTGAACCTCCAACAGCTCATATTTCCCAATACCAACAAGCTGCAGGTTCAAGGTTCGGTGGTAACGCAACTTTTAACGGGGAAAATCGTAAACGAGGTGCCATGATCAGTTATGTGATCAATAAAAAAGAGGTACCTAAAGAAGCCCCAAAGGATGCTTCTAAGAAAGAAAAGAAGGATAAGAAGGATAAGGCCAAGGATACAATTGTTTTAAAAATATACGATAAAGAAGCGGCGCTTATCAGAACCCTTAAATTTAAAAGTCCAAAAGAAAACGGTCTTCACAGGACCTATTGGAATTTAAGTGAAAAAGGAGCATTCTCTCCTTCAAGAAAACCTGTTAAAACTAATAGAGAACCTTCTGGTGTAAGGGTATTACCTGGGGAATATAAATTAGTGATGCATTTTCAAGATCAAAAGGATTCGACACAAATCAAGGTTGCATTTGATCCCAGAATTGAAATATCTGATGATGTCTTAAAAGAACAATACCAATTATTAAAGAATATTGAACAAAAGAAAGACCTTGCCTACAGATCCGTTGAGCAATTAAAAGCATCCAAAACTACGGTTGCCGGTATCAAAAAACAAGCTGAAAAAAACGATAAGGAATTACATAAAGACCTGATCAAGTTAAGTGACAGCATTCAAAAAACAATAGACTCACTTATTGATAGTGTGCTTGGAAAAGAGGATAAACGCCAGGGAATTACAGCAAGCGAAACCCCTTCGAATATTTCTTATCTATACAACGCTAATGGTTATGTCAGATCCTTAAAAAGTCTTCCGGGAAAAACTGAAATGCAGTTGATTGAAAACGCCAATATTAAATTAGATCCGGTTATTAAGAACATCAATGATTTTTATGCAAAAGAATGGACAGAATACAGACAAAAAGTAGAACAAACAACGCTGAGTTTATTTAAAGAACACAAGATTTTAGAATAATTAAAGTCTAATGATTTAGGGATCATTTGAAGGGATGAGGCATTTGTCATTTTCCCAATTCCCGATAAGGGATGCCTCCGGGATAGTATTTCCCTGGCAGGTTAAAAAAACATTTCCATCTTTTTTGATGGTCCTTAAACCTCCTTGCTTAAGCATTTCTAAGGTTAACTGTATCAATTCTTTTTCTCTGACCATGGGATAGTCAACTGAGATTTGTACTCCCGCCTGATTATTAAACAAATCCATATCTGTTGAAACCTTATCCGGTAAGAATCCGTCTTCCAGGCTTCCATTGAGAAAGGATCTGTAATTTCCCTTTTCATGGGCGCTTCCTAAGCTAAGGGCAGCTCTTTGACCAATGCGTTGACTCAAAGCAGCCATCCAAAAACTATGCTTAAAAGCATCTAGTCTACCTCCGTTTATATCAACTCCTATTGAACCTGTATTTTTAATTGAATCTGTCACAACAAGAGCTCTTACAGAAGCTTCCAGCGCCTTTTTCGCTTTAAAAGGATGCCAAACCACCCACCATTTTTCAGGACTGCTCAAGGAGGAAAATCTAGTGTTTTTGGATTGACTTGCCAATTGAAGGCTAAGAAAAAAACATAAAACAAATATCAAACTGATTCTATTCATCATCTAAAGATACTAAAGATTGCTGCCTCAATTTTCATTTTTTAGCCGCTTAGTCTAGTTTAAATTCCTAATTTTGATAAACTAAGCATAAATTCAAGCAAACATGAAATACCTTCCAATTGACAAACAACTTTTTATAAAAAACAGAGTAAAATTTGCAGATAAAATGGCCCCAAATTCATTGGCCATATTTAATTCAAATGACGTTTATCCCATAAGTGCAGACAGTACACTTCCTTTTGCTCAGCATAGGGATATTTTTTATCTGTCAGGCGTAGATCAGGAAGAGAGTGTTTTAGTGATTTTTCCAGATTGCCCTAAAAATGAGAATCGTGAAATACTGTTTTTAAAAGAAACCAATGAACACATTGCAGTTTGGGAGGGTGAAAAATTGGATAAAGAGAAAGCCTTTGAGACTGCTGGAATTTCAACCGTGTATTGGTTGCAAGACATGGAGAAAGTGCTATTCGAATTAATGACACAAGCTGAAACAGTTTATGTAAATACGAATGAACATTATCGTGCCAATATAGAAACTGAAACCAGAGATGCGCGGTTTATCAAACAGCTTAAAGAAAAATATCCGGCGCATAATTATAAAAGATGCCAACCCATCATACAAAGATTAAGATCAGTAAAAGAACCCCAGGAAATCGATATGATACAGAAGGCCTGTGATATTACTGAAAAAGGATTTAAAAGAGTTTTAGGTTTTATGAAACCGGGTGTAATGGAATATGAGGTAGAGGCAGAGTTTATTCATGAATTTATCAGAAACCGTTCAGCAGGTTTCGCTTATACACCAATTCTAGGATCTGGCTATAATGCCTGTGTGTTGCATTATATTGAAAATAATCAGCCTTGTAAAGAGGGGGATGTTGTTTTAATGGATGTAGGGGCAGAATATGCCAATTACGCTAGCGATATGACCAGATGTGTTCCTGTATCAGGGAAGTTTTCAGAAAGACAAAAAGAAGTATATAACGCAGTGCTCAGAGTCAAAAAAGCCGCTGCTAAAATGCTTGTCCCAGGTACGATCTGGGCGGATTATCACGTTGAAGTTGGCAAACTTATGACTAAAGAATTATTGGGCCTGGGACTTCTTTCTAAGGAGGATGTTGAAAAAGAGGATCCTAAGTGGCCAGCTTATAAAAAATACTTTATGCATGGCACTTCTCATCATATGGGGCTTGACACTCATGACTATGGTATTCTAACAGAACCTATGGCAGCCGGTATGGTCTTTACGGTTGAGCCGGGTATTTATATTCCAGACGAAAATCTGGGAATAAGACTTGAAGACGACTATGTGATTCAGGATTCTGGAGAACCCATCAATTTGATGAAAAACATACCTATTGAAATAGAAGATATTGAAAAATGGATGTCTCTTTAAAAGACGCGTATCCAGACTAATATTTTAAATTTGGGAAGCTTTATTCGGTTTCTTCAAGTTCATGACATTGGCGATCATAAATCCTATTATCGATGGCAGCACCCAGCCCATTCCATCTCTCGAGAAAGGAATTATATTGTAAACGAAGGTGAGCTTTTCTGCCGGAATAAGAAATTTCAGAAAATCAGGAATACTGAATAGAAAAGCGATCGCGACCACTGTTCTGAATACCGTTCGACTCGCGTATTTTTCAGGTAACACATTGAGCAATATCAAAACGATAGCTATAGGATAAAGAAACATCAGGACATACACTGCCAAGTCAATAATGAATTTGACTTCAAACTGCCCCATAAAAATGCCTAAACAACAGGAAATTCCAGCTACGAGGGCATAGACTTTTTGAGAGTCATTAAAAAGACCCTTGAAAAAATCAGCTGTTCCAATAATGATACTTACCGCTGTTGTAAAACAAGCCAGAGCAACTAGAACACTTAAAAATGCAGTTCCTGTCTGGCCCATGGTTTGAATGCTTACACCTGAAAGGAGTTCTGTTCGACTTATGGAAGGTTCAAAAATTGAATTGTATTTCGCGGCAATAAAAATGAGCCCTATATAAATGATAAAAAGACCCAACATCGCAATAAATCCAGATCTTCCGATCATCGCTTGCTTTTCCTGAACAGTCATATTTCTTTTTGAATTGTTTACCGAGATAACCAATACACCACCCATCAACAAACCAGCTATGGCGTCATAGGTTTGATAGCCTTCCAAAAACCCATTAATCAGAGGACTCTCATACATTCCTTTATCCATGTCATAGGACGGCCCGAATATTCCCAATACGATAATAGCCAGTAAAATAAGGCCTATAATTGGGGTCAAAAACTTACCCAAAAAATCAATCACTTTACCCCTGTTAATAGCAAAAATAAAAACCAGCGAAAAATAAATAGTACTTGTTAGCAAAGAAGTACTTCCAAAATACGGTTGAATCGCCATTTCATGGGTCACCGCTGCTGTTCTTGGACAAGGCAGGGTAATGGCAATAACGTAGACACAAATGCTAAAAATAAGACCAAATCTATCCGACACTTTTCTTCCAAAATCCACCATGGTTCCCTGTAGTCTGGCATGACCTAAAAGGGCCAACAAAGGAATTATCGTAGCCGATAATAGAAAGCCAATAGCCACTATCCACCAGTCAGATCCAGCTTTAAACCCCAGCATTGGAGGAAGGATCAAATTTCCCGCTCCAAAAAAACCAGCAAATATAGCAAAGCCAAGAATAAAGGTCTCTTTGGTTCGGTTCATACTAATCGTTTTGATAAATATACTGTAAATTAGCTTATCAATTCTTTCACCATGTCTGACATCACTTATAAGCATTTGAATCTTCATTACAGTGATCAAGGAACCGGAGATGCGGTTGTTTTCTTACATGGATTCCTTGAAGACAAAGCCATGTGGAAAGAAGTATCAAAAGGTTTTAAAAAGACACACAGAGTGATCTGTTTGGACCTATTGGGCCATGGAAAAACAGGAAATTTAGGGTATATACATAGCATGGAAGCCCAAGCAGAAATGCTTAAATTCTTACTCAATAAGTTGGATATCAACAAATGTACTTTGATTGGACATAGCATGGGAGGTTATGTGGCTCTCGCCTTTGCAGATCTTTACAAAGAACGTGTTAGAGGCTTATGTCTTATGAATTCAACTGCTAAGGCTGATGACACCGAAAAAAAAATAAACAGAGACCGTGGTATTGCTGCAGTAAAACAGAATCACAAAACCTTTATTAGAATTGCGATACCCAGCTTGTTCTCCGAAGAAAACAGATCAATCTTTTCGGATGCAATTAAAGAAATAACCAGAGACACCTTAAAAATGAGTCAACAGGGTATCATTGCGTCTCTTGAAGGAATGAAAGTAAGAACAGATCGGACTCATTTACTGGAGCAGAATGATTATCCTATACTTATGGTCATAGGAAAAAAGGATCCGGCTCTAGATTATAATAGTCTGCTCGAGCAAGCAAAAAATAAGTATGTTAAATCGGTTGTTTTTGAAGACGGTCATATGAGTCATATAGAGAATGAGCAGGAATTGATTCAAGCGCTAACCAAATGGCTCAATGCAAATACAATAAAGGGTTTATGAAGCATCATTGCCCTCTTTGCTCATCTCCCGCCCATCCCTTCTTTCAAGATTCAAAACATCACTTTTTGTCATGTCCCAAATGCCATGGAATTTTCAGAGATCCCAATCAATTTCTAAGTGGGTTTGAAGAAAAAGAAAGGTACCTTCACCATAGGAATGATATGGAAGATAAAGGATATTACCAATTTATCCTGCCCATTATCAAAGAGGTTAAACGCTATAATTCAGAAGGAGGACATGGTCTTGATTTTGGCTGTGGCCATGCCCCAGTTCTTTCCAATTACCTGACGAAAGAAGGATTTAGCATGTCTGTTTTTGATCCGATTTTTTTTAAGGACAACTCTGTGTTGAATAATCAATATGATTTTATAGTTTGCTGTGAAGTGATGGAACATTTTTACCATCCTGCACAGGAATTTCAGCGCTTGTTTAAAACCCTGAACCAAACGGGTACACTAATCTGTAAAACACATCTATTTGAAAAGGAAATCTCCTTTGACAAATGGTATTATAAGAATGATCCCTCTCATGTATTTATTTATCAAGCTGAAACGATTCAATGGATCAAAAACTACTACCAACTACAGGATGTTAAAATCAAAGATCGTGTCATCACTTTTATTAAATAATCACTAAATTTACTAGTATCTATATTTTCAAGTATAAAACCATTATTATGAAAAAAACCCTTGTTATACTTATATTAGGACTACTTATTAATTCATCAATGTTTGCCCAGTCAAAGAAAGAAGAGAAAGAGTCAAAAGCATTAAAAGAATTTGAGGAAATAAAAGCACTTATTGAGAGTAAGGAGTTTGCTTTCGAAGCAGATTGGGCCACAACAGCTCAGGGCAGAAGAATTAGCCTAACTTCAAATACCAATTTTTTAAAGTTCAACAAGGATAGTGTGGATATTTATTTACCCTATTTTGGCTCCTCTACCTCTGGTGGAGCTACCATGACAGGTGACGGTGGAATTGTTTATTCCGGCCCTGCTAACAAATTCAAAATGTCAGTCAATGATAAAAAGAAGAAACTTATTATAGATTTTGAAGCCAGTGATAAAAACGACACCTTCGTTTTTACCATGGATATATTCAAGGGGGGAAACACGCTTATTAATATGAATAGCAATTATAGAAGCGGTATTAAATATGATGGAAAAACCAGGAGTCCCGCACCTAAAAAAAAATAATCCTAGCTAAGAGCATTCCAACCTTGCGCAATAATATCTACCTTTTGACCTCCTCTTGTAACTAGTTGAACAAGACCAGGGTCATCAGTCATATGACCAATAATACTGAAGTTCGGATTTGCCTTAATTTTAGGGAAATCCTCCTGTTTAACGGTAAACAACAATTCATAGTCTTCACCTCCACTTAGTGCAATTGTAGTGCTATCCATATTGAATTCTTCACAGGTCGAAATAACTTGTTGATCTAAGGGAATTTTATCTTCATAAAGTTGACAGCCTGTTTTTGATTGTTTACATAGATGCAATATTTCAGAAGATAAGCCATCCGAAATATCGATCATAGAGGTAGGTAGTACTTCCAGATTATCCAATAATTCTTTGATATCTATTCTCGCCTCAGGTTTTAATTGACGTTCTACCAAATAAGTATACTTATCTAATTCATGTTCAGCGTTCGGATTCACTTGAAATACTTGTTTTTCACGTTCAAGGACCTGTAAACCAAGATAAGCGGCTCCGAGATCACCGGTAACAACAAGGAGGTCATTATTTCCCGCTCCGCTTCTATAGACGCATTTATCCTTCTCAACTTCTCCAATAGCTGTAATACTAATCAATAAACCTTTTGTAGATGAGGTAGTATCACCGCCCACTAAATCGACTTTATACGTATTGCAAGCGAGTTGTATTCCAGCATATAATTCTTCTAAAGCTTCTAATGGGAATCTGTTGGAAACAGCTATAGAAACAGTAATTTGTTTGGCCTGACCATTCATGGCATATACATCAGAAAGATTGACCATTACAGCTTTATAACCTAGGTGTTTCAGTGGCATATAACTCAAGTCAAAATGCACTCCTTCAACTAAGAGGTCTGTGGTTACCAATGTTTGTTTGTCACCTAAACCTAAAACAGCACAATCATCACCTATTCCTTTTGAAGTATTCTCATGATGGATAACCGTATGCTGTGTAAGATGATCTATTAACTTAAATTCTCCCAATTCTGAAATGGAAGTTCTCGATTGATTCTTATCTTCTAACATGCCGCAAATATAGTTGATATTTAAAAATATTCTTTCATCAGACATGTGCGATCTTGTAAAATTTCCTTTCCTGGACAAAAACCTAATGTATGGGTGAGTTTAGCTGTCATATTCTTTAAAATTTCCTACATTTAGAAAGTATTTTAACCCCATGATGCGGCCATAAATTATTTATAAGACTATGAAAAACTCATCTCTTTCTACTAAAGTACTTCTGGGTGTTTTACTCGGTATCCTAACTGGTTTGTTTTTTGGGGAAGAAGTTGCTTGGATGGGAATTATCGGGGATATTTTCATCGGACTTCTACAAATGACTGTTTTGCCCTATATCATGTTCTCTCTTATTGTCAATATCGGTAGGCTTTCAATGGAAACTGGGAAAAAAATCATTCGCTATGGGCTTATTTTTTTGTTTTTGCTCTTGAGTGTTGGACTGATTTATTTGGTCATTCTTCCCTTGAGTTTTCCTGTCTGGACGAGTGGAAATTTTTATAGTAGTGACTTTGTTCAACCGTCTGTCCCTTTTGATTTTGTCAAACTCTATATTCCTGCCAATCCGTTTGAATCGATGAGTAACAATGTGGTTCCTGCTGTGGTATTATTCAGCATCTTTATTGGTCTGGGCGTTATGAAACTACCTAATAAGGAGGTGTTTTTAAAACCATTGGATGTGCTTACGGATGGCTTAAATCAAGTCAATAAGATGATTATTAAAATAACACCTATTGGGGTTTTCTGTATAGCAGCAGGGGTCGTTAGCACTTTGAGCTGGTCAGATATTAGTAGGTTGCAAGGATACTTATTGGTCTACTTACTTGCAGTCATTCTAATCACTTTTCTGGTGCTGCCTTATCTGATTTCCATATTTACTCCTTATTCATCCAAGACCATCTTTAAAATTACCCGCTCCACCCTCATAACTATATTTGCTACTGGAAAGATCATTGTTGTTTATCCACAACTAATCGAGAACATTAAGGAGATTATCCGATCGGATGAAAATGGAACGGAAGAAGGACAGGATAGGGTGGATATTATTATGCCGCTTGCTTACCCCTTTCCAAATCTAGGGACCTTTATGATCTTTATCTTCGTTCCCTTTGCGGCCTGGTTCACGGGTAAAGCCATGGGGTTTATGGATTACCCCATATTTTTGAGCTCTACTTTTCTAAGTAGCTTTGTTGCCCCAATAACCGGACTTCCTTTTAGCTTAGACCTATTAAAAATCCCTAAAGAAACCTTTCAACTCTTTGTGGTTTCATCTGTTTTGACTGATAGAATACGTGTAGTACTTGGGGCCTTTCACCTTATTGCATTAACCCTGCTTACAATTAGTGCCAGTGGGGGTTACCTTCGATTCAAAAAAAGAAAATTTATACAGGGGCTTATTGTCATCGGCATCAGTACCGCTGTATCAGTCGTTGGACTCCGATATATTTTGGAGGCTAGTATGAAAAATATTCCGACCAATCTTGAAATTGTAAATTCCTTTGAGCTGATTAGTCCACAACAGAAGTTTTTGGTGCTGGAAACCTCGAAAAAAAATCCAAACCCAAAATGGAGAGGAGAAAACACCTTAAGTCGAATCAAAAGACGTGGAAAAATCAGGGTGGGGTTTTATGAGCAAGCAGGGCCTTTTACTTTCAGAAATAAAGATAGTATTTTGGTTGGTTATGGAATTGATCTTGCTCACCAATTGGCATACGATCTGGATGCAAGTATTGAATTTGTGCCTATAGTTCCAGGAAAACTTATCGAAGAAATGAATAAGGACCACTACGATATAGTGATGTCGGATATCTTTTTGTCAAGTCGTTATGCTGAGGAACTTGAATTATCCAAACCCTATCTGAATGTTTCACTTGCTTTACTGACAAGACAGGATAATAAAATGTTTGACAATTTTGAATTTACCTCTAAGCTTGACACTTTTACCATATCTTATATTGAGAGAAAAGAGATTGCCAAAGAATTTTTATCCTATTTCCCAAAAGGAGGGGCCTATCCTGTTGCTCAGATGAAAGATTTCTTTGAACATGATGGCGCGGTAGGCATGGATAAGGATAGTAGTAGTATTGATTCGATTGTTTTCGACGCTCACCTTACCAGTGCGGAAAGAGCAGCCTCCACAACGGTGCTTAAACCAGGATATAAGGTAGTTAACCCTCTTCCTTACCATATCAATAATGCCCTTGTTTTCCCCTTAGCCAATGACTATACCTGGAGAGGCTATATCGATAAATGGATCGATTTCAGAAAAAAAGACGGTACTTTTGACAAAATATATGATCAATGGATTCTTGGAAATCCCTATCAAAAGAAAGAAAAAAAATGGAGTATTCTGGAAAATGTGATCAAACCAAGATTTATAAAAAATGACAGTATTTCTACTGATGCGATTCCTTGATCTTAATTAAATTTACTATAAACCCCTCTCTTTTTGAATATGTTCATAGGCTGATTGAACCTGCCTGAATTTATCTTCAGCTCCTTTGATATGCTCAGGCCCTAAATTTCTAAGTTTATCCGGATGGTATTTTTTTACCATTTTTCTATAGGCTGTTTTTACCTCAGCATCAGACGCAGATTTATCAATTTCCAATATTTTATAAGAGCTATCTACTTCATTATAGAACATGGCTTTAATGGAATTAAAGTCATGTTGGTTAATATTAAGGTAACCTGCTATGGTATTGATCTTATGTAATTCGTTTTCAGTTACCATTCCATCTGACTTCGCAACGCCAAACAAAAAGTGCAGTAGCTGGAGTCTTGAAGCATGATTCATATGCCTGTTGATTTGCAAACATACCTGACGTGTAGAAATCTTGTTATTTGCAATAATTCCTTTAAAAAGTTTAAAAGCATGATTAGCACGCTCTACACCGTACATACCTATAAAAGAAGTTCTTACAAAATCAAGTTCTCGTTTGTCTACCTCGCCATCAGACTTTATAACGATCGCCGCCAGAACCAATAAACTGATCTCAAAATCTCCGGATTGAGTTGATTGTTTAACTTTTGTCTTCTTATTCATATCAAGAAGCTCACTTTCTGAGAATTCATCTACAAAACTTCCAAAAACAAAACCAAGAATACCTCCTATCGGTCCTGCAAAAGTCCATCCCAAACCGGCTCCAAGCCATTTCGAAAAATTTGCCATATACAATTATTAAAAGCACAAATATACAGGTCTACATACATTTTTAGTATATCACAGACTTAATATTTTGTGAAATGTCAAATGAAGAAAATTCCTTTAAGTGAAAAGATGGATTAAAAAAGCATTATACAGTATAATTTTCAAAACTGTTTACTATTCAAAGCACTGTAATAATCTTGTTAACCTTTTGATTTTTTTGACATTAGTGAGGGGCTAACTTAAGTTAGCCCCTCAGTTGGTAATATCTTTTCATTGCTTATCTTTGCATTCGTGATAATTTAACTAAAAATATTAAAATTATGTATCCAGAAGAATTGGTAAAACCTATGCGCCAGGAATTGGTGACTGCAGGTTTTGAAGAATTATATACATCAAGCGATGTGGAAGTGGCGTTGCAGAAAAAAGGAACAACTTTGGTTATGGTGAATTCAGTTTGTGGTTGCGCAGCTGGTACAGCCAGACCTGGTGCAATTGCTTCCTTGCAGCTTGATAAAAGTCCTGATCATCTGACTACTGTATTTGCTGGTGTAGATGCAGAGTCAACGAATAAAGCTAGAGAAATGATGATTCCATTTCCTCCATCTTCTCCGTCTATTGCATTGTTTAAAGATGGTCAATTGGTCCATATGCTTGAACGTCATCATATTGAAGGAAGATCGGCTGATATGATCGCCTCAAATCTGGCTGGTGCTTATGAAGAATTTTGTTAATTCATAGTTATGAAGTTATTTTTCTCCTTATTGGCTTTTTTGGTCATTTACTGCGATGATTCTAATGATATTACGCCTCAGGAAGCTGAGAAAGTAGTTATTGACAATCTAAATATTGAGATCAAAGCTCTGGCAGAAGCCTCGGTTTGTTCTGATGAATTTAACTGTTATAGTGTTGGAATTGGTAGTAAACCCTGTGGAGGGTTCTGGGAATATATTGTTTATTCTGAATCGATTGATGTTGTCAGTTTTTTGACAAAAAAAGAAACACTTAACGAGTTGGAAAAAATATATAATGAGAAATACAGTATCATATCGGATTGTTTTATAGCCATGCCTCCAAGCAGTATAACCTGTGTGGATGGAAAATGTACGGCAATTTTTCAATAGAAAATCAGCTCAAAAATTATATTTTAAACCTCTTTTTATCAAGAGGTTTTTTTATTTTGCATTATGGATGAAAAACAGCTCATAGCCCTTACGACTATTTTTGTAAAAGAAACCCTTGAAGGTGCCGAAGGGGGCCATGACTGGTTTCATATTGATCGGGTTCATAAAAATGCCAAACTTATTGCCGCAGGAGAGAATGTGAATCTCTTTGTCGTTGAATTAGGAGCGCTACTGCATGATATTGCTGATGCCAAATTTCATGATGGAGATGAAAGCATAGGACCTAAAAAGGCAACTTCTTTCTTAAGAAGCCTGAAAGTTGAGGAAGATACTATTGCCCATATTGAAAATATTATTCGTTATGTTTCTTTTAAAACAAGCCTCGATCAAAGCGATACAAACAAATTCGAATCTGAAGAACTCAAGGTGATACAAGATGCTGACAGATTAGATGCCATTGGAGCTATTGGTATTGCCAGAGCTTTTAATTATGGAGGCTTTAAAAACAGATCATTGTATGACCCCATGGTTAAGCCTGACCTTGATCAGGATAAGGAAAGCTATAAAAACAGTAAGGCGCCAACCATCAATCATTTCTATGAAAAATTGTTGCTATTAAAAGATAAAATGAATACCCAAACTGCTCGAAAAATTGCCTATAAAAGGCATCAGTTTATGGAACTATACCTTCAGCAATTCTATGATGAATGGGAAGGTAAAAGCTGACGTCAAGTAATTAATTTGGGGATTTACTTTAGAAACTCGGTTTTCTTTTCTCCAAAAAAGCGCTGGTTCCTTCTTCAAAATCAGCAGTCCCAAAGCA
>RCND010000282.1_pt1 | contig 28760 bp, 26 predicted proteins | sample 2041351 | NCBI WGS metagenome assembly RCND01 (sample SAMN09708230, study PRJNA481090) | Marine sediment metagenome, whole genome shotgun sequencing project. | biome: marine sediment; feature: ocean; material: sediment; isolation source: Sewage treatment plant 12B marine sediment (STP12B) ... | reverse complement strand
GCAATCTTTACCCGTGGGGAAACTCAGGCATTGGCAACCGTAACATTAGGAACGTCTAGAGATGCAAATAAAATAGATATGCCATCCCATGAAGGGGAGGAGAATTTCTATTTGCATTATAACTTCCCTCCTTTTTGTACTGGGGAAGCACGACCTATCCGTGGAACATCTCGTAGAGAAGTTGGTCACGGTAACTTGGCGCAACGTGCATTAAAAGGAATGATTCCTGAAGATTGCCCATACACTGTTCGTATAGTTTCTGAAGTATTGGAATCTAACGGTTCTTCTTCCATGGCAACGGTCTGTAGTGGTACAATGGCGTTGATGGATGCTGGGGTTCAGATGACCAAACCTGTATCCGGTATCGCTATGGGATTAATCTCGGATGCTGACTCTGGAAAATACGCTGTACTTTCAGATATCTTAGGAGATGAAGATCACTTAGGCGACATGGACTTTAAAGTAACTGGTACTGCAGACGGAATTACCGCTTGCCAAATGGATATTAAAGTTAAAGGATTGTCTTACGAAATTCTGGTCAATGCATTAAAGCAGGCTAGAGAAGGTCGTTTACACATTCTTACGAAACTGACAGATACAATCGCTGCACCAAATGCAGATGTGAAGCCACATTCTCCGAAAATGGTGACACGTACGATTCCTAACGAATTCATAGGCGCCCTTATTGGCCCTGGTGGAAAAGTGATTCAAGAACTTCAGAAAGAAACCGGATGTACTATAGTAATTAATGAAGATCCTGTTACCGAAGAAGGAATTGTTGAAATCTTAGGAACTGACCAAGACGGTATCGATGCGGTATTGACCAAAATCGATTCATTGATGTTCAAACCGCAAATGAACGAGTCTTATAAAGTCAAAGTAATCAAGATGCTTGATTTCGGCGCTGTAGTCGAATACCTCGATGCTCCTGGGAACGAGACTTTATTACACGTCTCTGAATTAGCATGGGAACGCACAGAGAATGTTTCTGATGTTGTGAATATGGGTGATGAGTTTGAAGTGAAGTACTTAGGTACAGATCCAAGAACACGTAAAGAGAAAGTTTCTCGTAAGGCCTTATTAGAAAAACCAGAAGGTTATGTCGAAAGACCACCACGTAGTAATGATCGTGGTCGTGGCAGAGATGACCGTCGCGGAAGAGATAACAGAGACCGTAAGCCCAGAAGGGACTAGTCAAAAAGACGCTTAAATATAGAGCCCTGACCTTTGCGTCAGGGCTTTTTTTTGGTATAATTTTAAAAATATCACTCCAGATTGTAACATTCCTGTCATTTTTACGTATAAGTATATGCAGTCTATGCAACTTGAACTTAAACACAGTAGATGAGACAGCTTAAGATTACAAAACAGGTTACCAATAGGGAAACCGCATCTTTGGACAAGTACTTGCAAGAAATTGGCAAAGTAGACTTGATTACTGCAGATGAAGAAGTAGAATTGGCACAACGCATCAAGGCAGGCGACCAGCTCGCTCTTGAAAAACTTACAAAGGCCAATCTTCGATTCGTGGTATCAGTTGCCAAACAGTACCAAAACCAAGGCCTTACTTTGCCGGATTTGATCAACGAAGGAAACTTAGGATTGATTAAAGCGGCACAACGTTTTGACGAAACAAGAGGTTTTAAATTTATCTCATACGCCGTATGGTGGATTCGTCAATCCATATTACAAGCATTGGCAGAACAATCACGTATTGTGCGTTTGCCATTGAACAAAATTGGATCTATTAACAAAATAAACAAAACCTTTGCCTTTTTGGAGCAGGCGCATGAAAGAATGCCTTCTGCAGAAGAAATCGCAAAAGAATTGGATATGACCGTTGAGGATGTTAAACAATCCTTGAAAAACTCAGGACGCCATGTATCTATGGATGCACCTTTGATCGCTGGTGAGGATTCTAACCTTTATGATGTACTTCGTAGTGGGGAATCCCCTAATCCGGACAGAGAATTGTTGCACGAATCATTACGTACAGAAATCGAAAGAGCTCTGGAAACTTTGACACCAAGAGAAGCAGACGTTATTCGTTTGTATTTTGGATTGGCAGGACAACATTCAATGACCTTGGAGGAAATAGGTGAGACTTTTGACCTAACAAGGGAAAGGGTACGTCAAATCAAGGAAAAGGCGATACGTAGATTAAAGCATACTTCTCGAAGTAAAATATTGAAGACCTATTTAGGGTAGGTTAAATACAATATTCGCAATGTTAAATTCTTCTTAAATTGGAAATTTGGCATATATATTGTAATTTTATTGTTAACAACAGTTTATCATGACTGTTCGTTTTTTGATTGATGAATAAACTCCGGCTGATTACCGGAGTTTTTCATTTAATACCTTTCCTGAAACCCATCACAATAGTTTTGTCCTCCTCAACAAGACAAACTTGATTTATCCTCTTTACTCAACTCCCTACTGTTAATAAATTCACAAAGTCCAATTTGTGTAACAATAGTAGCTTTTAGCAACCTACTTGCAAACTATTTTTATTGAATTATATGATCATATAAAACAAATAGAAATAATGGAAGAACAATTAGAACAAGTAATAAGTATGCCAAGAATTGGCGATGCCGCTCCAGAATTCAAAGCAGTAACAACACAGGGTGATATCAACTTTCCAGCCGATTATGAGGGCAGTTGGGTAATCCTATTCAGCCATCCCGCAGACTTTACCCCAGTATGTACGTCAGAGTTTATGACGTTCGCTACCATGGAGGAGAAATTCAATAAAGCAAATTGTAAGCTTGTAGGCCTTTCGATTGATGGTCTTTATAGCCATATAGCATGGTTAAGAACAATCAAAGAAAAGATTGAATATAAAGGAATGAAGGATGTCGAGGTTAACTTTCCATTGATTGAGGACATTACAATGAATGTTGCCAAAAAATACGGGATGATCCAACCTAATGAGGATACCACCAAAGCGGTTAGAGCAGTGTTCTTTATTGATCCAAAAGGAATTATCAGAACAATTATTTACTACCCACTAAGTTTGGGAAGAAATTTCGATGAGCTCTACAGGGTAATTATTGCCTTGAAAGCAGCTGATGAATTTGGAGTTGCTACTCCGGCAGACTGGTACCCTGGCGATGATGTTATCATTGGACCTGCAGGTTCTTGTGGAACTGCCAAGGACAGGATGGAAGACGGTGATATTGACTGTAAAGATTGGTTCTTCTGCACTAAGAAATTGGATAAAGATACTGTCTTGGATAAAGTGTTGAAGAAATAGCACTGAAAAGAACACTACTTACATCATAATCTGCATACAGATGGGCGATAGGTATTCGATATCTATTGCCCGTTTTTACGTTTAACTTATTATACCATAATATTTAGTCTAAAACAATTACTTTCCATAATTCAAACTTAAATTTGTATGAAAGCTGTCGAAAAAAAATGAACGCTAAAAACGAACAACCAAACAATCCATTACACGGCGTAAAACTAGTGGATGTTTTAGAATATCTTACCCAAAAATACACATGGGAAGAGTTGGCCAATCAGGTAAACATCAATTGCTTTAAAAGCAATCCTTCCATAAAATCATCTCTTGCATTTTTACGTAGAACGCCTTGGGCAAGAGAAAAAGTAGAACGACTATATTTACACTCAATCCGTAATTAAATGCCTTTCAATATCGTTCTTATAGAACCTGAAATCCCCAATAACACAGGTAATATTGGTCGACTTGCCTTGGCTTCCGGTTCAAACCTACATCTGGTAAAACCCTTTGGTTTTGAGATAAATGATAAACGTCTTAAACGTGCAGGATTGGATTATTGGTCACATATTTCACTGTTCATTTATGAAAGCTTAGACGATTTTTACTTAAAACACAAAGACAAAAATCTAATTTATTTTTCGAGCCACGGTGAAAAAACCCACTGGTCAATTGACTATAAAGACGATATGTTCTTGGTTTTTGGAAAGGAATCTGTTGGCCTAACCAAAGAAATCATTGATGCCAATACGGATAAACTTTACAAAATCCCCTTATTTAGTCCTCACATCAGAAGTTTGAATTTAGCAAATGCCGTTAGTATTGCTGTTTATGAAGGACTTAAGCAACTAGAATAATTAAATTAACCGTTCTATTCCAATTCATAATAAAAAGCATTTCTCAATACTTCCAAACTTTTGGGTACTGCAGTATTAGGATCTTCCTTACCCTCAAATTCCAATGAAACATACCCTCTATAATTATGTGCCCGCATCATCGCACCAATCTTAGGATAGTCAATATCCAATGTATACCATTTTCCACCTCCATAATAGGTCTTTGCCTGTACTAAAAATGTTTGGGGAGCAAGCATCTTCATTTGTTCTTCCCTATTTTCTAGAAAGTTACCTGTGTCCAAAGTGACCTGTAACCACGGATTATCTATAGCATCTACAATACGTTTTACACCTTCTGCTGTACGCCCAAGACCCCAATGGTTCTCTAATCCCAGCACAACTCCACATTTCTCAGCTACTGGTAGACATTCCTCTATAGAATCAATTACCCATTTGTATCCATCTTCATCCGTATAACCTTCTATTGTAGGTTCTATTCCTTTATTGGCCATTAATGAATCGAAAGATTCGGAAGTACCCCATCGTCCAGTATTCAATCGCATGGTAGGAATACCTAACTTATATGCAAGCTCTATTTGGTGTATGGTCTTAGCTATATTTTCATCCCGATATGCCTTATCTGGATTTAGGTATCCCTGATGCGTTGAAAAACCCATTAAATCAAGACCTGCATGAAATGCTCTTTTCTTTAACTTTTGCAGATACCCATTTTCTTCAGAAGACATTTGCACCAACAAAAGCTCAATACCATCAAATCCCATGGCAGCCGCTTTGTCAATACAAAACTCCATAGGTACATCTTCTTTTGGGCCTTCAAACTGCCAAAAAGAATAAGAAGAAACCCCAATCGGATTATGTTTTATTTTTTTCAAAGGTTTTGTCGAATTGTCTAACAATGCTGAATTATCTTTCAGTGTGTTTCCCATAGCTACCGACCCTATACTTAGAGCAGCAGCACCATTGATAAATTTACGCCTATCCATACTATAGTATTTATACTAAAGATACTAAATTACAATCTCATAAAATCTAAAGACAGTAGTTTTGTCAACACTTAATTCCCAAATATATTAAGTAAATTTTTCATTTGATTATCTTTATAAATAAGCAACTATCAAAGAAATGAAAATTAACAAAACCATTACCATTCTTCTAGCACTAATATCTTTTGGGTGTAGTACAGAAAATTCAAAAGACGAAGCTGAAAATCCAATTGAATTTGACCTTCCAGAAAATTTTGTGCTTGAAGAACTTTACCAACCTAGCAAATATGAGCAAGGCTCATGGGTTGCCTTGACCCAGGGTCCTAACAATGACATATATGCCTGTGATCAATATGGTAAAATATACCATTTCAATGTGCCCAAGATTGGTTCTACATTAAGGAAAAAGGATGTTCGCCCTCTTGACCTTGAAATTGGAGAAGCTCATGGTTTACTATGGGCATTCAATAGTTTATATGTTGCGGTTAACAAAAGATGGAACGATGATATACCTGATGAAGAAGAAAATGGTAGTGGTGTATACCGCATTACCGATTCCGACAATGATGGAGAACTGGATAAGGTTGAAATGTTTCTAAAATTAAATGGGGCCGGGGAACATGGTCCGCATAGTTTTGTCCTGTCTCCAAACGGGAAGGAAATTTATTTTATTGCAGGGAACCATACCTTGATTCCAGAATCGCTCCATAAAAATAGTAGACTTCCTACCAATTGGCAGGAAGATAATTTATTTACGCCATATTTAGATGCTCGGGGCCATGCCAATGATATCAAAGCACCTGGAGGTTGGATTGCTAAATTCAATAAAGAAGGAACCGATTGGGAGCTAATTTCAGCTGGATATCGAAATCCATTTGATATGGCATTCAACGAAGAAGGCGAATTATTTGCCTATGATGCCGATATGGAATGGGATATAGGAATGCCGTGGTATCGCCCAACCCGAATTTGCCATGTAACCAGTGGAAGTGAGTACGGTTGGCGTACAGGATCAGGGAAATGGCCAGAATATTATGGAGATGCACTTCCGGCAGTGCATAATCTGGAACAAGGATCACCTACTGCCGTACTCTCAGGAGCTAAACTCAAATTTCCATCCAAGTATAAAAATGGACTTTTTGTTATGGATTGGAGTTTTGGCACCATCTATTTTGCAGACCTAAAACCTAAAGGAAGTAGTTATTCGGCCGAAAGAACAGAATTTCTTTCTGGTACTCCCCTACCCTTGACCGATATGATAGCCGGTGCTGACGGTCATCTATATTTTGCCACTGGAGGTCGTAGGATTAATTCCCATTTATTTAGACTTAGATATGATGGACCTGATTCTCAAGGTACTCAGATTGTTGCTGATAGTAATACTGAGGAATTGCGAAGGTTAAGACAAAGTCTGGAAAAATATCATGTAGAACAATCAGAGGAGGCAATACCATTGGCATGGGAGAACCTTGACCATGAAGATCGGTTCATACGATATGCAGCTCGCGTTGCATTAGAACATCAACCTGTAGAATATTGGATTAATAAATTTCTTGCGGAAAAAGAGCCAAAAAAAATAATAGAAGCCAGTATGGGACTGGCAAGACAAGGTGATGCCAAACTTCAATCAAAGATTTTAAGCAAATTAGACGCTATTACTCTAGAAACACAATCGGCACAGCAACAATTGAATCTGTTACGGGCATATGAACTGCTTTTTATTAGAATGGGAGAACCGAATGAACAAGACCGCATTGCTGCCGCCAAGAAATTAAATTCATATTTCCCGCATACCAATAATGATATAAATCGAGAGTTAGGCCAGTTGTTACTCTATCTAAAAGCAGATGGTATTACTGAAGGCCTAGTTCAATTGCTTAAAAAACATACACAAGAGAAAACAGCTGGCAATAACGAATTTCTTGCTGAAGAAACTACAATGCGCAGTGAACAATATGGGCCCTTAATTCGCGAGATTATTGCGAAAATGCCCCCAAGTGAAGCCATTTATTATGGTGTTCTGCTCAGTCATGCAGAAACAGGTTGGACCAAGGAGGCCCGTTCAACCTATTTTCAATGGTTTTATGATGTGTTAAATTCAAAAGGAGGGTTAAGCTTTAAACCCGGTATGGAAAATATAAGATTGGCCGCTATGAAACATGTGCCAGAAGATCAGAAAGAATTTTTTCAAGAGCTTTCAGGAGTTTATTCCCCATCTACGGCTGTGGCCGATTTACCCCTGCCTAAAGGCCCTGGAAAACAATATGAGGGTAGAGATTTAGGCGAAATGATATGGGGTAGCGAACTAGCCGATTATAAAACCGATTTCAGCAAAGGCGAACGTGCTTATAAAGCAGGCCTGTGCATACTTTGTCATAGAATACGTGGTGAAGGAGGTGCGGTCGGTTCAGACTTGACGCAAGTCTCGGATAAATTTGGCAGGTATGATCTATTATTTGCCATCTATAGTCCAAATGATGAAATATCAGATCAATATGCCAATACATTATTTCATCTTAAAGACAGTAAAAAGATTTCTGGCCGTATTAAATCTGAAAACGATGAGGTGGTCGTACTAATGCCCAATCCTTTCAATGAAGGTTATACAACAGAAATTCTTAAATCGAACATCCAAAAAAGAGAACTATCACCATTATCACCAATGCCCTCAGGTCTTCTGAACCGATTAAGCGCAGAAGAAATCAAAGATCTTTTTGTGTATTTGGAATCAGGTGGCGACAAAGACCACGAAGTTTACAAAAATCAGTAAAATGGAAAATCGAATTAAGGCTTTAGTTTGCGGTGTATTATTCATATTACCTGTTTTTGGATGTAAGGACACTAAAAAAGAGGTAATTGCCAATACGGAAGTTCAAAAATTCATTACTCCTTTGGGAAAGGAATTTTCAATTCCAGAACCCACGAAAAAATTGTTACTTCAGTATGAAGAAGCAAAAATAGACTTTGAAAACAACCCGAATAATCTAGAGAATATTATCTGGTTTGGTAGAAGAACCGCCTATTTAGGGCAGTATGAAAAGGCTATTGCTATTTACACCGATGGAATTACAAAGTTCTCGAATGAATCCAGACTCTACAGACATAGAGGCCATCGTTATATTTCTATCCGAAAATATGACCTGGCGATAAAAGATCTAGAAAGAGCTGTCAAACTCATTAAAGGGCAGGAAAATAAAATAGAGGCTGATGGCATGCCCAATTCCATGAACATCCCTGTAAGCTCCAGACAAGGGAATATATGGTATCATTTAGGGTTGTCCTACTATTTAGTACATGATTACGAAAAGGCATTTGATGCATATCTAAAGTGTCGGGAATCCGGAAACAACGATGATAATATTGTTTCGAGTACACATTGGCTCTATATGATCCAAAGAAGATTAGGCAATGAAGAACTAGCTATGGAAATGCTTAAGCCCATAACTAGCGAGGCCAATATAATTGAAAATCAGAGCTACTACAATCTATGTAAGTTTTATAAAGGATTGATTCCTTTGGATTCTTTAATCAATACAAAAAAAGGAAATCCATCTTCAGATGCTGTTCTTTACGGACTTGCCAATTGGTATTTTTATAATGATGACAAACCTAAAGCTCACGAAATGATGCAAGAAATGATGGAAAGTAAAGCATGGAGTTCTTTTGGATATCTAGCCGCTGAAAGTGATATTATTGAATATTTTAATGGCAAATAGCCCGCTTCATATGAAAAAAAGATTGTTTATTGGATGTGTTCTGTTTTTTACGTTATTTCATGCAAGTTCCCAAAGCACCATAACAATTCCCGAAAAGGTAGATAAGATTCTTTTTTTAGGCAACAGCATTACCTATTCAGGACAATACATATCGTACATTGAGGCATATTTGACGCTTCAACATCCCGAAAGGAAACTGGAATTCATCAATATGGGGCTACCTAGTGAAACGGTGTCGGGACTTTCTGAGCCCAATCACGCCCAAGGCAAGTTTCCTCGGCCAGATTTAAAAGAACGTCTTCATAGAATTCTATCAAAGGTTAAGCCCGATTTGGTATTTGCAAATTATGGGATCAATGATGGCATTTATCTTCCCTTTGACGATGAACGTTTTCAAAAATTCAAAGATGGTATACTGTGGATGCATGATGAAGTTGTGAAAACTGGTGCAGATATTATTCATCTAACTCCTCCAGTATATGACGGTATTGATGCAAATGTCTACGATAATGTCATGAATATATATTCGGACTGGCTAATCAGTCGCGGAAATACAGCCAATTGGAAGATTATCGATATTCATGATCCAATGAAAAGGCAATTACAAGAGCAACGCCTTCAAAACCCAAAATTCACCTTTGCACCTGATGGGGTTCACCCCAACAAAAATGGACACGGGGTAATTGCCAGGCAAGTACTTATAGATCTCGGTGAGGATATTGCATCTGATTTTATAACCATTGAGACGGCAATAGCTTCATTTGAAAATGGAAAGCAGGTGATGGAACTTATTGAAAAAAGGCAAGCTATTACCAAAGATGCATGGCTTTCGGCAATTGGACACAAAAGACCTGGTATGTCACAAGGTATACCACTTGAAAAAGCACAGCGAAAAACAAAGCAATTAGAAAAGCAACTTAATAAACTATTGGATCAGTAGAAAATCGCTATTCAAAATACTTTCATATTTCATTTTCATTCTAATAACTATAGTCATTTTACTACCTTTGCTTTTAAATACATACCACTAATAGAATGAGCAAGATTAAAATAGCCCCATCCCTGCTTGCAGCCGATTTCGGCAACCTTCAACGAGATGTAGAAATGGTAAATCAAAGTGAGGCCGATTGGCATCATATTGATGTTATGGATGGCGTTTTCGTACCCAATATTTCTTATGGAATGCCTGTTATAAAGGCCATTCAAAAACATGCCACAAAGCCATTGGATGTTCATTTAATGATCGTAGATCCCGATAGGTATATAAAAACTTTTGCTGATTTGGGAGCCAACATTTTGAGCGTTCATTATGAAGCTTGTAACCATCTTCATCGTTCACTACAAGCTATAAAGGCAGAAGGCATGAAAGCTGGCGTTGCGATTAATCCCCATACGAATATTAGTTTATTGGAAGATACCATAAATGATATCGACTTGGTCTGTCTAATGAGTGTCAATCCAGGATTTGGCGGCCAGTCTTTTATTGAAAATACGTATGAAAAAGTAAGATCACTAAAGGCATTGATAAACAACAAAAGGGCAAAAACATTGATTGAAATTGATGGTGGTGTAACTTCAAAAAATGCAAAAGCATTGGTTGAGGCGGGAGCAGATGTTTTAGTGGCTGGCAGTTTTGTCTTCAAAAGTGATAATCCCACACAAACTATTCAGGAATTAAAAGAGCTTGTAGGATAATGAATCATTTTGATATTGTCATTGTTGGTGGCGGACCCATAGGAATCGCTTGTGGATTGGAAGCCCAGAAAAATGGGCTTAGCTATATCATCATTGAAAAAGGGCCTATTGTAAATTCACTTTTCAATTACCCAATAAACATGCAGTTCTTCTCATCTTCTGATTTGTTGGAAATTGATAAGATTCCATTTATCAGCATTGAGGCCAAGCCTAAAAGGAATGAAGCTCTTGAATATTATCGAAGAATTGTCACCAGTAATGATTTGAAAATTAATCTCTTTGAGAGCGTTGAAGATGTCAACAAAGTAGTTGAAGGTTTTGAAATCATCACAGATAAACGAAAATACAACGCTGCTAATGTCATTATAGCAACAGGCTTTTATGACATACCAAATTTACTAGATATTCCGGGAGAGGAATTGGACAAGGTTTCCCATTATTATAAAGATCCTCATTTTTATGCGAGTCAAAAATTGGCCGTAATCGGTGGTAGTAATTCTGCTATTGATGCCGCACTTGAATGCTATCGTAAGGGTGCAGAAGTGACCTTGATTATTCGTGAGCCTGAAGTAGGAAGACGTGTTAAATATTGGGTACGGCCTGATATCATAAATCGCATTGAAGAAGGAAGCATCAAAGCTCTTTTCAATGCCAATGTGAAGGAGATACTTGCGGATAAAATGTTGGTTGATACACCAGAAGGAATTGTTGAAATAGAAAATGATTTTGTACTTGCCCTAACAGGATACAAGCCCAATTTTGCTTTCCTGGAAAAACTGGGAATACATTTATCAAATGATGATAAAAGACTACCGCAGTACAATCAGGAAACTATGGAGACCAATATTGATGGTCTTTATTTGGCCGGTGTTATTTGCGGGGGAATGGAAACCCATAAATGGTTTATAGAAAATTCCCGTATTCATGCTCCTATGATTATTAGTTCGATCTTAACCAAAAAATTGGCCTAGAACATTCCCTGATTTTTAGTCTAATTGTCGTTTTAAGTAACTTTCAATAAATCGCTTCTAACACAAAAAGCTATTAATCAGTATATTAGTACTATCTAATATAGAAATGATGAATACACTCACAAAATACTGGTTTTTAGAAGGTTTCAGTCTTTTTAAAAAGCTTGGCATGCCAACAATGATGCAAATGTGTGAACTGCTCGAAATGGAGCATATAGACAAAGGCAAAACCATTGAGCTTCGCAAAAAGGACAAAAAAAGTATTTATTTTCTTAAAAAAGGGACGGTTAAAATTTCTGATATGGCAAGTGATACGGCCAAGTTCATAGTCAAAAAAGGAAACCTCTTCGGTGAACTTTCATTGTATGACAAGGAGGCTGCAGCCGAGGAGAAAGCTGAAGCGTTGGAAGATTGCATCATCTGCTATATCGAATCCAATCAAATGGAAGAACTCATGGAGAAGCATAAATCCCTAAAGAATGGGGTTCTCAAGCTTTATGGAATACGCATTAAAAAATTGGAACGAAGACTTCGGGATTTATTATACAAAGACAGTGCAACCCGAATAAAGGAATTTATAATAGATTATATTTATGAATTTGGGCAAGAGGAAAATGACCGAATAGTTGCCAAAAATCTATTATCCCACAAGGAAATTGCCAACCTTACCAACACTTCCAGACAAACTGTTAACAACATTTTAAGTAATTTAAGAAAGGATCGACTTATAGATTACGACTCTGGATATATTTCCTTTCCAAAAACGAATACTAATGAGAAAACTCTTAAATCGGCTATTTAGAAAAAAACCTATTGATGAGTTTAATAATGCCCCTATGGGTGTTTATCCCAATTGTTGGGGAGATCAGGAATATGGAAATGTGATACGCGAAAAACACAAGGATATTCAGATAGAAGTGAATAACAGGGAAAGTAAACATGCCTTTATCCAAGACTTTGTAGTGACACAATTAAACGGTATCAAACTTAAAAGTACAATACATGGTGTAGAATGCCCAACGTGTAAAGTACGCTATGATAATTAGCATAAATATACTGCTCACACTACTATTCATTTCAGGTATAGTGAGAGCAGGAGGGCTGGTGCTGGATAAAATTCAAACCGGAAATGGTGAGTGCCCCAAAACAAGTGACGGTATGCTCATGTGTTAAATGTCTTTGTTGGTGTTTTTGTTATTGGTCGGGTTAAAAATCATATTGAATCCACTTTCATTAAAAGCATCTGCTGATTCCAAAAATTCTATTTTCTAGAGGTCAAGGTTTGTTTTTGCAGTTATGCTTTCACGCGTGTTAAATAGCACTTACAGATATTGAAGCTCCCTAGCGAGCTACTAAAAATCAACCAACTGTCGTTTAAAGTAAGTTCTCGAATTTTTAACCTTTAACAACCAAGTAGCATGCAGTATTTTTATCTCCGCTAATCAAAATTACATTGCCATTTTAAAAACAACTACTAATCTTTCAAACAATTGATGATGACTATTTTAAAGTATATAAATCACAGCTTAAGATTTTTAGCACTTTTATTCGTAACCATAGGATCTTCTCAGGAAATTGAAAAATCGATTTTCATTGTTGGAAATACATGGGATACTACCAACACCCAAGTCCTTTCTCAAATTGCCAAAGATTCGGAAACTGCCCAAAATCCAATACTTATGGTACTCGGCAATGCTTCCCCAAAAAAGGGTTTTAAGAATTCATTGGAACAACAACTCAAGCTAATCGAAGGCTTTAAAAAGGACGCCATATTTATACCAGGTAATCACGAATGGTTTGAAAATGGATATAAAGGCGTGAAGAATATTGAAAAATACATACAAAAAAATAGTAAGGCAAAGTTTTACCCAGATGAGGGAGAACCTATCAAAAAGCACGATATAAGTGACAACATCGTTTTGATAAGCGTAGATTCCCAATGGTTTTTAGAGGATTGGAACAAGCACATATACCTTAACGAGGCATCCGAAATTCAAAACAGAACATTGTTTTTTTTAGAATTTGAAAATCTAATAAAGAAGGCCCAGGGTAAAATAAAGATCGTGGCTATCCACCATCCCATCGAAACCTATACCAAACAGGGATTAATAGGAAATACCGCGGGACCAACGGTACAAGATTACCAAAATAAACAATATCGGACATTAAGAAATAGGTTAAAGACAATTGCAAGGCAAAATGAAAATATCATTTTTGTATCGGGCCATGACAAAAACCTACAATATATAAATAACAGGGTGCCCCAACTCATCAGCGCAGCAGCAGGTACTACTGAGAAAGTAAAAGATGGGGGTGATGGTAATTTTACCACTTCCAAAAACGGCTATGCAAGATTGGATATCGACACTGACGGAAAAGTTACAGCATACTTTTTTGCCCTAGAAAATGGGGTTTCCAAATCGGTTTTCAACACCACGATTTTAAAAGGTGGCGAGGAAGAAACAAATACAGCTTATACAACAGGAGGTTCTTTTCCAAAGACAAGGGACGCATCTATTTATACCAAAGAAGATACAGACAAAAGTGGCTTTTATAAAACCTTATGGGGAGATCATTATAGAGAATTTTATAGTAGATCTGTAAATGCCCAAGTGGTTTTATTGGATACTTTAATGGGCGGACTTACACCCTTAAAACGTGGCGGAGGTCAACAATCAAAGTCATTGCGGCTAGAGGATAGTTCAGGGAAGCAATATGTAATGCGGGCACTTAAAAAAAGCACCATAAAGTTTTTACAGGCCAATGCGTTTCAAGACGTTTATATTGGTAATGCACTGGATGGAAGCACAGTGGACAAGTTTTTAGCAGATTTTTATACCACCTCCCATCCCTACACTCCTTTTGCTATTGGCGAATTGGCGGACGCTATTGGTGTTTCCCATACTAACCCAAAACTTTACTATATACCCAAACAAAGTGTACTCGGTATCTATAATGATGAGTTTGGGGATGAGTTATATATGATAGAAGAACATGTAGGAGATACTCAATTAGCGGTGGAAAGCTTTGGGGATCCTAAAAAAATTCTTAGCACTGCTGATGTTCTGCAGGAAATACTTAAATCGGGCAAATCCGTGGTAGACGAACCTTCCTATATCAGGGCACGGCTTTTTGATATGTTGTTAGGGGATTGGGATCGTCACGAGGACCAATGGCGTTGGGCTTTATTCGAAAAAGAGGATGGAACTGAAATTTGTAAGCCCATACCCAGAGATCGGGATCAGGCATTCTCTAAATATGACGGTTCACTAATTTCTTTTTTTACTAGAGCCATTCCTGGTCTGCGTAAAATGCAAACCTATGATGAGGATTTAAGAAGTGTAAAATGGTTTGCAACTTCACCGTATCACTTGGATCTGACCTTGATTAATAGTTCTAATTGGGACGAATGGGAGAAACAGGCAAAACATATACAAGAAAACATCACTGATAATATTATTGAAAGGGCATTTGAAGCTATTCCCAATGAAATAAAAGGAGAGACCATTTCAGACATAAAAATGAAGCTTAAGGGCAGGCGGGGCAATCTAATGAAAATTGCCAGAGATTATTATGCCTATTTGAACAAGTTCGAGGTTGTTGTGGGAACACAAAAAGCGGATGATTTTAAAATCACAAGGCTTCCGGGTGGTAAGACCACCATAGACATTCACCGGAAGGATCTGGGAATTCTCAATAGGACATTCTCCAATAATATAACCAAAGAGATTTGGATTTACGGACTTGATGGAAAAGACACTTTTATAGTAGATGGCAAAGGGGATGAACTTATCACCTTAAAAATAATTGGCGGCAAGAAGAATGATATCTATGATTTTAAGAACACCAACAAGGTGAAACTCTATGACTATAAGAGCAAAGAAAATACGATTGTAAATAGGCGGTCGAGAAAATGGCTAGTAGATGATTATGGGATAAACAATTATGACCACCGCAAAGTGAAGCATAATTTTGATCAAATTCTTCCCATACTTTCGGTAAATCCAGATGATGGCCTACGTGTTGGAATATTCAGTAACCATACGTTTTATGGATTGCAACGAAATCCTTTTACCCAAAAGCACACAATAAGTGCGTCATATTATACAGGTTCTTCGGGATATGACTTTTCATACAAGGGTGAATTTTCCAATATTTTCCATAATTGGAACTTTGGCATAGAAGGACTGTATACCAGCCCCAACTTCGCTTCTAACTTCTTTGGCTTTGGCAATGAGACCCAGTACGATGAAGATTTGGTGGGTCTTGACTTCAACCGAGTACGGATTAGAAAATGGCATGCGGCCATCTCGTTGATCTACAGAGGCAGGAATGGAGGCTCATTTCATATTAAACCCTTGATTGAATCCTTTGATGTTGAAAATACCCAAGGACGTTTTATTGCAGGCCTACCAACTAGCAGCAGCACTTTTGAAAAGCAAATTTATGGTGGTGCCGAGGTGGTCTATGAATTTAAGAATAAGGATAACTTGGTATTTCCAACCTTGGGGCTAGATGTTAGTCTTACAGCGGGTTATAAAACAAATATTGATAATACGAATGTTCAAAATAGTTTTGTTTATCTTAAACCAGAATTGGTGCTTGACCATAAATTGACCAAAAGTGGGTCTTTGGTACTGGCCACGAAAATTAGTGGCGAAGTTATTTTGGGCGATGATTTTGAATTTTACCACGCAGCAGAAATCGGTGGTATCAATGGTTTAAGAGGCTTTAGAAATGAACGTTTTACTGGAAAGCAATCCTTTTATCAAAACACCGATTTACGTATTCCACTGGGAGGATTAAAAACTAGTTTTATTCCCATTCGATTTGGGATTTCGGGAAGTTTTGATTATGGTCGTGTTTGGCTTGAAAATGAAAGCTCAAACAGATGGCACAACAGCATTGGTGGCTCGCTATGGGTTAGTGGAGTTGACGCAATCTCAGCCAATATCGGATATTTTAACAGCACAGATGGAGGTAGAATAGTGTTTGCCCTCGGATTCGCATTTTAATGAATAAAATAAATAATCTAATGAAAAAGCCAGTAGCAATTGCTGAAGTCAAGTCACTTGAAAATAAAAAGCCAGCCCATACGCTGGTCAACGGATTGGATTTAGTCATAATTAAATTTGATGATGATATTTCGGTACTATACGGAAGATGTCTGCATCGCGGAGCATTAATGTCTGATGGACATATAGATGGTCATAATCTTATTTGTGGTGTTCACGGTTGGGATTATCGTTATGATACCGGGGTTTCCGAATATAATAACAATGAAGTACTTCATAAGTTCACTACTAAAATTGAAGGCGGCGAGCTATTTGTTGACGCCATAGAAATTGATGCCTATTTAGAAAAACATGCACAACCTTTTAATCGAGACGAATATTTAGGTGCTTATGCAGATACACATCCTGAAGATACAGAGCCGTATACAGGTTATATTAAAGAATTGGCCAAAAACGGATTAAAAAACCTAGGTCATCATGGTTTTTCCTCTTCTATGGGTGTGGATAGAAACACTCTTCCGAAATGGAGTGATATTCAATTCTTGCCTGCCCAATTAGCCAGTCGTCCCTTACTAGATGAAGAAGATGTAGCCACTAAGGTCGTTATTGGCCCCAAAGCAAAAAAACCTTTGGAACTTGATATCCCTTTGTTTGTTAGCGATATGAGTTTTGGCGCCTTATCACGAGAAGCTAAAATTGCTTTATCTAAAGGAGCTGAACTGGCCGGGACAGGAATTTGCTCTGGCGAAGGCGGAATGCTTCCTCAGGAACAAGAGAACAATAACAGGTATTTTTATGAACTTGCCTCTGCACAATTCGGTTTTTCGTGGGATAAATTAGATAAAGTTCAAGCCTTTCATTTTAAGGGAGGACAAGGAGCAAAAACAGGAACTGGTGGTCATTTGCCTGGAAATAAGGTAAGTAAGGAGATTGCTGAAGTAAGAGGGTTACAACAAGGAGAAACTGCTATATCACCCGCAACCTTTCCTGATTTTCACGGTGTTGATGATTTTAAGTCCTTTGCTGCAAAAGTAAGAGAACGTACTGGAGGAATTCCTATTGGGTTTAAGATAGCAGCCAGCCACGTGGAAAAGGACATTCAGTTTGCACTAGATGTTGGGGTAGATTATATTATACTTGACGGTCGTGGTGGTGGAACAGGTTCTGCACCTACGATTTTGCGTGATAACATCAACGTACCCACGATACCGGCTTTAGCTAGAGCACGAAAATATTTAGATGAAGTGGGAGCAACTGATGTAACCCTAGTCATTACAGGAGGCTTACGAATTGCTGAAGATTTTGGCAAAGCATTGATGTTAGGTGCAAATGCCATTGCCGTATCAAATTCTGCATTGCAAGCAATTGGTTGTTTAGGAATGCGTGCCTGCGGAAGTAACAATTGCCCAGTGGGAATAGCCACTCAAAAAGAGTCTTTAAGAAGTAGACTAATTATCGATTCATCAGCCAAGCAATTACACAATTATTTTGACGCCACTAACAATCTTATCAAAGTAATCGCCAGAGCATGCGGTCACGATGATATTTCAAAATTCAATTTTGACGATTTATCAACCTTTGATCATGATATGCATCGATTAACAGGAATTAATTTCGCGGGAGTGGACGCCTAATAAATAAGAAAATGGAAAAAATGATGCATTTGGCTGCCCAATACCTGGCAGCTGCAGGAATCAGTTTTGTAGAAAAAAAAGATGACGATAGCCATACCAATTTGGGTTTTTCAAAAGAAAAGACCAGTATGGAAACCCATCCGCTTTCAGAAAAAGGGGATATTCTTTCTTTAGATTATAAAAATTTCAGTTTGAATTGGAACTCTAAAAGTGGTAGTATCTCTTTCGCTTTGGATGGCGCTACTCACGCGGATGTTTTGAATTGGCTTAAGGAAACTTCAAAAACCTTTTTAAACAGGTCATACTCTTATGAGCTTCACTATGACCTTCCTTACGGGATAACCGATGAATTTAAATTCAAATTAGTTGATACAAATAGATTAGCCGAATTATTGCAATTACGAATTCTTGCTCAGTCAACATTGGAACAAACCCTTAAAGAAGGAAATCTAGAATCGCCGATACGGGTTTGGCCACATCATTTTGATAGCGGCGCCTATGTAGGTTTACATAAGAACATTGCAATAGGTTTTGGGCTAGCCGTACCCGATACCCTGTGTACCGAGCATTATATGTACATCAGCGGTTATAAAGGTCATGATGCCCTTAATACAAAAGGTTTTTCACCACTTTCGAATGGTGAATGGAAAAATGATGGTTATAAAGGGGCTATACTTTCTGCGGCAACAATTGATACCTCGAAAGCCGTATTGTTTTTTAAAGAAGCCATTGATAATTACAAAACAGTAACCTAATGGCAATACAAGCACTTTCCTTAGAATCGTTTAAAAAAATGGACTATCTAGCCGTTGAAAAATACGACTTGTCCATTGAATTAATGATGGAAAATGCGGGATTGCAACTAGCGCGATTAACGGCCTCGAAGGCAGCCAGAGACTCCAAAATTACTATCGGTGTTGGAAATGGAAACAATGGCGGTGGTGGCTTGGTAGCGGCCAGAAGACTTGCAGCTTGGGGCTTTGATGTGAACCTTGATTTGGCAGTTGCCATTACAAAAAACTTGCCATGTGCCCAGTTAAAAAGAGCTTTATTATTTGGGGCGAAACAAGGATTACCCACTAGAACAGACATCTGGATTGACGCCTATCTAGGTTTCTCGCAACGATTGCCTTTGTCTACAGTTTTCTTAGAAAAAATTGCTTTGGCAAACGCATCAACTACCCATAGAATTTCTTTGGATATCCCAATAGGAATTTCGGAAGATATGACCCAACCGATGTTCAAAGCTCATCAAGTAGTGACCTTAGCGGCTCCTAAAAAGATATTGGAAGTACTGCCATCAGGAACGGAAATCTTCATTGCAGACCTTGGAATTCCAAAAGCTATTTATAATGAATTTGACATTGATATGCCTCAATTCGCTGGGCAGCAACTATTAAAAATTTAAGTATCGTTTAAAACTATCGTATGGAAAAGAAAGTAGTATGGCATAAAGTACTGGATAACAAAGAAAGATTGGCAGAGGGTCGTGTAATGACCGTAACAGCAGCCCACAAAGGCATTTGCTTAACTCACTTTGAGGGCAAGTTTTCTGCTTTGGATAATAAATGTCCCCATCAAGGGGGGCCTTTGGGCGAGGGTTCCATTGAAAACGGACTACTCCGTTGTCCTTGGCATGGGTGGGATTTTAATCCGTGTACCGGAATGCCTCCAGGTGGTTTTGATGATGGTGTGGAAACGTTTCCAACAAAAGAGGAAGACAACGCCATTTATATAGGCATAGAAGAAGAGGAAAAACATGAAGCTACTATATCTGATGTTATGGTAGAAACCATGGTCAATTGGGGCGTAACCAAGGTCTTTGGAATGGTGGGACACTCCAATCTCGGATTTGCTGATGCTTTAAAGCGCCAAGAAGAAAAAGGGAATCTTAATTTCTACGGTATTCGCCATGAAGGCGCGGCGGCTTTTGCAGCCTCTGCTTATGGAAAGTTAACAGGTAAACCTGCCGCGTGCTTTACTATTGCAGGACCTGGAGCTACTAATTTATATACGGGAATGTGGGATGCTAAGGTAGATAGAGCTCCATTTTTAGCACTAACAGGTCAGGTCGCAACCCAGGTAGTGGGAACAGGAAATTTTCAAGAGGTAGATTTAGTACAAGCTTTTAGCACTGTTGCAGAATTCAATCAACGGGTACAAGGTAATAGTAAGCATGCCGATTTGATGTCACTAGCTATAAAACACGCTATATTAAAACGTGATGTTTCGCATTTAACTTTTCCAGACGAAGTTCAAGAATTAAAAGCGCCTGAAAATGAAAAAGCACAATTTCCTGCAAACAGAATTACTCCTATGGAGATTGCTCCTCCCAAGGAAATGGCAGATAATGCTATAGCACTTATTAAAAAATCAAAAAGACCTTTAATAATAATGGGGCACGGGGCACGGGCGCATAAAAAGTCAATTGTAGCTTTCGCGGAAGGTTTAAATGCCGCTGTAGTTACTACCTTTAAAGGCAAAGGGCTGATAGCCGATAGTCACCCTCTTGGGTGTGGAGTACTTGGCCGCAGTGGAACGCCAATAGCTTCTTGGTTCATGAATGAAGCTGATTTACTGATTGTCTTTGGGGCATCCTTCTCCAATCATACAGGAATCACTTATAAAAAACCAACGATTCAAGTAGACTTCGATCCTTTAGCTTTAAGTAAATTTCATGAGATAGATGTGGCGGTATGGGGAGAAATCTCTAGAACACTAGACATTTTCACTACTGAATTGGACGGAAAAACAGAAACCATTGACCAAAAAGAAGAAATAGCCGAACGTTGGAAAATTTGGAAGGAAGAGAAAGCAAAACGTATGCTTGAAACTTCGGACAAAGGATTAAGTTCTATAGCAGTTTTTGAGGCCATGAATACATTAGCTCCTAAAGATGCTGTGATGTGTGTTGACGTTGGAAATAACGCCTATTCATTTGGACGTTATTTTGAACCCGACGAGCAAGACTTTTTAATGTCGGGGTATTTAGGGTCAATCGGGTTTGCACTTCCCGCCGCAATAGGTGCATGGGCAGCCGTAGGAAACACACGACCTGTAGTTGCCGTTGCAGGTGATGGCGGACTTTGTCAGTATTTAGCAGAAATTACCACTTTGGTAAAGTATAAAATGCCCATTAAACTGATTGTTTTGAACAACCATGAACTAGGTAAAATATCGAAAGAACAACGGGCGGGAGAATTTGATGTTTGGAAAACATCACTTTCGAACCCTAATTTTTCGGAATATGCTGTTTCTTGTGGAGCATGGGGCAAACGCGTTGAAAAAGAAAGTGATCTGCATGCTGCAATGAAAGCATTATTTGACCAACCAGGCCCAGGAGTATTGGAAGTTATTACCGATGTAGGCCTAATTTAATGAAGCGAAAAATAATCGTTGCTTTAATAGATTACAAATATGTAATCGCCTTACTAAGTGTGTTCAATTTTCTATTCACACCTATTCACATTGCAATGAGTGGGTTTGAAGCAGCGTATGTGGTGGTGGTAAATTTCACCATAGTTATTTTAGGGAGTTCAATGATAGCGTTGACAAAAACAGCAAAGGTAACTACCTATGCCCTTGGGTCTTTAGTCCTGTTCTTTATCTGGTTGGAGTTTTCCAAAGGCGATACACGACCCATTATGCTTACCCGCTTGGTTGTTTCGCTTGCCCTTTTTATCAATTTCTGTATACTCTTGCTCAAACAACTTAGAAAAATAAAAAAAATAAACCTTCAATTTATTCTTATGCCAATTTTAGGTTTTTTGTATTTAGGAATTATTGGGGGTATTCTTTTTGAGGTGATACATTTTTTTGATTCCCACTCGTTTAAACTTGTTCACGGGTTTTCCGGTTTTAGTTTTTACTACTTCAGTTTTATAAGTATCACAACTGTTGGTTATGGTGATATTACACCATTAACGTCACCGGCTCAATCATTAACGATGGTTATGAACATTATCGGTCAATTTTATTTGGCAATTGTTATTGCTGTTTTTGTTGGAAAATATATTAATGTAAAATCTTGAAACCATGCTACAATCTTTCAGTATTATTTTTTCGATAGCTGCTTTTTTCAGTTTTGTGAATTACAAATGGCTAAAACTACCCGCAACCATTGGCTTGATGCTGATGAGTTTGGCAACAATCATAGTTATCACCTTGAGCAAAGGCATCTTCCCTGAATTCTATTTATTCTTTTGTGATATCGTCACCAGTTCTGACTTTAAAACATTACTGCTGGACGGTATTTTAAGTTTCCTTCTTTTCGCAGGAGCTTTACACGTAAACATTCAAGATTTAGAGAAAGAAAAATGGTCCATACTGTTGTTCGCTACCCTAAGTGTTCTGATATCCACATTTATGGTTGGTGGGCTAACTTTTGGAGCATCAAAGCTCATAGGTGTTGAATTTCCATTTGTATATGCATTATTATTCGGTGCTTTAATCTCCCCAACTGATCCCATTGCCGTAATGGCCATCCTTAAAAAAGCGAATATTTCTAAAAGCTTAGGCATTAAAATTGAGGGGGAATCTCTTTTTAACGATGGCATTGGGGTAGTTGTTTTCTCAGGAATTCTCATTATAGCTGGCATGGATGGATATCAAAGTGAAAATTCCGTAGTCGTGGAAATAGGAAAATTGTTCTTGGAAGAAGCGGTAGGTGGAATTGTATATGGGCTTCTACTGGGTTTCATTGGCTACTCCTGCATAAAAACAATAAAGGACAATCCACAATTGGCTGTGATGATAAGTCTTGCTATTGTAATGGGTGGCTATGCCATCGCATCAATGATTCATGTTTCAGGGCCATTGGCAATGGTAGTTTCGGGAATTGTAATTGGCAATAAAATAAATATTTCATCCAATAAAGGGGCTACCAGAAAATTGTTGAATGATATATGGGAAATTCTTGATGATGTTTTCAACGGAATTCTATTTGTGCTCATAGGGTTGTCCATCCATCTATTGAAATTTGATATAGACTATTTGACCTTGGGCCTTTTGGCTATATTCATTGTGCTGATAACCCGGTTTGTATCTGTACTTCTACCCTACTCCTTGTTAAAACATAAAGAAAGCACTCCCTTTAAAACTGTCTCTATCTTAACCTGGGGTGGATTAAGAGGTGGAATTTCAGTAGCTTTGGCATTGAGCCTGACAGATAATACTTCTTCAGAAATAATACTATATATGACGTATACTATTGTGTTGTTTTCAATAATAGTCCAAGGATTGAGTATTGGCGCTTTGGTAAAAAAAATATACTCTTAACGAAACCAAATTGAATGTCTCCAAAAAAAATCTGCAGCCTTCTGGTCCTGTTATTATTTTCAATAGTTGGTTGTGCACAATTATCAGACCTTGCCAAGATAGATTATACAAAACTACCCAAAGGAACTTCCGATGTTGGCTATGATAGGTTAAGGGGGTTATTCAACTATCCCATTAAGGTCAATGATGAGAGCTTTTTCCTGATCGGACTGGATTACAGTAAAATTGAACTTTCCTTTGATAACAACATCGATGCTTTTGATATCGATGCTATAGAAGACTTTCAATTATTAGATCTGAACATTGGGTATACCTTCAAAATGAATGAAAATTGGCGTTTTGGTGCTCGGTTTACGCCAGGTTTCAGTTCCAATCTTGTCAAGGAACTCTCTTTCGAAGATGTGGTTTTTTCAGGGGATATAGTTTTTATTAAGGACAAAAAGAATGATCCGAACGTAAAAAAACCATATCAGCTTATATTGGGGGTTTCATATTCGGGCAATAGTGGAATTCCCTTCCCCATTCCTTTTATAATTTACTATAGAAAGTTTCATCCCAATTGGTCCTATAAGTTAGGTATTCCCAAAACCAATTTACAATATCATCTTTCCAAAAAATCTAGATTTAAGTTAATTGCAGAATTAGACGGGTTTACCTCCAATATTCAAGGAGGCTTGCTGGTTAATGAGGACAAATTGGCAACTAAGGCAAATATGTCGATTATCATTGGTGGTCTGCGCTATGAATATAAATTCACAAATCATATAGAGCTCTATTTCAATATTGCCCATATTTTGAGTAGTAGTGCTAAATTAAAGGATAAAAAAAACAATACTGTCATTTCGGTAAACAAAAGCAACACCTATTATTTTAGGTGTGGTATTCGGTTAAAAATATAGTATAAAATATATTAAAATCTAAAAGTAGCACAGCAATGAGTGATAAAAAAACTGAAAAACTGAAAGATGAATATTTAACGGAAGCCCTAAATATTGACAAAGATCAATTAAAGGCTCTTAAGAAAAAGTTGTCTAAAGTTGAACCACGTTCAGAGCGAGGTGCCGAGACCTTATTTCGGTTGGTTTCTAAAAATCAATATACTTTAAACGCAATGATAGATAGAAAGTCCAATATCCTAATCTCGGTCAATGCCCTGATATTATCTATAATCATCGGTACCGTATATTCCCAGATGGATAGTGATCCCCATCTTATCTATCCTGTAGTTATGATCTTAATGACTAATCTTATCTCAATTGCCTATGCCATTTTTGCTACAAGACCAGAACTCGAACATGGCAGCCGCGGATCAAAAAACTTGATGTTCTACGGGAATTTCCACCAAATGGAAGAAGGAGAATATGTAGACGGAATAACTGAATTAATGTATAAAGGTGATGAACTTTATAAGACCATTGCAAAAGACACCTTTCATTTAGGAAAAATAATTGATAAAAAATTTAAGTTCTTAAGGAAGTCATTTCACGTTTTCCTTATTGGGATTGTGCTCTCTGTAATTGCCTTTATTGCATGTCATCTGTTATTTTAGTTAATTACAAAGTCAAAAATCTACTTCATGTTTAACAGGGATAATTGAATATTAAGTGATGCCTTTTCCTGTGTAGCTTGCCAAAAATTAAACAAGTCGTTCCAAGAACTGTCTGGAGCAGAATTACGTGCAAAGTTTTCTAGATTTGCACTTATAGTAGCCAAATCACTATCAGACATTTTCTCATGTGAAAGAACAACTGTAATTGCATTAAATTCTTTTTGGGAATTTTCCACAGATGGTACTCGACTGCCATGCTCAGCTATTAATTGAGTTGGGGTCAAGGTAATGATTTCATCTGCTGTGAATTTGCCAAAACCTTGCGACTCCGGCTTTTCTGCATATTGCACATCATTTAATTCATTGACGCCAATCAGTCCCATAAGGTAAAGTTCTAAATTCCCGTAGGGAACAGAATTTCCTCCATTTGCGAAAGTTCCAAAACCATTATCGCCTTCCATTTTACCCTGATAGGTATTGTTTCCCATGGCAATAACCTCATCAAAACCACCAAGCTGCCCACCAACATTTGAGTACCCCCAATGCCCACCAACCGCAGTAGGTATAAATCCTTGATTGCCCCAATAATGGGCTATTTCATGTAAAAAAGGGCCATTTACGATAAATCCAGGAACAGGCAAATGTATAATACTTTTCAAGCGACCTTCAGAACCATAGCCGCTAGAACCGTTATAAATTCCCGAACCAATACCTTCTACATCATTTTGTACTTTATATGAAATTCCTGCATATAGACCTTCAGGTACTTGCTGTTCATTTGAAAGCACAAATATAAAGTCAAAATCGTCTTTAAAGTGTACATACACTTTTTTAGAAATCAAGGAGAAATCACCTTCATCCTCCAAATATTTATCATATTCACCTTTTGGTAAAATGTAGTTGACAAGCCTATTGCTTTCGTCCAGAATAAAGTCATCGGCCAATTGAGCATCATCTGGAGTAATAGGAATCTCTTTTTCCTCGTTGACTTCATTATCGATGATGTCATCAACATCCTCTTTACTGCAAGAAGATAGAATTACTAAAAAAATAAAAAAGATTGGCCTTACGACAGTGAATACCGTCTTTAAATAAGTAGGTGTCATATACGCTCTAATTATGGGATTAACATAAAAAGAACGTAGGATTCAACTATTTATTTGGATGGATATAACATAAACTCAGACAATTGTCGTGTGAAGTAAATAAAAGTATTCTGGTATTCACTCTTGCCGTTTACTACAAGGCTCTGCCTTGAAAGTCAAAAAGGCTCAAAATCAAAAAAGCAAGCTCTATTTTATTGTTGTATATTTAATAAGAATCCTTATTTACAAATAGAATGAAAGGATATAACCAGCTTCGGAGGAAAGCAGTGGAGATATTAAGTTCGCAATTACCAAAAGAGTTATCTTATCATAGCATAGAGCATACCTTAAATGTATTAAAAACCTGCAATAATTATATCAAACGGGAAAAAATAGAGAGCCATAAGGCCAAACTATTGCGTTTAGCTGCATTAATGCACGATATTGGTTTCACCATATCAAATAAGGATCATGAAGAAACAAGTAAGGATATAGCTGTAGATTTGATGAAATCATATGGCTTTCCCAAAAAAGATATAGATATAGTGAAAGGACTTATTTTAGCTACGCGAATACCACAATTTCCAAAAAACGAATTGGAAAAAATTATTTGTGATTGCGATTTGGATTATTTAGGTAGGTCAGATTTTTATATAATCAGTGATCAACTTTTCAGGGAATTGGAATTTAGTCCAATAACTAAAACAAAACTTGATTGGAACAATTTTCAAATTAAGTTTATGGAAGCCCATAAATACCATACCCAATTTGCACTAAAAAACAGGCGATCTTACAAAGAAACACGAATTGCCGAACTAAAAGAGTTGGTTGAGAAATTGGAAAAACAATGAAGTTGTTCTAAAATTGAATTTTTAGTCTATAAATAGTATTAAATGAATAATATGTAAATTAGTGTATAGCGTTGGAAAAGTGCTATTTCTTGTTGTAATATGATTTTTATATTTACTAAATGTTCCCCTCCGATATTTATTGTTGAAATAATTGTTCCTGTCTTTACTATTTTTAAAAGTGTTCTTAGGAACTAAAAAAGATTTATGGTAAACATTTGCAAAAATCTGGTGTTGCTCGTTTCATTTGTAATTTGGCTTAGTTTCCACAATCAAATGATGGCCCAAAACACTAAAATAAGAGGCTTTGTTGAAGTCAATTCTTCGCTTCAAGATGATGAACTCAGTTTTGGTTTCGGTGAACAAGATTTATTTATTACATCTGAAATTAATGATAACATCTCTTTTTTGGGGGAAACGGTGTTTAAATATTCGGGCGATTCTATAAATGAATTTAATGTTAGTATTGAACGGATTGTTATTAATTACAATTACAAAGGCAATCACAGTATTTTAATGGGTAAGCATCATACACCAATCAACTATTGGAACGACACCTACCACCATGGAAGAGTTTTTTTTCCAACCATTGATCGTCCAATTCTATTTGCGGCCCATATTATACCAATACATACTACTGGTATTGCATTTCAAGGACTCAATTTAGGAAAACTTAAATTTGGTTATAATCTAATGATCGGAAATGGATTGGGTTCTGAGGACATTAAGGATAATGATAAATACAAGTCTATTACAGCAGCCTTGCATATAAAGCCATTGAATAAATTACAATTGGGCCTAGCTTATTATAATGATGTTATTTCTGAGGGAAGTGAAGCTCATGGTAACCATTTTATAGCTGAAGAAAATATAACGCAACAATTGCTTACAGGTACAGTTGCATATTTTGGAAGTAAATATGAAGTACTGGCTGAAGGAACATTTGCGACTAGTAACGCTGACGTTATGGGTAGGTCGAATGCTTTTATCTCTTACCTATATGCGGGAGTAAAAATAAAAGAAAAATGGATTCCATATTTTAGAATTGATAATCTTAGCTATCAGGATGATGAGTTTTATTTTAATAATGATAATACGACTTCTTTTGTTGTTGGTTTGAGATATGAAATCAATTACCTCGCGGTAGTTAAACTCGAATACCAACATACGGATACGGATATATTGGGTCACTTGAATAAGTTAACAGCACAAATTGCTATAGGTTTTTAAATAGATAAGCTATGAAACGCATAATATACATTTTCATACTTTCCTTATTTATAGGATTATTATTGCCTTTGTCAGTTAATGCCCAAGACGAGCAGCTTGTGATTATAGGAAATGCAGCTTCTGTACCTTCAGAAATAGGTATGAATCAACTCAAATCTGTTCTTAAAGGCGAGAAATTACGATGGAATGATGGTTCAAAAGTTAGCATTGCTTTAATGAAAACAAGCACACCTATAGGAACCTACACTTGCAACAAGCTTTATAATATGACAGGTAATGAGTTGAATAAGTATTTTTTGGCGCTGGTATTTCAGGGAAAAGTAAAAGCGCCAACATTTTTTAATTCGGCAAATGAATTGGAGGCTTTTGTAGCGCGAACCCCTGGAGCTATTGGTGTTTTACAACAAGTAAACGACAAATTATTGAAAATAATTCTTGTGGATGGGAAAAAGCAAATTTAAACTATAGAATAATATTATATGCCAGCTTCAGCATTCTAATTCACAATTTATAACACGAACCAATTAAATGGTCTTATCGGTACAAAGTAAAATAATGTTGACGGTTTTATCGGTAGTACTGATGTTTGCTTTATTCATTCTTTTTTATTACCCCGCTAGACAAGAGCGTTATCTCCTTGAAAATTATAA
>RCND010000281.1_pt1 | contig 28767 bp, 26 predicted proteins | sample 2041351 | NCBI WGS metagenome assembly RCND01 (sample SAMN09708230, study PRJNA481090) | Marine sediment metagenome, whole genome shotgun sequencing project. | biome: marine sediment; feature: ocean; material: sediment; isolation source: Sewage treatment plant 12B marine sediment (STP12B) ... | reverse complement strand
CCAGGTCCTGGTCTCCGATACCGTGCGTCTGCTCATTGGTCGCAGAGCACATTTTCCGCTCGTATCGGCCGGCACGCACACGTTGAAGGGCGTGGACGGTCCCATCGAGCTGTGGTCCGTAGAAGACGCAATACACGAGACCGATCCGGGGAGTCGTGGCGCCGTTCCGTTCCCTGCATTTCTCGAGCGAGCGATCCCCGGACATCTAGTCGGGCGAGAAGGACAACTGTCGCAGCTCGATGCTGCGTACGCCGCGGCGGCTACGTCGGTGCAATTCGCTGCGGTGATCGGGGAGCCCGGGATCGGAAAGACGTCTCTCACGTCGCTGTGGTGTCGTTTGGCTGCTGATAGTGGGGCGGTGGTGGTGGCGGGTCGGTGCACGCCCGACGTAGCGCTTCCCTACCAGCCGTTCGTCGAAGTAGCGCGGGCGGTGCTCGGGGCGAATCCCCCGAAATTGTTCGAGCTCGGGCCCGCGGCCGGAAACATCGCTCGGCTCGTGCCGGGTGTCCATCTGCCGCAGGGGCTGCCGGTGCCACTCCAAACGGATCCCGACACGACTCAGTACCTGATGGCGGAGGCGTTTGCGGCGCTGGTCAAGCCGAAGGCCGATGAGCCCCCTCTGGTGGTGGTGCTCGACGATCTGCATTGGGCGGATGAGCACTCGATCGCGGTGCTGGCGCATCTCGCTCGCAGAGATGAGACCTCGGCCCTGATTGTAGGGACGTACCGCGACACCGACCTGGTGCGGAGTCATTCGCTCCCGAAGCTTCTCGCCGATCTTCGCCGGGAGCATCGGGTGGTGCGGATTCCGTTGCAGCGTCTGTCGGACGACGAAGTTGAGCAGATGATCCGCGGTCACTTTGGGTCCGAAGCAGCGCCCGAGGTCGTCGAGTCGATAGCCGAAGAGACCCAGGGGAACCCGTTCTTTGTCGAGGAGATCACTAGTCATCTCGAGGATGAGGGAGCGTTCGACGCTGATGGGCGTTGGATCTCAGACACACCGATCGGCGACTACGGCATCCCGGAGGGAGTGCGCGACGTCATTGGCCGCCGCGTCGAGCATCTCGGTGACGATGTCGTGGCCACCCTCGAGGTTGCCTCGGTGATCGGCCCGACCTTCTCGATCGATGTTGCCGGGACGATTGCAGGACTCGACGAGCTGGCGGTTGACGCTGTTGTGGATGCAGCGATGAACGCCCGGGTCATCTATGAGGGGGACGGTGCCGACGAGTTCGTGTTTGCGCATGCTCTGTTGAGGCAGACTCTGTATGACGGTCTGCCGACTCGGCAGCGCACGCGGCTTCACCGGGCCGTCGGCGGAGCCCTCGAGCGGAGAGAGGTGCCCCCGGCGACGCAGCTCAAGCACTGGCTCAACGCCGATCGGCCGGACAAGGCGCTGGTATCCGCTCTCGCGGCGGCCACTGCAGCCGAGCTGGATCTAGCGGTGTCGGACACGGCGGCGCATCTGGAACTCGCGCTCGATCTGTGGGGCGACGTCGAGAACCCCGAGACCGTTGCTGGGGTTTCGCACGCCGATGTGGTGATACGTCTCGGGCGAGTCTACTTCGACTTAGGCGGGCGGAACGAGGAGGCGATGGCGCTCATCGCTGCCGAACTTGAGGATCCCGGCCTAGATGATCGAACGAGAGCCCTCCTCCACAACTCGATGAGCAGGGTCTCCTGGCTCCAGGGCAGCGGGACGCGTTCCCTCAAGGAAGCCAGGGAGGCGCTTCGCCTGGTCCCCAAGGATGAGCCGAATGCCGCTCATGCAGAGATCCTCGGGAGCGTTGCCAGTCAGCTGATGCTCAATTCGCAGTCCTCCGAGTCAATAGAAACGGCACGGGAAGCCCTCAGGCTCGCCCGCGCGACCGGAAACGAACGCACCGAGATGGGGGCGCTAACCGTCCTGGCAACCTCGACCGGGAATCTCGGCGAAGTAGCGGAATCGAATCGCTACTTCGAACAACTCGCCGCGCGGGCACAGGCATCGGGAGTGCTGAGGTACGAACTCGTCGGATATGTCAACCAAGGCGAAATGCTGGGCGAGAATGGCTACGTCACTGCGGCGATCGAGCTAACCGAACGAGGGATTGTTCGGGCTCGGGAACTAGCCGTGGATCGGTGGGAGGCGGCACTGCACTCAAATGCCGCGACTTTCCTGTTTCGGCTATCGCGCTGGGACGAGGCCGAGGAGCACCTGACCGCAATGACACCTTCGCCCGAGATCGATCTCTCTCAGATCTACATTTCCCTGGGATTGCTGGGCCTCGCTGCAGAGCGAGGTGACGAAAGGACGACGCTGCGCGAGCTCGACCGATTGGGATCGCTGCGGGTTGGGGAGATGCACGCCGAACTGCAGGGTTTCTACTGGGCAAGCCGCAGCTCAGATCTTCGATGGCGGGGCCAATACGCACAGGCCTACAAACTAGCGTCGGACGCTCTTGCAGCAATCGATGGGCCCGAGACGTGGCTGCACATGGTCGACGTAGCTGCGTCTGCGATCGAAACGGTTGCGGACGCAGTCGCTGCGGGGCTCCATGAACCGCAGTGGATCGACCGGGCTGAGCAGTGGTACGCCCGTTTTGGTGAGTACTCCGGTTCGACCCAGCGTCACGAGCGCTTGCTGGCAACCGCGACAGCCGACCTTGCCCGAGCCCGGGGGAACAACGACGTCGATTTGTGGCGCGCTGCCGTGGAGGCCTGGGCCGATGCTCCATACTGGCGCGCAAAATCCCAATGGCGGCTCGCTCAATCGCTCGGTGACACTGATAGCCCAGAAGTGCAGCTCCTGATGGACGAAGCAGAGGCAGTTGCTACGGAGCTCCGGGCGCAACCGCTTCTCGATGCTGTGCACGCACTGAGATCACTGAATACTCGGTAGAGCGGACAACATCCGAAGCTGCTTAAGGGGACATACCAACCGGTTCGATAAATCGGAGTAAACCTCAACGCCCCCAATTGCGAGTTACCGGTATAAGTGACAGCGATATCTCGATCCGCACGACGAGCAGATTCGACCGAAGACCCGGTCACGGATCCAGCTCAACCTGCGCCTATCCGAGCTGTCGTCCCTTTTGAACAGTTTTATCGGCGGGAGCTGAAACCGGTGATTGGTTTGGCATACGTGCTCTCCGGCAGCCGGTCGGCAGCCGAGGATCTAGCCCAGGAAGGATTTCTGGCCGCCCACAACGCTTGGGACCGGGTGTCTCTGTACGAGAAGCCCGAAGCGGCGCTCACGGACGCCAGACTGGTGCTAGGCGCCGTACTCGGTGAGTTCAGTCAGGAACGAGAGCGCAGCTTGTGGGCTGAGGCCGCCCCGCTGCACATGCACCAGGTTTCCTTGCCCGTCATAGATCAGGTTCAACGGCATCCCGCGCATCGCGAACGCACCGCTGCTGAGGCCAGAACCGTTGCCGTTCCCGATGTCGGTAGCCAGGGGCCACTCGCCGGCGATTCCCCACTTCTGTGCGTCACCTAGACCCTGGCTGTTGTCCTGAGAGTTGATACCCACGAAGTTGACATCGCCCTCGAGCTCCTTTGACAAAGCCAGTAGCTCTGGAACTTCGTCCTCGCAGACCTCGCACCACGAGGCGAAGAACGCAACGACCGTCGGCTTGCCCTCAAAGTCGGCAAGCGCAATACGGCCATCTCCATCAAGTTCCGGGAGGTCCCAAGCTTCGGCGCTGGTATCGCCCACAGCGGCCTCAGGCCAAACCGAGATCAAGAACAGGGCGACCAGCACAACGACGGCGATGCCGCCGCCGACCATCTGCATCAGGCGTCGCCGCGCCTCTTTGCGGCGTCGCTCCTCGACCTCACGTGTTTTTGTGGCGCGCTTTTGTGCCGTGCTTTGTCTAGCCATGAGATCTGCAACGTGCGGAAGCGGTCTGTGATTCCCAATTGTCAGACATGCGCCAATTATTCGTCGAGCAGGTCCTCGGTGTTGAACCACTCGAGAGTGTCGAGGTCTTCGGGGGCAGGGAGGTCGGGGGTGGCCGCGGTCTCGTCCCCGGCGTTCTGGGGTAGGGCCTCCGCCTGCACTGCCGTTTCCAAGGTGTCCGGTTGCCAGGTGCGATATCGCTCGATCAGTCCGGTGTCTTCCTCACTCGACCAGGCATCACGGACCCGCTCCCGCAGGTCGGTCCAGGTCGCGGTGACGTCGGGGGGGTGCTCGCGCAAGTAGACGGGAACCTGCTTCGCCCATCCGACAGCGCGCAGCGTGGTCATCATCACCACCCCGGTAATGGCGACCACACCGATTGCGGCGACGAGGACCACCGCTCTGGGCAGGTTGAGTTCGAAGAAGTCCTGAGATGAACCAGACACCAAGAGCAGCATCAGGAAAGCAACCATCGAACCGATCAGGATCTTCTTCCAGGGGAGTAGGGGGCGGCTCACGATCGCCAATGCAAACAGTCCGATTGCGGCGAGGACCAATGTTGCTGTGGTTCTCGCCTCGGCCTGCGAGACCTCCTCGGCAAGCGCCATCTCATAAGCCCCAAATGTAGCGAGGCCGGCGGCCAGGCCTGTTGGCAGTGCAAAGCTCAGCACCCTTCTCACAAACCCGGGTCGAGCCCGATCCGCGGTTGGCGCCAATGCCAGGAAGAAAGCCGGCACACCGATCGTGATGGACCCCACCAGCGTGAGATGACGGGGCAGGAATGGGAACGGTCTCCCCACCACCCCGACGGCCAGAGCGATGAAGATGGCATAGACGGTCTTCGTTACAAACAGGTTGGCAACGCGCTCGATGTTGGAGATGACCTTCCTGCCTTCGGCCACAACTTGCGGCAAAGTGCTGAACTCCCCGTCGATGAGAACAAGTTGGGCGACCGCTCGCGCGGCGGCGCTCCCGCTACCGATGGCCACTCCGATGTCTGCATCCTTGAGCGCCAGCACGTCATTGACGCCATCACCGGTCATGGCGACCACATGGCCCCGCGATTGAAGCGCTTGGACCATGGCTCGTTTCTGGTGCGGAGTGACCCGACCAAAGACGGTGCCCCGCTCGACCGCGTCGGCGAAGGCCTCCGGGTCCTGGGGGAGGCGGCGGGCATCGATGGCATGTGCTGATCCGGGTACACCGGCTTCCCTGGCAATAGCGGCAACGGTCTCCGGATGATCTCCCGAGATGACTTTCGCTCGCACCCCCTGAGCGGCGAAATAGCGCAGGGTTGCGGCCGCATCCTCGCGGATGACGTCACCAAGGGTGATCAGCGCCACCGCCCGCAATCGTTGGGGCAGAGTGTCGCGGCTGAGCGGGGCGTCCGTTTTTGCCAACAGCACGACCCGGTTGCCATCTTGTGCAAGGGATTCCGCTTGCGCTGCTACTCGACTGTTGTGCGGGAGCACTATCTCAGGTGCGCCTAGGACCCAGGTGCCTTCCTCGCCAAACGACGCGGCGCTCCACTTGCGTGCCGACGAGAAGGGGACAGAGCCGTTAGATATCCAGGTGCCGGTATCACTGAAGCGATCGGCGATTGCCTGGAGTGTGGCGTTTGGTTCTGGCTCAGCCGCAATGAGGGAGGCCAAGGCTGCTGCGGGATCAACATCTGTGAGGGGGATCAGTTCCCGGACCGACAGGGTGCCCTTGGTCAGCGTCCCGGTCTTGTCGAAACACACTGTGTCGACCCTGGCCAGCCCCTCGATCGCCGGCAGTTCCTGCACCAATACGTTACGTCTGCCGAGCCGAACCACCCCGACGGCAAAGGCAAGCGAGGTGAGCAGCACCAGTCCTTGAGGGATCATTCCGACCGCACCGGCTACACCGGAGCTGAGCGCTTCCTTCCAGTCGGCGCCAAGACGGGTCTGGCTCCACAGCAACAGAATGATCATCGGACCGACGATCCACGACACGCCACCAATGATCCAGTTCACGCCGTCACGCAGCTCCGAGTTCACCAGCGTGAACTTCTTGGCTTCTCTGGCGAGTGTGGCGGCATAGGCTTCCTCGCCGACACGGCGTGCTTGAAACCAGCCGCTTCCGGCGACCACGAAAGATCCGGACAGGCACATGTCGTCGACGTCCTTGACCACTGGATCGGACTCACCGGTCAACAGCGATTCGTCGATCTCCAACCCACGCGCTCGGAAAACCGGCCCATCGACGGGCACCTGGTCACCGGTTGCCAGAGCGATTAGGTCGTCTTTGACGATCTGCTCGACGGGGATCTCCACCTGGGTGCCGTCACGAAGAACGCTCGCAAGAGGAGCAGTGAGCAGGGCGAGACGGTCGAGCGTCTTCTTGGCGCGCAGCTCCTGGATGATCCCGATGGCGGCGTTGGAAACCAGAACGATTCCGAATAGGCCGTCTTTCGGTTGCTGGACGACCACCAAGATGATCACCAGGAGAATGGCAAGCAGGATGTTGAATCGGGTGACAACATTGGCCCTGATGATGTCGGCGGTGGTTCGGCTCGCCGCCTCGACGACGACGTTAACTTGGCCCGCGGCGACACGTTCGGAGACCTGAGCCGCGCTGAGTCCTTGCGGGCTGGGGGCGACGTGCTGGGTGTCCGATGTCATAGCGAGAGACTACCTCCAATGGGCTATCGCATAGCCAGTTGGGGAGTGCCCGATCACCATCAAAATCTGGTGTTTACGGACAGTGGTGGATGAACTACAATGCTGTAACTTCCCGAATTACATTGTTGTAACTTCTGCAATGCGCTGGACCAGGAGTAAAAAGGGGCAGCCACTATGGCTATGGCGGTACAAGTCAGTTTGATAGGAACCGATCGAGTAGTCGATCGGGCTTTGGCGGTTTTCGGTGCACATCTCGAGCGGGCGATTCATGTGCCGCTTGGCGATATGGTCGACAGGGAGATGGCTATCGATGTGGCACGGCTTTCGGTCGTGGCCGCCGGTGATAGTCGTACCGCGGAGATCATGGTCGACGAGACAGTTCTATGCGCTCAGGTGATACCGGCGATTTGGTCGCTGGCCGACCAGGGGTGGAATGCGACCGTAGTGATCGCTGCTCCTCGGATGGGTGAGGCCCATGCGGCGCTGCGTGGCATCCCGTGTCGACTCCAAGCGTGGTGGGAAGACACATCCGGTATCTCGTTCGGAGCCTTCGAACGTCCATAGCGTCTTGCTCAGGACCGGATCGAGATGGTCATGGAATCTGACACCGCTAGCCTGGCCTTACTGATGCCTGTTCCCCTGCACACCCAAACCGTTATTGCGTTTATCTGGGACTTCGACCGAACGTTGATCCCCGACAACATGCAGTGGCCGATTTTCGAGGAATACGGCGTTGACGAAGCAACCTTCTGGCGTGAGGTTGACGGGCTCATCGACTATCACAAGGCAAACGGCGAGATCATGGGACGGGGCATTGGCTACCTGATCCACATCTTGAGCTATGTCGAGGCGGGGGTCTTCAAAGGTCTCAACAATGCCAAGCTCAGAGAACTCGGCGCCAAGCTTGAGTTCTGCCCCGGTATCCCCGAGTTCTTTCAAGAGTCTCGCCAGCACGTGCTGGATGTACCCGACTTCGCCAAGGAAGACATAACGGTCGAGCACTTTGTGGTCTCCACCGGAATCAGGCCGATGATCGAAGGATCGGCGATCGCTCCCTATGTGGACGGTATCTGGGCGAACAGCTTTGTTGAACAAACAGCCGCAGCCGGTTTTCTCGAGCAGTTGCCGGTCTCAGGCAAGACCGGGCCGATCAAATACCTCTCCGACTACATCGGTCATACCTCTAAGACGAGGGCCCTGTTTGAGATAAACAAAGGGGTCAATGTCAATCCCACCGTCGATGTGAACGCCCGCATGTCGGAATCGCAGCGGCGTGTCCCATTGCGCAACATGGTGTACATCGCCGACGGGCCTAGTGACGTCCCGATGTTCTCGATCCTCAACAAGGCCGGCGGCAAAACGCTCGGTGTCTACAACCTCGAACCCCGCAATAACCACAGGCAGGTCAAGCAGCTGCAAGAGCAGGGCCGGATCCAGGGTATGGCCGAGGCCGACTACCGCCCCGGCAAGGCCGCGCACCTGTGGCTGATGGACAGCCTTGATCAGATCGCATATGAGATAGTCGAGAATCGGAGAGAGGCACTGGCGGCGATCGAGAACCCTCCAGGCCATGTGTAACAGCCAAAGGGGCATTGATGAGCATCGAGCGTGTTGGTGTTGTCGGCGGGGGACAGATGGGCGCTGGCATTGCCGAAGTGTGTGCCAAAGCCGGTGTCGATGTCATCGTCCATGAGATCAGTGATGATCTAGCAGCCGCAAGCCGGGCCCGGGTCGAAAAATCCCTGGCCAAAGCTGTCGATCGGGGCAAGCTCGAGGCCGACGCCAGAGATACCGCGATCGGTCGCATGAGGTTCGAATCCGATCTCTCGCTTATGAAGGATCGCCAGCTAGTCATCGAAGCAATAGTCGAGAACGAAGCGATCAAGGCCGAGCTGTTCGGTCGACTCGATGAAATTGTCTCCGATCCAACAGCCATCCTTGCCTCCAACACATCCTCGATCCCGGTCACCCGCATCGGCCAGGCAACCAGCCGTCCCGGCTCCGTTGTCGGGATGCATTTCTTCAACCCGGCAACAGTGATGCCGCTGGTAGAGATCGTCCACAGTGTCACCACAACCGATGACACTGCCGAACGAGCTGCCGGTTTTGCCGCGAACACGCTTGGCAAGGTTGTCGTTCACACGAAGGATCGTGCCGGTTTCATCGTCAACATGCTGTTGTGCCCATACATCTTCGAAGCAATCCGGATGTATGAGTCGGGCTTTGCCACAAGAGAAGACATCGACGCTGCCATGGTCAACGGCGCCAGCTACCCGATGGGCCCGCTCGCCCTGGCAGACCTGATCGGAAACGACACGATGCTTGCGGTATCCGAGTCATTGCAGGCCGAATACGGTGAGGCCCGTTACGCCGCACCGCCGCTTCTGAAACGAATGGTCGAAGCAGGAATGCTCGGCCGCAAAACCGGCAAAGGCTTCTACGACTACGGATGAAGATATGCCCTGAAGGCATATCTTCATCTTGCGAGTTCCCCAAAACCGGAACTCGTGGATGGTGACCGTCGCAGCCCCTATGCGAATGGGAACTCACTGCGTGAGTTCCTTGGGACTTCGGCTGCGCCGAACTCCAGGGCGGGGACTCTTCGAGTTCCTTGGCCGGGGGTCAACCCTCGATGCGGGAGGCGCCGTTGCTTTCGAGGACGCCGCGGAGAGCGTCCTTTTTAACCAGACCGGTAGTGCGCCAGCGGGGGGTGATCTTCCCGCTCTTGTTGCGTGGAGGTCCACCTCGTCTGGCGGCACGCTCGCGGGCCTTCTTTGACTGTTTGGCCGGGGCGGTGCCGAGAAGAACAAAGGTAGGCGTTGAGCGCACGTTGAAAGCCTGGGCGGCCCCCGGCACCTTGCCGACATCGACTTTGACGATATGGGCCGACTCGCCGTACTCGCGGGCGAGCTCGTTCATGATCCCGTCCATCACCTGACACGGGGCACACCCGACTTGCATGAAGTCGAGTAGCACAGGTTTGCCGGATTTCAGCATTGGGTCGAGCTCGTTGAGCGTTTGCATCTTCAGGGCTTTTGGTTTGCGGGAAAAAACAGCCATCTGTCTAGGTACCTCGGGAGTGTCGCTGTGGGCGTCAACCGTCGCCCAAGTGTTAATTATTCCGGAATTCGTCTTAAACGAGGATAAAGGCAACCGTGGCCGCAACCATGCAATAAAGACCAAAGGGCGATAGTCCGGTTCGACCGATGAGACGCAGGAGGAAGGCGATCGCCACATAGCCAGAGATCGCGGCGACGGCGACACCCAGGAAGATCTCCGCTCCGACACTGCTCCCGGAATCAAGAAGGTCTTTGCCCTCGAACACCCCGGCACCGGCGATTGCCGGGATTCCCAATAAGAATGAGTATCGAGCAGCTTCGGCATCGCTGAACCCGCGGAGAAGGCCTGTTGAGATGGTCGAGCCAGACCGGGACACTCCGGGAATGAGGGCCACAGCCTGTCCGAGCCCAATCAGAATGGTGTCCTTGTAGGTGGCTTCGGCTGCAGTTCGTGAACCACGGCGAATCCATCGGGTTGAGAACAACACGACCCCGGTGATGAACAGGGCGACCGCGATGCCGCGGGGCCGTTCATTGAGACCTTCGAACTGCGAGTTGAGGGTCAAGCCGAGGACCGCGGCCGGGATGGTTCCGACCAGGAGCAACAGAAGCAGACGTCGCCCCTTCTCTGTGAAGGTGGCTACCTCGACGACTTCGCGGCGGAAGTAGATGAGCACTGCAAGGAGCGTGCCCATGTGGAGCATCGCCGATGTTGCCAGGTCAGGTGGGTCCTGGCCCAGGAGTGCGGGTACCAACACAAGATGGCCGCTCGAGGAAATCGGAAGAAATTCGGTCAGACCTTGGATGAGGCCCCAAAAAGCTGCTTCAAGCATGGGGCGATACCCTAACCGTCGGGCGGTGGCACCGAGCCACTTGCGGCGATCATGACGACTAATGCGTCATTAGAGGCCGACGCGGCAACGAGTGGCGCGTCAGTTGGCGGGAAAGCCACCGTTCCTGCGGTGCTGAAGCCGGTGTCGATGTCCCCATCGATAACGATACCTTCGATCACGGTGCCGTCGCTGAGCACCACGCGAATATGTACGCCGGGTGCCACTGGCGAGGGGAGCGGTATCGAAACTGCCCACCAATCCACGGGGACCGCCGTCGTAGCAACCGATGCCGGCAGCAGGGGCGAGGCGGCTTCGATTGCGGTCGCCGCAGGTCCTTCGATGCTCCCCGGCCACGCCGGCAGCAGACCTGCAGGGATATCCCTCCACACGATGTCGTCGTCGATTGCGGTCCCCGCCGCGATGAAGGAGCCGGTAAACGGGTACCGAACGGTGGGTGCAGACCGCGACTCGACGACGAGGCCGAGCAGCAGGATGAGCCCGGCAATGGACCATCGAAGATAAGGGGGGCGACGTAACCAGAACACAATTCGAACGTACCTTGCCAGGTGACCGAAATGAAGACCCTCCCCGTGGCCCCTCCCTCAAAAGAGGGAGGGAGCCTCACGCAAGCAGGGGGAATGGTGGGGGACTTACGTTCGGCACACGGGGAGGGAACCTATTGATTCAGAAAGGAGCTTTCAGAGTAGGTCCAGACCGTTTGTTACATGACAAGGCAGTGAAAACAGACAGGAATAAAACACCGTCCCCTTGCCTCCTCTGTTATGTCTGGAGCGAATAAATTCGCGCTTCTCCGACAGTCTACGCTTCGCGCTCTGCGTAGCCAACGACTTATTTCTACACGCGTTCTGTAGCGATCGGGTGATCATCTCCCTTCTCCTAGACTTGCCGACAGTGGAAACCCCAATAACCCTTGCAATTGCATACCTCCTCGGCAGTGTCGACACCGGAGTAATCGTCCCCCGATTGCTCGGTGTCAACATCTACGAGCACGGCAGTGGCAACCCAGGTGCCTCCAATGTGATGCGCACCATGGGAAAAAAGGTCGGCGCCGCGGTGATGCTCGGCGATGCGTTGAAGGGGCTGCTGGCGGCCCTTATCGGTGCTTGGATGGTTAGCAGCACGATCGCGTTCTGGTGCGCTCTCGCCGCCGTGGTTGGGCATGTGTTTCCGCTGTGGCACAGATTCAAGGGCGGACGCGGTGTGGCCACGGCTATCGGTGCGGTGGTGTTCCTTGAACCTTGGTTTGGTCTTGTCTTGGTGCTCGGCTGGGGCGGAACCGTTGCTGCCACCAAGACCGCCTCGATTGCGTCCCTCGGGGCGATGGCGCTGTATGTGCCAGGGTACGCTCTGTTTGGCTGGAGAGGCTGGCCACTCTTAGCGGCGGCGCTGACGGCGCTGCTGGTCGTCGTACGCCACTCGGGGAATATCAAGAGACTCATCGGTGGCAAGGAACAGACAGTCGAGACACAATGAGACCACTTGATCAAGCACAACGAGACGTGCTCGCCGCCATTGAACGACTGCCCGCCGGGCGAATCGAATTGGCGAACGCTGCCGGTCTTGCGCTTGCTGAGGCAGTGGTGGCTCGTCACGATCTGCCGCCCTTCGCCAACTCGGCCATGGATGGGTACGCCGTTATCGCCTCCGATGTTGCGGAGCCTCCGGTCGTGCTCGACGTACTCGAAGACGTTGCCGCCGGCAGTGTTCCCACTCAGGTAGTCGTCCCCGGGAGCGCAATCAAAATCATGACCGGAGCTCCGATGCCTGCGGGTGCAGACACCGTGGTTCCCGTAGAAGACACCGAGCCGGGTGAGACCAGCGTCAGGATCCTTGTGGCGTGGCCGCACGGTGCCTCCGTTCGCCCTGCTGGGGGTGATGTGTCAGCTGGGACCACTGTGCTTCAGATCGGGGAGCGACTAACCCCGGCACGGCTTGGCGTATGCGCATCGCTTGGATACGACCGGCCGCTGGTACGGCGTCGTCCGCGGGTGGCCATCATGTCAACGGGAGACGAGATTGTCGGGCCCGAGACTGCTGAGCTCGCTCCTGGCAAGATCCGTGACGCCAACCGATTCACGTTGCGCGGCAGCCTCGAAGAGCTGGGTGTCGAGGTCATCGACATGGGCATCGTCGGCGATGATGCCGCCGCGCTCAGAGACCGGTTTGCGGAAGCCGCCTCCGTCTCTGACGTCGTCGTCTCGAGTGGCGGCGTATCGATGGGGGAATACGATCTAGTGAAGCATTTGCTCGCTGAATTGGGCTCGGTTGACTTCTGGAAGGTTGCGATGAAGCCGGCCAAGCCATTTGCGTTTGGACGACTCGGGGACACTCCGTTCTTTGGTCTGCCCGGGAATCCGGTATCGGTAGCTGTTGCCTACGAGCAGTTCCTCCGTCCCGCCCTGCTCCACATGATGGGCGCCAGTTTCCTCTTTCGACCGCGCTTCATGGGAGTTCTCAAAGAGACCGTGGTGACCGACCCGGAGAAGGTTGTCTTCTTGCGGGTGGCGATCGTCCCCGGAGCCGATGGCCTGCTGCAAGCCAGCCTGAGCGGGGCGCAAGGCTCGAACATCCTCACCGCACTTGCCGCTGCTGATGCCCTTGCGGTGATCCCGGTCGGAATAGCCGAGGTGGCTGCAGGCACCCTCGTCGAATTGGAGATGTTGCGCATGCCCGAATCCAGAACCGCCGCGGAGGTGACCAATGTCTGACGGCTTCACCCACTTGAACGAAGACGGAAATGCCCACATGGTGAACGTCGCTGCCAAGAGTGTGACAGAGCGGGTAGCGATCGCCGAGGCGCAAGTGTTGATGTCCGACGCGGTGCGACGACGGCTCTTTGCCGGCGATCTGCCCAAAGGCGACGCTCTTGGCGTTGCCCGTATCGCCGCCATCATGGCGGCCAAGCAAACATCGACGCTCGTGCCGCTGTGTCACCCCATCCCCATCGATGCTGTCGACGTTGACATCGCGGAGTCCGATCACGGCGTGACGGTGACCGTAACGGCCCGCACTACAGCGAAGACGGGAATCGAGATGGAGGCGATGACCGCAGCCTCCATCGGTGCTGTGTCTATATATGACATGGTGAAGGGTCTCGATCGTGGCGCGGAGATCGCCGCAGTGCGGCTGCTGCACAAGAGCGGTGGCAAGTCGGGGGAGTGGAACCGGTGAGAGCCGTCGTCGTGACCGTGAGTGATCGAGTGTCTGCCGGCGAAGCCGAGGATCGCTCGGGCCCGGCTGCCGTCTCCAAACTCGCCGAGTTCGGTATTGAGGGTGCTGAGGTCTTGGTTGTTGCCGACGGGGTCGAATCTGTCAGCGAGCTGCTGCGGTCATTGCTTGGCGGACATGATCTGATCATCACCACCGGTGGGACCGGTTTCTCTCCGCGTGACCTAACCCCCGAAGCAACCCGTTTAGTCATTGATCGTGAAGCGCCGGGTTTGGCAGAGGCCATGCGGGCGGCGACCTTTGGCAAAGTGCCCCATGGAATGCTGTCGCGGGGAGTGGCCGGCATTGCTGCAGCGACCCTAATTGTCAATCTTCCCGGCTCTGTAAGGGCCGTCGAGGAGTCCCTTGACGTGGTGGGCCCGGCGCTGCAACACGGCGTTGAATTGCTCATTAGGGGTCAAAGCGACCACAATACGTGAGTACCCGTTTGGGACGTGCGGGCCGAAATGCTTGGTTGCGCGCGTTGCGCTGCCTACGCTCGGTGGTGGACGGAGTAAGGATCTAATGGAGATATTGGCCTTCCTGATCATTGGAGGCGTCTGGGCGGTCTTTTTGTTGCCCAGCTTCTTCGAGAGTCAAAAGAGTGCCTCTTTGAGTTCCACTCGTAATTTTGCGCGTAGCAACGACCTGTTGGCGTCCGTTGCAATGCAGTCGACCGAGACGGTGCGGGCTGCGGGAGTGGCACGGCGGCGGCGTCGTCGTTCGGTTGCGCTGCTTGGCACAGGCGCTCTCGGTTCCTTGGCGGCGGCAGTGATGATGGGCAGCACCATTTGGCTAGGCGTTACCATCGTGTTCGACGTTCTGTTGGCTGGCTTCGTCACGGCGCTTCTGCAGGCAAAGGTGCAGCGCTTCCATCCGGTTGCTTCCGTCGTATCCATCGACCTCACCGGGCAAGAACACATCCCCGAGAGGGATGTCATGTCCACCGTCCGCGTAGTGGCGGGCTGATAACTGGTGTCCGACCTTCTGAACCTCGACCAGCTCGAAGCCGAGGTACGCAGCGAACTCGACGAGAAGTTTGCGGCCCGTGAACTAGCCCTCAAGAACTGCCGCAAGATCATCCAGGCGTCGTCCAAGGCAATCCGGGCACTACACCGCGGCGATGTCGAGGCAGCTGATGGGCTGCTGGCCGATGGCCGGGCGCTCATCGACGAAGCAGAAGCTCCGCTCAAGGAACACCGTGACATCTACCACGCAGGTTTCTTTTACGATGCCGTCAAGGAGTACGCCGAGGCGGAACTGACCAAGGCGTTGGTGCTACACCAGCCGCTGCCACTGCCGTCGGACCTTGGCCTCCATGCGGTGCCTTACCTCAAGGGTCTTGGTGAGGCCGTCGGCGAGCTGCGGAGACGGTTGCTCGATCAGCTGCGCAAAGGCGAATTGGCCAAGGGCGAGGCGACCTTTACGGACATGGAGATCATCCACGATCTGCTGGCCGCTCTCGACTACCCCGATGGCATGACCTCATCGCTGCGCAGGACAACCGATGTGGCCCGTGCGCTAATCGAACGCAGCCGTGCCGACCTGACCACGACCATCGTGCAAGAGAGATTGCGTCGGCAACTAGAACAGCATTGATCCTCGCTACACTTGCTCCCGCCCTGGGGGTGTAGCTCAGCTCGGCAGAGCACTACGTTCGCAACGTAGGGGTCAGGGGTTCAAATCCCCTCACCTCCACCAGGAAGAAGCCCTTGCGCAGCAAGGGCTTCTGGCGTATCGGGCGTTGGAGGGTTAGGTGCCGGATGCGCGTTCCGTGCTCGTTTCGTGAGCGATCGCGCCGACGACCAGCTCCTCGAGACGGTCCGCGGCCTCCTGGCCCGTAGATGTCAAGGGTCCGGGAGCGACGTTGTGGAGATCGACAGTTCCGACGAGGAATTGATCGCGCAGGCCAGCACTTGTGTCAATTCTCTTGGGCTTGCGCAGACCGATCCGGGTGTGTGGAGAGAGCGGCTTGAGCGGGCGTGCGCCGAAGGTGTGTGGGAACGCGACGTCGCCACGCGACTGGCGGAAGAGTTCATCGCTGAGGACCTGGCGGTATCGGTGCAGGGCGAGGGCTTGGGTCCGCCTTCGGTGGACGGTGGTGCCCAAGCGCTGTGGATAATGGCGGTGAATGTGTGCCGTGATGTCTTCCCTGAGGGCGAAATCGAGGATGGTCCGACCGGTCCTTGAGCTCACTTGCGGCTGACGTCAGAGTCCACCCGGTCCCAACCAGAACAACCTGTATGCGCCATATCCGACCTTCCGCCAGGGTGCCCTGGATCGGCACTTTGTGGGCGGGTGTCGCTTTTGGTTTTGTGGCGGTGGGTTGCATTGTGTGGGGTGTTGGAATCTGGTTCGGAAGCGTGTCGCGATGGGCGAGACGTTTCCGACACCCGGTCGGTCCTGAGCGAGTACGGTGGAACATGCTGGGCGTTCAGGAGTGGCAATGATCGAAGCCTATGTACTCATCCAGACCGAGATCGGAAGAGCGGTGCATGTTGTCGCCGAGGTCAAGGAGATCCCCGCCGTCGATTTCGCTGTGGTTGTTGCGGGTCCCTACGACGTTTTGGCCCATGTTGCAGCTACGGACGTTGACTCCCTCGGCAAGCTTGCGGTTAGCGAGGTTCAAGCCGTCAGTGGCGTTTCCCGCACCTTGACGTGTCCGGTGGTACATCTCTGAACGCTGCGCTGGACCGGTGGGCGGTCAGCTAGAGGTTGACGTGCAGGATCGCGTAGCCCTTACCGCGTCGATTGAGCGGAGCAGCTCACACGCCTCCGATGTCGGCAAAGCGACCAGATCCACACCGCGGGCTTTGGCCCCCTCCCACACCTCGGGCATGATCGGAAGTTGCCCGTTTGCCCCGGTACCCACTGGCAGCTTCGGCGCCGACCAGGGGCTCTCCTCGTCGAGGGACAGCGGCGTGTGGCCGCAACGGAGGCGGTAGGCCTTTGGAAGCCGCTTCTGACGGCGTCGCACCTTTGATGGGAAGGTATCGAACGCCTCAGCGTCGCGTTCGAAACCTTCCCAAGCGAGAAGGGCTGAGGTTCACGGTTGAGGTGGCGGCCAAGCGGGTGCCCAGAGTCGGCGTTATCAAGAGTGGCCGTCGTGCGCTCTCGGTGCGCGATTTGTGACGAAACAACGCAAATTGATGAGTGACAATGAACGCGTTTTTCCAGGTCAGAGCACATTTCCGCTGCATGCGGGGTTGGCCAGGCTACGTTCGCAACGTATGGGTCAGGGGTTCAAATCCCCTCACCTCCACCAGGTTCGCCTTCGGCGACGGTCCTCTTCGCTTCCAGCCCTTCTCGGGCTGGAAGCTCATCCATGCGCCTCAATCCAGCGAGTTGGCGTCATCCGTGCATGGTGCCGGCAGCGTAGAAGAGGTGACGTCAGGATTCGCTGGTTCATTCGGGGAGCACCTCCCTCACATCAATCTAGGAAGGGCAGACTCTTGAAGATCCTGGTTACCGGAGCATCCGGCTACATCGGCGGAAGACTGGTACCGGCGTTACTCGCCGGCGGTCACACGGTCCGTTGCATGACTCGAAACCCGGCGAAACTCGCCGGTCAACCATGGATTGACGAAGTCGAAGTTGTTCGTGCCGATGCCTTCGATCGGCCGAGCCTCGAAGCGGCCATGGAAGGAAGCGAAGCAGCTTTCTATCTGATCCACTCGATGGGTGGGGAGCAGGCCGACTTCGACGAACGTGACCGGATGGCGGCTGAGAACTTCGCAGACTCCGCAGCCGCCGCACACCTCCAGCGGATCGTGTATCTGGGTGGTCTGGGCGAAGGCGACCAACTGTCCAAGCACCTCAATAGCCGCCAGGAGGTTGGGCGCATTCTCGCCGCCGGACGGACCGCGGTAACCGAACTGCGCGCTGCGGTCATCATCGGCTCGGGTTCCGTCTCATTCGAGATGCTGAGACACCTCACCGAGGTCCTGCCGGTCATGATCACCCCGAGATGGGTGCGCACCCGCTGCCAGCCGATATCCATCGCGGATGTCCTCGAGATCCTTGTGGCTGCCGTTGAGGAACCCGCAGGCGAGTCCCACATATGGGAAATCGGCGGACCGGACCAACTGACCTATGAGGGGATGATGCAGGGGTACGCGGAGGTCGCCGGCTTGCCGCGTCGAGTAATTCTCCCGGTGCCTGTCCTCAGTCCGTGGCTCTCCAAGCATTGGATCGGTCTCGTCACTCCCCTCCCGGCAGGGGTTGCCAAGCCGCTCGTTGAGAGTCTGAAGAACGAGGTAATCGTGGCGGACAACACGGTCGCCGAGTCTAAGACCGGTGGTCTGACCGGCTACCGGGAATCCGTTCGGTTGGCTCTCCATACTTCTAAAGGTTCTCGGATGACGACCCGCTGGTCCGATGCCACCGCCTCTCCTGCCGAGCCCCTACCCACCGACCCGGAGTGGGCCGGCGCTGCCGTCAAACACAACGAACGTACTGTTGAGACACCTGCCTCAACCTCCGATGTCTTCTGGGCATTCAGCCGGATCGGCGGCGAGGTCGGCTACTACTCCGCGGCCTGGGCCTGGAATCTGCGTGGAGTCATCGACTCTCTCGTCGGTGGGGTTGGCTTGCGAAGAGGGAGAAGGCACCCCGAAGACCTGCGGATTGGAGAAGCTGTCGATTTCTGGCGAGTCTCCTCGATCGAACCGGGTCGATTCCTACAACTCCACGCCGAAATGAAGATCCCGGGCGAAGCCTGGCTCGAATTCGAAGTGGAGCCACAAGCAAACGGGAGCCGTCTGCACCAGAAAGCGTCTTTCTACCCCCGCGGACTGCTGGCTCGCCTCTACTGGCTTGCCCTCGCCCCATTCCACAAAGTCATCTTCGAGCAGATGGCCCGCGGCATCATTCACGCCGCCGAGTCCCGGGCCAACACTGCCCTCGCAAAGTCGTGATGGCGCCCCTCTCGCTGCCGGCGATCGCCTAGTCGACGCCGCCCGTTGGTCTCGGGTGGAGTGCCGTAATCTGAGGACACCGCCGTAGTCTGCTGGTTCGACCCACGAAGGTGAGGACATGACCAACCAGAACCGAAACTCGATCGTTGGAATCGCCGCAAGCGTCGTAATCGGCGGGCTCGTCTTGCTCGCCGGAAGCGACGGCAGTACCCAGGTCGGTTCGATGGCGGTTTTCGCAGTGTGCGGCCTCCTAGCCTTCGCCATCAACTGGGTGGCGTTCGTACCCTCCAACCGTGCCAAGACCGAGCGCTACTACGACCTCACCGGCAGCGTCACCTATCTGACGGTTACCGCGGTCGCACTCCTGCTCAGCGATGACATTGATGCCCGAGCAGTGATCGTGGCAGCATTGGTCGGTCTGTGGGCTTTGCGGCTCGGCACCTTCCTATTCCGTCGGGTGCGACGCGACGGGCGCGATGGACGCTTCGACAGCATCAAGACAGATCCGTTGCGGTTCTTCATGACCTGGACCCTGCAGGGTCTGTGGGTGGTGCTCACCGCGGCCTGTGCGCTGGCTGTCATCACGGGCGGCGAACGCCGCTCGATCGGTTGGGTCGCCATCCTCGGCATTGTCATCTGGGTTGCCGGGTTTGGGATCGAAGCTGTCGCTGACCAACAGAAATCGGCCTTCAAAAAGAATCCTGCCAACGAGGGCCGGTTCATTACGTCGGGGTTGTGGGCGTGGTCACGCCACCCCAACTACTTCGGCGAGATCATGTTGTGGACCGGTATCGCCATCATGGCGCTGCCCGTGCTGTCGGGCTGGCGCTGGGTCACTCTGATCTCGCCGGTGTTCGTGTTCTTGCTCCTCACCCGGGTGAGTGGTATCCCGATGCTCGAGGCCCGGGCCGAGAAACGCTGGGGCAAGGACGAAGCGTTTCAAACATACACAAACAACACCTCCCTGCTGTTTCCTCTGCCTCCTCGCCGATAGCCAGTCGCTCATACGTCCCGGATGCCGGCGACTACCAGCGCAACACCGACGACGACTAGGACCGCGGCAAACAGCCGGGCCAGCGCTAGCCACAGTTCGGGCCGGCGGTAGCGGAGCCTCCCGGCGATTGCCCCGGCGCCGACACCGGCCGCCAGCCCGCCCCACGCTGCTGCGAACGGTTCTGTTGCGCCGAACAGGATCGCCAATACCGCCAGTTGGGGAGTGAACAGCAGCGGGAACGCAATCGGGAAGAGCACCGAGGCGGCAGGAGACGGGATGTTGCCGCCTGCCGGTGATATCACCGTTCGACCCCCCACCAGTCCGCACACGACGCCGGTGGCGAGGCGCCACGTCTCGTCGGTGATGTCGAGCGCATCGAGAATCCCGTCTGCGGCCAGCACCAGGATCAGCCCGGTGCCCACAACTATCGCCGCTCCAACCGCCAACGGCTTCGACTGTCCCCGTTCCTCACCTGCGGCCAACTGAGAGCGCATTCGGGGCGGGTTCACCGCGGCGAGGTACGCCAGGAAGATAAACCAGCCTGTCATTCGTTCATCTCCCGCATCGCTTGCTCGGCCCCGAGTAAACCCGACAACACATGTTGCTGATCATCCACCTGGGTGTACGAACGATAGAACCACGCCCCCAGTGCCAAGCCGGGGTCGGGCTCCTCGGCCGCCTCCGCTTCACCCACCTGGCGTTGCACCATCGTCCCCGCGCTGCAGGCCATCCGCTCGGTCATATCAGTCCTCAGATCCGTCAGCCGGGAGTCCGTCACCGCCAGGCGGTACAACGCCGCCATCCCCTCAGCTGCGGTCCCCACCCCAGACGGTGGTCCGGGGTACCCCCGCACCAGGACGTTGACTGGGGAGCCCGTGCGCTGGGCCTCGAGTCGCAGCCGCATCGAGAAGTACCCGGCGAGCCGCCGGGCGTAGCCGATGAGTTCGTCGTCCAGCCGATCCGCACCTGCGGCCTCAAGAGCATATGCGGCCCAGTGATCGGGCAGCCGGGCCAGATGCCCTTCCTTGTGCTCGCGCGACCCGTCGGCCAGATAGTGCAGCGTCTTGTCGGCGGCTTCCCACCAACCCTCTCCCGGGAACAGGTTGTCCAGCTCGACCAGCGCCCACACCGCCTCCCCGGTGGCGAATGGTCCGTACTGATCGGGCGAGGGAGCCTCGGTCCGCGGATCCCAGAAGGCCCGTATCGACCCGTCGGGCTCCTGCTGCGTCAGGATGAACCGCCCCAGCGCCCGCATCAGATCGTCATAGGTCTCTTCCCCGGTGGAGGCGCGGCGCTGCGCCAACCCTGCGACGAGGAATCCCGCGACTCCCAGTCGAGCCCGGTCCCCGGGTTCGATGATCATCGCCAAGCTGTCGTGGTCGATCCGAAACTCGAGTAGGTAGTCGAGAGCTCGGTCAGCTGCCGGTAGGAATTGGGTCTCATCGGCGACCACGAGTTGGTACAACGAATTCGTCGTGCCCGCATGACGAACGATGTTGTAGTCAGGGTTCACTGCGTCGGTGGCTCGGTCGTAGCCGTACACAAACCGCCCGTCCGCATCGAGATTCCGCGCTACCCAATCCCCGGCTGCGACCGCGGTTGCTCGCACCTCATCCGGGGTGACGGCCGGACATGCCTCAGGAGGCACAACTGCAATGCGCAATAGTGCTCCCCCCACCAACCACAGCGCAAGATGGCGAACGAGCGAACCGTTCACTTGCAAGCCCGCTTGATTTTGTTGTTCCAGGGCATGCGGCAATTATCGCCGACGACCGCGCTCACAGAGTTCTCTCCACCAGACTGTTCTAATCAGGGATGGATTTCACACAATCCGGTGTTCACTTGTCAGCAGGGCCAGCCGAGGTCATTCGATTCGCGAGGAGTACAGCTTGAGTACGCAGGAGCAGCAAAGACTCGCCGATGCCGCAGCAGGCTGGAAACGGTGGGGCCCGTATCTCAGCGAGCGTGCCTGGGGAACGATCCGAGAGGACTACAGCCACGATGGTGAAGCGTGGGACTACTTCCCGCACGACCACGCCCGCAGCAGGGCCTATCGATGGAATGAGGACGGTCTGGCTGGTATCAGCGACGACCGCCAGTATCTCTGCCTCTCACTGGCACTGTGGAACGGCCGGGATGACATGCTCAAGGAACGGCTGTTTGGCGTCAGCGGACCCGAGGGCAATCACGGCGAGGACGTCAAGGAGTACTACTTCTACGAAGACTCGACCCCGACCCACAGCTACATGCGGATGCATTACAAGTACCCCCATGCTGCCTACCCGTATGACCGACTGGTTGCCGAAAGCCGACAACGGGGGGTGAACGATCCCGAGTTTGAGCTGCTCGATACCGGCATCTTCGACGAGAACCGCAACTTCGACGTGACCGTCGAATACGCAAAGGCAGGCGCCGACGACATTCTCATGCAGGTGTCGGTTACCAATTGCGGTCCAGAGCCCGCAACATGCTGGGTTCTGCCGACGCTCTGGTTTCGCAACACGTGGAGCTGGGGATACCCGTCAGGGCCGATGGGCGAGGTGTCGCAGAAGCCAAGACTGCGGCTCGACGGCAACGCGGTACAAGCTGACCATCCCGCCATTGGCACCCACCATCTCTATGCGCTTGACCCCGATGCGTGGCTCTTCACCGAGAACGAGACCAACAACGAGCGGTTGTACGACACGGCCAGTGAGAGTCAATTCACCAAGGATGCCTTCCATCGGAACTTGATCCTCGACGATGCCGACGCCGTCAACCAGGCAGGCGAGGGAACCAAGACCGCGGCGATGACTCGACTCACGCTGGGGCCTGGTGAACAGCGCACCGTAAAGATGCGGTTGAGCAGCGACACTATCGCCAGACCGTTTGCCGATTTCGATGACACCATGCGGCAACGCCAGGCGGAAGCCGACGACTACTTCGATGCCATCCAGGCGCCGGACCTCAACGACGAGCTGCGGATGGTGCAACGCCAGGCATACGCCGGGATGCTCTGGTCAAAACAGGTCTACTACTACGACGTCGAGCAATGGATGGCCGGCGACCCGGGTGGCCCCCCTCCTCCTGAACACCGTCGCAAGGGACGCAACCGCGGCTGGGAGCACCTCAACAACTTCGACATCATTTCGATGCCAGACAAGTGGGAGTACCCCTGGTATGCCGCCTGGGACCTTGCCTTCCACTGCATCCCTCTGGCCCGGCTCGACCCGGAGTTCGCCAAGGGCCAGCTCCAGTTGATTACCCGTGAGTGGTACATGCATGCCAACGGCCAGCTTCCCGCATATGAGTGGGCGCTTGGGGATGTGAACCCGCCGGTTCATGCGTGGGCAGTGCGCAGGGTCTACGAGATCGCCGCCGAAGTCACCGGAGATCCTGATACCGCTTTCCTGCGCCGCATGTTCCACAAGCTGCTGCTCAACTTTACGTCGTGGGTCAATCGCAAAGACCCCGACGGGAACAACATCTTTCAGGGTGGGTTTCTCGGCATGGACAACATCAGCGTCTTCGATCGCTCTGTTGATCTGCCAGGTGGCGGTCACATCGACCAGTCGGATGGGACCGCCTGGATGGCCTTCTACACGCTTGAGATGCTCGCAATAGCAATGGAACTGTCGAAGACGGACGAGGTCTACCAGGACATGGCGACCAAATTCTTCGAGCACTTCCTTTCGATTGCCACAGCCATGACCGCAGACGGCCATCGTCTCTGGGACGACGACGATGGCTTCTTCTACGACGTATTTCGGTTGCCCGACGGCACCGGGACTCCGCTCCAGCTACGGTCGATGGTTGGGCTCATTCCGCTGCTTGCGGTCGCAGTCATTGACCGTGATGGTGTCGACGCAATGCCAGACTTTGCCGACCGGATGCACTGGTTCCTGCGCAATCGCCCGCACCTCAGCAAGAACATCACCAGCCTCGACGACCACGCCACCGGGCATCGTCACCTGATCTCGATCCTCGACGGTGACAGCCTGACGAAAGTGCTCGGCTACATGCTCGACGAAGACGAATTCTTGTCCCCTCACGGGATCCGATCGCTGTCCAAGGCCTACCAAGACCAGCCCTACCGGATCGAAGTTGATGGCCAGAACCACGAGATCGCCTATCAGCCTGCCGAATCGGCCAGCGGCGTTTTTGGAGGCAACAGCAACTGGCGCGGTCCGATCTGGTTCCCGATCAACTTCCTCCTGATCGAAGCTCTCCAGGACTATCACGGTTACTTCGCCGATGACCTGCGTGTCGAATACCCCAGCGGATCTGGAAACATGACGACGCTAGACCTTGTCGCCAAAGATCTCTCGCAGCGCCTCATTGACGTATTCCTCCGCGATGACCATGGATCTCGTCCCGTCTTTGGTAGCGACGGTCGATTCTTTGAGGAACCCGCCTGGCGAGATCGCCTGCTGTTCTACGAGTACTTCCACGGCGATACCGGGGCGGGCCTTGGTGCAAGTCACCAAACGGGGTGGACCGGCCTTGTCGCCGAGCTCATCGAACAGGCTATGCGAAAAAGCCCGCTTCCTTAGGTAGTCCAGCGCGACCATTGGGCTCTGGTAGCCGTAGCGAATCGGAGATACGGTGTTGGCGGACCCAGGCTGGCATTACCTCGAGTTCGAGCAGAAACACCGAATGAGGACTGGAAGAATCGTCGCAATCGTTGTTGGAGTGCTTATCCTACTACCCGCCCTTCCGCCTGGACCAGGGTGGTCGAGAGAGGAGCGCTGCCGTACATTCGCGCGACTCGCCGACGTAAGCGGCCGTTCGCCCGTTGGGTTGGTCCTATTCCCAGCGGAAGAAGCGAAGCGCTAGCGCGGTGCTTACAACCGTGATTGCACCAAAAATGAGCCAGGAGAGCCCGGCGTCGAGGCCGAGCCATGCATCCTGGGTCATCTGGACCGCGTGCCAGAGTGGAGTGAAATCGGCCACCGTTTTCATGCCCGCGGTGAGCACCTCTGGGGGTGGGCCTGCGCCACCGAGGAAGAGCATCACGAACCAGACCAACATACCGATCGCCTGAGCTGCGCGAGCGGTCGGCAGGACCGCTCCAAGAAAGATCCCGAAGGCACCAAAGCCGACGACCAACAACACGAATACCCCGAACACGGCGAGTGTCGACTTGGCAGGCTCGAAGTCGTACACCAAGTTGGCGGCGACGAGGAGGATCGCACCGCTTGCCACCGACAGTACGAAAGTAACGGCGAGCTGTGCGACTGCGACCTCCCAAGCTCCGATCGAAGAAGCGTGGAAACGCTTGAGCACTCCGCGCTCTCGGTTGCCGGCGAGATGGGTGGGAATACTGATCACGCTCACCGATGCAACGACGAGGGCAAGATAAGCGGGCACGTAGTAGCTCATCGGTCCGAGCCCCCGGAAGACGATTTCCTCTCCCGGTCCGGTGGGCTCGTTGCCGAAGACCCCGCCGAGAACGAACAAGATGATTAGTGGCAAGGCGAGGGAGAAGACGACGGTAAGCGGCTCTCGCAGGAACAGTTTCAGTTCTACCCAGGCCAACTCGACTGTCTTCATGTCAAGCCTCCCCGCTGGTGATGGTGAGAAAAACATCTTCCAAGCTTGCCCGTTTCAGATCGAGGTCTATTGGGAATACATTCCGGTTGGCCAACTGGGCCGCCACCCGAGCCAGAAGAGCTCCGTGCCCGGTGACCGTCACCCGGCGACCGTGCCGTTCAAATCCGTCAACCTCTTCGATCTGCTGCAGGAACTCAAGGTCGCCTAGGTCGGTGGAGAAGGTGACACGAGCGTCACCGGCGTAGCGCTCGATCAGGCCTGCAACGGTGTCGAAGGCCACAACGCGACGGTCATCAATGACAGCGATTCGATCGCACAGGCTCTCAGCCTCGTCCATGAAGTGAGTAACCAACACAACAGTCGTGCCGAGGTCTCGAATCTGCCGGATGAGATCCCACGTCGTGCGGCGCGACGTGGGATCGAGTCCGGTCGTCATCTCGTCGAGGAACACCAGTCGCGGTGCGTTCGCTACCGCCAACGCCACAAACAGGCGCTGCTGCTGTCCCCCCGAGAGACTGCCGAAGGCGGCGTCGCGTTTCTCCGAGAGATTCCACTGCTCAAGGACCGTCTCCCATGGTGGTCCTCCGGGATTGCGTAAAGAGAACAGCTTCAGTGCTTCCCACACCTTGAGACGATCGGGCAAGGCGGACTCCTGAAGCTGTGATCCGATCTTGCGCCGCAGCTGCGTTGCCTCTTGCCTCGGATCGTGCCCGAGGACCTGCAACTCTCCTCCGTCGGCTCTTCGCAGGCCCTGCAGGCACTCGACGGTTGTGGTCTTGCCCGCACCGTTGGGGCCGAGGATCCCGAAGATCTCGCCTTCCTCAACGGAGAAACTGACGTCTTCTACAGCGACAAAGCTTCCGTAAAGCTTCTGCAGGTGTCGAGCTTCGACGATGGCGGGCATCTACGCCTCGCAGTCACGCCCTGTGCGCCGAGCCCGGAGTATCGCCCACAGGACCAGCAGCGCCACGATCACGACGACCTGCGACATCACAATGACTTGGGTTCTGTCCTGTGGGGTCACTCCGTCGATACGCCGTTTCGATTCAGAGTGGCCCAGCGTCTCATCGGTTGCTGTCATTTCAATCGCTCTTTCCGGGTCGACCTGATTTGGCAACTAGTGCTCCGGCGCCTAGTCCTTCCACTATGTCGCTATATGAGACCGATTACCAGTGCTAGAGGTTGACGACCCCTCTTGGCTCGAGCAGTTAGCGCGCAGACCCGACATCGACTTGGGTCGCGTTCGGGGTCTACGCAAAGAACCCCTGTTTCTTGAGGTACTCGAGGACGGTCTTGCTGTAGCGCGCTTGGCCCTCCGGGGTGTATTTCACCATGGTGTAGATCTGGGCGAGGTTCTTCACGTCGAAGTCTTCGACAAGCTCGCGCAGCCGGGGAACGTTCATGTAGCGGTCCCATCCGGCTTGGTCACGCTCCCGGTAGATCTCTTTGATCTCGTCGTCGCTGTGGTCCTGGTAGGTCTCATGGTGGATCAGCCCATCAAGAGGAAGCCGGTCGCGGGGCACCGGGTCCTCGGCCGGCCATCCGAGCGAGAAACCCACCACAGGCATGACCCCTTCGGGAAGTTCGAGGATCTCACCGATCTGGTCGGCGTTGGCAAGTGTTGAGCCCATGTAGCAAATACCCATCCCCTTTGCCTCGGCAGCAAGGGCGACATTCTGCGACACCAAGATCGCGTCGACCGCTGCCACTAAGAACGCAAAGAAGTCACCGAAGTTGTCCGGCGCATCGTTGATGCGCAACCATTTGCGCATGCGGCGGAAGTCGGCGCAGAACGTCAACACTGCTGGCGCATCGCGCACCATGGTTTGTTCCATGTGTGGCCAGTACAGCCGCTCCCGCATCTCAGGATCCTGCGACACGATGATCGAGTAGGTCTGCATATTCCCCGAAGACGATGCCCGGGTCCCCGCAGCGAGGATCTCGGTGAGCGAGTCGGCATCTATTGGGTCCGGTTTGTACTGACGAATAGATCTGTGGCCGTGGATAGTCTCGAAAATGTCCATGGAGTTCAATGGTAGGGGTGCTGCCCTGTGGGCAGCGTGCGGGTTCGGCTGCGCCCAACGCGGGCGTCGTGTTAGCGAAATTGTCCTGGCAAACAACAAATTGCCTGCTGGCACCCAGAGGTGGTTGAATGGCGTTGCAGGATCACGACAGAACAGCTCCTAGGGAAGGTGGCAAACGATGGCTGAGTTCTTCACCGATGTGGCCGAACCAATCCGCTTTGAGGGACCCGATACGACCAATCCGCTTGCCTTCCGCGTCTACGACCCCGACCGTATCGTCGCCGGGAAGCGGATGGAAGAGCACCTTCGCATTGCTGTTTGCTATTGGCATTCCTTCACATGGCCGGGCAGCGACATTTTTGGGGACGGAACCTTTGATCGGCCCTGGATCGGCAATGTTGCCGACCCGATGGCAGCGGCCCGTCAGAAGATGGATGCTGCGTTCGAGTTCTTCGCAAAACTCGGCACGCCTTACTTCTGCTTCCACGACCGTGACATTTCACCCGACGGTGCCGACTACGGCGAGACGTTGAGCAATCTCCACGCCATGGTCGACTACGCCGCCGAAAAAATGGAGCAAACCGGTGTCAATCTGCTGTGGGGGACAGCCAACGTTTTTAGCCATCCTCGCTTTGCGGCGGGTGCAGCCACCAATCCCAACCCAGAGGTTTTTGCCTTTGCTGCTTCCCAGGTACGGCATGCGCTCGAAGCAACCCACCGTCTCGGCGGTCAAAGCTATGTGCTCTGGGGAGGGCGCGAGGGCTACGAGAACCTGCTCAATACCAGCATGAAACAAGAGAGCGAGCAGTTGGCCCGCTTTCTAACTCTGGTTGCTGAGCACAAGCGCAAGATCGGGTTCACCGGCCAGCTCTTCTTGGAGCCAAAGCCGCAGGAACCGACAAAGCACCAGTACGACTACGACTCGGCCACAGTGCATGGATTCTTAGAGCGCTACGACCTCGTCGACGAGTACCAGGTCAACATCGAGGTCAACCACGCAACCCTCGGCGGCCATAGCTTCCACCACGAAGTCGCCTACGCGGTCGAAAACGGAATCTTTGGCAGCATTGACGCCAACCGTGGTGACCCGCAGAACGGCTGGGACACCGATCAGTTCCCGAACTCGGTTGAAGAACTGGTGCCACCATTGCACGAGGTATTCGCCGCAGGCGGCTTCAAGACCGGTGGCTTCAACTTCGACACCAAGCTGCGTCGCCAGAGTCTCGACCGGACCGACCTGTTCCACGGCCACATCGGTGGAATCGACACGTTGGCGAAGGCGTTCCTCGTTGCTATGAACATGATCGAGCAAGAGACGCTGAGCAAGGCCCGTGCCGACCGCTACGCCGGCTGGAGCGGTGATCTTGGCAACTACATCATGTCCGACGACGTATCTCTCGAGGCCCTTAGCGACAAGGTGTTGGCCGAGAGCCTCGATCCCAAGCCGGTCTCCGGAAGACAGGAAGCGCTAGAGAACCTGGTGAACCGGGCGATCTGGTCGGAGCGGTCCTGAGCGGTAGCCGATGCTGCGGGGTGGGGTGACCGCGGGATCGGCACAACGCTTGAGATGGATTACGCTCATCGCTTGATGAGAGACAAAAGCAACCCATTCCGCTTGGCTGCGGTGGCTCTGACGCTTGTATTTGTTGTCGCCGC
>RCND010000464.1_pt1 | contig 28801 bp, 13 predicted proteins | sample 2041351 | NCBI WGS metagenome assembly RCND01 (sample SAMN09708230, study PRJNA481090) | Marine sediment metagenome, whole genome shotgun sequencing project. | biome: marine sediment; feature: ocean; material: sediment; isolation source: Sewage treatment plant 12B marine sediment (STP12B) ... | reverse complement strand
CCCATTTAAAAATGTTGTTTAATTGTAGTAGCATAATTTTCGTTTTATGTCATTCCCTCGAAGGAGGGAATTTTATTAATTTAATTTCTTTATTTATCTCTATTCTTCCCTTAAACTTTCTATAGGATTGTTCATTGCTGCTCTAAGCGTTTGTGACAGGACCGTACTTGTTCCAAGAACGAACATAATTCCTATTCCAACACCAATTATCCAGATACTAAAATCTACGCGATATGAAAATTCTTCCAACCATAGGGTATTCGTAAAATAGGCCATTGGAACCGTAATCAAAATGGCTAAAATAAACAACCACAGATACCCATTGGATAGCGACAATGCAATATTCCGGATTTTCGCACCATGCACTTTTCGAATTCCTATTTCCTTTTTCTTTGATTCAGCGGTAAAAGCGGCCATACCCAAGAGGCCAAGAGATGCAATCGTTATGGCTAAAAATGAAATAAACCCTAAAATGGAAATAATATCAGCAAATATGGAATTTGTCGCCTTTAATTCATCGGCATACATCTCATATTTAAAGGAATGTACTTTATCCAATTTTTTCCATTTTTCCTCCATGAAGGAAAGTAGTGCATTAGCATCTGAGGCCGAATGGTACCGTACGTTCATGTAAGCAAATTCACTTGGAAGGTAGCGCAAAAGAAGCGGCTCATCTTTTTCTGCTTCCGTCAATAGATCAAAAATAAAGTTTTCGGTAAGTCCTATCACTTGCAATGCAGTTTGGTCTTTGCCAATCAAAATGGTTTCGCCTACAATATCCTTTGTATCTGTATAACCTAATAAACGAGCGACCGCTTCATTAACGATTACCATCGTTTCATCGCTCTTTGGAACAGAAACCGGAAAGTTAGTGCCGGCCAACATTTGAAGCTTTAGATTAGGGATAAAATTCTCGTCGACACCTATAAAACTTGCTGTCAATTCGCTCTCAGACATTTTTAGAGTTTTGATTTCCGTACCTCCGCTATATCCTCCAGTACCGGGGACAAATGAACTTGCAGATATCGTTTGAATTGCAGGGTTTTGTCTGAATTCATTGGCCAAAGTTTCATATTCAATGCCTTGAAGTTTTACGTTAATCATATTGGCCTGATCAAAGCCATACTCTTTTTCCAACAGGTAGTTCAATTGCGAAAAAATCAATAATGTGGTAATGATAAAAAACAGTGAAGCGCAAAACTGTGCTAAGACTAAACCTTTTTTTAATGTAAAGCGTCTGTTACTGCCTAGCGATATTCCTGAAGAATTCCGTAATGTTTTGATAGGCGAAAATGATGAAAGAAAAGTAGCGGGTAGCAATCCAGCCAAGCTTCCTACCAAAATACTGAATCCAATAAATAGCAAAAAGAGCAGCAAGTCAGGTGTGAGGTCTAGAATTAGAAACTGATTTATCCAAAGATTGGAAAAGAAAAAACTCAATACTTGAAGTATGCCAATGGCAAGCCCCAAAGACAAGAGAGAAATTAGGATAGATTCAATAACAAACTGCATGAACACTTGATAACGGCTGGCACCCATGGTCTTTCTTACTCCAACTTCCTTTGAACGGGCAAGAGATCTTGCAAATGAAAGGTTCACATAATTAAAGACTGCGGAAAACAAAACGACCAATCCTAAAAAGGAAAGAAAGTAAATCGCCTCAATGGGCATTCTCAAGCTAATCGGGTTTTGATGGAAATTACCGGGAGTAATCTCAGAGAGTTGCTCTGTTGCAAAAGAAATATCTAGATCATCGGTAGCAGCATATTTCTCTATGGAAATATCGGCAAGTATTGGTGCCAAATCCTTTTCGGTCATGCCTTCTTTCATCAATACATAGAGATAACCATCAAAATAATTTTTCCAATCATCAAAAACCGCTTCGCTTTTACCCTGTTTTACCAAAGCCGGAATAGTAGCCATAGAAACTAAAAATTCAAATTGGATATGTGATGGCAAGCTATTGTCGACTACACCTGTAACAGTAAAATCTCCCAGTAGCGTTTCTGTATTCTCCGTTGAAAGTAAATCAATATCGAAGGTATTCAATCCGATATCATTCAATTTTACAGATTTACCCATGGGATTTTCACTCCCAAACAGTTTATCAGCAGATTTCTTTGTGAGCACTATGGAAAAAGGAGCTTCCAAAACGTTCTTAACATCGCCTTTGACCAAAGGAAAATCGAACATTTTGAAGAAATTTTCATCTACATAACGTCCAGCGAGAGGAACACGACTGTTCCCATACACCACATCACCGCCCACAAAACTGGATTTCACCCGAACAGCGTCTTCCACTAGATCCGGATATTCTTGCAATAAAACCGTGGCAAGAGGCAATGGGGTAGAAGCATACGAATATGAATCATCAACACTTAAAACACGAACGATACGGTCTTGTTTTTTATGAAAATTGTCAACCTTTTTTTGACCGTATACCAGCAGCATAATGAGCAAACAAGTTGCAATACTTATGGATAGCCCAAAAATATTGATCAACGAAAACTTTGTAAATATTCCGTAGGGCTACTTTTATATAGTTTTTTAGCATTTTTTGATTTGATGTTACTCGTCTCGTAAGCTTTTTACAGGGTTCTGCATGGCAGCATTTATAGTTCTGCTTCCGACAGTTAAAAAAGCTATCGACATCGCCAGCAGTCCGGCTATCGCAAAAAACCAGATGTTCAATTCTAACTTGTTCTCATAATTTTCCAACCATTTTCTTAAGAACCACCAAGCAATAGGGGTTGAAATCACAAACGAAATTAAAACCAATTGCAAAAATTCTTTGGTCAGTAGTACTGTAATAGATGAAACACTAGCTCCTAGAACTTTGCGTACGCCAATCTCCTTAGTACGTTGCGCAACAATTAACAACGACATTGCGAAAAGACCAATACAACTTAATGCTATTGCGATAATCGATCCACTAGTAATCATGGTTGCCATCTTCTTTTCCCTTGCAAAGGTATTATCAATGTTTTCATCTAAGAATGAACCTAAAAATTCTGCATTAGGCTCTATGCTCTTCCACGCGCTTTCAACAGCATCAAAAGAGTTTGCCATGTTTACGGGAGCAACTTTTACAAAAACATATGACAAACCTGACTCTCTATCCAAAAAGAAAGTCAACGGTTCAATCGATTTTGAAATATCTTGAAAATTATAATCTTTTACGACCCCGATTACAGGAGATCTAAGGCTGTCGCCCATAGGAAGTGAAGCACTTAAAGGGTCCGATTCACCCAATTCCTTTGCCATACTCTCATTTATGATTACGGCTTGGCTGTCGCCCGAATAGTTTTTGTCGAAAGACCGACCTTGAACCAATTCAAGGCCTAAGGTTTCTAAATAATCATAATCGACAACCAAAGCATGCGTTCGAACGCCCCTACCCTTATAATCAAAACCCCATACACTGGTAGACTGGCTTCCATCTTTTCCTCTACCTAGATTATTATCGGAGGCTGAAACTCCCAATATGTTAGGATTACCTGCAAGTTCTTCTCTTAGTAATTGAACAGCATCATAAGGATTCTTTTTACCATCTATAGGAAAAGAAAGTACCTGTTCTTTGTTAAACCCTAAATCTTTATTACGCATATAATCCACTTGACCCCATAATACCAAGGTGCCGCTAATAAGTAAGATAGCAATCCCAAACTGAACAACCATCAACACATTTCGAACTCTGTTACTGCCCGAGGTCTCTACTTTACCTTTCAAAGATTGTATGGTCCCCAAACGACTTAACAATAGAGCAGGATAGCCCCCTACTAAAAATGTAATTACAAAAACGACCAATAAAAATCCAAAAATGATAGTGGGTGAGCTCAACATGTTAAATGAAATATCGGTTCTAAACATGGTTTTAAATTGGTCAATCAATAAAAAACTAAGAATAAATCCTGTTGCAATAGAGACCAAAAACACAAAGAGACTTTCGCTCCAAAACTGAAAGAACAGTTGCTTTTTCTGAGCTCCCAAAGTCTTCCGCATTCCTATTTCACGCAGACGTTGTGCACTTTTTGCAATACTCATATTTATGAAATTTACACAAGCAATAAACAGTATTAGAAATGCAACTCCTAAAATTAGATATGGTACAACACGACTGACTTCTGCATATCCTTTTCTAAAACTGGTAAAATGCACATCTTTTAAAGGTAATAATCCAATTTGAAAAAATTGTCCATCTTTATTTGGTATTGCACCGTCTCGTTTTAAACTTTCTGAATTCTTCTTATAATGCAAATCTGTAAAAGATTGTGTATTTTTTTCAAACTGTTGAACTGAAACACTTGGTCCTAACTGCATATAAACAGAATGATATTGTGCATTCCACGTTTTCATATTAGCAGTATAGCCAGCATGATTTTCAAAAGGAATCGCAATATCAAATTCTAGTGTATTTTGATCTTCATGATTGCCAACCACAGCCGAGACAGTAAACGGTTCTTCTTTACCGTCTATCAGAATATTAATAGTTTGGCCTACAGCCTCGATACTACCAAAAAGCTTACCAGCCGTATTTTCAGTAACTACTACTGAATTTTTTTCTTGTAGCGGGTTAAGCTCATTACCCTGTAAAACAGGAAACGTAAACATTTCAAAAAACTCACTATCAAGCCATACGGCATTAAGGTTAATTTCTTTCTCATTATAAATGGTCAACGCTTCTTGTTCTAGAAATCGTGTTATATTTTCCACTCCCGGCACCTCAGCTTTTAAAGCACCTGCTAACGGAGCGGGCTGGCTTGTACTAACTTCTGGCCCTTTAGGAGCCTGCACCTCTGTGTATACTTGATAAATACTATTCCCATTCTCATGAAAACTATTATATCCTAAATCAAAAAAAGAAGCCATTGACAGTAAAATGGCAACCCCAAAGGCTACCGAAAGACCAAGAACATTAATTAAGGTAAAGGTTTTGTCTTTTACCAAATTTCTCCACGCGATTTTCAAATAGTTCTTAAACATAATTTTTGTTTTTATTCCTCTCTAAGAGCATTAATTGGATTCTTATTTGCCGCTCGTAATGCCTGACTACCAACAGTTAGCATCGCTATGATTAGTGCTAGAAATCCAGCACCCAAAAAATACCAGAGCTGCAATGGAATACGATACGCAAACTGAGATAACCAATCTGTAGCCAAAAGATAAGCAATCGGTAAAGCGATAATCATGGAAATCAACACCAATTTTACAAATTCACTGGAAAGCATAACAGTTACCTGAGCCGCACTTTGTCCTAAAACTTTTCGGATACTGATTTCCTTTCGGCGCCTTTCGGCGGTAAACATGGCCAAGCCCAAAAGTCCCAAACAAGAAATCAAAACTGCGACGCAGGCAAAGTATTTGGACAAGGTTGCTACTCGTTGTTCGGAGACGTATAATTGTTGGTATTGATTGTCTAGAAAGCTGAAATCAAAGGCCAACCCGGGATTGAATTCAGCATATAGCTTGTTTAGCCTATCTAAGGCTATTTTTTCCTCTCCTGCCTTTATTTTTATAACTAATGTATTAATCCACTCATTTTTTAAAAGCAGTGCCATGGGCTTTATTTCTTCATAGAGCGATTGTAAATTAAAATCTTTGACCACGCCTATGATTTCTCTATCAGATCCGCGCATATTAATTACGGTTCCAATGGGATCTTCTAAGCCCATCGCAGTTTCATTCAATATGATCTTTGATTCGCCATTTTTCTTTTCATTGGTATATGAACGGCCTTCTGCCAGTTCAATTCCCATAGTTTCAATAAGATCAGGCCCTATGTGAGAGTGCCAAAAGGTTAGGCTTTTCGATTCTTCGGTCTGCCCTGGCCATGAATGTCCCCTAGAGGAATTGTCAAAATTAGTCATACTGCCCATCATATATGAGGCATTAAGTACTCCTGGAATTTGTTTAGCCTCCTCCAAAAAGACATCCATATTAATTATAAGTCCGTCTTCCCGTTCAATAACCAGCACATTATCCTTATCATAGCCCAGGCTTTTGGACTGGATAAAATCAAGCTGTTGATAAATGACGCTGACCGCCACGATTAATAGAATGGATATACTGAACTGAAAAACCACTAAGCCTTTACGTACTAAAAGCTCTCCTAAAGAAGTACTTATTTTACCTTTTAAAATATTAACGGGATTAAATTTAGACAGATACAGAGCAGGATAACTGCCAGAAATTAGCCCTGTAAATAAGGTTATACCAATAATAACTGCAAGAAAAGGACCTTCTAAAACAAAGCTAAGTTCTTTCCCCGTGATTCCATTAAACCAAGGCAGCAAGAAAATGACCAATAACACGGCACAGATAAGTGAGAAAAAAGAAAGCAGTATAGATTCTAATAAAAATTGAGAGATCAATGACTTTTTGCTTGCTCCTACCGCTTTCTTTATACCAACTTCCTTAAAACGCTTTGAAGCTCTTGCAGTGGACAAGTTCATAAAATTAATACAAGCGATGGACAGCACAAAAAAGGCAATGAGGGAAAACAATAGTACATAGCTGATTCTGCCACCGGCCTGCTTTCCGTTTTCAAAACGGCCTTTTAAGTAATTGTCCGAATACCTGCTAAGAAACACGGTGGTCGTAGCATTTTTATTTTTGGTCTTTATAAATCCTGATATTTTTTTATTAAAGTCGGTAATCTCGACTCCAGGTTTGAGCACGGCGTACATACTCGAACTATTGCTGCCCCAATGAATATACTTTGGATCTCGAAGTTGCAGAAATGCGTTATAGGACAGGAGAAAATCAAAACGCTCCGAAGCATTTTTTGGTATTTCAAAAACCCCAGAAACCGTAAAAACGGCATCTATTTCCTCTTCACCATGTGTAAATCGTATGGTTTTGCCGATAGGGTCGTTTCCTTCACTAAAAAAATTATTGGCCAGTTTAGACGAAATGACAATGGAATTTACATCCTTTAAAACTTCGTTCTTGTTCCCAAAAACTATGGGGTATGAGAATATTTTGAAATAATCCTCACTTGCTATACCTCCCATGGCCCTGATTTTCTTGCCATCACTATCGAGCATAGCATTGGTTTCCATTTGAAAAGCGGCGGTTGCCATTTCCACCTCGGGAAATTCCTGTTGCAGTGCCGTAAGCATTAGACTTGAGTTCGTTGTGTGGGTAGCCAATTCTCCAGCGCCATTGGGAACATTGCGCATTACCTGAAACAAACGGGCATCATGTTCATGAAATTTATCCATGGCCCTTTCATCGGAGACCCATAGATAAACTAGTAAAACAGAGGCTAACCCAGTTGACAAACCAACTAAATTGATTAAAAAACTACTTGTGTGTTTTTTAATATTTCTTAAGTAAAGTAATACATTATGCTTTAACATTTTTCAAGTTTTATAGATACGGCTCAAAAAGTTACATTTTCATTCTTCTTTAAGGACATTTATAGGGTTTCTACTCTTTAGATACATTACTGGAACCAGAAGATTTGCTGTGCACTTTTTCAGGGTTTCCACGGTATTTGATGTTACTAGATCCAGAAGATCTTAAGTCAATTCTATCTTTAACCGCTATTCGGATATTAGAAGAGCCAGAAGACCTAATATCAGCGGTGTCCGACATTAATTCAAAGGCCCTTAGGTTTGACGAACCCGAAGCCGTAATATCCAAACTTTTCGCACTGCCACCTAAAGTAATGTTACTAGACCCAGAGGAAATTACCGTAATTCTATTCGCAATAATACTCAGTTCTGCATTTCTAGATCCTGAGGTATGCACTTTAAAATTATCGGATTCCAGCGTTACGGAAGAGCTTACTTTACCAGAACCGGACAGTCTAATAGCGTCTATCTCCTTAATGGGAATGGTAATAGAAACCTTCTCTCCTAGAGATGGCTTCAATTGCATATTATCCTTAGATTTTATAGTCAAGGTACTACCTCTGACCTCCGTCTCAATGTATTCTAAAATATTATCTTCGGCAGTCATGGTGATTTTACCTTCGGCACCTTTCACCAAGGTTACTTCGTAGAATCCACCAACTGTAATAGCTTCGTAACTTCCTACTTGTCTTTCTACGGTAACCACATTTCCGTTTCCTTTTATTTTTTTGCCACGTTGGGCATGAGTCACCGAGGTACATATAATTATTGCGAAAAATGCTAATAAGATTTTCATGATTTATTTGTTTTTTGATTGATTATTATTCATCTCTAAGTGAGTCTACTGGATTAGCAATTGCTGCTTGAAAACTCTGCCAACTTACGGTTAGTAGGGCAATTAAAAGTGCTGAAATTCCTGCAATAGCGAATACCCACCAACTTAATGTTGTTCTATAGGCAAAACCCTCTAGCCATTGATTCATCACGTACCAAGAAATAGGCACTGCAATAATGAAGGCAACCCCTACCCACTTTACAAAGTCTTTATTTAATAACCCTAACACTTGAGGTATCGTTGCACCGTTCACCTTACGAATACCTATTTCCTTTTTTCGTTGTACGACCGTATACGAAGTAAGACCAAAAAGCCCCAAGGATGCAATTAGTATCGCTAATACTGTAAAAACTTGAAAGGCAGAACCAAATGCTTTATCCTCTTTGTATTGGGCTTCAAATTTTTGATCCAAAAAAGTATAGTTGAAGGTGCTTTGAGGGAAAATTCTAGACCATTCTGACTTTATTTGTGAAATAGAAGATTCGAAACCTGAGAGTGATGCCGCAGAAGGGTTCAATTTTACTAACAAATTATTTACATCGCTCTGATATCTAATTATCATAGGTAGCATAGGACTTTTTAATCCAAAATGATAGTAATCCTTAATAACCCCAGTTACCCTCCATTCATTGTGACCCCAAAAACCTAGTGTTTTGTTCAGTATATCCTCCGCAGACGAAATACCCATATTCTTAAGAAAAGTTTCATTGACTATAACCTGCCTTCCCTGTCCTTCTGATGAAGGAACAAAGGTCCCGCCAGCCAAGAATTTAATATCCATTAAATCAAAATAATCTGGCTGTACATGATAGGTGTAGAATATTTTTTCATCTTCTTCCCTTCCATCAGGCAATATAAGTCCCCGGGTAGAGGATAGATTATCAAAACTATCGCCAGGATAGGTTTGTGCAATAGCCACTTTTTCCACAAATGGCAATCTTTTCAGCTCTGCTTCCAAAACTTTGTAATCATTGCTTAGTAACGAGTCTGATTTTGTAGTAACCACTTCGCCCTTGAGTGCGATGACTTGATCAATATTAGTGCCAATGGGCTGACTTTCCAAAAAATTGATTTGTTTGGTCACCACAATAGTACCAATCAATAAAACAATCGTTGCTAAAAACTGGGTAACTATAAGCCCTTTCCGAATCGCTAAACCTTGTGAAGAAGTCTGTATTTTGCCTTTCAGTGCTTTTACAGGGGAATAGCTACTTAATAAAAATGCAGGATATAAACCCGCTAAGATCATACCCATTAAAATAAAAAAGAAATAGGGTAAAAAACTACTAATATTTGATAAACCAGAGCTGAGTTCCTTTCCAGTGATATTATTATACAAAGGCAATAGTATTGCAACCAAGATTAAGGAAATTGAAATAGCAATAAAATTCAGTAAAATAGATTCTATAAGCGATTGAATAATCAATTGTGATTTTTGGGCCCCTGAAACCTTACGAATACCTGCTTCCTTTGCCCGTTCCATAGATTTTGTAGCGGAAAGGTTTACGTAATTTAACCACGAAAGAATAAGAATTATAAATGCAATAGCTTTTAGAAATTTGATTCTGGTAACGCTGCCGTTCGCCGAAACTTCATAAGGTTTATTTGAGTATAAGTGAATATCTTCAATAGGTTCAATATTGTGCCTTTCTTCTTTGTCTTCTTCAATATCGCTGTCGATTATTTTCTGGCGCAGAAGATTTGCGTTCGTATTTGGAGCTAGTTTGAGAAATGTATAATAATTATTTGCGTTCCAATTGAGTTCATGCGCCCTAGGACCCCAATCTGTCCAAGTTTTCTCAGTCTCGTAAGATATTAAGAAGGAATTTCTATAGTGGGCGGTTTTAGGCATATCAGCCATCACACCTGTTACCGTAAGGACAGCTTCTTGGCCATCTCTAAACGCGGAAATCGTCTTTTGAATAGGGTTTTCTGTTCCAAATAACTTTTGAGCAAATGATTTTGAGAGGACTATGGAATAGGGCTGAGAAAGAACCGTTTCTTTATCTCCTTTTAAAAGTGGATACTTAAATATATTGAAATAAGATGGGTCGGCCAATGAGCCTAAGGGTTGCTCCAAAATACGCTCACCTAATTGAAAGGTCATTTTTTCAAAGTAGAAAAAACGAACATAATCTAACACTTCTGGGAACTCACTTTTTATAGAAGGACCCGATAAATTATAGGTTTGCGCATCGCCAGCTACAAAGGCATCGCCTTCCAAATAATCCATATAGGTTCTGTAGACATTTTCAGATCCTTCAAATTTATCATAGCTCTGCTCATAATTTACATAGAGCATAATAAGCACAAAAGAGGCGATACCAATAGCCAAACCAAAAATATTGATAAAAGAATAGAGCTTATTCTTAAGTAAATACCGGGTAGCAATTTTTAGGAACAATTTGTACATGAATCTATTTTAGCAGTTCTATTACAACCTATCCTATTATTATGCCAAAAAACAAAGTTCTGAATATCAATACATTAAGCAAATAACGAATAAAATATTGTCAAAATATTTTACAGTGTTTGTATACTATTTTTACAGAATATTATTCTGAACGAAGACTTTTTACAGGATTTGCCCGAGCAGCGGCAATCGTCCTGATGCTAATAATTAGCAAAGCGATTACGAGCATGGCCAGTCCGCTACCTACAAATACCCACCAGCTCATATCAGTCTTAAAGGCAAAATCCTGTAACCAATTGTGCATGCCCCACCAGGCAAGAGGTATTGCAATCATAAAAGCGATACCAATGACCATTAAAAACTCTGTACACAACAAAAAGTTTAATTGTGCCAAAGAAGCCCCAAGAACTTTTCGTATTCCAATTTCTTTTACACGCCTTTGGGTAGTATACATCACCAATCCCAAAAGTCCTAAGCAACTGATAATGATAGCAAATGCGGTAGTCCAACTTAAAAGCACAGAGATTTTACGTTCTTGGGCATAAAAACGTTCGATTGTATCCTCCATAAAACGGTATTCAAAATCTGCAGCTGGATAAATACCTTTCCATATCGCTTCAATTTGAGTTATGGCCTCTGGCCACTGAGCACTATTCTCCGTAGTCAATTTAAAACTCACGACCCTAAATTGAGAACGCCTACTCCCGTATGAATCGCCTGTAAAAGCCATGGGTTCTATTTTTGTTTTTAAAGAACGTTGGTGAAAATCTTGCATTACACCTACAATAGGATGATTCTCATCATCTGCCTTAAACGTTTTTCCAATTATACTTTCCGGATTTTCAATACCTAATTGCTTCAAATAGGTTTGATTCACTACATATTCCCGTATAGTATCATTGAGCGGTAACCGACCTGCAAGTAGTTTAAGACCGTAGATATTAAAATAATCGGCATCGCCATAAATAAGCTGTAAATCTGAATTAACTTCCTGATCACCCTCTTTAAACAGGACACCCATAGAATGAGTACTAAAAGATGCCGGAGGATTCCCTCCTAGAGTCACTTCGGTAATCAAAGGTAACGCCTCCATTTTGGTAATAAAGCGTTCTTTCTTCTCTGGTGCAGGGTCGCTCCAAGGTGTATAAAAATAAGCAATGGCATCGGTCTGGAAGCCCATATCTTTTTTCATTACAAAATGTAGCTGTTTGCCCACTAGAAGCGTGGCAATGATGAAAATCTGTGCAATAGAAAACTGAAAAATGGTCAGATACTTACGTAAGTCAGATCTCTGTCCTGCCTTTACCCCTTCTATTTTCAAAACAGAAACAGGCTTATATCCCGATAATATTAATGCTGGATAAAAACCAGAAAGTAAGGTAACTACTAGTAACAGTATTACAATCCCTGCGATAGCCAAGGCATCATAATACAAGCTAAGATTTACACCTGATGGAATATAATCACTAAAAACACCTAGCAATCCTTTTGCCAAAACTAAAGATAGTACCCCAGCAGCTATTGTCAATAACAAGGTCTCTCCCAAAAACTGAAAAATCAACTGTTTTTTTGAAGAACCCAAGGTTTTACGAATCCCTATTTCCTTTGCCCGTTGGAAAGCTTGTGCCGTATTCAGGTTAATAAAATTAATACAGCCTAATAATAATAAAAACAACGCTACAAGTCCCAAATTTCGAAGTACTGGCAGACTTGCTCTTTGACTGTCAAAATCATACGTGTAGTAATTAGTATTAAAATGCAAATCAGACAAAGGCTGCATATAAAAGGAATTGGACCGATTTATAGATACCATTTCCTTTTCCTCATGTTCTTTGGAAATGGCGTCTAATACTTTTTGAACTACAGAAACGGTGGTATTGGCAGTAAGTTTTACTACTAGTTGGGAAGCGCCATTCGTATTATGCCAATGCGCATCTGTTATGGCACTAGTCATGTCCTGAAGGTCTGCAGTTTTCAGAGAGAGAAATTCCTCAAAGATAAAATCCGTTCTTTGCGAGAAGTTAGCAACTACTCCCGTTACCAAAGCGGGAATGGTATCGTTATAAATTAATGTTTTTCCTATTAGTGCAGTAAGTTCTTGATCAGGAAAATATACTTGTGCTCTAGCTTCAGAAAGCACAACAGTATTGGGTGCACTCAATGCATCTTTTTGAGAACCAGCCAACCAAGTATAATCAAAAGTTCTAAAGTATTCGTCATCTGCATAAATTACAAACTCAGGATTTTTAAAACTTAAATCCAACTTCCTGTTCTCTACATGTAAGGGGTAAGTTGTTAAAAAAGCAGATACTGCTTCCAGTTCTGGCATATTCAAATCGCTCAGAGCCCCTGCCAAAGGAACTGTTACTCCTGAATTATAAAAATTACCTTCTGGATTACTAAATTCTGTAGTTATCCTATAGATTCGGTCACCATCTGCATGGAACTTATCAAAGGTCATATCATAATAGATTATGGCACCTATTACAAAGGCTGCACTCAAACCAATGGACAAACCAATAATATTAATCATGGAAAATACCTTGTTTTTTAAGATATTCCGAAATGCTATTTTTAGATTATTCCTGAACATATTCATTTTTTTTATTTCTGTGGAGGCGAGAATCTAACCCTACTTTTCTCTCACTGCCACTTAATCTATCGAAGGCAATTAAAAATATGTAGCTTTTTTACGCATCCCGCAAAGAATCTACCGTATTGGCAAATACCGTATTAAAACTTTTATCAATTTTAATAAATCGATTTTCATGCCATACTATTAAATTCACATTATCAGATAGTTACAAAAAAAATAAAAATAACTAGTGTAAAATAATTAGACAGATTATGTATAATATATTTACATAACTCAGTCTGGACCCCTTGATGTTATATTAGAGTAGTTTACTCGGATCGTAAACTTTTTACAGGGTTAACTATCGCTGCCTTTACCGCTTGATAGCTTACCGTTAGAAGAGCAACGACAAGTGCCAAAAGTCCGGCTAGCGCAAACGTCCACCAAGAAATAGTTATTCTGTATGCAAAGTCCTCGAGCCATTTACTCATGAAATACCATGAAACAGGTACGGCCAATACAATAGAAATTAAAACCAGTTTAAGGAAATCCTTAGAAAGTAGCGTCGCAATACTTTGCACCGAGGCACCCAGTACTTTTCGCACTCCTATTTCTTTTATCCTATTCTCTGCCATATAACTTGCCAGTCCAAATAAACCTAAACAAGATATAAAAATAGTGAGTAACGTAAACATGCTTACAAGCTGCCCTGTTCTTTGTTGATCCTCAAATTTCTTGGCATATGCTTGGTCCACAAACTCATAACTAAATGGATATTCAGGGTTATATTTTTGAAAAATCGCCTCGGTTTGGGCAAGGCTTTCCGTAGTTTTTATTTTCTGACTTAACTTCACATGAATTACATTAAACCACCCCTTTGCTCCTTCTATTACCATGGGTTCCACTTTTTGAAAAGGAGATTTTAAGACAAAATCCTTAATAACACCTACTACATGCCATTCAATACCATTGTCTTTAATAATTTGACCTATAGGTTCTTTAAACTTCATTAATTTTACCGCAGCTTCGTTTATCAAAGCGGCAGTAGAATCTGTAGGATATGCAGCTAAATCAAAATCGCGACCCTCTAATAATTGTAGGCCTGTAGTTTTAACTATAGCATCATCTGCAAGAAACCTATTTACCAAAGTCTTATCATCTTCATTCTTTCCCTTCCATCCAAAACCCCAGGAGTTGCTCCATCCTTCGGTTATTGGTGCGCTTGTTTTCGTAACTGATGTAGCCGTACCAGAAGCCAATAATTCCTCTTTAATAAGCATGTAATTCTTTTCTACATCGCCTTCCATAATGGAATACACCAGATTATTTTTTGTATAACCTGCTTGCCTATCCTGGACTTTTTTCAATTGTTGCGTTACAATGATACTAGCGGTAATTAAAATAATGGCCGCGGAAAACTGAAGTACCACTAACACTTTTCTTGGCGTTATTGGACTATTCATTTTCTTAAACGTTCCTTTTAGAACCGCAGAAGGTTTAAACCCTGAAAGATATAATGCAGGGTAACTTCCTGCCAAAACTCCAGTAAGAAAAATAACGCCTAATGCTGATAACCAAAACCAAATTGTAGTCATATCTAAGGACAGAGGTTTGTCTATTATTGTGCTAAAAAAGGGTAAGGCAATTAAAACTAATACTAGAGCCACTAGGCCAGCTAGAAAGGATATTAAAACAGATTCTCCTAAAAATTGACCAACAAGCGCCCCTTTTTCCGCTCCAATTACCTTACGTATTCCAACTTCTTTGGCACGCTTTTCACTGCGCGCTGTACTTAGATTCATGAAGTTTATACAGGCGATAATTAAGATGATTGCAGCGATAATTCCAAACATCCGAATTAAATCAATCCTACCACCAATCTCTTTGCCGTTTTCAAATTCTCCATACAACCAACTACGTGAATATGGATATAATAGGGTTTCCATTTCCGGGGAGTCCTTATCATGATTTTTACGTAAGGATTTTATCTTTTCCGAAAATGCTGCATAGTTTGTTCCCTCCTTTAGCAGTACATAGGTCGCAATCGAATTATTGTTCCAATTCTCATCATCCCATCCTTTCTGATGTAAATAGGCCCAGGGCATTAAAAACTCAAAAGTAAACTCTGTGTTTTCTGGTAAATCTTTTAAAACCCCAGTAACCTTAAAAGTGTCTACATTATCTACTTTTACTATTTTACCAATAGGAGATTCATTTCCAAATAGTTTTTGAGCAAATTCCTCCGTAATGACTACCGAGTTAACATCTTCAAAAACAGTTTCAAGATTTCCTTCAAGCAGCGGAAAACTAAAAATCTTTAAAAAATTAGGATCAACAATAGTGCCGGTAGCTTTTATCCTTTTATCATCTTTTGAGAATAAAAATGGTGTTTCGTAGAAGTATCTAGATACACCTTCTACTTCAGGATAATCATTTTCAATTACCGACGCCATTATTTTTGGAGTAGAATTCCAAGTCCATATTTCACCTTCTATAGGATATTGATTATTTACTTGATAAATTCGGTCCGCATTCTCATGAAATCTATCAAAACCTACCTCAAAGTTTATCCATATTAAAATGAGGGCTGTAACGGCCAAGCCTATGGAAAGACCAACAATATTTAATAAAGAAAAACTCTTGTTACGCACTAAATTTCTCCAAGCTATTTTAAGATAGTTTTTAAACATGGGTTTCTATTTTATATGCATCTATGACTTTCAGAACTAATTATTGCCTTATTCTGTTCTCAAACTCTTAACCGGGTTAGCCATTGCTGCCTTTATGGCTTGAAAACTGACCGTGAAAAGTGCTATCCCTATCGCTACTAAACCGGCCAGAACAAAAATCCACCAACTCATATCAATATGGTATGCAAAACCTTCCAGCCACTTGTTCATTAATATATAAGCCAATGGAAAAGCAATAGTGATAGAGATAAGTACTAATTTGGCAAAGTCGATGGTTAGTAATCTAGTAATCGTTGCTATGGAGGCACCCAGTACTTTTCGTATCCCAATTTCCTTTCTTCTTTGTTCCGCCATAAAAGCAGTTAAACCAAAAAGTCCCATTGCGGCAACAAAAATTGCCAATAGACAGAAAATGATGCTTATTTGACCAGCACGTTTCTCACGCTCGTATAATTTCTCTAGATGCTGATCCAGAAAGGAATAGCTAAAATCTAGCGTGGGCAAGACCTTAGTAAAAGCTCCCTTTAACTGTTCCATCGTATTACTTAGATTACCCGTTTTAAAACGGACTAACATATATGATTTACGCTCACCAGTATTATTATGAAAGGCATACGCACCAATGGGTTGATGCAAAGATTCGTAATTGAAATCATCTACTACGCCAACTATGGTATTAGGCACCCCAATGTAAACCTCTTTCCCAATCGCTTCTTCAGGTGAAAAACCTAAATACTGAACCGCTTTTTTATTCAATACGACTTCCACCAATGTATCTTTTTCATTTTTATTTTTCGGCAGTGTAGTTCCTGCCAGTAGCTTTAATCTAAGTACATCTAAAACCGCTGCATCTGCCACATTCGTTTGTATGTTTAAGGATTGTTTTTGGGTAACAGTTTTGCGCAAACTACGTCCGCTTACGTCAATTCCAGGATAGCCTTGAGCAAAGGCAACAGATGATACATCTACCAAACTGTTGAATTCTGTTACCAAGGCATTTTTGTTTTCCGCACCTCGTAGTCCCTTTACAGAAATTGCCACAACGTTATCTGGCTTAAAACCTAGGTTTTTATTCTGAATGAATTGGGATTGTTGGTAAATAACCAAAACCCCAACGATTAAGGCGGCAGATGCTGCAAACTGAAGCACCACAAGACCTTTTCTTACCAGTGTATTACCCTTCCCCTGTTTAAATGATGGAGAAAGAATCTCCTTTGGCATAAACCGAGATAGATATAAAGAGGGATACAATCCAGAAACTAAAGTTGTGATTAACCAAATCCCAATGATGACCATTAAAAACGAACTATTGAACAATACATCTATCTCTAATTCTTGATTGGTGATACTATTGAAACCAGGCAATACTAAAACGGCCAATACAAACCCCAAAACAATAGAAATTGCCGTGATTAGTCCCGTTTCTATATAAAAACGTGCTACCAGAGATTGTGAAGATGCACCCAAAGTTTTGCTCATACCCACTTCTTTAGATCGTTTCTGAGATCGCGCCGTGGTAAGGTTCATATAATTCATACAGGCAATCAAAAGAATGAGAACCGCTAGATAACTAAGGTTGAGGACCTCGTTGATATCTCCTATCCGTGATATATATGAATTACCGTACGTCGCAGAATACAGATGTATTTCATTTAAGGGCTGTAACGAAAACTGATACCACTGTTCCTCTTTTTCTACATTGGCATCCAACATTATTCCCATTTGCTTCTTGGTGGCTTCCAATGTTACCTTATCCTTTAGCAACACATAGGTTTCAAAACTTGAATTGGACCATGTTTTTCTATCATAAAACCAATAGCCATTGCTCGATGCCAATACCTTTGCGTCTATACTACTATTTTTGGGAAAATCCTTATATATACCGGTAACCTCCAGTTCCTTGCTGTTATCTATTTTTATAGTCTTCCCCATAGGGTTCTCTCCCTTAAAGTAAAGTGCAGCAGCAGTTTGAGACAAAAGCACCGTATTAGGCCTTTCCAATGGGTTTGCACCGTTCTTCTCTACTAATTCTACATCGAACATGGATAGCAATTCCTTGTCAACCCAATAAAATAGGTCCTCGGTAAAATTCTCATCATTTACTCTAACGGAGGCAGTTCCCCCAAAGTCATGTTTAAAAACCCTAGCAGCTGTTTCAACATTAGTGACTTCCTTCTTTAATGCCGAAGCGGTTACTGGTGGTGCAGTCGCCCAGATGTCAAAACCAAAATCACCTTCGGTTTCCACCAAAACCCTATGAATCCTATCTTTTTTGGAATACATTGAATCAAAACTCCGCTCGTTAGAAATATAAAGGAACAATAACATTACAATGGCCAAACCAATAGATAAGCCTACAATATTAATAGTGGAAAACAAACGGTTGGTCTTTAGGTTACGCCAAGCAATCTTTAGATTGTTTTTAAACATAGTAGTTTCGTTTTTTACTTCATTTTAAAAGATTCCCGATGTCCGGTTTTGTTACAGTTAATTATGGTAGATATCTAATTTTATTTTAGAGTTTGATTGTTTTTAATATCAATCTATCTCTTAGACATTGACTTACGTTTACAATTCGTTCGTTCCTATAAATCAGACGACGGCACTTAATCGCTAGGGAAGAGTTTTTTGTATTAACCTATAAGCCATATTATTTAACTTCTCCCTTTTAAAGTTAGGGGCTTATTCCGTTCGTAAACTCTTAACCGGGTTCACCGTTGCCGATTTTACTGCTTGTATTCCCAAGGTTACCGAAGTGATTAAAAAAGCAATAAGTCCCGCGAGTGCAAACATCCACCATTCTATGGAAATACTGTAAGCGAAACTACCCAACCAAGCGTTCATCATATACCAAGCAATAGGAAAAGCAATCAATGCTCCAATACCCACTAAAATGATATAGTCCTTAGACAGTAACACCACTATTTTCAAAACACCCGCGCCTAAGACCTTGCGGATGCCAATTTCCTTTATCCTTCTTTTTGCCATGAAGGAAATAAGACCGAACATGCCCAAGCAGGAAATAAAAATGGTCAGCAAGGCTACTATATTGACTGTTTTCAGCATGCCTTCTATCAGACGGTATTGACCACTTACTTTTTCGGTCAGGAAGCTTTGGGCAAAGGTTTTTCTGGAATCTATTTTGGCAAAGGCAGCTGCCATGATATCCTGTACTGCTTTTTCCTGACCTTCCATCACACGCACAGATAGGTAGCGATGAGATGACAAATTTTCTTCGTCCCTATAATAATGTACCAAGGGTTCTACAACATTTTGAAGATCTTGATAATTAAAATCTTCCATAACCCCAACAACGGGCTCGCCAATAAAGTCACTATTCTTAAACTTTAGGCGTTTTCCTTCAATGGATGTCCACCCAAAAGCCGCCATTGCACTGCGATTGATGATTACGGAGCGTTCGGCTCCATTGTCCAATGTGCTATCAAAATCCCTGCCTTCAATTAAGGGAATTTTAAGCGTTTCTAGGTAACCATCATCCGTATAAGAGCGACGAATGCGCACATCAGTATCTGTATTAGGATCATAAAAACTAGTATAATTAAAGTAATAATCAGACGGTACAGACTCGCTAGCAGTTACATTGCTTACATAAGGGTTGGCCTCCAAATCATCCAATAACGCTTTAAAACTGGAATTGGCAGCATCTATATTTTTATAGTCCAAATCAATATTCCCCACAATGACGTTTTCACGCTCAAAACCTAAATCGGCTTTCTTCATAAATCCTATCTGACTATTCAAAATAATGGCTACACAGATAAAAAGTATAGCGATAGAAAATTGAAGAATGATAAAGGCGTTTTTAAAGAAGAAATTGCCTTTTGCACTATCTATCTTTCCTTTGACACCTTGGGAAACCGGCACAGAAACAAAACGTAAGGTAGGAAGTATCCCCACTACGAGGGTAACGGCTATTCCTAAGGCAATAGCGCCCAAGACCATAAGATAATCATCAGAAAAACTAAAATTAATCTTGCCAAAATCAGCACCAAAGACATGGTTCAATTGGGGTAACAAAACGCCAAGGAAGAGTCCACCAGAAATCAATACGGATAACAATACCAAAATACCATTTTCCAAACAAAACTGCGTAATTACGCCTTTTCTACTCCCACCTAATATTTTCCTGACCGCAATATCTTTTGTTCTTCTGAACATGGTAGAGGTATTCAAATTCAATAGGTTTACCAGCACCAAAAGCAACACGAAAAAGGATGTTGCGATATTGCCGCCAATAATTATTCCCACAACAGGAATAGCATCCATTCGCCATTCAGCGTGTGGTCTAATTTCCATTCTTGAAATAATCGTTGGATCTGAATAATTGTCTCGAACCAATTGATCTATTCGCTTCTCTAATTGACGAATATCCGTTTCTGGACGAAGCTTCAGATATACTGGCGAAAAACTATCGCCCCAATTCATCTGCCTTTCAAAACCGGGATTACCTTTTAATAAAGTATTCGGTAATAAAACGCCCATACGAAAAGCGGAATAGGGACTTATAGGCTCTAAAACACCGGTAATAGTTAAGTTTAGAGTATCTGCGGCTATTAAGGTTTTCCCTACTGGGTTTACTTCCCCGAATAGTTGTTGGCTTACTTTATCTGTTAATACAATAGAATATTTTTCGGTTAAGGCCGTACTTTGATTTCCGTGTTTCAAGGGCAACCCAAAGACCTCAAAAAATTCAGGATCGGCATAGTCGGTCCGGTTTTGAAATTCTTTATCGCCTACTTCCAACCAAATATTACCCCAGCCATGTAAGTGGGTGCCTGCCTCTACTTCAGGGGAGGTACTTATTATTTTATCCAATAAAGGGTAAACGGCTTCATTATAGTCGTTACCATCAGTAAGATGTGTTTTTAAATAGTAAATATGTTCTTGTTCTGGTATGTTGGCATCAGCTACGTAATACGCGTAAACGGAGAACATAAGGGTTAACACACTTCCTATTCCGATACTAAGTCCCAATAGATTAAGGAATGAAAGCATCCTGTTTTTCCAGAGATTCCTTAACGATAGTTTTAGGTGGTTCAGTAGCATCAGTATGTTCTTTGGTCATTTCCTTTTTCAAGGAAATCTGTTCAATTGTTTCAAAAAAATAAATGATCTTCAAAAGCTATCCTCTTGTTCACACATATTAGGAAATCGATTTTCATGCCATGTTTTTAAAAGATTGAAAACGTGATGCTTATCTATACTAATTATTGAAATTATATTTTTATTGTAAAAATTTTTGACAGTTTTTGTACAAGAATTTTACAGTGAATTATCGTATTCGCATTATTTGGTTAAAGATGATTACAAAAAGAGACTAATACGAAAATGCAGTTGAACGTACCCATCTTGCTGTGGCTATAACATATCTTGAATAAATCAAAAAACACCTTTTGTCTATTTTTTCTCTAACCAACGCGTAACGGAGTTATGTTCACCTTCAAGGGTAATTTTGTAGAAATTTGATGGTAAATGAGAAATATTTATGCTTACTTTCTCGTTCTTGATTCCAACTTCAGCAATACGTTTGTATTCGTCCATACCACCCTTTTGAAAGGCGCTAGTTGGACTCATCCATATTTTAAGTTTTCCATTTTGGTCATATGCGTCCCATGTTACGTTTAAAACATCATCCTTAAGAACTGCTTTGGCATTGGTAATGGAAATTTTACCGGTTAGGGGTACGCCGTCTATCTCTCGAAGTCGTTCCTTTGCAGGTTTGATATTCAATGCGCGTAGCATCGTTGGCATAATATCAACAATACCCGGCTGTTGATTTTGGAAGTAGTCGTTTAGTTCCTTGGCATTGGTCACAATCCAAGTGTCACGCTCTCTATCTGACTGGCCGCCATGCCCTTTTCCATCTTTTGCGGTTCGCCCATGATCGGTGGTAATCCATAGCTGCCAATCTTCGTTGAAGTTTTTTGTTCTATATTGGGTCGCTTCCCAGATGCGACCAATTTGACTGTCCATCATTTTTATTGCGTCATGAAACTGTTGGCTATCCCCATATTTATGGCCCATATCATCGGTATATTCTAAATATACCCAGGAAAGGTCTGGGGCTTCCATTTTAACATATCGGGCAGTTTCGTTTGTGACATGTTCATCTATCTTGTGGATGTATAAGGTATCATCATCATGGGGAAATGCAATGGTGTCTAGTTCAAATCCGTCAAAATGGTAGTCCAGTTTGATGTTTCCTGTGGCTGGCAAATCTTCCCCGACCAATTTGATACGGTTGTCTAACCAAGTAGAAAAAATAGCTGTTTTTATTTCTGGCCTATGTTCTTTTGCAAATCTAAAAACGGTCCAATAATTATAATTTGGCTCCTTAATAATATTACCCCATACATTATGTTTATTGGCCCAAGTGCCCGTAAGCAAGCTATTGTAGCCAACAGCTGAAATGGTCGGGGTTTCAGAATACCCACCTTTTTCACCACCAACATAAGCACGAGTGTACCCTCCTTCCTTTGCCAAGGCATCAAGGTTTGGAGTTTCTACTTTTTCTATGGCATCGGAAGAGATACCGTCAACAATGACAAAAATTACTTTTGTTTTCGACTCTTGTGAAAAGACAAAAACACCTAAAAAAAATGTAGCTACTAAAGAAAAGGTCTGTTTTGTCGACATATGTTTAAAAGGGATAATTAAAAATTTATTCGGTTCGTAAACTTTTCACAGGATTCTGTTTGGCAGCCTTAAAACTATGCCAGCTTACCGTTAACATTGTGATTACAATAACAATACTTCCCGCCATGAGAAACATCCAAAGTCCAACATCAATTTTATAAGCAAAGGCTTCCAGCCATTTATTGGCTGCAATATAGGCGATGGGCATGGCCACTACAAAAGCAACCAGTAACCATTTTAAAAAATCGGTATTGAGCATGACCAATATTTCTGAGATACTCGCCCCATTTACTTTTCGTATACCAATTTCCTTGAACCTTCTTTGAGAGACCATTAAAGAGAGTCCCAATACACCCATAGCACAAACAAATACCGCAATAAGGGCAAAAATTAAAATCAAATTTTTCTGTAGTAACTCTGTTTTATACTCGTTTTGATATAGCGTGCTAACTTCAAAATATTCCATAGGATATTTTGGAAACATTTCTTTCCATACTTTTTGAATAGCGCTTACCGCTTCCGTTTTGGAAGACGGTGTATAGGAAATCGCAATATTTTCCAACCAGCTATTTTCTCTTTTAAAAAGTGCCAACGGCACCACTTTGGTCTGTAGTCCGGAGAGATGAAAATCTTCGACTACTCCAACAATTTTTCCTTTTGGAATAGCCACGCCTTCCACCGGAGAAATTAGAGCGAAATCTTTACCGATTACAGTACTGGCTTCTTGAAAACCTAAATAACCTAAAGCCGTTTCATTAATAATATATTCTCCATTTCCATCTTCATCTGTATTGCTTTCGGTGAAATTTTGTCCGCCCAAAAACGGTAGTGCAAATACATCCGTAAAAGAGTAATCACAGGAAAAAACTCCTATGTATTTAGTATCTGGATTTGGAACATCTTGCATGGTAAATGCAAACATGTCATTCGTCTCTCCACCAGGTGGTGCCATCATTGCAGAAACCGAACCGATGCTGTTTTGCGCTAAGAGCTCTGACTTAAAAACAGCAAATTTCTTTTGCACCTCAGCATGAACAAAAGGGATGCATAGCACATTATCTTCTTTGGCTCCCATGGAATTACCAAGGGCGTAATCCGTCTGGCGTGAAATAACAATAACACCCAACAACAATACAATCGCCAAGGCAAATTGAGAGACCAAAAGTACTTTATGCGTTTTTACGGTTCCTTCTCCCTTCATCTTTTTATCTAATGAGAAGTTCTGAAAACGGCTTTTAAAAACGGGTTGTATTCCGGCGAACAAACTCAAAAAGGAAAAGAACAAAATAATACCAACTGCAAACCATCCATTTCCTTCCAATAGATTCAATTGGTAACGGTCAAAAATAAACTGATTCAATTTCATAGTACCCAATAAAACCAAAAACAAGGAAGCACAAATTATAATTCCACTCTCCAATAGAAAATAACGGGTCATGATACGCTTGGAGGAGCCTAGTATTTGATTTAATGCCAAAAACTTGGTTAGATAACCCGCCATACCCAAATTTAAACTGGTGAAATTACTAAGGGAGATAAAAAGTAAAATTAAGGCGGCAATGGCTAGCAAGTATATATTAGCCGTGCTTCCGTTCGGTTCTATCTCACGCAGCAGGTTTGAGTTTAAGTGAATCTCTTTTATATTCATTAAATGCCCCTGCATTTTTGCTTCGTTATCGACTTCTATGCCTTGCAATGCATTTAAGCTCGTAGAAATCTTATCAGTAAGACCGGTAGCTTTGACCTTTTCTTTTAAAAGCAGGTAAACATAAGCCCAGCCTTCAATAACGTCCGTACCTGGCATAATAAGCAAATCTGGATGTAGATGACTTTGCTGTGCAAAATCTTCCATGACACCCGTTACCGTAAAATCTGTTTCCAATGAATTGTAGTGGCCTGGCGGCAGTGAAATAACCTGACCCATTGGATTTTCATTACCGAAAACCTTTTGTGCCAAAGAACTTGAAATTACAGCAGTACCAGGCTCAGCTAACGCAGAATTACGGTCTCCATCTTTAAACCTAACATCAAAAACTTGTAAAAACGTATCGTCTACGGCAAAGGCTTGGGCTATAGCATAGAGTTGTTCTCCTTTTAGAATAAGTTTGTCCCGCAATGGCATTAGTCGCACCGCAGTTTCAATTTCTGGAATTTGCTTAACGAGTTCGGGTATTGTTTTTGAATCAGGGACGCGTGCAAACTCATTCCCTTCAAAAATATCGGGATGCGTGATGGTCAGCCTATATATTTTATCAGCCCTAGTATGTGCTTGATCATAACTGAATTCGTTCTTTAGGAAAAGGGCAATAAACAATACACCGCACAATCCTAAGGACAAGCCTACTAGTTTAATCCCATTTAAAACAGGTCGCTTCCATATATTCCTAAATGCATATTTTAAAATCATACTTCTAGTTTTCTTATTTTAAACTTAGCCTTTTTTCACTTGACCTGAGTTTAGGTTTTACTATGCTTGGAACTTTAAATAGTACTGGGTCGCTTTTCACCTTTAAAACAAATAGCCTCACTTAAATATTTCCTTTCCTGTCTTAATATCATTAAGTACCCCATCGATATATCTGATAAAGTTTTTATCCTTGGTATTGGTTTTAGCTGATTCACAAAACTGTAGCGCCTTTTTCTTATTTCCTGTATAAAAATGACCACTTACCATACCTAAATGGGCATATACATCATCTGGGTTTTTCTTTAGGTTCATTTTAAAAATATCAAATGCCTTTTTGTGTTCGTCATTGTGATTTAAACTAATGCCATAGTTCACCAAATCTTCAGAAGTACCCATCGGAAATGCTCTTTGCATCACAGAATCAGCCTTTTGCTTTCTGTCTAGCTTACCCAAAAGTCCCGCATAAGTTGAAAGCGTCTTAAAATTTGCTTCCCCAAAATAAGTATTGATGGAGCGATCTGCCCAATCTAAACCTTCCTTTAAATTAATATCGTTTACCAAACAGTAGTTGGCCGCTGTATGTAGATTTTGCCAATACCTATAGAAAATACCAGAATTAATCTCCTTCCTAAAAGATTCAATTTGAATTTTGTGGAGATCCACAGATACTATAAAAGGAATTCTTGTCTGTTCCCAATCTAAAACCACTACGGCACTACTTTCGGTTTGCTCAACAAAAGAAAACACAAGTCTTTCTACAAGAGAATCTAATTTTTTAAGGGAAACGTCTACCCGCAAAGCATCATCTTTTTCATCATAATAAAAACTACCCCAAGCTGTATTAAATTTGGAAAATACTAAAGTTGCTTTTTCAACATCCATAGCAATAAAGAATCCATACTTTCCTTTGCTCAATGGCTGCCCTTCTATAAGAACATCCGTAGAAAATTCAATGGTAGTGTTTTCGTTAGCCCCTGCTCGCCAAGGTGCTGCTTTACTTGTGCCATAGCCTAAATTGGTAAAACCATAATGCACCAATTGCCCCCAAATCTTCCCTTCGCGACCATTAACAGCGGGTCTGGAATAGTTAATAATTACCTCGGCAACACCGATATGTTCGGAAACCATGGCCTTTTTATTACCGTCCCCAGGCAGTGTAATCTGTGCTTGGACACCTAAAATGCAAAGAAAAATAAAGAAGACTGTACAGAGTTGATTTTTCATATTCATAAATTTTAGTTGTTTTTAATCTGGTTTACCATGATAGTATTTTCAAATGTTATTCTTCTTCGCTTGCACTTGTGAAACAACACTAAACTATTGTGTTACAACAGAATTAAATCACCATGTTCAGTATTATTTGATTCTAATTTAGACTAAACCATTTTAAATTTAAATTCTCTATCCTCGTATTCCCTGACTTCTATTGTTCATTAGAAGTTTTTTCTACTCCGTCCGCAAACTCTTTACTGGGTTCTGCTTTGCTGCTTTAATTGCCTGAAAACTAACCGTAAGCACTGTTACTGCCATAGCGCCTAACATGGCGAATGCAAAAATCCACCACTTAAGAATTACACGATACGGATATTCCTGCAACCACCCATTCATCACATAATAGGCAATGGGTATAGCGATAAAACAAGAGATGACCACCAACTTAAGAAAATCTTTGGAAAGCATATTCCACACATTAAAAACCGTTGCACCCAAGACTTTACGAACTCCAATTTCCTTGGTACGCTGCTCGGCTACGAAAGAAGTCAATCCAAAAAGTCCCAAACAACTTATTAAAATCGCCAAAGCCGTAAAGATTCCGGATAAGGTTCCTATCCGTTCTTCAGAAGCAAATTTTTCTCCATATTGATCGTCTACAAATTGATATTCAAACGGAACATCTGCAAAATGCTCCTTAAATACCTTCTCCACAATAACCAAATTCTGAGTAGCACTCTGCTTTGGATTTAACCGTAAATTATAATAGCTGCCATTATCGGAGCGGTCATAAACATACATGGCCTGTTTTACGGGTTCGTAGGGCGACTGTGCAATCATATCCTCTACTACGCCAATTATCTTTAAAGGTGGGTCTGGGTCTTCCTCGCTATCATCCTTTAATAATTGTCCTATAGGATTTTCCATACCTAGGTATTTTTTAGCGGTTTCGTTAATTAAAACGCCCAAGGAATCTGTTGCGAAATCCCTAGAAAAATCCCTTCCTTCCACTATTTTTAAACCTAAGGACTTGGCATACTCGGGAGAAACTTCTGTCCATGCAAGATCTTCTTGAAACCCTTCTGGTTTTCCTTCCCAAGTAAATCCGCTTCTATTGGACCATATTTGTGTAGTGGGGCTACTGGAGGTGGACATTTCTAACACTGCGCCAGATCCTAGAAATTCAGTTCGCATCAATTCGGTCTTCCCTGAAAAATCTTGACTAAAGGTTGGTATTTGAATCAATCCTTCCTTGTCATATCCAACAGGACGGTTCTTAGCATAATTAATTTGTTGCATTACGATGACCGTTCCAATAATAAAAGCTACGGATACCGTAAACTGTATCACTACTAGAATTTTTCTTGGTAGACCGGCATATCGCCCCACTTTAAACGTGCCTTTTAATACATCAACAGGTTTAAAAGAAGAAAGATATAACGCCGGATAACTCCCCGCCAATAATGCCGTAAAAATGATAAACCCAACAGATATACCCCAAAAAGAACTACTACCCCATGGGAATACAATTTCCTTTCGAGCAAGTTCATTAAACCCTCCAATGCATAACAGTACAATGATTAAGGCTATGACGTATGCCAAAACGACTACTAAAAAAGACTCGCTCAAGAACTGGTAGATCAACTGCCCTTTCTGCGACCCAATAGATTTTCGAATGCCTACTTCCTTTGCTCTTTTCTCTGACCTTGCCGTACTTAAATTCATAAAATTGATGCAAGCCAATAACAAAACAAAAGCACCAATAATACCAAATAGCCAAACGTATTTGATTCGACCTCCTACCTGTTTTCCATTCTCGAACTGACTTCTCAGATGCCAATCTTTCATCGGAAATAGAAATAATTGAGGATTAAACTCCGCCGCATCTTCCGCTAAATTCTTTTTAACGTCCTTTATGGTAGCCGTAACATTGGCTATTGTGGTATTGTCCGTTATCTGTGCGAACATCTGAAAGGAATTATTACCCCAGCTATCCTCCGAATTTCGCACCCATTCCCGCGTAGCCAAATATTTCTCCCAGGGAATGATAAATTTAGTATCAGTAAAAGCATTGTTAAACGGAATATCGGTGTAGACTGCACTTACGGCCAGGTCAAATTCATTACTAACCTTCACTACTTTACCAATAGGGTCATCATTTCCAAAAAGAGCGGTTGCCGTAGATGCTGATAGCATTATGGAATTTAGTTCCCTAAGCCCGTCTTTTTCTCCTTTTATTACATTGAGATTGAAAAGTTCAGGTGCTTCGCGCTGCATATAGTTACCTGGTCTTGATAAACTTTTCTCACCATATTTCAAATAACTATCGTTGGTCCATGAAGCCATAATAAGGTGCTTAAAATTATCCTTGTAACCGTCCCTTAAAGCCTTTTCCAAGGGTCTAGGAATAGCGGGACCCGTTCCCGTATTTCCATTAAAAGTTTGTGACTGAAAGATTTGGGCAATTTTCTCCTTATTGGGAAAGTAGTTATTATAGGAAAGCTCGTCCTGGACCCAAAGCCCAATAATCAGCGTAACGGCCATTCCTAATGCTAGTCCACCAATATTGATAAATGAATAACCCTTATTGTTCCAAAGGCTCCGCCAAGCAATTTTTAAATAGTTCTTAAACATAATTTATAATTTTGATTGAT
>RCND010000278.1_pt1 | contig 28833 bp, 21 predicted proteins | sample 2041351 | NCBI WGS metagenome assembly RCND01 (sample SAMN09708230, study PRJNA481090) | Marine sediment metagenome, whole genome shotgun sequencing project. | biome: marine sediment; feature: ocean; material: sediment; isolation source: Sewage treatment plant 12B marine sediment (STP12B) ... | reverse complement strand
ACCCCAAATTTAAGTATTAATTAAAATCTAATTTAAGAAACATGGCAGGAGGAAAACAATCACCAAGGCAAAAAATGGTAAACCTAATGTATCTGGTTTTCATTTGTATGCTAGCGTTAAATATGAGTAAAGAGGTACTCGCAGCATTCGGATTAATGAATGTGAAGATGGAGACTTCTAACTCAAAGACAACAGAAAGCAACGACCAGTTTTTAGCGAGTTTGGAAACAAAAGCGTCAGAAGACAAGGTTAAGTATGGCGAAGTATACCAGAAAGCAAACCAAATAAAGGCACTTTCACAGGAATATTTTGATTATTTAGAAACCATTAAAGAAGGTATGTTAGTTGATGTAGAGGATCCAACAGACTACCAAGTAATGGATAAAGCAGATTACTTGAACCAACACTTTTTTCAAGGAGATAACTTGGCAGAAGGTGGCCAGGTATTCATGAAGAGAATCAACGAGTATCGTACGGAAATCGCCAAATTGGTTCCTACAAGTTTAAAGTCTACCGTAGAAGCTCGTTTTGAAGTAGGTGATGAAAACGGTAAAGTAGAGGCAAGGGATAAAACAAAGCAAGATTGGATAGATTATCATTACAAGGATTTTCCATTGATTGCTTCCTTAACAAAGATAACGGCATTACAAGCAGATATTAAATCTACCGAAGAAGATGCGCTAAAATCTATGTTAGAAGGTGAGCTTACGGATCAGGTTTCTTTAAAGAACTTCGCTACATCACTTTTTGCTAGCAAGTCGGCTTTCTACTCAGGTGAAAGTTATGACGGTAAGATTATTATCAGCAAAACAGATAATTCTTCTACTCCAGTGAGAGCTGAGTTAACTTTAGATGGTAGAAAACTAACTGCAGGTAAGGATTACAAAATCGAAGCGGGTGGTGTGAAAATGTTGATTGGTTCCGGTGCTGCCGGTGATCATGTGATATCAGGAACATTATTCTTTCAACAAGATGGTGCAGAGATAGAAGTACCTGTAAAGAATTCCTTTGCAACCATTTCTAAACCTAATGCTGCTTTGATTGCTGCGGATAAGATGAATGTTGTGTACCGTGGAGTATCTAACCCAATGTCTATTTCTATCCCAGGTATACCTAACAATAAGGTACGTGCATCTGCCCCAGGTCTTAAGCCAATAAGTGGTAGTAAGTATGTAATGAACCCAGGTAAAGGGAGATCTGTTACTATAGTAGCTTCTGGAACGTTGCCAGATGGTCAGCCAATATCTTCTAAATCTGAGTTTAGAATTAAGGATATTCCAAGACCGGAAGGATTGGTTAGTAAACAGCCTGGTAGTATAAAGCTTCCTAGAAGGAACTTGGAGATTGCTACGATTGGCGCCCATTTGGATGACTTTGATTTTGATTTGAACATAGCAGTAAGCGGGTTTAGCTTCAAAGTTCCTGGTCAACCTACGATTAGTGTAAAAGGAAGTAAGCTAGATTCAAGAGCTAAATCAGCACTTAAAAGAGCTAAAAGAGGAGATATTGTGCAGATATTCGATATCAACGCATACATCACCAACAATAAGAGTTATAGACTTAAAAAAGTATCTCCGGTAGTTGTGGAGATAGCAAACTAGTAAGAATAAATGATACCAGGTAGCGCTTTTCGCTACCTGGTTATTTTAAAGTAAAACAAACATGAATTGGAAAAATGTTTTTTTAATGGGAGCTTTGGTAGCATTACCAGCATCCATGATGGCACAAGCTAATATTTTGAACGCCAAAAAACCACAGGAAGTAGGGGTGCGTACACAAGCCCAGAAAGATGTGGATAATGACGCTCCTTTGAAATATGGTTATGTGGATGATAGGGATATTCTCTGGTCTAAAACGTTATGGGAAACCATAGATTTGGATGAAAGAGTAAACTTTCCTATGTATTATCCAACAGATACCATTGATATAGGATCGGATAGACGGTCTTTGTATCATGTGTTGATGAAGAGTATCAAAAGCGGTAAGTTAGAGGCCTATGCGGATTCTTACTTTACCGAAAAGAGAAACTTCGGAGACTTGTCAGCTGCTTTGCAGAAAACAGATACCTTGGATTATGGATACGAGCAATTGAACGCTGGAGAACAAGTTTCCGAGGAATTCATTACGCGAAGAGAAATAACCGCTGCGGAGATTGAAGAATACCGTATTAAAGGAATGTGGTATTTTGATAAACGACAAGGAGAGTTAAAATACCGTCTTTTAGGTATTGCTCCCGTTGCACCAGATGTTAATTTCATGGACGATGACAACCCTGATAAGGTAGAATTGTTCTGGATATGGTATCCGGATGCTCGTGATGTATTGCACGAAGCCAAGGTCTTTAACCAACGTAATTCTGCACAACCCATTTCTTTTGATATGTTGTTGAATGCAAGAAGGTTCAATGCTGTAATCTACAAAGAAGATAACGTGCATGGCGACCGGAAGGTTAGTGATTACATAGCAGATAACGCACTCTTCCAGTTACTGGAAGCCAAACGTATCAAAGAGGTTATTCGCGATAGAGAACAAGATATGTGGTCTTATTAAGCCAAATTTATATTCCAATTCAATAGTATAAAGCGCTCCGACATTTGTCGGAGCGCTTTATTTATATCTTGTAGTCATATTCTATTTATAATATGCGTAATTAAGTTAGGTGTGTATAATGCATATGTTTTGAGTACCCTGATGTCGTTTCGACTTCAATCGAAAATTTTAAGTAACGAGAAGTTCTTAGGTATTTGATTTGTTTTATGAGGCTTAAAAAAAGACTCAAATACAATCAGTTCAAAAGTCCTTTGTTCTATATTTTATTAAGGAGGGTTCTTAGGTTATTTTGCTTAACAGCTGTAAGTAAAATTTTAAAACATAGGTTTATCAATTTGCTACCTTTGCAACATGTTAGATTATATTGTGGTAGGCTTAGGCCTTGCCGGAACTGCTTTTTGCGAAACGCTTAGAAAGCATAATAAACGTTTTGTAGTATTCAACGATAGTTCACAAAGAGCCTCTATGGTGGCAGGTGGACTCTCCAATCCCGTTATCCTAAAACGATTCACAATGGCTTGGAAGGCTAGTACTCTAATTCCAATAGCTAACTCTTTTTATCACGAATTGGAGCATACCTTAGAGAAAAAGCTGATTTCTGATTTACCCGTTTACAGAAGATTCGCTTCCGTAGCCGAACAGAACCTGTGGTTCGAGGCTGCCGATAAGCAAGAATTAAAGAACTACTTGTCTCCCACACTAGTGCGTAATGACAACAAGGGTTTGATTGCTCCCTACGATTTTGGTAATGTTCTGCGCGCGCGTAGATTAGATACTGCACTTACGCTGAAAAGCTATATTGCTTTTTTGGAACGGGAAGGACTATTGGTTTCAAATTCTTTTAACCATGCTCAACTAGAACAGAATGACTCTTGCGTAACATACGGCTCAATGACCGCAAAACAAATTGTTTTTACAGAGGGTTTTGGATTACGGCAGAATCCGTTTTTTAACTATTTGCCTCTGCAGGGTTCCAAAGGGGAATATCTGATTATTAAATGCCCAACACTCAAGGAAAATAATGCCATAAAATCTTCGATCTTTGTTATCCCCTTAGGAAATGACTTGTACAAGATAGGTGCAAATTATGATCGCGATACCTCTAATAGTCTTCCAACAGTGGAGAGGAAAATAGAGTTGATTAAAAAGCTAAATGCTTTGTTGGATTGCCCATATGAAGTAGTGGGTCATCAGGCGGGTATACGACCAACGGTAAAAGACAGAAAACCTTTGGTAGGCCAGCATCCGGAATATGACAAACTGTTTGTGCTTAACGGTTTTGGTTCCCACGGCATCATGATAGGGCCTTGGGCTGCGGATCAGTTGTTTTCATTTATAGAAAAAGGAAACGATTTAAACCCAGAGATAGATATTAAAAGATATATTTCGGATTATAGGAAGGCCTAGGTATGCGGCTTAGTGAAATTAGGATTATACTTAATAAATAGATTGATCCAAATATTTCTAGATATCCTCATAATGATAGGCATAAAGAGAATTAATGTTCCTATGATAGCTATAAAGGTATTTATTAACGAAGTGCCAATGATTAATTTTGCTATTACAAAGGCTGCTACTGCAAATGCGATTCCTAATCCGTAACTCACGTACATGGCTCCATAAAAGAAGGAAGGCTCTATTTTATATTTAAGGTCGCAGGTGCTGCAACGCTCTTGCATTTTGTAGATTTTCCCCAAATGATATGGATTTTTATCCAAATACATACCTTCTTCATGACATCTGGGACAAGTTCCTGTTAAAATACTGTAGAGTTTGTTTCCTTTTTTTAACATTTGCAAAACTTTATACAAAGGTACAGATTTACACCTCAATTTATAATTAGAGCAATTGTAAAAATCGATTGGTGAATTGTTAATTTGAATTGATTAGTAGTAAAGAATTGCTTTTAAATATAACTGTGCTATTAGGGTTTATGCCCAAATAAAACGCGTAAAAGAAAAAACTAAATGCTTAACATACACAACCTCTCCGTTTCGTTTGGTGGGGAATTTTTGTTTGAAGAAATATCATTTCGTCTAAATTCTGGAAATAGGGTAGGACTTGTAGGAAAGAACGGTGCAGGTAAATCTACCTTGTTGAAACTACTTTCCAAAGATATGCCTTTGGACAAGGGTACCATAGCTGTTGAAAAGGATATAAAAATTGGCTTTTTGCGACAGGATATAGATTTTGTACAAGGAAGAAGCGTCTTGGACGAGGCCTATCAGGCCTTTGAGGAAATCAAGAAATTGGAAGGGAAGATAGATGAGATTAACCATCAACTTGCAGAACGAACAGATTACGAAAGTGAAGGGTATAATCAGTTGATTATTGATTTGAGCGATATAAGCCACCATTACGAAATACTAGGGGGTTATAATTACCAAGGTGAGACCGAGAAGATTTTACAAGGATTAGGGTTCAATCGAGAAGATTTTGATAAAAAGACCGAAACTTTTTCCGGTGGCTGGCGTATGCGAATAGAGCTGGCCAAATTGCTATTACAAAGTAATGATGTATTGTTGCTCGATGAGCCTACCAATCACTTAGATATTGAGTCTATTATCTGGTTTGAGCAATTCTTGAACAATTATACGGGAGCGGTAGTTATTGTGTCGCACGATAAAATGTTCTTGGATAATGTTACCAACAGGACTATTGAGATTTCGCTAGGGCGTATTTATGATTACAATAAACCCTACACACAATACCTAGTATTGCGTAATGAAATAAAGCAGCAGCAGCTAAGCGCCCAAAAAAATCAGGAAAAGGAAATTCAACAGGCAGAGCGCTTAATCGAAAAATTTAGGGCTAAATCTACGAAAGCCTCCATGGCTCAATCCCTTATCAAGAAATTAGATAAGATAGAGCGCATAGAAGTTGACGAGGACGATAATAGCGTCATGAACCTTAGGTTTCCTATTTCCGTTATACCAGGGAAAGTGGTTGTTGAGATAGAGGAGCTTTCCAAGCACTACGGTACAAAGGAAGTCTTGAACAATATAAACCTGCTGATAGAACGGGACAGCAAAACAGCGTTTGTGGGTCAGAACGGACAAGGAAAATCTACCTTGGCTAAGATTATTGTGGGAGAATTGGAGCATGAAGGTCATTTGAAATTGGGACATAATGTTCAAATAGGATATTTTGCACAAAACCAAGCGGAATACCTAGACGGTAGTAAAACCGTTTTAGATACCATGATAGATTCTGCAAATGAATCCAACAGGAGTAAGGTACGAGATATTTTGGGATCCTTTTTGTTTCGTGGAGAAGAGGTAGAGAAGTACGTAAAAGTCCTTTCAGGAGGGGAGCGTAACCGATTAGCACTGGCCAAGATGTTATTGCAGCCTTTTAATGTATTGGTTATGGATGAACCTACCAACCACTTGGATATTAAGTCTAAAAATGTATTAAAACAGGCTTGTGAGAATTTTGAAGGGACCCTAATTCTTGTTTCCCATGATAGGGATTTTTTACAGGGTTTAACGAATAAGGTTTATGAATTTAAGAATCAGGTCATAAAGGAATATCTTGGTGATGTAGATTTTTATTTGAAGCAACGAAAAGCAGAAGATTTTAGGGCTATAGAAAAAAAGCAAGAGAAACGCGAGGAAAAAAAAGTAGAAAAGAAAAACACATCCTTTCAAGATCAAAAGAAAGTAAAAAGCCTAAAAAACCAATTAAGTACAGTTGAAAGTAAAATTTCTAGCTTAGAAAAGGAAATAAAAACAATAGATCATGACTTGTTAATGGACTATGATGGGACTATTGCAAAGCCTAATTTCTTTGATGCTTATCAATCTAAAAAAGACACCCTCGAACAACTCATGGAGAATTGGGAACGGCTTTCTACGGAGATAGATACCATAGCTTAATTTTTCTTACCACAGTTTAGAACACGTTCACAACGTAAAAATGGCGTTTCACAACAAAGTGAACCCTTTGAACGATAAAGTTTGACATTTAGCCGTTATATGTATTAATTTGTAGGATAATTCCTAACTTTTATCAAGGGTAGGATTGATATTAACAATCTGATAACGTATGAAAAAACTATACTCTTTTTTACTTCTAACAGTATTCATAGTCCATGTGGCTAGCGCGGAGGTCTCCAAAAAGGAGAAAAAAGCTTTACTGGAATTCTACGATAGTACTAACGGTAATCATTGGGTTAAAAAATGGAATTTAAAAACCCCTGTTAGCAACTGGTACGGGGTACAAATAGTAGATAACAAAGTGGTTGGAATACAATTGTTCCATAATAATTTAATGGGCTTGATTCCGGAAGAAATAGGGGATTTAGAGCACTTAACAAGCTTAAACCTTGCATTTAATGCTATAACGGGCGAGTTGCCTAAAAGCTTAGTAAAACTTACCAAGTTGCGGGTGCTGAAATTGGAAATGAATAGGATTAAAGGAGAAATACCTTCGAATATTGGAGCAATGGTAAGTCTAGTAGAGATTTCTGCCTTCAATAATTTTTTAACTGGAAGTATTCCTGAGAGTATCGGGGCTATTAAAAATTTAAAAGTACTAAATCTATCCAGTAACAGCTTAAAGGGAGCTATACCAAGTTCGCTTGGATCCTTAGATAAATTGGAAACTTTGGGACTTTTTGAAAATACCTTACAAGGAGCTATTCCGGTAGCTATGGGTAAGCTCAAAAACCTTAAAGAGTTGGTGTTAGCTAATAATAATTTGGATGGGGAAATACCTGCGGAATTTGGTCAATTGGCTAGTTTGGAAGTATTTCAAATTCAAAATAATAAATTCTCTTCTTTTAAGAATTTGGAAATGTTGGATGAAAAACAGTTTTTAGTATTCGATTATGATCGAGAAGATAGAAATATACAGTTTAAGGATATCAACTTAAGTAAGTCTAGAATGGCAGACACTAAGTTTGAAGATGTTGATGACTAAGTTTAGTTTACATTTTTAGTTAGTTTGGTTAAAAAGGAGATGTGATAACATCTCCTTTTTTTGCGCTTAAAAGAGTAGTAAAATATCATAAACAGTGTATTTATACGTTATGGTTTGGTAAATCCTTGTCTCCTTTATGAAGTTAACAAATCGATTTACAAATGGGGCAGTAGAAATCTAATTCTATATTAAAAAGTATTGACTATGAATAAAATTCTAAAGATTGCGACAATCATCTTGGTCCTTTTTGCTTCAGTTGTGCTTAATGCTAAAATAACAAAGGAGGAAAAGCAGATACTTAAGGAGTTCTACGAAGCCACTAATGGGGATGAATGGACTCACACATGGGATTTTAACAAAAAAGTAAGGACTTGGCACGGGGTCATTGTTGAGAACAACCATGTTGTTGAGATTAATCTTCATCACAATGGACTTGAAGGAACTATTCCAAGTTCAATGGGAAATCTTAGTCACTTAAGGGTTTTGAATTTAGCTTTTAATAAGTTAACCGGTCCAATTCCAATTTCGTTGGTACAGTTGCATTATTTGGAGAAGTTGAAACTAGAAATGAATAGCTTGTCAGGAATTCTACCAAGCAGTTTTAGAAAGGCAAAAAATCTAAGAGAGTTAACTCTTTTTAATAATTTACTTGAAGGCACTATTCCAGAAGGAATAGGAGAGGCAGGCCAATTAAAGATATTGAATTTATCAAGCAATTATTTTGATGGTGAATTGCCAAAGGGTATTGCTAAACTAACTGAGCTAGAAAGCTTAGAGCTGTTTGGAAATAAATTAAGTGGAACTATTACCGCTGATATAGGTAATTTGAAAAATTTAAAGGAATTAGTTCTGTCTTATAATAGGTTTGAAGGGAATCTCCCGGAAAGTACTGCCAGTTTATCCCAATTAAAACTGGTTCAGTTACAGGGGAACAATTTCGGTTCTATAAGAGCATTGCTTAACCTAAGCTCGAAGGGCTTGGCAACATTTGATAGTGATGATGAGTTTTTAAACATAAAGTTTGGTGCTAACACTGTATTACGAACACCAATCGCCAACACCAAGTTTGAGGATGTAGAGGACTAATCTTTGTAAAAGGTAATTTTGATATAAATAAAGAGCTCCGTTAGGGGCTCTTTATTGTTTAAGGCAAAGAAAAAAACCAGAACCCTTTTTATGATTATTTTAACATTAGTTGCATATGCAACCAATACCTTTTTTTGTAGTTTCGCCGCGTGCAAAAAACAACTGTTGAAATTGATTTTGAAACGTCCATAGGCCCTTGGTTGGGTAGGACTGTAAAAATTGTTGATTATCATTTGCAAGAGGCCTTTGATACGCACCTCATAGATCTTACCAAAGAGCAGATGATAGTGCTTAAAACGTTGAATGAACAGGACGGTATCAATCAAAATGAACTTGCTTGCTTAACGTTTAGGGATAAATCTTCCTTAGCACGTTTGCTTTCCAAAATGGAAAGTAAAAATTATATCATGCGAGTGCAGAGCGAAGAAGATAAGCGTCACAATGCTGTTTTTATTACTTCAGAAGGAGCAAAGGTATTTGATAGGACAAGGCCGGTTATTCAAGAAATAATAGATATTATGGAATATGGAATAAATGTGGAACATAAAACCATGATGATAGAGAACCTAAAAAAAATCCAAAATAATTTCAAAACAAAATTAGAATTAAAATAAGCATCCAAGTATGAGAAAGATCATTTTATCAATCCTAGGTATCCTGTTGATTATAGGGTCATTTTTTATGGCAAAAGGGATTGTAGATAGTAAAAAGAGCTTTAGGCCCAAGGCAGGAAAAGTAGTCAAGACCGTTTTTACAGAGGTAGTACAGAACGGTACCGTACCCATAATTGTTGCTGCTAACGGTAATTTAAATGCCAAGCAAAAGGTAGAACTCTTTGCAGAGGTACAGGGGGTTTTTAAAAGGGGTAGTAAGCTTTTTAAGGAAGGTCAGGCATATAAGGCAGGTGAAACCGTCATAAGCATAGATGCCTCTGAATATACTGCAACTGTGCGTTCCGCTAAAAGTAACCTCTTTAATCTATTAACGTCAGTAATGCCTGATTTGCGACTTGATTACCCTGATGATTTTCCGAAATGGCAAACGTACCTTAACGCGTTCGATATGTCTAAAAGCACACCTCCTTTACCTGAGATGACTTTGGAAAACGAACGTTTCTTTATTTCCGGTCGAGGGATTCTTACGAGCTATTACACGGTTAAAAATTTGGAACAACGACTCACTAAATATAGAATCTCAGCACCCTTTTCTGGTATCTTGACAGAAGCTTCTGTTACAGAGGGGACATTGGTTAGATCAGGTCAAAAATTGGGTGAATTTATAAATCCAGGTATTTATGAGCTAGAGGTGGCGGTGAGCAAAACCTACTCGGATTTGTTAAAAGTTGGTGAGTCCGTCGAGCTTACTACCTTAGATGATACTAAGATTTATAAAGGTACAGTGTCCAGAATAAACGGTAGGGTGGATCAAGCTACACAAACAATTAAGGCTTTTATCGAAGTTAGTGACAATAACTTAAAGGAAGGTATGTATTTAGAGGCGAGACTAGATGCAAAGAATGAGGAGAATGCTATTGAGGTTGATCGTAACTTGTTACTGGAAGGCAACAAGATATTTGTAGTTCGTGATTCCGTTCTGGAGGTTATCGATGTAAACCCAGTCTATTTTTCCGATAAACAGGTTGTTTTGAAAGACGTTCCAAATGGTACTACGATTATGTCCAAGCCACTTATTGGTGCATATACAGGAATGGCCGTTAAAATATATAAAAATCAACAGGAAAATACAAAAGGGTAATGCGAAAGTTAATAGAATACTTTATACGCTACCATGTTGCTGTTAACGTAATTATTATTGCGTTTGCCATCTTTGGTATTGTTGGTGCCAAGTCTTTAAAATCATCGTTTTTCCCGCTTACGGATTCCAAAAATATATCTGTAAGTATAGCCTATCCTGGCGCTTCTCCGCAAGAGGTAGAGGAAGGTATTGTGTTAAAGATAGAAGATAACCTAAAGGGTCTGGAAGGTGTAGATAGAGTTACCTCTACATCTCGTGAAAATAGTGGTAGCATTAATGTAGAAATAGAGAAGGGAAGGGATATTGACTTTATGCTCTTAGAGGTTAAGAATGCCGTAGATCGCGTTCCAACCTTTCCTACGGGAATGGAGCCTTTGATTGTTTCTAAGCTCGAGTCTGTAAGACAAACCATTAGCTTTGCTATCAGTGGTGAGGATATTCCATTGGCTACGCTAAAAAGCGTGGGACGACAGATAGAAAATGACCTAAGAGCCATAGATGGTATCTCACAAATAGCGATATCAGGGTATCCACAAGAGGAGATAGAAATAGCGGTCAATGAGAACGACCTTTTGGCTTATGGTATTTCTTTTGCCGAGGTTGCACAAGCAGTTGCAAATGCCAATATTCTGGTTACAGGGGGTAATATTAAGACCGATGCAGAAGAGTATTTAATCCGTGCCAATAATAGGTCCTATTACGGAGATGAGCTCTCTAATTTGATTGTTAGGGCAGATGTTTCGGGTAATGCAATACGTTTAAAGGATATAGCTAACATTAGAGATCGTTTCGCCGAAACACCCGATGCTTCCTATTTTAATGGCAACTTATCTGTAAATACGACGATCACCAGCACTAATACCGAAGATTTGGTAAGCTCTGCTGAGAAGGTGAAGGAATACGTAGAAGAGTTTAACCAGAAGTACAATAATGTAAAATTGGATGTAGTGTCTGATCTTTCTACCACCTTGGTCCAGCGTACGCAATTGCTCACGGAGAATGCCATTATGGGTATGATTCTGGTATTGATTTTCTTATCACTTTTCTTGAATACGAGACTTGCTTTTTGGGTAGCGTTTGGATTGCCGGTAGCATTTTTAGGAATGTTTGTTTTTGCAGGATTTTTTGATGTAACCATTAATGTCTTATCCCTTTTTGGAATGATCATCGTTATCGGAATTTTGGTAGATGATGGGATTGTTATCGCGGAGAATATTTACCAACACTACGAAAAAGGCAAGAGCCCGGTACAGGCTGCTGTAGACGGAACAATGGAAGTATTGCCTCCTATTATATCCGCTATAATCACGACTATTTTGGCGTTTTCTATTTTTCTTTTCTTAGATAGTAGGATAGGTGAGTTCTTTGGTGAGGTTTCCGTAATCGTTATTCTTACGCTTGCCGTGTCTTTGATAGAGGCCTTGATTATCTTACCTGCACACTTAGCCCACTCAAAAGCACTGCAGCCCGCAAACAATAAACCTAAAAAAGGAATATCTGGTGCATTTGCCAAGTTAAGAATCATCAACGAGTCTGGGGATCGTTTTATGTCTTGGATGCGCGACAAACTTTACGGTCCTGCATTACGCTTCGCCATGAATTATAAGATATTGACCTTCAGTTTTTTTGCTGGAGCCTTGATTCTTACGTTTGGCTCTGTAGGTGGAGGAATTATTAGAACTGCCTTCTTTCCAAGAATAGCCAGTGATCGTGTCCAAGTAGAATTGCAGATGCCTAACGGTACCAACGAGAAAATAACGGATTCTATCATTAGTCTAATCGAGGCTAATGCAGACATTGTAAACAAAGAGCTTACCGAGAAATATTTCAAAGGAACAGATAAAGTACTTTTTGAAAACATGATACGGAGGGCGGGTCCAGGTTCTGCTACGGCAACCTTGACTATTAATTTATTACCAGGAGAGGAAAGACCAGATCAGATATCATCAGATATGGTTACCAGTCGGCTAGAAGAGCTTGTGGGGCCGGTGGTAGGTGCAGAGAGCCTTATTTATGGTTCTGGCGGAAACTTTGGTGGTTCTCCTGTTGCCGTCTCCTTACTAGGGAACAACATAACAGAATTAAAAGCCGCCAAAAAAGAACTAAAGGAAGCCTTACAGAACAATGCTTCTTTAAAGGATATTGCGGATAACGATCCTGCAGGTATTAAGGAGATACGACTAGAGCTAAGGGAAAATGCCTATCTGCTAGGGTTGGATTTAAGAAATGTGATGAATCAAGTGCGGGCTGGTTTTTTTGGAACGCAGGCACAACGTTTTCAGCGATCACAAGACGAAATTAGGGTTTGGGTAAGATATGATAAGGAAAATCGGTCTTCTATTTCCGATTTAGACGAGATGCGCATTGTTACCCCAACTGGCGATAGGGTACCGCTAAAGGAAATTGCAGAATATACGATTGAGAGAGGTGATGTAGCTATCAATAGATTAGAAGGTAGGAGAGAAATACAGGTGTCTGCAGATTTAAAGAACCCAAAGGACAGTCCTACGGACATTATGGCCGAGGTGCAAAATGTGATTATGCCCGAAATATTATCTAAATACCCTACGGTTAATACTTCCTATGAAGGTCAGAACAGAGAACTAGGTAAGTTAACGGGTTCCTTAAAGGTAGTGGGGCTATCGATTTTGCTCCTGATTTATATAACTATAGCGTTTACGTTTAGAAGTTTCAGCCAGCCTTTACTATTGTTATTGCTCGTGCCTTTCAGTTTAACCGCTGTAGCATGGGGGCATTGGATTCACGATTTCCCAATTAACGTACTTTCTCTTTTAGGAATCATTGCACTAATAGGAATCATGGTAAATGATGGCTTGGTACTTATAGGAAGATTCAATACCAACCTAAGGGAAGGTATGACCTTTGATAATGCCATTTTTGAGGCGGGAAAATCAAGATTCAGGGCCATATTCCTTACTTCTATTACGACTATTGCAGGTTTGGCACCCTTGCTATTGGAGACAAGTAGGCAAGCACAGTTCCTAAAACCGATGGCTATTTCTATTGCTTATGGTATTGGTATCGCTACAGTATTAACACTATTACTACTTCCCTTGTTTTTGTCGTTCAGTAATAATTTAAAAGCGAAGGTAGGTCTATTTAGCTCCGGAGTTAAAATTACCAAAGAAGAAGTAGAAAGGGCGATTAAGGAAAAAAACGAAGGTCTTCATTTGGAAGGTACTAAATCCCATGCATCACTTAGTAATGATAAAAAATTATCCTTACATACAGAAAATGGGAATGAAACTATAAAGAAATTAGAAGGAACTACAGTAGAATGATGAAATTAAAACTATTAGCCATAATTTTTTTGATGCCGTTTACGGTGCTTATGGCACAAGACAAGCTACTTTCAAAGGAAGAGGCGGTTATCAAAGCATTGGAAAATAATTTTGGGATACAAGTCGCCAAGAATCAATTAGAAATTGCAGAAAACAATAGTGGCTTGCTCAACTCCGGATTTTTACCAACACTAACTGGGAACGCTGGAGCTAACTACCAAAGGGATGATTCTACTTTCGAATTTCCGAGTCAGTTTCTTAGAGATCCTAGTACAGGGGGGCCATTATTGGATGATGCCGGAAATCCTGTTCCAAGGCCCGATGTAAGTTTATATAAGGCTGAAGCGCAACGTTATAACGCAGGTTTAACGGCCAACTACACCTTATTTGATGGTCTAGGTAGGTTTTATAACTTTAAAAGCCTAAAAGAGCAGTATCAGTTAAGTAGCCTACAAGCTCGGGAAACCATAGAAAATACCATAATACAAATGTTTAGTGTGTATTTTGAGATTGCACGCTTGACTGAGAATAAAAATGTACAGCAACAAGCCTTGGAAATATCAAATCAACGTATCACAAGGTCAGAGTATGCCTTTGAGTACGGACAAAGTACCAAATTGGATATTTTGAACGCTGAGGTAGATGTAACTAACGATAGCATCACCCTCCTAATTACAAATCAGCAATTGGCTAATGCCAAGCGAGATCTTAACGTAGTCTTAAATCAAGATTTAAACGAAGTATACAAAGTGGATACCGTGATTACCTTTATTCCTAAGTTAAAACTGGACGAATTTATGGCAGAGTCCAACTTAAACAATGTCGCTATTTTACAAACAGAACGTAATTTGGCCATTAATGCTTATGACATTAAGGTAAACGCATCGGGTTACCTTCCCATTGTAGATTTGAACGGTTCCTATGGTTGGAATTTAAATCAAAATGCGGCATCCGCTTTCTTTCCCGGAGTAAACGTAAATAATAATAGAAGCTTTGGTCTAGGAGCGCGCCTGACTTGGAATCTCTTTGATGGTGGCGGAACTACGGTAAGGGTAAAGAATGCCAAAATAGCCTATAAAAATCAAGAATTGCTAAAGAAACAAGTAGCAATGGAAGTGAATAGGGACATCCAGAACGCCATGGCTATTTATGAAAACCGATTGAATATTTTTAAGATACAGGAACAAAACGTGGTCACCAATCAAAACAATTTTGATAGGTCCAAGGAACAGTTTCAATTGGGTAGGATTACTTCTATAGAATTTAGGCTGGCACAGATTAATCTGCTTAATGCCCAGACCAATAAAAATTTAGCAAAGTACGATGCTAAATTGGCAGAGCTGCAACTGTTGCAGTTAACGGGACAATTATTAAATATTGAATTGTAGTTTTAATATGGCGGCCAGAATACACACTAAAAATAAAAGTAATGTATAACGATAGATCAACAAAGGAGTTATTGGAGCTATTGGAACAGTATGCTATGCTTACGTTTGAATCTCAGTTAGGTTTAAACGAGGAGCTAGAATCTAGGAGTCTGGTTGTGGATAAGAGCGAATTGGAATTAGCCATTGAAGTAAAGATATCACAAATAGAGAACCTAGAATATTTAAAGGATATTGGATTTAAAGCTTCTATGAATAATGGAGAGATTACCGTAACAAGAACAGCTGGAGCGGTATTTACAGATTTAGCTGCCGTTGTTTTTGGTGGGCTGGTCTTTTTGGTTGGCGTTTATGGTGTTGGTTCTTTGGTATCTATGTTCGTAAACGGAGAAGAAATAAATGTTTTTTCCTTGGCGGTAAACGCTGCTATGGCAAGTTTGGTGATGATAGGCTTTAGCTTTTTTAATGGAATTAAACGGCTGGTGGATTATTCGGGCTTTCGATTATCCAATCAAGCGGGTATCATTACCATGAAAAAGCGTTTTGATTTGAAGTTGGAAGAGATTAAAGAACAGGCTTCCGAACTGTTTTTGGAGTCAGACGATAAAGAGCTTATTTTAAAGCTTGGAGACCATACTGTGTTCAACTCTAATATAGAGAATATTGTACAGCGGCTTACCCTTGAACAACTTGCAAATCTTCTTAAGAAGGGTTGATGCATATAAAATGTTGAAATAATAGGCCTCTTATGTACGAACACTTTTTTCAATGCCCATATTGTTGGGAAGAAATATCCATGTTATTGGATACGTCGGTTACCCAACAAACCTACATAGAGGATTGTGAGGTCTGTTGCAGGCCTATTGAAGTTACAAGCCGTTTCAGTGGAGACGAACTTGTGGCTTTTGATGCTATTGATATAGAGCAATAGGTTTTTGGATTTCCACTTCTCGTATGCTGACTTCACTTTTATTTTTCAATTTTAGTACCTAATGTCATATAGGTATAACCCAAAATATAATCTCTATCTTAAGTGGTACTAGGGTTTGTAAGTAGTATTTCTAACACGTTTTAAATCAAAATCGATGGTAGATTTTGATAAGAAGTAATTACGTACATTTAACCATAGTTCTCTCACATCATTTAAATACCGTTTCCTCAGAATGACCCCGGCATTCCTAGTGAAATAACGAATAGTTGATAATATGCTCTAGCCAGAGCTGTTGTCAATAACGTTTATTAATCGATTTTAATCACGAGTGAGTCATGGGAAATACAATCTGTCTGCACATTCATTGGGCTAAGATGCAACAGCTATTCTTTTTACTTCTAGGATTTTTACTATGCCCATTTTTTTACAGCGCACAGGCCCAGCAGGCTTCAGAAATCGGTCTACCCTATATAAAGAATTATACCCCGGAAATGTATAAGGGGTTTAACCAAAATTGGGGAGCGGTTAAAGATAGTTTAGGGGTGCTGTATTTTGCTAATGGAAGCGGCGTATTGACTTATGACGGAGTAAATTGGGATTTAATAACTCTTCCAAATAGGGAGCATGTAAAATCAATCACAATTGATAATAATAATCGAGTGTATGTGGGAGCTTTAGGGGAGATTGGATATTTAAAATCAAACCCTTTAGGTAAATTAGAATATATTTCATTAGTTCCTAAAATAAAGAGTGAAGAGAAAAACTTTACTACAGTTTGGGAAAGTATAGCGACAAATGATGGTATATATTTTAGAACTGCTGAAACGTTGTTTTTATGGACTGGACAAGAGTTTAAAACATGGCATTTTGAATCAAAAAATTTATATAAGGTATATCTAGTACGTGATACTATTTACCTAAAAGTACCTAAAAAAGGTCTTTCCCGAATTATTAATGGTAGTCTTAAACTTGTCCCTGGTGGCGAAGCATTTATTAATGACCCAATAACTTCTATTAGCCCTTTTAGAGGGAATGAATTGCTTATTGGCACCTATAATGATGGTTTATTACTATATAAAAATGGAGGTCGAAAAGTATTTGAAACAGAAGTAGATTCATTGTTAATAAAAAGCACCAATTATACTTCAATTATTTTACCAGATAAAAGCCATGCATTTTTAACTTTTAAAAATGGCATTGTTGTAATGGATACTCAAGGCAAACTTATATTCCAAATTAAAAAGGAACAGCTATTAAACTCAAATCCACACAATGCTTTTTTTGATGATAATGGTTTTCTCTGGATTATGCTCAATGATGGTATTGCTAAAGTAGAGTATCCATCTTCCTTTACATATTATGGAAAATTTGAAGGCATAAATAGTAGAATTCAAAAAATCATAAAGTTTCAAAACAAAACGTTTGTAGCAACATCTAATGGGTTGTATGCAAAAAAAATAAATGCTATTTCAAAGAATTTCTCCCTATATAAAAAATTAGACAAAAAAATTTGGGATATGGTTCACTTTAAGAACACCCTATTAATTGCCACTAACCATGGGATTATACAGCTTAAAAATAATGCTCTAGAACAAATCATTAAAGAGGAACCTTCAGCAATGTTAGTTTCAAGATTAGACCCCAATCGAGTATTCATTACAACTTCTAAAGGGTTAATTTCTTTGTATTATAAAGATAATAGCTGGATACATGAAGGAGAAATTGCTTGCGTAATAGGAGCAACTTATACGATTGTAGAAATGGCTACTGGTAATTTATGGCTAGAAACATCTCAAAGTAATGTTTGGAACATAAAATTTAAAAATAAAGAAGATGCAAAAAAACTAAGGAAACCTACTTGTACTAAATATGGTCCTGAGAATGGTTTGCCAGTTGGTTATGGAAATATTTTCAAAATCAAGGAAAAATTATACTTGACTGCGGAATATGAAAACAAGCTTTCTAAAATAAAATTAAAAACGCTAGAATTTGATAGTGTCAATTCTAAATTTATAGCGTCAAAAGGAATAAAACTTTTCCTAAATCAAGAGAGCAACTATGACATAGATATAATTGAAATAGACCAATATGAGAATGTTTGGTTTAAGTCAATTGATAAAAAAAATAATACCAAAGCTTTTGTTGCTTGGAATGAAGAGGGAAAATATAAAATTGAGGGTTTAAATCAGGAACGAATTTTTGATATGTATGGTGGTAGTCAAACTGTATTTTATGAAAAGGAGAAGAACTTTCTATGGATAACAGGGAAAAATAATATAATTAAGCAGTCATTAGATCATCAAAAACATAAAAATAGGGAAGAATCGTTTTATACCGTAATTAATAAAATATCGTACCAAAATGATTCTTTACTTGTTGCCGGAATTCATAATAAAAATATAGGATATGTTCCATTTAAAAATAATCAATTTCGCTTTGAATTTGCATGTGCTAGTTTCTATGAGGAAGAAAAAAACCAATTCCAGTATAAATTAGAAGGTTTTGATGAAGATTGGTCCATGTGGTCTTTGGAAACCAAAAAAGATTACACCAACATACCAGAAGGTGATTATAACTTTAAAGTCCGTTCAAAAAATATTTTCAATCAAATAGGTCAAGAAGATGGATATTCTTTTACTATTGTACCCCCTTGGTACAGAACCTGGTGGGCCTACCTATTTTATGGTATTGGAGTAATTGCTTTGGTATCTCTAATTATAAAATGGCGCTCAAATGAATTAAAAATAAAAAATGAAAATCTAGAAAATTTGATTGCTGAGCGTACCACCGAGATACGCCATAAAAATCAACTTCTAAACCATCAAACAGAGCAATTGGAGCAGTTGAATGCTTCAAAAACGCGCTTGTATTCTAATATTACCCATGAGTTCCGAACCCCTTTGACGGTTATTTTGGGGATGACTGAAACCCTGAAGACCAATGTCTTGGTAAAGCACTTTGAAGGTGCCGAAAAATCTTTGGAAATGATACGACGCAACGGCAAGAAACTATTACAATTGGTTAATGAAATGCTTGATCTTGCAAAGGTAGAGAGTGGCGCCATGGAATTAACTTTGGTGCAGACCGATGTTGTTCCGTTTGTGAAATACCTAAGTGAAAGCTTTCATTCCTTGGCCGAAGCCAAGAAAATAAATCTTACCGTGTATTCCGAAATTGATGCTTTGCAAATGGATATTGATGTAAATAAAATGGCATCCATTATGTCTAATTTACTTTCGAATGCAATAAAATTCACATCGGCTAACGGTAAAATAATCGTCCACCTAAATAATATCCAAGTAAACGATAGTACCTTTTTTTCTATAAAAGTACAGGACAACGGACTGGGGCTGGCAGAAGCGGATATCACTCATTTATTCGACCGCTTTTATCAAGTAGATAGCCTATTAGCTCCTAAGCAGTCGGGTACAGGGATAGGACTTTCCTTGGCTAAGGAATTCGTTGAACTGATGAACGGTAGTATTACTGTTGACAGTACCTTGGGCAAAGGCAGCACCTTTACCGTTCAGATTCCTGTAACCAATACCGCCTTAAAAAGCGTAGCCCCTAAAATTACAGTTGAGCCATCTATTACATCTGTACTACCCGCATTTAAGAAAGAATTATTTTCAGAAACAGATACTTCAGTAGTACCACTTGTACTAATTATTGAAGACAATATGGATGTCGCCCATTATTTAACTACTTGTTTAAAGGGTAAGTACAATACCCTGCACGCCTTAGATGGCGATTTGGGTTTGGCCATGGCATTCGAGCACATCCCTGATATTGTTATTTCAGACGTTATGATGCCAGGTAAAGATGGTTTAGAGGTATGTACTACGTTAAAGTCTGACGAGCGAACGGATCATATACCTATCATCCTACTAACCGCAAAAGTAACTACGGAAGATCGTTTAACCGGCTTACAACATGGAGCTGATGCCTATTTGGCAAAACCTTTTCAAGAACAAGAATTGTTTACCCGTTTAGATCAGCTTATTACAACACGTAAAAAACTCATTAGTAAATTAGAAAAAAACGGACTTTCTTCTTTTTTAAAGGAAAAAGAGGAACATCCACAGGCCAAATTTTTAAAGCAAACCATACAAATTATCGATGCCCATTTAGACGATTCTCATTTTGGGCCTTCTCAATTGGCAAAAGAACTTCATTTGAGTGAATCACAGATCTATCGGAAACTAAAATCTATTACCGATAAATCTACTGCTATTTTTATCCGCTCCGTTCGTTTGCAAAAAGCCAAGGAATTACTTCAAACCTCTCATAAAACCATCTCTGAAATCGCTTATGAAGTAGGTTTTAATGATCCTTCTTGGTTTAGTCGCGCTTTTAAAGAGGAATTTGGATGCTCACCTAGTGATAGTATTAAGTAGTTTATTATCAGTGTTTTAAAATATTTTTGGCTTGCTGCTTGCAATAATACTACACGATTTCTCTCCACTATTCATAAGTACTCCTAAGGATTGCGAAAATGGTAAAAGGCATTTTTTGAAATGTATAATATCATTGTATCATAATTAATTTAAAATCATATAATTATGAAAACTACACGAAATGTTTTTACGTTGGGATTACTTATTTTTTCATTACTATGTACCTCTTGTTCTAAAGATGGCGATACAGGACCAATTGGGCCCGCCGGTATTAGCGGTATAGATGGCACAGACGGCACCGATGGAAATGATGGAGCAGATGGTACTGCCGGAGAGGATGGTACGGATGGCGTTGATGGAAATGCAGATGTGCGATTACTGGAATTTGGAACTAAAACCTTTATTGGTTCAACGTCATACCTTATGGAAGGTATTTCTGTAAGTGATATAAACACTAATTTATTCATTGCATTTTATGGCAGAGAATTTACTGAGGTAGCTCCCAATGGCGGAATCCTAGAAAAAACACAATGGATTCCTGTACCTGGAAAAGGAGAAAATGGACTTTTTGAGACAAATGCGGTGATTGAGGGAAGTTCAACAGCATTTAACTCCGATTTTATTGTAAGTCTTTATAATCTGGACGGTACACCACATACTACTGCAAGGTCTTTTAGAAAATTCAAAATCTTAATAGTACCACCTTCTTCATTATCAGGAAAAAGTAGTAATTCTGATTTTTCCAAAATGTCTTATGAAACATTGGTAGCGCTTTTAGGGTTTGAAGAGTAGGAAAATATAATAGTGCTCTGGTAGGCGAATAACCTCCAAAGCACTATAGACATATATTCAGAAATTCACAACTACTGCTAGCAAATGAACAAATAGTGAAAGGTGTTTTTTAAAGATTGTTTTAAAATTGTACCATAGTAAAGCTAACACCCTAATTTTCCTCCAGTGGGTTAGTAAAAAATTCCTCCCAGTAACAGTCGTAGCTATAGGCTATCAAAATAGTTGCCACAAGTAATAACCGATTAAATAAATACATCATGGAATTAAACGAAGAAAAATTACACGAGCTATTGGGTAAAGTCGTAACCGAAATGGGAGCCGCTGCAAACGGACCATTAGTAACTATTGGGGATAAATTAGGCCTCTACACTACGCTATCAGAATCAGAACCTTTATCCTCTAGCGAGTTGGCGGCCAAAACCAATACCGCTGAAAGATATGTTCGTGAATGGCTATCAGCACAAGCTGCATCAGGCTATGTGCAATACCATGCTGACACGCAAAAGTTTTCTATGACTCCAGAGCAAACCATGGTTTTTGGGAATAGAAAAAGTCCGGTTTTTATGACCGGGGCTTTTTATGCCATTGCTTCCGTATATCACGATGAACCTAAAATTGAAAAGGCATTTAAGACAGGTGAAGGCGTTTCTTGGGGAGACCATAATAGTTGTTTATTCTGTGGAACGGAGAAGTTTTTTAGTCCCTCCTACGAAGGAAATTTAATTTCTAGTTGGCTTCCAGCTATGGAGGGCCTTGTTGAGAAATTAGAGAAAGGTGCCAAAGTAGCTGATATTGGATGTGGACATGCCGCTTCTACCATTATTATGGCAAAAGCATTTCCTAAATCTTCCTTTATTGGATTTGATTTTCATGCAGCATCTATCGAAATGGCAAAAGAAAGAGCAAAGGATGCTGGTTTAACCAACATATCTTTTGAAGTAGCAACCGCCAAAGATTTTCCGGGTACCGATTATGATTTCATCGCCTACTTTGATTGTCTGCATGATATGGGAGATCCTGTTGGTGCCTGTGCCCATACAAAAGCAGCGTTAAAAGCTGATGGTACTTGCATGATTGTAGAACCTTTTGCAAAAGATTCTTTAGAAGAAAACTTAAATCCTGTGGGAAGAGCATTTTATGCTTTCTCCACTATGCTATGTACCCCTTGTTCATTAAACCAAGAAGTAGGACTTGCCTTAGGCGCACAAGCAGGTGAGAAGAAGCTAAAAGAAGTGATTACCAAAGGAGGATTTTCAAGATTCAAGAGCGCCATGGAAACTCCCTTTAATTTGATATTAGAAGCCAGACCTTAATTGAATTTTATTGAAATAATAACTTGTTAATTATATAATCAGACTTTGAAACCCCAAAGTTTCGAGGGCAGGGTAAAATAAAAAATCATGAAAAAAATAATTATAATCATTTATGGAATTGTTGCATACCTCATATTTTTTGGTGCCTTTCTGTATGCTATCGGCTTTGTTGGAAATCTTTTTGTACCTAAATCTATTGACTCAGGTAAAGAAATTTCACTAGTAACAGCACTGCTGATAAATTTAGGTCTGTTGAGCCTTTTTGCCCTTCAGCACAGCGTTATGGCACGGCCAGCCTTTAAAAAATGGTTTACGCAATATATTCATCCGGCTATAGAGCGCAGCACTTATGTCTTACTTTCTAGTCTTATATTACTACTAATTTATTGGAAATGGCAACCCATGACCATGGTTGTTTGGGAGACCGAAAATATAGCATCTAACATACTAATGTTAACCTTCTTGTTGGGCTGGGGGATTGTTTTTCTCTCCACCTTTATGATCAGTCATTTTGAACTTTTTGGCCTTACGCAGATATATCAAAACTTCAAGGATCAAAGATTAACCTACCCCAAATTTCAAATTAATTGGTTTTATAAATTGGTACGGCATCCTTTGATGTTAGGCTTCATCATCGCATTTTGGGCAGCACCAACTATGACCTACGGTCGACTTTTGTTCGCTGGCGTTACAACAACTTACATTTTGATTGCTGTTAAATATTTAGAAGAGAAAGACTTAAAAAAACTCATTGGCAAGGATTACGAAACCTACCAAAAGAATGTACCCATGATTTTTCCGTTTACTAAGTTAAGAAAGAGCGAAAAGGACACAGAATACCCAATAAACCAAGGATTGTAAGTAACCAAAACAAGTTCCTACCCCACGGTTACGGCAGGATATAAAGTGGAGACTAGGAACCACAAAAAAAACGGGGCGAAACCGAAAAGCCATAAGAGTAGGGAGCTTAAATAATAATACAATGCCAAAATTCGTAATAGAACGGGAAATTCCAGGAGCCGGAAATTTAACGGCCGAACAATTAAAAAGTGTTTCACAAAATTCTTGTGGTGTCCTGCAGCAATTGGGCCCAAAAATTCAATGGGTACACAGTTATGTAACCGCTGATAAAGTGTATTGCGTGTACAACGCACCCAATGCAGAGATGATTAAAGAACATGCAGCGCAGACAGGAATTCCTGCGAACGCTGTTAGCCAAGTGACCACGATAATAGACCCAACAACAGCTGAATAAGTAAAATCTAAACTAATAGTAACTGTTTATTTCAAAGATTAAAACATACCATTTATGTTATATGTAGCTTATTACAAGCCAACTACACATGTTTATCAACATTCCTTGAATTCTTGCTTACATTCTAAGTTGTAGTCAATACTAACTTTAAAACTACAGAGGAGATAACATAAGCGTTCGTAGAAACGAACAATAACCTAAAAACAATACTATGATAAATATGTGGAAGCTAGTACTGGTAATTATCCTATCACAAGGTTGCATAGCGCAGCAAAGTCAAGTTAAAAGTGATGTGCTGAAAGTAGATAATTATACCGAAGGAGAGTTGACTATTAAAGTAGCTCCATTTGGTATTGGTACTAATGAAATTACTATTGGAACGGTTGCAAGTGATGGCGTTATTAATTTTAATTGGCCAGAAATTGATATAACTACTATTGAGGAGGCAGAATTCTATATGTCAAGAATAGACCGTGCAATGGGGATGACTTTTTGTAATGATAAACAAATAGATGACCTAAATGAGACGGCAAAAGCAGCTCCTATTGAAGAACTCTCTTTATATAAAAAGGAAAAGTACATCGGTTCGTTGTATTCGGCTACTGAAAAGGAAATACAAGACAATGCATCTTTAAATAGGAGTACTGGTTTAGTGTTAGGTAGTTCTCTTTCTTGGTTCTATAGTGATAGTGATGGCAATTTCAAGGCAAAATGTACCGTAAACTTAAAAGTGGAGAGTGCTTATGATTTTAAGGAAGTAACAACCTACGACATGGAACTAAAAAAAGGATGGAATGTAATACAACATACCTTGGTCGAAAAAGAGGATTGGAAAGATGAATTCCAACAAGGGAGCTTGCCAAAAACAATTACTAAAACTTCAATAACGACTATTCCTGCTACTATTAATTGGTATATAAAGTATTTTGGGAAGTGAAGAAATATGAGCTAGCAGTTTTATTTAGAATGTAAATTGAAATACTTGTTTTCGAGAGCCTGAAAACGCAAAAAATAAAATTGTAAAAGTTGAAAAATACATGTTAGGCTGTGTGCCAATTTTGGCTTTTATAAAGACTAGCATATTACTTGATTTTAATTATCCAGAACTATGAAATATCTAAAAATCACTTTATTTTTTTTAGTTATCGTTTTATGTGCCTGTAAGGACAAATCATCGAAAACGAATTCAGCATTAGCTTCTATAGATTTTCTAAGAGGAGACCTTTTACTATGTGGCAATGGGCAATTTGGCGAATTAAAATTCTCACTCTCCTGCAACTATGAAACCAGAGAAGCATTTGACTTAGCGGTGGCATTATTGCATTCTTTTCAATATACCGAAGCCGAAAAAGCTTTTGTAAAAGTAATTGACACAGATCCTAATTGCCCAATGGCCTATTGGGGTGTTGCTATGAGTATTTATCATGCTGCATGGTTTCCTCCAACAAAAGAAGATTTAATCAAGGGGGCTCAAATTTTAGCTGTTGCTAAAGAATTAACAATGGATGAAAAGCAACGCGATTATATAAATGCTATTGATGCCTTTTATACAGATTGGGAAAACATTGACCATACAACAAGAGCGCTACGTTTCGAAAAAAAAATGGAGCAGATTTATCTTAAATATCCAGAAGATATGGAAGCTGCTATTTTTTATACACTGGCCTTGTTTTCTACTAGAGATAGGGTAGGAAAAGCGTATAAAAATGAGCAAAAAGCCGGCAAAATTCTAGAATCTCTTTTGGCTGCTAACCCTAATCACCCTGGTATTGCCCATTATATTATTCATAACTATGACAACCCTGTTTTAGCATCTAAAGGCCTAGAGACAGCCAGAAAATATGCAAAAATAGCACCTTCTTCTTCTCATGCACAACACATGCCATCACATATTTTTACAAGATTAGGCATTTGGGAAGAGTCTATTCAATCTAACCTGCTATCAGCTGAAAGCTCTAGGTGTTATACACAGGCAGCAGCATTAAGTGGCTCCTATTTTGAAGAATTACATGCTACAGATTATTTGGTATATGCGTATCTTCAAAAGGGGGATAATGCAAATGCAGAAAAACAGTATGAGCTAATAAAAGAGTTAAAAACTTTTTATCCTTCCAATATTACAGCAGCCATATATCCCGTAACCGCCATACCAGCAAGATTAGCACTTGAAAATAAAAACTGGAAACTTGCAGCAAACTTAGAAGTACAAGAAATTAACTTGAATTGGGGTAAATTTCCCTGGCAAAAAGCAATACACCACTTTGCAGTAGCATTAGGAGCAGCGCACGTAAAGGATTTCACTTTAGCTGAAAAAGAGATTCAAATTCTTCAAAAGCTACATCAAGACTTAGTAGCTCAAAACGATCGCACAAAGTCTATTCAAGTGAAGCAAGTTGAAATTCAAATTAAAACAGGACAAGCTTGGTTAAATTTTATAAAGGGAGATAATGAAAATGGACTTGCATTAATGCAAGAAGCTGTTGAAATTGAGAAAAAGACGAGTAAACATCCAGTTACCCCTGGCGATGTACTACCAGCCATAGAATTGTTAGGGGACATGCTTTTAGCTTTGAATCGCCCAAAAGAAGCATTGGTCGCGTACGAGGAAAATTTAAAAAAACATCCAGAACGATTCAATGGTCTTTATGGTGCCGCCATGGCGGCTAAGCAAGCCGGAAATCAAGAAAAAGCATATCAATATTTTAAACACCTTATTGAATTAAGCAATAATTCGAATAGTACTCGACCTGAAATTACAGAGGCTAAGAAATACATCACACAATCGTAACAGATAAGACCATGAAAACAAAAATAAGTGTCGGAATAGTGGTTGTATCACTCTTCATTGTTGGCCATTTTATTAAGGAAAATTCGAATAAACAGGTAACCAAAAATTATCAAAGTGCATCTTTTAGTTTTACAAAGTGTACACCTGCTAAATTCATGTTGGATGGGGTAGATACGACCCAACAAATTTCTCCCCTCTTTACGAATCTAGGTAACCTTAATTTTCCTGTTTCTACCAAGAACGATAGGGTACAGGCATTTTTCAATCAGGGTGTAAAACTATCTTATGCTTTTAACCATGCAGAAGGGCATCGTTCTTTTATGGAAGCCGCAAGATTAGACCCTAACTCGGCTATGTCCTATTGGGGTCAGGCGTTTGCTTTAGGTCCAAATATCAACGATCCACTGCCTGGTGAGGAACGTCAAAATAAAATTAATGAAGCGATGACAAAGGCTCGAAGGCTAGCGCTGGAAGCCAATAGAAAGGAACAGGCACTTATAGAAGCTTTATCTGCTAGGTACAGTGAAGACTTAACGAAAGATGTTGCTGAGTTGAACATGGACTATATGCAGGCCATGGCCAAAGTGATAAAAAAATATCCTAAAGATGCCAATATCCAAATTTTGTACGCGGCATCGGTTATGAATACCGTACCATGGAATTATTGGGATAAAGATGGGAATCCATCTCCAAATATTAAAGAAGCCAAAGAAGCTCTTGAAAGTGCAATGGAATTGGAGCCTGAAAATCCCGGAGGACATCACTATTATATTCATATGGTTGAGTTGCCCTATCCGGATATGGGCGAAGCTAGTGCTGATAAATTAGCCTCCCTAATGCCGGGGGCAGGTCATATTGTTCATATGCCATCACATATTTATATTCGAGTAGGCAGGTATTTAGATGCTGTTAAAGTCAATCAAAAAGCAATTCTTGCGGATGAAGATTATATTGCACAATGTTTTTCTCAAGGGCTTTATCCACTTGCCTATTACCCGCATAACATTCATTTTCTCTGGTCTTCGGCAAGCTTACTCGGTAGTAGTAAGATAGCAATAGATGCTGCTAAGAAGACAGCAGAGAAGGTGCCAACGGGAGAGTTAGTGACGCTTACCTTCTTGCAAGATTTTGCATCTACCCCTATGCTTGCCTATACACGATTTGGAAAATGGAACGAAATTTTGACCATACCGGCTCCTAGTCCAGAAATTAAGCACCTTAATTTGATGCGGCATTATGCACGCGGTATTGCTTTTATCAGGAAAGGAAATATTACAGAAGCCCAGGAAGAATTGGATGCTATTCTAGTACTCAAAAAAGACCCTGAACTGGAAACCTTAGTGGCAACAGCAAATAATACTTCCAATCGAATAGCTAATATAGCCTATGAAGTGGTTGCTGGAGAACTGTACGCTTTGAAAGGGGATGTTTCAAATGCCATTAATCATTTGGGAAAGGCGGTGGAATTTGAAGACAGTCTAACTTATACAGAACCCGCTGCATGGCATATTCCAACACGCCAAAATTTAGGTGCTATTTTAATGAACGCCAAAAAGTTTGAAGCGGCAGAAAAAATATTCAAGGAAGATTTAGATATCCTTCGTCAAAATGGATGGTCTTTAATGGGACTTCACAACAGTCTAAAAGCGCAGGGAAAATTGCAAGAAGCGGAGAAAATAAAGCAAGAATTTGAAAAAGCTTGGCAGCATGCTGATATTGAAATCAATACTTCTGTTTTATACTAAGAACTAATTATGAGTCAATTTAAAAAGTCTTGGAAATCGATTATAGTGCTGCCACTTTTGATTATAGGGTTTATTGCTATTATCTACCAGATGTTCACTAATAAATCAGAGTTACCTATTTTTAATCCATCCGATTTTAACCCTGAATTGGTGGATGTTAGTTTACAAAATAAGGTGAGTAATCATAGTGTTTCAGATTTTGAACTCCTTAACCAAGATGGGAAGATGATTACTCAGAAGGATTATGAAAATAAAATTTATGTAACTGATTTCTTCTTTACACGCTGTATAACTGTTTGTCCAATTATGACGAATAATATGGAGAAGCTGCAAAGCACCTTTCTCGATGAAGATGATATAATGTTTCTCTCCTTATCCGTTACACCAGAATTGGATAGTATTCCTATTTTAAAAATATATGCCCAGAAACATGGTGCAGTTGATGGCAAATGGAACATTACCACAGGAGATAAAAAGCATATTTATAACCTGGCTCGTAAAAGTTATTTTGCCGTAGTTAATGAAGGTGATGGCGGGTTACAAGATTTCATTCATACACCCAATTTCATATTGGTAGATACTGAAAAACAAATTCGAGGGGTTTATGATGG
>RCND010000276.1_pt1 | contig 28874 bp, 20 predicted proteins | sample 2041351 | NCBI WGS metagenome assembly RCND01 (sample SAMN09708230, study PRJNA481090) | Marine sediment metagenome, whole genome shotgun sequencing project. | biome: marine sediment; feature: ocean; material: sediment; isolation source: Sewage treatment plant 12B marine sediment (STP12B) ... | reverse complement strand
CTGATACTGTGGCAGATTATGGCTGAAATCTGTTATCGAACTGCCGACCAGGAACGTCAGCCCGATGCCGATAATTATCACCAGCAACATGACCAGCGCAAGCGCAAGCCCTTTAGGCAGACCTTTTTGCTGCAGTAAACACATCAACGGATAACTGATGACCGCTATAAAAATCGAGAGTAAAAACGGCACCAGTAAAGGGGCGGCAGACTTCATACCAGCAATAATGATTACCAGTGTAGCGCTAACGATCAGTGCGCGTGATGTCGGGGAAAATGATTTGGTCACAATGTTTCCTTAATTTTGAAATTTTATAAGTCTGTATTTATCCAGTAATAGCGCTATATCATAAAGTTTTCGTATATCAACATAATGCTTCATATCTCCCTGTATAACCCAGTTTATTTGATATCTGTAATCTTTGAGAAAATGCAGGATAAGGAATATAATCCTGTCATGGATATCCATAACCATAACTTTTTGGCCAAATATGATTGTATTTTTAGCTCTTGCAAATATCATCTCTATATCAAAATCAATCCCCATGCTTTTTGTTATTAACCTATTGTGAATCTCTGCTGGTAATGAACTATTTTTCAGGTTGTGAGTAAAACCAATATGAAACCACTCTTTCTCTACCGGAACTTTTATTTTAACTGGGCTAATATAGTTCTGCTCGGCTTTATATTTATAACCCAGTGTGTCTAATACAGCAAGAACCATAGGAATATCTATTTCCTTACATAAGAAATCATTATCAGTAAAAATTCTCGGTTGTTCTGGATATACATCTGAGCTAATGGCAAATCCCTTAAAACTTATTACCTTCAAATTATGGTCATTGAAAGCTTTATTAAGTTGAATAAATTCGCTTTTTAGCTTATTGATGACCACTGCTTGATATATGATTGTTTTAGCTTTGATTTTCTCAGCTGCTTCGGGATTTAATCCTGAGATAAAGAATGGTGCAATTGTATGAAAATTGAATTTCTTTAGTTCGCCCAAAAAAGTAACATCAGAAACTTTATATGGAATTATCGAAGAAAAAATATTAGTTAATTTATTTTTAAATTTATATTTCATGGTGTTATTTTCCTTTATTATATATTTCTATTATATCATTACCCCGTCTTGGTTTTATATCCAACAGTTTTAAATTATTGCTGTTAGTCCTAATATTTTTGGTTTGTCTCTATATTTTTTTGTTTCGCTTCAGTTTTTTATTGACCTTAGGGCTTTTTCTATATACACTTTCAATGAACTTGAAAAACAATGGCAATAGTTTTTGCTTAGAATAATTCAATCTGCCGAATATCAATTCGTACATTTAAACTTAAGGAGATATTTATATGAACAACTGTTATGTATTTTTCGTACAAACCGGCAGTGAGAATAATGTGTGTCGGTACCTTAATGAAAACCTCATTGAAAACAACCAATATACTTTTTCTCCAAAGAAAGAAATTATTTATAGAAAAGCGGGAAAAGTTTCCATCCAACTTAAAAATATGTTTCCTGGCTATGTTTTTACAAAAACAGATTATGCTCCGTTGGAATTTATAAAAATCGTTTCTTCTCTTACCCGGCAATCAGGAAAAATAATTCGGTTACTTGGTATGTATAATCCTGACTCAATGAATCTGTCGTCAAATGAGAAGGGATTTTTAATGAAATTGTGCGATGAACAGTTTATTGTAAAAAAATCGACTGGCCTGATTATCGGTGACAGAGTAATAGTTCGTGAAGGTCCGCTTGTTGGATATGAAAGTATTATTAAAAAAGTGGACAGACACAACCAACGCGCTGAGATTGAACTCCCATTTATGGGTGAATTACGCCAAATCAGTTTATCCTTGGAGATTATTTCTAAAATGTAGATTTATTGTGTTGTATAATTATCATATATTTAGTATTAGTTTGATAAGACAATTAGTTTTCACACAATTTTAAAAGGAGACACGAATTCAGTTTACATAGTTAATATCAATACCACAAAAAGAATAGCATACTAAAGTGAAAAACAAATTTTTCTAATCATTACTAAATAATGAATTGACTATTTAATAGTAGCGTCTTTCCAATAAGATAATGAACATACATCCCATAATGAACATGCGCCTGCAATAATTGTTTTTTTTAATTCATCTTCGGTAATTGTAATAGTTTTTGGTAATCTCCACTTTTTCATATTTCCTCCTAATAAGTACCTTTTTCAACCAGGTCTGCAATTATTCTTATTTGATGCGAAACCAATTCCTTATCTACTCTATAAAAAGTCTTTTTTCCGAATGATCTTGCCTTTAAAACACCAACACTTAGTAGCAAATCAAGGTGATATGATGTTGTAGATAAAATCATCCCCTGTGATTTTGCTATTTGTCCAACATACATTTCTTTATTCAATAATGCTCTGAAAATATTCATTCTATGTTTATCAGAAAAAACTTTCAAAAAAGCATCATTGACATCTGATGAATCTCGCAAAATATGACTCTTTATTAACTTCCTATATTCGAATCCTAAAATAATATACAATTTTTCATCTGATTGATACGAGTAAAATAGTGTTTCATTTAAGATCGAATATGTAATTTCAATATCTTTATTTTCACTTAAAAAATCTTTTCTAAAAAATTCACTTAATTCCTTACTGAAGAAATATTCTGCTTGGGTTTTTAATTTGACAGTCATTTCCTTGTTAAAACTTTTAATTAACTCACTATTCTCTTTATAAACATTCTTAAGTTTTCTTTTTACACGATGACAGAACAATTTGAATGGATCAAGTATCTCTTCAGGTTTCCGTATAATGCCATAAAGTTCCCATCTAATAGTAACTGGTATTTCCAATGAATTAATAAAAACATATAACTCCACATCATCTTTTAAAAGATTTTTATAATATGAAGATTCTCTTTCTTCATTATCATAATACTTCAATAATGAAATCTGCAGCTCTTCAGAAGAACCTTCAAATGCTTTTTCAATTAATTCATTAATATCATTTAATTCATGAATAACTTTATCAAATTTATTGAACATATAACATCTGTTTTCTTTTGTGTATTTAAAGAAAAGAGCGACACCTGGAACATTAGCATCAAGATCATTCCAAATAAAAGAAAGAGCTTCCCGAACTCTATCATTTACTGTATATCCACTATCTTCTATTTGTTCAATAAATTTAATTTTATTGTATTCAAACATAATGACTCTTAGAAAGTCATAAATTATTGGTGTTTTTGTGTTTAATGTAATTTTCATAAAAACGTCCTCTTTTCTGATAGATTACTATCAGTCTATATTAATTACATATCAATCTCAATGTTTTTATGTTCTGTAGCAAACCTATTAGCTACATTTTTGTGTAATATATTACTATTATTTTATTACTTTTTTATTAGCAGGTTTTGATCTGTGTACCATTTTTTTCATTTGAACAATTGTGTTGTTTATACATTCAACTTCATAATCATCTAAATCACTCATGAGTGATGCGGTATATTCAAATTGATTTTTATTTTTACTAATAAGGCTGTCAGAAAGCAGATAGTCAGTTCTGACGTTTAATGCATTAGCAATCTTTATAATTGTGTTAAGACTTGGATTTCTTATTCCTCTCTCAATAGAACCAATAAAAGGTTGCGTTAAATTACAGGTCGCAGCTAGATCTTCCTGCGATAGTCCAAGTTGATTTCTTTTTTTTCTAATCCTATAGCCTATTTTTTTATAGATTACCATAATAATATCTTATATGTAGATGCAAAAAAGCTGAATACACCACAGGTTATAATTTATTACCTACGGTTATATTTTGTAATATTTATCTAACTTTAACATTGTTTCCTTTTATAATCTATATATTGGTTAGAATTTTTACCTATAATCGATAATACTTTGAGTTGATGTAAAAAATATGATTATATGCGAAATTATACTGGAGTTATGCCAAGTTTTTGTTGTTATGAGAAGTATGTAACCGGCAAACAGAATTCCCTACTTGGGGGCCGCGGACGTTTTCTTGGACTAATTATACAACCAATCCACTACTATCTCTATACTCTAGCGGACTCTCGCTCCTAATGACATCTTGATTCGCTTCTCATTATACCAGTTCAGATATTTATTAAGAATATTCATAAATTCTTCAATACTTACTCATGTCCAGTCTCTAGTGTAGAACATTACATTTTTAATTCTTCCGAAAACGCCTTCACATGCAGCATTATCAGGTGGACAACCTTTATTTGACATTGACCTTAAAAGACCAACTGATTCCATCCTAGCCAACGATAATGAGTTCCTCTGTCTGAATAGATTACTCTTATGCTCCCAAATTCTACGAAGTGAAGCATTCTTTGTTATATCACCTCTCCCTTTCATTTGTTTTTTCTTTTTCTTCCTCCGGTGTGTTGCCATCTCCGATATCTGGAGTATCATCTTTTTCATCCATCGCAAGCTCGTGATTAAGTTCATCTAACCGTGTTAATTTCTGCCTCAGCTCAAACTCTTGCTCGAAAGGTTTTGTAATTTCTACCTTTGCAGTTTCAAGCTGTTTTCCTATATTTTCAAATTCAGCTTGCTTTTGAATTAATTTATCCGGCAACCCTTTTATAGTATTTTCTATGCGCTGTAGATTGCCAAAAGCATCATCACCCATAGAAACCCTGTAGGTTAACTTGCCCTTTATCTCAACATATGTGTCAGTTTTAAACAAGCTATCCGTTTGCAAAGAAAGCTCAAACCCTTTGTGCGTGCCGATGCTCCTAATCTTTAGTTGATGAACTTTCTTGCAAAGTCCTAGAAGTAGTGCACCTGCATCTTTTTTCTCAGTATAATCCACACCCTGCAATACCATGCTAAAGTCTTTGTCCTTATAAGGACTTGCTGTTGACACATCGTTTGTTAGTCCATTAATACGCTCTTCTATTGCTTTTATCTTTGCATGTAAATGAGTTGATATCTGACTTTCAAGTCTATACTTTTGATTCTTGAACTCCGTCTTTATGATTTTTAATCTACTGACATCAACATCGAGCTGCATCTTCTCCTTTATAAACGGGTTACCGGTTGCCAATGCTTTTACCTCTGCATAGGATAGAGCTGCTTCATCAAGATCTGCGGCACTTCTCACAGGTGTTTTACTTGTCATAATCTGCGATATAAATCGCTGTTTCTGCTCAATTAGCTGATAGCTATACGCATCAAATGTTTCTTCTGTGATGTATCTGTACGCTTCAATTTCTTCATATTTGTTGCCTTGCCTCAATATTCGACCAAGACGCTGTTCTAGATCACTTGGTCTCCACGGCACATCAAGGTTATGAATTGCCTTAAGCCGTGTCTGAACATTCATTCCACTTCCCATCATAAATGTTGAACCTATTAGAATACGAATATCACCGCTTTTAACTTTTGAAAATAAAATTGTTTTTTGCTTCTCATTTTTAGCGTCATGTATATAAGCAATCTCCTTTTCAGGTATACCTTTATTAACCCACTTCTTTTTCAAGTCAACATAAATGCTGAACTCCCCATTACTTTTAGGAGTAGAGATATCACAAAAAACAAGCTGTGCGCCTTTCATTGAAGTTTCACGTTCCCAAATATCGTATACGTGTTGCATTAGAGTATTAACCTTACTGTTTTCATCATCTGGATAAAACACATTAGCAAGCCGTTGATCAAGAGCTATCATTCTTCCGTCATTTGTTATGGTCAACATATTATCAATTGTTGGATCTACATCGCCGTTTCTGACTTTGTCAGCTCTATCTCCAAGTTCTTCAATCATCTTTTTTTGAATATCTGTAGGCTTAACAGATACGTTTATAACCTTTCCTGTTTTTAATATTGGCATGGGTAAATCAAGCATATCGTTTGTTTGTACATCCGCCACATTCTTAAACATGCTCATCAATTCGGGGAGATTATAAAATTTATTAAACCTCGTTTTTGTCCTGAATCTGTTCCCTTCAGGTGATAACTCATACGCTGTTTGTGTTTCTCCAAAAATGCTTGCCCAGCTGTCAAAGTGCTGTAATCCACGCTTTTCAAGTTCGTGCATCTGTAAATACCTTTGTACTGTATACATTTCCGTCATGGAGTTACTTATTGGTGTTCCTGTAGCGAATGTAATCCCACGTCCACCGGTAAGTTCATCAAGGCACTGACACTTCATAAACATATCCATCGACTTTTGCGCCTGTGTTTGCGAAACACCAGCAACATTCCTCATTTTTGTAAACAAAAACAGGTTCTTAAACATGTGCGACTCATCCACAAAAAGCCTATCGATGCCAAGTTGTTCGAACTCTACTACATCATCTTTTCTATCCTGTTTATTAAGATTTGCAAGCTTGGTTTCAAGTCCTTTTCGTGTTCTTTCCATCTGTTTGACATTGTATCGCATACCACTGTTGCCTTTTTGTTCTTCAATAGCATAAGCTAAATCATCAACTTGCTTTTCCAGCATTCGCACTTGTCTCTCAGCAGATAATGGAATCTTTTCAAACTGACTATGACCAATAATAACGATGTCATAATCACCTGTGGCAATTTTGGAACAAAACTTCTTTCGGTTCTTTGTCTGAAAGTCTTTTTTCGTCGCAACCAAAACTTTAGCAGCAGGGTAAAGCCGAAGTGCTTCTGATGCAAGTTGTTCCGTTAAATGATTTGGTACAGTAAAAAGGTTCTTATTACTTAAACCCAATCGCTTTGATTCCATTGCTGCTGCTATCATGGCAAAGCTTTTCCCAGCTCCAACAACATGTGCCAATAAGCTATTACCACCATACAATTGCCTTGCAACCGCATTTTTTTGATGTTCCCTGAGAGTCAGCTCAGGATTCATACCTACAAATTCAATATGACTTCCGTCGTATTCTCGTGGTCTGATATTATTAAAATGTTCGTTGTAATATGTAGTCAAGTTATTGCGTCTACCCTCGTCCTTAAATATCCAATCTTTGAATGCTTCACTTATTAGAGTTTGCTTTTGTGTAGCAATCAGCGTTTCTTTTTTGTTGACCACATACACTTCTTTTCCATCGGGAAGAATCTTCTTGTCAGTTATACGCACACTTTTTTGATTAAGAGTTTCCTCAATAATCTGGTATGCATTTATCCTTGAAGTTCCATATGTGCTGTAAGCCTTAATATTACCTCTGTCCATGCTTTTACTGCTGATATTAAAAGAGCCACTATGTTTCGAATAATTAACATTAATCTCGTACTTATAGTAGTTCGGGGTATCTAAGACTTCAAAAATAAAATGCTCAATATAATCTGCTGGTATCCATACTGTTCCAAGCCTAACATCAATTTCACTTGCTTCAAGGTCTTTTGGTTGAACATTCTCTAGTATCGAAACATGATGCTCAAATTCAGATGAATTCTCTGCAACAGTCCTTGCCATCTTTAGTTTTTCTCGGACATCACCACTTAAGTATTCATCAGCAGTCTGCCATCCTTCATGCACGTTATGTCTATCAGCAAGCGGATCTTTGAATATCACACCTTTTAGATCTGAGATGATATCATCGTGCTCCTTTCCTGTTAATTGACCCATGTAACCAATATCAACTTTGCCCCGTTTACCTAGACTGACTACTAATGCTTCACTTGATGTATCCACATGAGTAATTTCTCTGTTTGGGCGAATAGTTTGTTTAGTGAAAATATCAGCTTTTTGTTCAAAATTGTTGTCATCATCAAGTACTTCAAGGGAGCAAAGAAGATAATATGAACTGTCTTCGCTAAACGCTAAACTATTAGCTCTAGTATTAATCCTGCCATGAGTTTTAACAAAATCATCATACTTATCACTCATTCCTCGTTGTGCTTCTTTTATTATATGTTCGGGATATCCTTCAAGTTGTAAATCAATGAGTTTATGCAGCCTGTTTTTTAGTTCTAACATACCCTTGATTCGTTTTTCTGCTGTTGCATTTGTATCAACCATATTCATACGTGAGTTTTCACGGTAATACAGCTCATTATCTACCAAAGCAAAGCTGAAATTTTTAACATTTGGGTCAGCAGGAATAGAAGTGTCTTCCATATCCGGTTCATCAACCATGTATTCGATTTCTTCAATCTGTGCTTCTATATGACGGATTGCTTCTGATAACTGTTGTTCAAGATCATTATCTTCAAAAGGAATACAGGCGGTTTCTTCTGCTCCGTACATACCAATTTGCTTTGTCATTTTGCCAAGTATCATATGAGGATTGTCAGCAAAGTATTGATTTATGGGCAGCCCATCCCATGTTTGACCAAGTTGAACCCAGTCCGGTTCAATATCCTGTATGCTGTCACGTTTCTTAAGGAATATTATATCTGCTGTAACCTGTGTTCTGGCATTACCTAAAAAAGCGTTATTCGGCAATCTGATTGCTCCTACAAGCTCAGCACGCTGAGCGAGATACTTTCTTACGCTTGAGTTCTTTTTATCAAGAGTACCTTTGGATGTTACAAATGCTATAATTCCTCCCGGGCGCACTTTATCAAGTGTTTTTGCAAAGAAATAATCATGTATCATAAACTTATGCTTATCATAGCGTCTGTCTGATACACCATATGATCCAAAAGGAACATTGCCGACTGCCACATCAAAGAAATTATCGTCAAATGCCGTATTTTCAAAGCCTGTAATCTCTATGTTTTCCCTTTGATAAAGCTGTTTTGCTATTCTACCTGTCAAACTGTCAATCTCTATGCCGTACATATTTGAATCGCTCATGCTGACCGGCAGCAATCCCATAAAGTTTCCTGTACCCATAGACGGCTCTAGAATATTACCACCGCTAAAACCCATGTTCTCAATCGCTTTATACATTGCCTTTATAACTGTTGGAGAAGTAAAGAATGCATTAAGCACACTTGCTCTTGCTTGCTTATATTCTTCTTCATCAAGTAAGTATTTAAGTTCTGTATACTCACTACTCCAGCTAATGTCAGTATCATCAAATGCTTTTGCAATACCACCAAAACCTACATACTGTGCCAAAACCTCTTGCTCCTCTGAAGTTGCAAGCCTGTTTTCACTCTCAATTTTCTTAAGCAACTTAATTGCTGTTACATTGTAGTTGTACTTTGTCTTAGCACCACCCGTTCCTAATTCGTCATCAGTGATATGAAAATTGATTTTATCAGTTGTTTTTTGTTGTTTAACTTCAGAAGCATCAAAAAATCCTGCAATGTCAAGTTCGTGTTCGAAGTCAGATAGACTTTCGATCCTACCTATCGGTATCGGCATTGTGAGATCAGTCATTCTCAATCTGTTCTCTTCATAATCAGCAACATCTACCTGATATTTTCTGCTATTATGCTCTATTATCTGTCCTTCATATAACCGTCTAGATTGTGGTTTTTCTTGTTGTTCAGTTAGTATCGGTTCTTCTTTTTCAACTATTCTCTCCTGCTCTTTTTCTATACCGACAAGACCGCCGTTTTCAAGATGGTCAATAAGTCGTTGTCTTTCACCTTGTTCTATAAGTGCTTCGGTGTCATCATCAAATAGCAGATAGATACCGACATTGCCATTATGTTCGTCATACACCTGAATCGCTTCTTCAGCATCAAGGTTTATCATCCCATCCCAACGGTATCCATATTGCTTTAATTCATTTTGTTTTTTAGCTTGCGAAGATGTGTCAATATCAAACCCAATTTCTTCTCCATTTTCATCAAAGGAAGGAATTGTATTTGCCATATTTTCTTGAGTGTATTGTGCTTTAAAAACTACATGCCCTTGATTCTCAATATTGATCAGCCATTGACGAAGAAATGATGTTAATTCAGTACTTAGTTTTGGTATCCATTTATCGCCTTGATAAACTTCTTGGTATACTCCTACATAGTCATTTCTGAAAGTTGCAGGCATTACTGTTTTAGCATCGTCATCAATGATGAGTTCCATATCTGGATCTGCCATAAGATCACCATTTTGCTCTCCATAATGGGATATGCTTATCTTGTTGTCCCCAATACGCTCAATGCTCAAATCCATAAAGCTGTCAGCTTTCATTTTAAGGTAGTTATATCGCTTATCTATGATATGAGGAGCAATATTGAATAAACGCTCATAGTTAAGCTCAGGTTGTGTTCTGCGTTTACGTGGAGTATTATCATTTTCTATATAATCCAGTAAAGTCTGCTGATTATTTTGTGTATGTTTTACTAGCGGAGTATCGTTTTCATGTAAGAGTTCAAAATATTTTCCGTTATCAATCAACGTACCAATATGTTTTGCTATCTTGTTCCACGTCAGATGAATTGAGGGATTATCATAACCGTCAGGGTATATATCCATTCCTTTGGCATTATGGTCTTGAAAACCGTGTCTATTCTCATTGAATATTACTGTGCCACCACCAATTCCATATTCATTCTTGAGAAAATCTGATTGTTCTTTAGTGGTATGGTTTTCCGAATAAAAATCAACAATGCGTTGTTTGCCCTCTGCAAAACCGCTACCACGCAATAGTACGTGCTCAATGACCGCATTTTCATCCATAAAAAAAGGAGCGTTTCCCGCTCCTTCATCTGCTATGTATTGTTTAGTTATACTTTGCTTATTATCACCTGGACTATCTGCCGCTCGATTGCCAGCTTCAATTCGTTCAATATTCGGGCTTTCTCCATTGGGGATAATTGGTTCAGATTGTCCTTCACTTGTATCGCTTGGTTCATTCGCAACTCCATCTGTTCTTTCGCTTCCTGCTCCACTTGCTTGCAATGCGAATACAGCGTCCCATTCAGCTTCATCGTGCTGTACCTGCTGCTCTTGTTCTCCCTTAGAAACGTTTTCCTCATCATCCCGTATTTGCCCAATGATTCTTTCATCGTTTCCTTCACCTGAAGATCCGGCAACATCACTTCGCCTACTTTCTTGTAGTTGATCTCCATTCTGTTTACTCCTTTCGACTCTTTTTTCACGTTCAAAACGTTTTGCATAAGTTTCAATTTCTCTCAAAATATCCTCTGAAATATCACTCACGGCATTACCTAACTGTACCATGGTCTCGTTTGTATTAAAATTATAGAGGTGAGGAAAATCAGCATTATCCATTTCAAGATCAAATCCGCAACGCAAAAGAACCGTTGCAGCAATACTGTCTCGCAATGTTTCTTCATACCAAACCTTTAATGCAATATCATCAATTTCTTCTAAAAAGCTACTTTCTTTTACATATTTTATTTCTTCTAGCAGTTCCGGCATATTATCGTCTACTAGAGTTGATGCTAGATTAAGTACCATACTTTCAAAATCATCTGATTGACCATATTCAAGAGAATAGCTGTCTTCCATTAATCTCATGATTCTGTCTTCATAATCCTCATCATATTGCCATATGAACGGCTCTCTTTCGCCGTTGGTATCTAATATATCAAATACATACTTTAATCTTGAGTTGTTTGTATTTGTGTCTAGTAAGGCAATCCCCTTAGCACCACCATTAACATATCTATGCATGATGTTATTCCATAGCTCATAGCTTGCAACTGCTGTTGCATCAGGACGCTGTGCATAGATTACTATGCTATCGTCAAAAGGATATTTGTATAGATTTGATGCTGTCTTTAGATATCTGAACCAATTATCTTTTTTACACAGATTTTTAAGTATTTGTCCTGATATCTCTTCAATATATTTTAGTCTTTCAGACATTTTATTCCTCCTTGTTTTTGACAGAAAAAAGCTACCATTTATAGGTAGCTTGTAAATTTGTTATTTCTTTTTTATGTATATTACTGGTAAACATAACTTATAGGGTATATGAATTGTCCCTATTCATCTTCGTTATTTATCTCAGCAAATTTAGCAACCATAGTAGGATTATTCTTCGTTAGGCGTTTGATAGTTAAATCTTGTGCCTTGTTATTTGCTAAACGAAGATTGTTTTCAGACGATAGTAATGCATCTTTTGTCTTTTGAAGATGGTCAATTGTTTTGTCAATTTCATCAATCGCTTTCCCAAATTTATCGCTTGCCAATCGAAAATTTCTACCGAACTTATCTTTGAAATCATCCATTTCTTCCTCAAAATGAGAAACGTCAATATTCTGCTTTCTGTATTCAACTATTTGCTGTCTATACTCCACGGAGTTCAAGGCAGCATTTCTTAAAACAGTAATCATTGAAATAAAGAATTGAGGACGAATTACATACATTTTTGGGTACTTGTATGAAACATCTACAATGCCAGCGTTATATAATTCATTATCTGTCTCTAAAAGAGATACAAGTACGGCATATTCACAATTTTTTTCGTTACGGTCTTTATCAAGTTCCTTAAGAAAATCCTCGTTCTTTTTCTTCGTGGCAGTCGTGTCCATTTCATTCTTCATTTCAAACATTATCGAAATGAATTCTATTCCTTCACTTGTTGACTCTCTAAAGATATAGTCGCCTTTACTACCTGTTCTTGAATCATTGTCCTTTTCAAAATAGGCATTTTTGAATCCTGTCGGGCGAAGCTTATTAAATTCAATTTCGCAATGTTGTTCTAGGGTTTCTCCAACCAGCTTTGTTGACATTCTTGTTTTTAAATCTTTATAAAACTCTACAGTTTCATCCTTTGCTTTAAGTTGCACCTCATAGTTTTCTTTTAATGACTGCACCTTTAATTGACTGTCTTTTTCAGCTTCCTTCAGTTTGCTTTGAAGCTCTGCAATCATTTTTTCCTTTTCAACAGTTTTGTCTTTATTCACGGTTTCCACTTTATTTAGAGCGATTGTCATATCTTTTTCACCAGAGGCGATTAAAGCACTCAGACGTTCTATTTCTAGTTTCAAATCAGACATTGACTTTTCTTTTTCTATTTTTGCATTTGCTTCGACCAGTTTTAGTTCATTTTCTTTTTCAGTATGAATATATTTCTCGCGCTCAAGCAACTCCTTTTTAAATTCAGAGTCTCGAACTTGCCCAACAATGGCAGCATAGCCAGACTCATCGACCGTAAAAATTTCACCACAATTTGGGCATTTTATTTCATGCATAATATAAATCCTCCTTTCAATATCGTATTAAAAAATCACAGATTAATCAGCTTTGACCGTTTGCTATTTCAGTTGTCTCTGTTACAGGTTATATCACATAAATCATGTGTAGACTGTGGTATGCCCCAAGTTGCCAAATATAGCTATTGCCTCTAGTCTAGTGGATTTATTAGTCTTCCCATTTTAGACAAACTATCTTATTCATACTATAACAGAAATTTTTATATAACTCTATCTTAAACCCCTCGCCTCAGATAGAAGTAGGAAGAATTTATGGATAATGGAAACTTAAAAAAAGGTGCTTCTGTTAAACTATACTAAGATTTCCAACGTGCAATTACATCTGAAAAAGTGATATCTGATTTTGTTTTATCATCAATATGTTTCCAATCATCATTCCATAGATCATGGACTTTCACATTTTCTGATTTTGGTATTGGCTTTGGCATATCTAATTTTACCACACATGGAATAGGGGTAGCATCACCGACAATCAAACATTCACCTGGATTAAGAGTTGGAAGAACATCGGCAGTATTCCCAAGGTTGTTTGGTAGGAGATTTCGAATATAGTTTTGATCACTAGAATTTGTTAATCGTAAAGATATGAAGTTGTTACATTGAGCAAATATTGTTTCTGAAACCTCGCTAGGTCTTTGGCTGACAACCATTAAGCTTAGACCATATTTCCTGCCTTCTTTAGCAATCCTTTCTATTGATTTTCTTGATGCACGGTAATCCGCTGAATTAGATCTTGGAACATAGTTATGAGCTTCTTCACATACAATAAGAAACGGAATATCATTTACTTCATTTGATGCATGCCTTAATTTTGAATAGTGAAACGCAAAATCAAAAACTAACCTAGAAATTAAACTTACTGTAATACTCAATACTTCAAATGGTACACCACTTAGGTCAATAACAGTTACATTGGATTTGTCAATATATCCTAAAAACTGTTTTAAGATATCATCGAAGGAATTTGTATCTAGTACAACCCCCTTTGCATCAATAGGCTTTATAATAAATGAAAGCCTTTTATCAGCCAACTTTGTTTCTAGTCTAGAAATAAATCGGTTAAACTCGCCGTTGAATGCCCCATTGCTTGCTTTTGAAGCTGCTGATGTAGAAGTTTGGACAAATTCTTTAATATCAACAAAATAGTCATTTTCATCAGTTACAAATGTACCATTAGCTAACTTTGGGGCTTGTTGTGTGTTTACTATCTTGTTGATGACTTCTTTATTTTTGTTGCATATATAATTATAAACCTCGTCAATACTAAAATATACTGGAGAGTCATATGTTATATTTGTAAGAGATGGATTATGTTTTTCTTTATTTGAAATTACAGCCTTTTTAAACTGAGAAACTTGATTATGTGAATTTTGTTCATTGCTTTCAATAAATAGTGATTCTAATTCTTCAGAATTCATTAACCAATATGGTAATAAGAGTTTTTCAACATCTAACTTATTAAGGCTAAAGTTCTCTTGGTCATCAACTTTAAAAGCTGAAGTATATTCAGAATGAATGTCAAATATAATAATATGAGAGTTTTTTTGTTGTTGTGAATTAGAATTCTTGCCATTGATAATACCCATAGCTTCTTGAAGAATTTTAGCTACAGTGCAGGATTTGCCAGAACCAGTAGAACCAACAATAGCTACATGCTTTCCAAAAAAATTATTACCATCAAGATACAAGTCCAAATCTGAATTATGTATAAGTTTGCCTAATTTAAATGAATATTTATCATTTTTCATAAATACGAATTTTAGTATATCTGAATCTGCTAAGTAAACCTTCTCCGTAGGGGATGGTATTATATTACTTCCTGGACTGAAGACATCAGAGATAATTGAGCCAATTGGATCTAATGATAGTAAGTAACTATCTTTGTCTCCGTCTGCAGTAGCTTTTATATTCATAATAGTAACTAATAAGAAATCATGGTTTCCAAGAGAAATCTTTAGATTCTTTCCTACCTTTAAGTGTTCCTTATTCCCTTCGAACTCTTCGAATGTCATCTTTGCGATGATGTTCGTTGCAGAGCTTTCGTAAACTGTACCAATCATTTCATTCATTGTTATATCTCCTTGTTAATCTTAAGTAAGTACCTTAGTTCATTAAAATTGTTCACATCCAGGATTTCACAATTCACATCACGAAAATCAAGTTTTTCATTAGTTTGGTTTGAAATTATAAACATATCATCAGGTTTATTTTGATTAATAATATCGTAGAGGATATCATTCTCTTCTGATATACGAAGACGAAACTGAATCCAACTATCTTTAATTTTCCTTTCAGGTTCACTTAAGAAGGCATCATTGTAGAAATCTGAGCCTCTATATCCTGTTTCAGCTTCTATTCCTTTTGTGTAAAGCCTTGCAACTATGCCATCAATATCAGCTTTTATAGACTTCTCAATCAGAAATAAAGGTGGATTGTGCAATTTAGGTTTATGACAATAACAATCTATATAATCTTTAATGAATAACACTATATTATCAGAAAAATCAGAAAAATTTGATGGGTCTATAATGAAATATCTAATTCTATTGTTTGTATTCAGATTATATGCAAGTTGTAGTTGCCGTTTTTTAAGAAGTTTTCTATAAAAGGTTACTTCTCTTGTCCAACGAGATATAGCAGTTTTCTTTTTCTTAGTCATTTTCTCAATTAACTGATTTTTCGTTATTATTCTTTCTGAACTAACTACATTAGTGCTTACTTCGGCTATATATTGAATTGCATTAGGATAAAATAATTCTTCCACATCTTTTGCTGTAAAATTATCATTTATCATTAAGCTTTGAGTTTCAGATTCAAGTTCTTCATAAGATTTGCCTACTACCATTTCAAACCTATCATTTAGGAATGTCTCAAGATTGCAACTTACATCTATTTGATTAGTGGTGTAGTAATTCTTAAGAGCTCTTTTGTCATCTGCTGATCGTTTTGCTTTAGCTACAATGTCTTTTATAGAAACAATCATTGGTGGTTTTATCACTGTAATATAATTTGCTATATATTCAGTGTTTTCTGTATTTAATATTTCATTTAACTCTGACAGAGTAAGTTCTCTTTTGCCTTCATCGACGGATGGAAAATAGCAATATAAGATATATGTAATGTCTTGTGTTGTATTCTGCGTATAATGTTTTAGCATTTGGAGTATTGGTTTATATACAGCAGAAAGTTTGAAACTAGTTTGTAACCCGTGATATTTACACTGTATCGCTTGAATAGTCTTACCTGTAGTAATATCAATATCCTCAATAATTCCCTCAACTTGAATTTCTGCAATATCACTTGAAGATAGTATTTTATTTAATGTTAAGTTAAATTGATATAGAAAACCTTTAATTGTTGAATCAGCAGTACGTGACAAAATTACTCCCCCTTTTATGTTATATCTCTATCAATATTATCACCATGATTGTTTTTATAGTAGCATTTAAGGTATAACTCCCTTAATCAAAAAAATCAATTTCCCACTTTTTACCACGTTATCATGCTTTCCACATCCTGTCGGAAAAATATTTTTATATCACTCTCAAAAGCCTCTCTTTTCTATGAGATTCTCGATTTCAATGTCAATTATGATTTCTTATAAAAATCTTGAAACTGCTTTTACAATTTCATAATATTTCCCATTTTCTCTTATATGTAATATTATAGTAATTATGTTTCCTCAATTTAACTATACATTATAGATATTTTCATCACTCTACCTGTACTGAAGATTATAAAAATAATGTATACCTTTATTTATTATACACCTACTGCTAAAACTTATCAATTTGAGAATATTTGAGGTTCTTTTCTTTCTTCCGTGAAAACTTTCAAGGTTTCGCATATTATACACTTTCATTCACAAACAATTCCGGACAGGACAGCTTCAATCGACCTACTACTAAGAAGATCATACAGGTATATCCCTTTATTGTCGCAAATCCCCTCGCACGGCGTTTTGCCATTTGTATCATACTGTTCAAACCCTCCGCAAGTGCGTTTGTAATTCTATTGTCAAAGTAGTTAAGAATTGTTTCCTGGTTTTCCTTCAGCGTCTTGGCTGCCGTTTTCATTGGCTCCAGTCTGCTTTTGTTCATCCAATTCATCAGCCTTTTGTATTTCCTCTCAGCCTGCTTCTTTCTTGTACATTTGTAAACCTCATCCAAGCTCTGGACCATGCTAAAGGCACGGCCTGTCTTCGGAAAGTTCTTCAGCAAGTCTGTTGTTACAGCTTTTTGTTGTTTGGTCATTCTGCCCTTAGGTATCATTAAAAGCTTCCTCCCGGCTTTCCTGCTCCTGCTCAATTTCCCCTGTTCTTCTCTCCTGACCTTATCCATTGCTTTAAGCATTAATTGCTTAACATGAAATTTATCTATAACTGCAAGAGCATTCGGGAAACACAGTTCCTTTGCTTCAAGATATGCCCTGGACATATCACAGCTGACTGCCTGTATTTCCTCGCTTTTGCCGCCTTTTTCCTCCAATTTGAGGGAAAAAGCATTGACACTCTCAATTCCTTTTCCTTCTTCAACCCCTATCACTCTCCTGGCATCCGCATCACTTACTACAGTCACATAGCTTTGTCCTCTTTTAAATGATGTTTCATCTATGCATAAGTTCTTTACTCTGCTCAAGTCATCCTCGCCTACTGCCTTGTCTACCCAGTAAAACATTATGTTGGTAAGTGCTGTATGGCTGATCCTAAGAAGCTTCCTTGCTGCTTCTACTGTCATATTCTGCAAAAGCAGCATAGCATAGCTTTCAAACAACAATGTGTATTGGCTGTATTTTCTTGCCCACGGAGCATCTGCTACCTTTACTCCATGCTTATCGCATTTTATCCTCGGCCGTCTGCAATGCACATAGCACGGAAAGAACACCACCTCCCCATGCCGCCATGTTCTTTCTTCATCCTCGTCATCATATCTTTTACACATTTTTCCACATTCAGGACAAGGATATTCTGTTGTTTTACTAGCTTTTACATATATGTGCACTGCTTTATTATCATCACTAAATTCTGCTTTTTTGACTCTCCATGGCTCCTTTAAGCCTATGGACTGCTCAAACATTTTTATGAAATTAATTACTGAATCCATTTTTCCACCCCTGTATATTATACAGGAGCTTCACGGAAGGAAGAAAAGAACCATATTTGAGTAACTAAAAAGTGCATTTACACCTATCAGTATAGAGAACATTAGATATCCCAAAACTATTTGTTTTTTCTAGAACCAACTTGCCTACAAGTCCTGCCATTTATGCAAGCAATACGGCTGCAATACTTAGCTCTTTGATACTTAGTTGCAAAGTATTTATCGCAATTAGCACATTGTTTGTACATCATCTTTGTTTTGTATATTGATATTATCAAATACCAAAGCAGCAATTCAATGTTATCTGCATAAAGCACTTTGCAAAGTTTGTTCTCTATAAGCTCATACCTGAATGTAAAGTTTTGCTCAAATACAAAAGCAAATTTCTCCTCAATTATTGCTGATATATTATTTTTCAAATAATCATTGCATACATCCAAAAGACTGGTAATCTTAGCCTTTAAATGAGGGTTAACATCTATGCTATTATCATCAAAAAGCAGGTCAATAATGCAATTGCCTTGAGTATACGCAGCACTTTTGATTATTTTCCCGTCTATATCTGATATTTCAAGCATTTCATTTTTTTTGCTTGAATAATATTTAATTCTTTTCATAATCCAATCCTTCCTTTGTGTAGAGAAAAGACGGCCAATAACATCAGCCGCCTTTTCCCAAATCCTTACTTTCCCTTTTTCTTTGCTCTGATTTTCAAAAAAATCAAACTTCCAACGATAAACAAAACCAAACCTATCACTAAAATCAATTTAAGTTCCATACTTTAATCCTCCTTTTTTCGTTTTTATTAAAGCCTGAACCACACTTGGATCAAATAACTTCCCTGCATTATGTTGCATATAAGAAAGAGCTACTCCTATACTCATAGCAGGCTGATAAACTCTCTCAGAAATTAGAGCATCATAAACATCTGCAACTGCAACAATACGTGCCGCCAATGATACTTCTCTATTCAGTTTGTTTGAATAGCCACTGCCGTCATACCTTTCGTGATGATTAAGTGCTACTTCGGCAGCTATTTTCATTATGTTCTTGTCAAATTGAGTTAACATCTGGCATCCAAACTTGGTGTGCATTTTGACGATTTCAAATTCATCATTAGTCAGTTTTTTAGGATTGTTCAGTATGACTTTAGGAATATACTCTTTACCGATGTCATGGAAAAAGGCAGCAATCTGTATTTCGATTACTGCCTTTTCTCCAAGTCCCATGTATTGAGCAATTAGCATTGCAACATCTGCTACATTCATGGAATGTATTAAAATTTCATTATTCATGATTTGCCCTTTCTTCTTTTCCTCCTAACAAAGAAAAACGCCAGTCCTGCCAGTGCTAGAAATGCTAAGCTAATTACAATCGGTATATTATACCGATCTCGGTCAAGTCCTAGTTTTACAAATACCGAATTAGGTATCACAGCTTCAAATGGCACATTAATACTATTTGTCTCACCGATTGTGATTTTAGCTGGAGCTGCTGGATAATAACCTGCTGGCACAATGCTTTCTTCCAGCCAGTAATTGCCGAGTGGTAATCCGTATACAACTGCTTCACCGTTTTTATCAACAAGTATTTCCTTGATATCACCGTCAGCATCGTATCGATATGTCCCGTCAGCATTCAGAGTGAAACTGAGTGTATTAAGCTCAAACCAATTTTTCACCTTAAATCCTGCACCTGTGAGTGGTAAATTGTCTTCGTACTTTACCTTAAAGATATTAAGGGCAGTCGGTGAATTAGTCATCTGTATTTCGCCGGTAATCTCACCAAATTCGTCAATATTAAATTCTAACTTTTCAATTGATAAGATGTATCCATCTGGAGCTTTTGTTTCAATAAAGGTATATGAACCAACTGGCAAATGAGTAATTGCAATCTCCCCATTCTCGTCAGCTTTACCTTTGAATACGCTTTCACCATCAATATTTAGTATCTCAATTTCTGCATTAGGTAGTGGTTTGCCATCAGTAACATCACTTTTTGAGATTATAACTTTTGTTGGCGTATCCTGGATATTTGTTGCTCCTATTATTGTGCCATCTTCAAGTATATTAAACTCGAATGTAATCGTATTCAGTGTATATCCAATAGGTGCAGCCGTTTCTCTAAAGGTATACGATCCTACTGGCAATTCATGAATAACCAACGCACCGCTCTTATTTGTGTTTCCTTCAAATACCAATTCTCCATTTTTACTGAAAATCTCAATATGAGCATTAGGCAGAGGAGTATCATCTGAAATATCGGTTTTGGTTATTTTTACTTTTGTTGGTGTGTTTTCACCAGTAACAGTATAAACTTGATTTTCATCATCGCTGATGGTTACACTAAGCCCTAAATCGTCAAGTACATATCCTGTAGGTGCTTTAATCTCTGTAAATGTGTAATCGCCCATTGGCAAGTCAATAGATACTGCCTTACCTTGTTGATCCGTTGTGAATGTTTGCAATAAATCACCTTGAGAATTGCGAAGTTTAAATACTGCTCCCTGCAAGTAGCTTCTATTGTTTCTTGAATCCACTTTTATAACTTGTAGTGTCTTTTTGATTAGATTGTTTTGGATCGGTTCGCCGTCATTAACAGCGACTATTATTACATCCTCGCTCATACCAGCATATGAAACTTCAAACTCATACCTGGTACTATCAACTTCATAAATTCTCGGTGCTTCAAGTTCCCGAACATAATAGCTTGCATATGGCAGCTCAATATTAAAACTGACTTCACCGTCCTCATTGGTTTCAGAAGTTGCAATTAAACTGTCTTTATCAATAATTATGTCCCCGCTTTTATTGACTAAATCCTCATTCGCAAACAGACCAAACACAAAACCTTTACCTGCTGGAATATAGCGATATTCAAGTGTATTCCAATCGATCACTTCACGTTCTTTAGTAAGCCTGATATCGACATTCTGCCGATTGTTGTTCATTCCAACTTGCACCGTTACAACAGCTACATGATGATTCTCGTATTCTAAAGTCACTTCAATAGGTGCACCGTCCAACACAAACCCATCAGGAGCATAGGTTTCGATGAGTGTATAAGTACCCAAAGGGAGCTGCTTCGTTGTTGCCATTCCATCAGAATCGGTCGTTATCGTGTCGACCAACTCATCATCAACATTACGCACTTCAAAAACTGCACCTTCTAGATGCTGTTCACAGAAAACGGGTTCGTACATTGCTCCGTATCCAGTATCCTGCTTATTTGCTGAGGAAAACATTGAACCTGTCTTTTCTACAGTAATTATTCCCATTGTCGGAGAGTTTTCAAACTCAATTTCTATCAGCGTTTTAATACCGTCTACAGTGAATGATAAAGAATTATCATTCAGCACATATCCATATGGAGCATTTACTTCAATCAGCTCATATTCACCAAATTTCAAAGGCTGCGGTAGTTTCAACGTTCCGCTTTCATCGGTCATAAAAGTATCAATTTCTTTTGGTTCAGGATAACTTAAGTGATGTACGACAAGATTTCCATCTGCGTCCTTAATCTGAAAAGCTGTTCCGGCAATCTGAATGACATCACCTGTTATGTTATCAATTTTAATGATTCTAACATCAGCTTTGATCACCTTATTTTCGATTATATAATTGTATGTCTTTCCGTTCTCATCAACGAATACTTCGAAAGGTTTGCAAGGTAAATACCCGTCTGTAGTCTTTGTCTCAGTAACGGTATAAGTGCCATATGGAAGTAATGCTGAGGTAACAAGTCCATCAGAGTTTGTAGTGAGTGTATCCACAAGTGTTCCGGTTGACTTCAAACAAACCTCAAACTCTATGCCTTCAAGCGGTGGTTTAGGGGGCATGTTGCCTTGACCAGCAAGCCCTTCTTCTGCAAACTTAGCAATAGAAATTCTACCTTCTATCACATCATCCGAAATGATAATACTTTTTCGATTGACTTCTACTGTTTGATCTGAATATGTAATCTCAACTGAATATTCTGTATCGTTCAGAGTATATCCAATTGGTGTAATCAATTCTTTAACTGTGTATTCTCCAAGCGGAAGTTCACCACTTGTCGCATCTGTTTTTGTCTCACATTCAAGCTGCTCAACAAATTCACCCTCTGCATTATAAATGGCAAACACTGCACCTTCTAAAGACGCATCGCCTTGATGAGTATTACCTGTTTCGCTGTCATGCTTCGTAATCCTGATTGTTCCTGTCTGCGGGTTGTTTGGTACGGTTACATCATCATATACGACAGAAACGGTTTGTCCGCTATACTGAAGATTCGCATCATAAACCGTATTATTGATAACGTAGCCAAAGGGAGCAGTAACCTCTTTAACCGTATACTTTCCTAAAGGAAGCTCATTCGTTTGCGCTTTACTGCCACTATCGGTGGTGATTGTTGCGACTTTCGTGCCGTCTTCACTTCTAACATCAAACACTGCTCCACTCAACGGATAACTGCCTAAACCTGAATTGTCATTCGCTTTCATTACTCTGACAATACCGGTCTGAGGTTGCTCAGCGACAATAATATCATCATAGACAACACTTACTGTCTGTTCGCCATATTCTAGCTTTGCTATAAAGGTTTTACTGTTTAATATAAAACCGTTCGGTGCAGTAATCTCCTTTGCAGTATATATTCCAAGTGGCAGGCTCTTAGATGTCGCTTTACCTTGGCTGTCTGTAGTAATAGTATCCACGAGTTTATCATTGCTGTCTCGAATCTCAAAGACTGCTCCGGATAAATTATAGCTTCCCATATCAGGATTGGTATTCGTTTTAACAATACGTATTTTTCCAACCTGTGGCTGCTCTGAAACCGTGACATCTGTATACACAACATTAACTGATTGACCACCATACTGAAGCTCTGCAGTATGCGTTTTCTCATTCAATACATACCCATATGGTGCCGTGACTTCATTAATTTTATATATACCAAGTGGCAAATTTATTGTTGTGACTTTTCCCTGGTTGTCTGTTGTTGCCGTATCCACAAGTTTATTATTTCTGTCATGTATCTCGAAGGCTGCGCCGCTCAACTGATAATTGCCCATGCTTGGATTGTCATTCGTTTTTGTTATTCTGATTATTCCGGTCTGAGGTTCCTCAGCGACAGTAATATCATCATAGACAACGCCGTCCATTTGGCTTGAATATTCCAGATTTGCTGTAAAGATATTTGTATTCAGCACAAACCCATTAGGTGCAGAGATTTCCTTAAATGTATATGCTCCAAGTGGTAAGTTCTTTGAATTTGCTCTACCTTGGTTATCTGTTATAACTGTATCTACAAGCTCATTATTACTGTTTAGAATCTCAAATATTGCACCATTTAGGCTGTAGCTTCCCATATCGGTTTTCGCATTGGTTTTAGTAATACGTATCACACCAACCTGTGGCTGTTCAGGTACAGTAACATCCTTATATACGATTGAAGTTGTTTGATCAGCATATGGTAATGTCACTGTATATATTTCTGCATTCAATTGGTAACCAGTCGGAGCAGTCTTTTCTTTGACTGTATAAGGACCTAAAGGCAGTTCATCAGTTTGTGCTTTACCGCCACTGTCGGTGGTGATTGTTGCAACTTTTGTTCCGTTTTCATTTCTAATTTCAAATACTGCACCGCTCAAAGAATAGCTGCCCATGTCGGGATTGTCATTTGTCTTTGTTACTCTGATTATCCCAGTCTGTGGTTGCTCAGTGACAAAGATATCATCAGCTACAAAGCTGGCCGTTTGACCTGCATATACAAGCTTAGCCGTAAAAACATTGGTATTCAACAAAAAACCATTGGGTGCAGCAATTTCCTTGATTGTATATGTTCCTAGAGGTAGACTCTTTGAATTCGCTCTTCCCTGGCTATTAGTTATTACTGTATCTACAAGATTATTACTGCTGTTACGGATCTCAAACACCGCACCATCTAAGCTGTGGTTTCCCATATCGGAATTCGCGTTTGTCTTATGTATCCGAATCATGCCGTTAGCCTTCTGGTCGGTTAGGTTTACTGTTGTTGTTTTGTTTGCTATTACAGAGATATTTCCATGGATGGTTGTATCAATCAGATATCCATAAGGCGCTAGAATTTCTTGCAATGAGTACTTTCCTGTAGCGAGTTTTCCGGACATGGCATAACCTTGTACGTTTGTCGTAAGTATTTCTACTTCCTGATTGGAAGCATTCATCACCCTATATACTGCACCACCAAGCTTAGTATCGCTGACAGCATCCTTCTTAATAATCTCGATTTGACCACTGTATACTTCTGAATAAAACGACATGCTTCCACTTGTGACTGGTTTCATCGTATCCGTTACAGGCACAAGAACAGGCTGTTCACCGCTACTTGATTCAAACCAATACAAATTTGAAGATGCTCTTGTATCATGTGCTTCGAGAATATTACTTAACGAAATGCTCTGTCCTGCATATGAAGTAGGTGCGGATATCGTCAGCACGTCACCATTTTCCCCTGTATATCCACTGATTGTTACTCCGCTAGGCAGCTTGCTGCCATCTATCGAGTAATACCCATTGATGTTGCTGAATACTATTGTGGTTTGTCCAACAAGATTGTTCCCCTGAACATTAAGTTTCACATTGCTTGGGTTTGTCGATATCGAGAAAACCGGTTGTATGTTATTCCGAGCTTTGTTTACCAATGTAACCATGAAGTTATATACAGCTTCCTGACCGCTCTTAGCGCGAACATAGCCATTGGATAAGTTCATGAAATTATACCCAATACCAGCACTCTCAGACAGCCATGCTCGGATAGCGTTTGCAGTTACATATCTTGCCTGTTTTGATGATAATCCTCCTGTTTGGAATGGATATCCGGCTTTCAAAATAGCTAGCAGTCCGTAATATGTACGGGAAGAATACAGTGCCTGTGGGTTGAATGCGCTGTACACCTCATTACCAATTGGCGAATCTGCTTTGTGGTCTACGCAATACGCAATCTCACCTGTTTCAATAACCCAATGGGGTGGTGCATATAAGTCTGTCCATCCGCTACTAGATAGATACTCAAAGTTACTCCCTCCATCTGGGTTTGATCCACTTCCGATGTGTGGATTTGCTGGTGGTGTTGCATATGCTGAATTGAATGTTACAAGTAGTATGGCTATAAGTAGCACAACCGAAATGATTCTTTTTTTCATAATAAATACAATTCTCCTTTCATTTTTGAATATATAAAAAAGCCACCTGCTTTTTATCACAGATGGCTTGAATGATATTAAGGTTTAATCTAATCTCCTCTGACTACATAGAATACATAATCACTGTAATAGACAGCACCGATACCAATCTTAGTTACGTCCTCAGACTGTAGTTGCACGACATGATTCGCAGCAGAACCACCCATAGCTCCTCCGGGCATGTGTCTGCTTGCTCTGCCTACAGCTTCGAACATGTACACACCGCTTGCGTGAAATGGCAAACCGCTTTCTGCCATTTTTACTGCATGGTTTTGACATCTTGAACTGATTGACTCGCTGTATGATGCAGAAGCTATACCGCTTGCAGCTCTCAGCCTATTAATTTCCGCCATTGCCCCATTGATATACGACGAACTCACTGGTGTTATCACGACTTTTGGTTCAGGTGTCGGTGTTGGAGTCGGTTCAGATGTTGGCTTAGCTGTCGGTTGTAATGTAGGACTAAGCGTAGGTTCTACGGTTGGTTTAGCTGTAGGTTGCTGTGTTGGTGCTTCGGTTGGCTCTGCTGTGGGCTTTACCGTTTGAATTAGTGTTGATTCTTCTGCTACTTGCTTTTTAGGTCCAGAAGCAGGTGTAATGCTTGGTATTGCTGTCGGTTTCGGTGTCTGTGTTACTTGGATTTTCTCTAATTTTGCAGGTGGTGTCACCGATGGTTTTTCTGTCTGTTCAATAGTAATAATAACATTTTTTAAATCATCGTTTTGAACTGTAGATTCCTTGATTAAAGGAGTTGCACATGCTGACAAAAGGCAAGTAGCTATAACTATTGTAAATAATAATCTTTTCATAATAGTATTCCTTTCATGTATTATGAAAAAAGATTACCATGCAACAAGCCGAGAAGTCATTTTTGAGCTTATTTTTCTTTTATTACCTCAGTTACAAAGAATGTATATTCTTCAATAAATCCATGATATATACTATCATCTTCTTTGATATCAAACTCCGCGATATAATTCAGATGGTTAAAATTATCTTCATCATCAATATAATGTAGTCCCTTGATGTAATTATATTCGTTTAGATGCAATACAGCCCAACCATCACCAAAATAGCTGTCGTCATCAATGTTTGATATATCAACGGTTTTTACTGCATGAAGTTTCATTATTTCATTTGCGTTCATTTTATTGCTCCCTTCTTTATGATACATATAGCGTATCACTTGTTTTTTAGAATGTCATTTTTGGCTATAAACTTTCAAGATAATCCATAGCCATATCCATACCGTTTTCTTCATTGAGTTTTGGTGCCGCTATACCATCCATAGCTTTTTTAACTACCAGCTCCATTTCTGAAATAGTTACTTCTCTTTCCTTTGCTGTTATAAGCGCATATACAACAAAGTCTGATTTCTTTCTGTTGGATATTGCTGCTAATATTTCATATGCTTTTCTGTGTAGTAATTTTTCAAGATTAAGCCTTACACTAATTCTATATTCGTTCATTTGCTTTCACTAATTTTCCGATTTGTTAATTTCTCATAGCCAATGGCATTAGCACGAATATCCTCAATAAAACTCGCTTTCGTTATTCTGTTCCCGCCAATATTCTGCTTTACAAGCGAAGCTCCACCACCCAAAAAGATAATGGGTACTGCTGCTGAATCAAAACCACTTTCAAGAAGAGTATGAAATAGTTTGTTCACATATATTTTCCCTTGTTCTCTGATTATGCTATTAACCTTTTCGTTCAAACTACAAGGTTGATTTTTCAGCACTTGTTCAACCTGTGCTGCTGTCATAGATAGCCCTGTGCTTCGTCTGACCTGCTCTAGTATTTCATCTATCATTCTTATAATACCAAGCTCTAAACTTCTGCAAGTAGCCGCATTCGGTCTGCCGTTATCAAGGCGCATAACATCAACCGTCCAACTTCCTATATCACAGATTATGACCGAAGGTTCATTCTTCAACTTTTCCAGATAGTCTATTACAGCTAGGTACCCTTGCGGATACATCATTACGTCCGTTATTGTTATTTTGTATTCCTTTTCTTCAAACTCAAATTTTACAGGTTGGACAGAAGATCGTTTTAAGTATTTTATAAACTTGTCTTTATCCCTGCCAAAACTGGTCAATGGAAGTCCTGCCGCTAGTATGATATTAGCGCTTGTTCCTACGTTTCTGAATTTCATTTCTTTTGCAATCGCCACAAGAGTTAATATGTAATAGCTGTCATCCTGTGTTTTATCCCTCACAAGCGATTGTCTGCCACTGCCGCACACATAATATTTCCTGTTATACTTAACGACATTCTGCATTGTGTACGGTTCTTTCTCATACTCGGTTATCCCTGTTGTGAAAATAAAGTTGACTGTTTTCATACATCCGTAGCCCTGATCTACTCCAATTATCATTTATAACACCTCTTTTCTTAACTTTTTATCTTTCTATAATTATTTTGTTATGGTTTTCAGGTTCAACATTAAGTTCAGATAAATCTATATTGTTAAATTTATCTTTGTATTGTTTTATCTGCTTATCATCTAAGGAAATCAACTCCCCATCATCACCAACTCCGGCTATAATAAATGTGCCTGCGATAATATCATTACCTACCTGTCTATTAAACGGCAATCCTTTGATTTTCCCTTCTTCATTACATATGAGACAAGTGTCATCATTAAAAGGACTTATCATTTCTATATAACCGCCAACTTTCTGTTGCAAAGTAGTTAAGTCATTTTTAATATTCTGCATAGATGGTTGACAGAATGGCCGCACTACTACGACATCAATTAAATTTGACAATTCTTTTTCGTCATTAATAAACTGATCTAATGTAATTGATGTGGACTCAGCAACAAAGTAAAAATCGTATTCTTTTAAAATCATTGAGCCGTGTTCATCAAGCTCAAGCGGTTCTTTAGTGATGACCGTTCCCATGTGATTTACTAGTACATGTTTAGCTATTTCTGCGGCTTCCATTCCATCATCATCCGCATGTCGGATGTCATAAGCAAATACATCTTGAGGTAATTTATCACGGTTTATTCTAAAGGATGTGAATATTGCCGGAGTTTCATCTATGACAGCTTCTTCAAATGTTTCTTCATTCGGGTTCATCATTTTTACACCTCGTTTTTAAATTTTTTATGTAGAAAAAGAACGCATAATTGCGTTCTAATGTTTTCTATTATTCTCTATTTCCCATCGAATTGGAGTAATCTTTTTTTATTTGGATTGAGTGATTTTCAAACCACTCTTCAAGTGCATGTTTTATGACTCTTTCATATTCCTGAGGTGTTGTACCTTTAGGAAAAAATTCTTTTACTGTTTTATATGAAATCTTGACCGCTTTTGGTGGCTCTTGGCTTTTAGCAATAATAATTTTATCTATTTTATCATATGTTAGCGTTCCACTTTTGCTTATGCCTTTAAGCTTTATTGCCATTGCAAGCGGTACTCCAAAATGTTCTTCTCGACCTAAAATATCGTGCAACCATTCTTGTTCATCTTTACTCAAATAAGATAACTCTACAGCAGGAATGAAAGCAAGTTTTCTCTCGTCTACTTTATCAAGTA
>RCND010000287.1_pt1 | contig 28894 bp, 26 predicted proteins | sample 2041351 | NCBI WGS metagenome assembly RCND01 (sample SAMN09708230, study PRJNA481090) | Marine sediment metagenome, whole genome shotgun sequencing project. | biome: marine sediment; feature: ocean; material: sediment; isolation source: Sewage treatment plant 12B marine sediment (STP12B) ... | reverse complement strand
TAATTGAACGATAACACTTCTTTCGTCCTCACTAGAGCGATTGCGTTTCAAAAGCTCCATTTTCTCCTGTAGATTTACGCTCTAACTATTAAAAATCAAATAAAAAAGAGGTTTGAAGCAAGTGAAGTAGTTGAAATACAATATTTTAAAAAATTTATTTATTTAGAAATATCCTCTTTAAAATGGCGTACTACCTTACTCTTTTTTATAAAAATTTAGAGTAAAAATCAGATTATATCCTAAATATAATCTGATTTTTTACACGCTTTACTTGCGAGATAAATACGAGCCATAATAGTATTCGATATAATTTCAAGTAATAAGTTCTAGCGTCTTTTTTGATTTTATAAATTGAAAAGAATCTCATATAAAACTTTATCTTAGCTAAATAGCAAGTGCCTCACATAATAAGATTAAAAAGCAACGATTAGACTATGACGGATAAAGAACACTACATGAAAGAAGCTGTAAACGCAGCTTTAAAAGGCATGAACAACGATGAAGGTGGCCCCTTTGGTTGTGTGATCGTTAAAGACGGAAAAATTGTTGGTCGAGGAAACAACAAAGTGACTTCGACCAATGATCCAACAGCACATGCAGAAGTCACAGCCATAAGAGATGCTTGTAAGAACCTGGATTCCTTTCAATTGGATGGTTGTGAAATTTACACCTCTTGCGAACCTTGCCCCATGTGTTTAGGTGCTATTTATTGGGCGCGACCAGATAAAGTATATTATGGAAGTAATCAAGAAGATGCTGCAAATATTGGTTTTGATGATGAGTTTATCTACAAAGAAATTCCACTACCTTATGCAGAACGAAGTATTCCTTTTGAGCAATTAGGTCGTGAGATTGCCTTAGAACCTTTTCAAAAATGGACTCAAAAAGAAGACAAAACTGAATACTAATAACTTTCATTCTAAAGCCTAAAATGATAAAAATATCAGACGGTTTTAGAACACCCTTATTCGATTTTGAACGCAATAAAAAACAAATCTCAAACGAATGACTCACGAGTTTAAGCATATTGTAAATCAGGCCTATTTAAATCAAAAAAAAGGAGGACATCAAGTTTTAGCAACTGTTGTCGCTCTTGAAGGTTCATCGTACAGAAAACCTGGGGTGCGAATGCTGATTTGTGACAATGGAAAGATGACAGGTGCCGTTAGTGGTGGCTGTATTGAAAAAGAAATAGCGAACCAAGCGCAGGCTGTTTTTAAAAATCAAGTTCCAAAAATCATGACTTATGATGGACGTTATCGACTCGGTTGCGAAGGCATACTTTATATTTTAATCGAGCCCTTTTATGTGTCGGATGTGTTATTCGAAACATTTACAAAAGGCATAGAGACCAGAGCAAAATTTAAGATCACATCTTATTTTAATATCACAGAAGAGCACTCAGAACATTTTGGCTCCACCATGACACTGCATAACGAGATCACCTCAGCGTTTAGACCTGAATTCAATAGCACAGAAGCAAAAAACTTATCTGTTTTTTGGCAAACACTACAACCTTGCTTTAAACTCATCATTTTCGGAGGAGAACACGATGCTGTAAAGCTATGTGCAATGGCAAGTTTACTGGGCTGGGAAGTGGATATTATCACCTCAATAAAAGATCCTAAATCTTTAATTGATTTCCCTGGCGCCAAATCAGTAATCGCCCAAACCCCGGAACTATGTGATATAATGATTGATACTGAAACTGCGGTCGTTTTAATGAATCATAACTATGTCTTAGATTTAAAATATTTGATAAAACTAGAAGCCTTAGCACCACAATATATCGGAATTCTAGGAGCTGCAAAACGTCGCGAAAAATTAAAAAATGAGCTTTTCGACTATTGCGCTGAAGTAAACGACACCTTTTTTGAAACCATTTATAGTCCTACTGGTTTAGATATTGGTTCCGTAACGCCCGAAGAAATTGCGTTATCAATTTTATCTGAAATACTAGCCGTTACAAGACGTAAAGCACCCAAGTCTTTAAGAACCTTACCTGGTAAAATTCATACTTAATATGAAAACGGCTATACTAATCCTCGCTGCAGGCAAATCTTCACGTATGGGAACCGCAAAGCAATTGTTACCTGTGGGCAAAACAACCCTATTAGGTCTTGCTATTGAAAGTGCCATACAGTCAAAAGCAGATAAAACCTACTGTGTGATTGGGGCAAATTCTGAAGCCATTCAAAAATCTATAGAGCGTTATGCGGTAGAGATGATTCAGAATAACGATTATCAATTAGGATTAAGTTCAAGCATCAGAAAAGGCCTCGAATATTTAGAATCAAAACACTATGATGCGATCCTTATTATGCTTGCCGACCAACCCAAAGTAGATACCGCATATCTCAATCAATTTATTGATGAACTGCATAAACAGCCTTCTAAAATAATCGCATCGTCTTATTCTGGAGTGTACGGTGTTCCTGCTATTTTTCCAAAATCATATGTCGACCAACTTCTTCTTTTAAAAGGAGACAAAGGGGCCAAAGATTTTTTAAATTCATCGAAGGCACAGGTCATTCAACTTAATAATAATCAATTAACAGATATCGATACAAACCAAGATTATATCGATTTTCTGAATTCAATATAGCAGATTTACGTATTTTAAAAGGAGGTGTTGAAGTCATAAAAAACTTAAAATCAATATGTCTCAAACAAATATTAATTAACTTTAGCTAAATATTTAAAAACTTATGGCAAGTTATAATTTAAAGATTAACGGAAAGCAGGTCACCGTAAATGTAGACTCAGACACGCCTCTACTATGGGTTCTTAGAGATGAACTTAATTTGGTGGGCACAAAATATGGCTGCGGAATCGCACAATGTGGCGCTTGTACCGTGCATTTAGATGGTGTCGCAATGCGAAGTTGTACGCTCCCTGTGGTCAGTGCAGAAGGTTCAAACATCACAACTATTGAAGGCTTAGCTACAGATAAATTACATCCTGTTCAAGAGGCTTGGAAAGAATTAGATGTGCCGCAATGTGGGTATTGCCAAGCCGGACAAATAATGACGGCAACATCATTTTTAAAGCAAAACCCAAATCCCAACACAGAAGAAATTAGAACTGCGATGAATGGCAATCTATGCAGATGTGCCAGTTATAACAGAATTGAAAAAGCTGTAGCCTTAGCTGCTAAGAAAATGTCTTAAGCCAAACCTCATGGAAAACAAAAACAAATTAACATTTAGCAGACGTAACTTTATACGGACTTCAGCACTCGCTAGTGGAGGTCTTTTAATAGGCTTCAACCTCTTAAATTCTTGCTCAGAAACTGCGGTACCACCAGTCGATATTTCTAAACTTAATTTTCAAGACTTTAATGCGTTCATAAAGATTGCAGAAAACGGATATGTTACTATTTTTTCACCAAATCCCGAAATAGGGCAAGGTGTAAAAACATCTATGCCAATGATTATAGCTGAGGAATTAGATGTACCATGGGAGCATGTAACGGTAGAACAAGGTGCTCTAGATAACGACAACTTTACACGGCAAGTCGCTGGCGGCAGTCAATCTATACGATTTGGTTGGGACGCTTTACGCCAAACTGGTGCGACAGCAAAACAGATGTTAGTTAATGCTGCCGCTGCAAAATGGGGAGTTAATCCTTCAACATGCACGGCGTCAAAGGGAATCATCACAAACAACAATGGAGCACAATTGGGCTATGGTGCTGTGGTTAACGAAGCTTCAGCGTTAGACGTCCCAGAAAATGTTACCTTAAAAGATTCAAAAGACTATAAAATTATTGGTAAGGACGCTATCAATGTCGATATTGATAAAATCATAAAAGGAGCGTCTTTATTTGGTTTAGATTACAAAGTGGATGGCATGGCCTATGTTTGCGTTTGCAGACCACCAGCCTTCGGACAAAAAATAAAATCCTTTGACAGCACAGACGCGAAATCAATTAATGGGGTTTCTGAGGTGGTTAAATTTGGAGACAAAGTTGCCGTTTTAGCCTCTAATACTTGGGCTGCAATGAAAGGTAAAAAAGCAGTTCGTATCGCATGGGAATCGGATAACAATCTAGAAAGCACCGAACTTCACGACAAAAAATTATTTAGTTTACTAGATGGTGATTTAGAAATCCGTCGCGAAGATGGTAACGTTGAAAAAGCATTTACCGAGGCAGATGAAATTCTTGAACGCACCTATGAATCTCCGTTTCTTCCGCATAATTGTATGGAACCCATGAATTTTTATGCCAATGTTACAGATAAGAAAGTACACTTGGTTGGCCCGATACAGACCCCTGCAGGAACTGCACGACGTATCGCGAACTTAATCGATAGAGACGAGAATGAGATTCATCTCGAAATGACGAGAATGGGTGGTGGCTTTGGTCGACGCTTGTATGGTGATTTTGCTTTAGAAGCTGCCGAAGTTTCAAATATCACAAAACGACCTGTAAAAGTGATTTATTCTCGTGAAGATGACATGAGTGCCGGTATTTACCGACCTGCCATAAAATATAGAATTAAAGCCTCAGTAAAAGATGGTGAAGTCACAGGTTATCATCTTAAAGAAGCAGCCATCAATTCTAACATGTATGGTTTAATTCCGAATTTTTTCCCAGCAGGAGCACTCAAAAACTATAAAGTAGAATCAGGAAACTACCAGAGTAATATTACGACTGGTGCTTGGAGAGCTCCTTATACAAACTTCTTAGCTTTTGCAGAACAAAGCTTTTTTGATGAGCTCGCTAACATGATTGAAAAAGACCCTGTACAATTGCGGTTAGAACTATTAAAGAACGTCAAAGATGGTGAAGATCCAAGTATTCAATACTCAGCAAAACGGATGACAGATGTCATTAAATTAGCGGCAGAAAAAAGTAATTGGGGGAAAACCGGCAACGGGATTCACCAAGGTTTCTCAGCCTATTACAGTCATAATACACATGTCGCAGAAGTGGTTGATATCACTTTAAAAAATGGTGAACCTTATGTCGAAAAAGTGACCGTGGCTGTAGATTGTGGTATTGTAGTCAATCCTACTGGAGCGAAAAATCAAATTGAAGGAGGCGTCATTGACGGTATTGGACATGCGATGTATGGTGATTTTTCATTTAAGAATGGAGAGCCTCAAGATGTCAACTTTAACACCTATCGACTTATAAGAATGAAAGAGACCCCTATGGTCCACACTTATTTTGTTGAAAACGACCTCTCACCTACTGGTTTAGGCGAACCAGGTTTACCGCCAGCTGGTGGTGCCTTAGCTAATGCCATTAAAGCGGCAACAGGCACAGAGCTTTTAAAACAGCCTTTCATTAAGACTTTAAACCAAACACAAAAAGATTTCAATTCCTAAGGCAGTAGTTTTGTTAGGATCTATGCTGATAATTGAGTAGAAGACCCTAAAGGATGTTTAGAGTTTCTTTGGTCAGTATTTGATAATTTAAAATCTTATAGTGCGCTAAAACAGCGTCTAGAAGTGTATCGCGAACCACAATAATAAGGTGATTTTCTTTGTGTGTCATAAACTTCGGAATCAAAGCTGCTGCAGCTTCATGCAAACCTTTATTTTTTAATTCGAGTTTCCCAAGTTCGTCCAAAATCACATAACTATTTCTAGACTGAACTAAAGTTTTCAAAAACACGTTTGCCTCATCAAATGCCGATCTTAAAAATAAAAAAGGCCCAATAGAAATGGTATCATTATCGCCTTGTGTTTCAACTTCAAGTGGAAATGCCGTTTTGGACGCTACCTTCAAAAAAAAGCGTCTTCCATCTTCATCATCAGGACACAGAAGACCGTCAACATCGTTTCGTTTTTCAGCCCATTTCAGGAGTGCCAAAGTTTTTCCTGTTCTAATGGCGCCAGTAAAAACATAAATCATTCTGAAGGGATTTTAAAATGAATACAATTAGAGATGCTATTTGCCATAAAAAACTTGAAACGTGTGTAGCCTTTTAGATCTTTTGTTTCTTTCCAAGTAAATGAAATAATTTGTCTAAAGAATGGAAATAAATCCATAGCATTGGTGATGTCTTCTTTGTACTGAGATTCTTTTTTATTCAAATATTTACGCACCAATTTTAGTAAAAATGGGCCTAAAACTAAATACCAGAGCATAAGAATTAAAAAACTTCGCAGCAAAATATAAAACGCCTTTTGCCACCCGAATAAATTCCCACCAAAAAATGAAAATGCCAAAACAATAACAGCGATCGTCACTAACCAAATCCATATCACTTTGCTTTTAAAGGCCCTTTTCCCATTTTTTTCTTGAATCTGATCTGTTTCAAGATTAAGGTAAAAATCCGTTTCCTTTTTATGAGCTATAATTTTGATCATACTTTTGATAAAAAGTCCGGCTAAAATCCCACATACACCATAAACAAAAAGATAAATAATAATAAGAGCATTGGTTGTGGAGGTTTCTGAAATAAAATTTAGTTTTTTCTGGACCCAAGAACCATAAAGGTCAACCGCCTCCCAAAGTTCTGTGCCATATATAATCGTTAGTATTAATAATTTCTGTAGCGCAGATTCTAAAAACGTGACCATACCAAGAATAATAATGGTCGCTCCTTTCCATGAAAAATTGGAAAACAATAGCGCTCCAAAAAGCGCTTGAAAGCTAACCGCAACATAAGCTCCAAAAGGAGAATATGGACTCACCGCCATTTTAATAATCAATACAATGACAAGCGCCTTTAAAATGGCTTGCCATTTATTCTCTGCGTAATAGGCAATGAGACTAATCAGCAAAATGGAGATTCCACCAACAATCAATCCTGTAAAAGGAGTACTAAATACATGTAAAAAACCACCTAAACCAGACTCGTTTAAAGCCCAAAGTGCAGTCAGTTTATCTATTATGGATCGGTTTGTTTTTGGCATTCCCACGGTTAAAATTTAAATGTAATATTTTTTATATCAAACTAAATTAATCATCCGATAAAAATAAATTACATTTCTCTAACTTTTGTGTAATGCTTAAGATTTAACTTCGACAAAAAGTATTATATTCATTGCCCTAAAAATTCATAAAAAACTATACATGTCTAAGACTTATTATGATCCGGCGGATTTAAGAAAATTTGGAAATATCACAGAATGGAATGAAGAACTTGGCAACAAGTTTTTTGACTACTATGGAAAAGTATTTGAAGAGGGCGCGTTAACCGCTAGAGAAAAATCGTTAATCGCATTAGCGGTATCACATACCGAACAATGTCCATATTGCATAGATGCTTACACCAAAGACACCCTGCAGCGCGGAGTAACCAAGGAGGAAATGATGGAAGCTATACATGTTGGTGCTGCCATAAAAAGTGGAGCAACACTTGTCCATGGGGTACAAATGATGAATAAAGTAAATAAACTAGACGGATAGTATAAAAACCTTCCCTAATTTATTACCTAAGAACTTATATATTACACAACATATTAATGGCAACAAAGTCCCTTAAAAAATCAGGAAGCGATTTAGCACAAAGCAACAAACAAATACAAATACTTTCGAACGGCATCTTTAAAAACGGTGAATTACCAACGTTTAAAGATAAAATTTCTGAAACGAGTCAGTTTCCTCTTAAGGCTAACAAACTGGAAATCCTTCAAATTAATTTAGGTTACATGTGTAATCAAGTTTGCGAACACTGCCATGTCGATGCTGGTCCTGATCGTAAAGAAATAATGACCCGCAAAACAATGCAGCAATGTTTGGAGGTTATTAAAAATACCAGTGCCCATACTTTGGATTTAACTGGCGGTGCACCAGAGATGAATCCAGATTTTAGATGGTTTGTTGAGGAGGCTGCAAAAGCGGGTGTTAAAGATTTTATTGTGAGGTCTAACCTTACGATCATTCGTGCAAACAAAAAATATTACGACCTACCAGAATTCTTTAAACAACACAATGTTCACGTCGTGTCTTCGATGCCACACTGGACACGTGGAAAAACGGACAAACAACGTGGTGAAGGTGTTTTTGATAAATCTATAAAAGCACTACAAGAGTTAAATGCTATTGGTTACGGAATGCCAGACAGTGATTTACGATTAGATTTGGTTTATAATCCATCAGGTGCATTTTTACCAGGAGACCAAGCGTCTATGGAAAAAGATTTTAAAAAGGCATTACGAGACGATTTTGATATTCAGTTTCATAATCTTTTTGCTATTACTAATTTACCTATTGCACGGTTCTTAGATTATTTGATTGCCTCTGAGAATTATGAAGATTATATGCATTCGCTTGTTGAAGCTTATAATCCGGCTGCTGTAGCCAATGTCATGTGCACAAACACATTATCCATAAGTTGGGATGGTTATTTATTTGATTGTGATTTTAATCAGATGCTAGAACTACCCGTAAATAGCAAAGTAAAGCACATTTCAGAATATAACGAAGAACTCCTTGAAGGTAGAACTATCGTCATATCTCAACATTGTTATGGCTGCACGGCGGGAGCAGGAAGCAGTTGCCAAGGTGTTGTCGCATAGATATTAAGACCTGTCAGGTTTTAAAAACCTGACAGGTCTGATAAAAAAATAAAAATTGACCCATAAAACAGCCATATTAGTATTTGCCAATTCCGCAGAAAAAGAATTGATTTTAAAATCAGCTCCTTCTGTTGATGTTTTTGAGATACTTAATGCTGAAACTTTAAAAACAGTAAAAAAAACAGGGCTACCTTATTTTCATTATTCTGAAAAAGAACAGACCGGAACCTCTTTTGGAGAACGTTTTTCCAATGCTATTGAAGCGGTTTATAACAAAGGTTTTGACACTGTTATTTCTATTGGAAACGACATCCCTCATCTTAAGGTTCGTCATATTCATAAAGCGGTTAAAGCTCTAAAGGTTTCCGATTATGTTTTAGGGCCTTCTACTGATGGTGGTTTTTATTTAATGGGTTTCAAAAAACGCCATTTTAACAAAATAGAATTCGAGGCTTTACCTTGGGAAAATTCAAAATTACGACGTCATTTAAACAAAGAATTAAAGCAGCAATCTTTTGGAGTTTCATATCTCGAAACGCTTTCTGATATTGATGATATTTCAGATATTGATCGCGTCTTAAAAAGCTTCAAAAAATTATCTTCAAAAATCAGAAAAATTCTTATTCAGATTAGTCGAATCAGAATTGAAATTTCTGCTCGGATTTCAATTTTTATAGGATTTCTTTTACTTAAACTTCACCACAATAAGGGCTCACCTCTTCTACTCCATATTTAAAAAAATCAAACTTTACTCGTGTAGAGTTTTCAAGCGAATTAATCGAATTTCTTAAAAGATGACCACGTCCTGTGGTTTGTATATGAAGTACATTTACTCCTGCCTATTTATATGCTTTTGCCTTTTGGGTAATGCTCAAGTCAGCATAACAGGTACCGTAACCGATGCGGTAACTAAAGCTCCTTTACCTTTTGTTAATATCACAACAACTAATGGAAATGGCACCTCAACGAATGACCTAGGATTGTATCGTATTGTAGTGAAGTCCACTTCAGAAAAGCTCATCTTTTCCTTTTTAGGATTTAAAACGCAAACCATCGTTATTGGAGATCAAACAACCATCAACATTAGTTTGCAAGAAGATTCTGCGGCTTTAGACGAAGTTGTGATTACAGCTTTAGGTTTAAAACGTGACACCAAAGAATTAGGTTATGCAGTGCAAGCCATTACCTCTAAAAGTCTAACTGAAGTAAAAACAGTCAACTTTTTAGACAACCTTCAAGGTAAAATAGCAGGAGTAACCGTTACACAAGGCGCCACTGGAGTTGGTTCTTCTTCAAAAATTACGATTCGAGGAGAAGCCTCATTTTCTAACAACAATCCTTTATTTGTTGTGGATGGTGTTCCCATAAATAATGAAACTGTTTTTAATTTTACGAATGAAGCTGCAGCCGGATTTCAAGAGATTGATTTCGGAAATGGTGCTATGGACGTTAATCCTGATGATGTCGCATCAGTCACGGTTTTAAAAGGACCAAGTGCTGCTGCACTATACGGTACACGTGCCTCTAATGGTGTCATTGTTATCGAAACAAAAAGCGGCAGCAATAAAAAAGGTTTAGGCATCAGTTTTAATTCCTCTCTTTTTGTGGATTCCGCATTTCGATTGCCCGATTTTCAGAATAACTATGGTCAGGGAAATTCTGGTCAGTTTGAGTATGTCGATGGGCTTGGTGGCGGCGTCAATGATAATATCACCTATTCTTGGGGACCGCGTTTAGATGCTGGTTTACTGATTCAACAATTTGATAGTCCTGTAGAATTAGCAAATGGCACTTTTGTTCGTGGTGGTGATACGTCATTATATGATGGACTGCCCATTACGGCGACACCCTTTACTTCTAATCCCGATAATCTTAAAGACTTCTATGAAACAGGTACTACAACCATAAATAATATTTCGATTTCCAATGGTTTTGATACAGGCAACTACAGATTGTCTTTCACAGATTTACGAAGTGAATCTATTATCCCTGGAGTGAATCTAGACCGTCAAACCATCGCTGCAAAACTGAATTTTAAGCCTACGGATAAAACTAAAATTACGTCTTCAATTAGCTACATTAATTCTAATAGTGATAACCGACCCTCTAATGGTTATGGAAGTGAAAATGTCAATTATTCTTTGGTGGCCTGGGGACCAAGATCTCTGAATATTAGTAATTTAAAAAACTACTGGCAACCGGGTTTAGAGGGCACACAACAGTATTCTTTTAATTACACCTTTTTTGATAACCCCTATTTTATCCTAAATGAAAACACAAATTCATTTGTACGCGATCGTGTTTTTGGTAATATTTCCCTTAAACAAGAACTCACTAAAAACTTAAGTGTGACGCTAAGAACAGGAATGGATTATAGCACTGAAACACGCAAATTACAACGTGCTTACAGCAGTAATCGTTTTAGAAATGGTGCTTATGCAGAACACGATGTCACTTTTAGAGAAGTGAACACCGACTTTTTAATCAACTACAAAAATCAGTTTGATGCCTTTTCAATCGATGTTTTTTTGGGTGGAAATCGATTAGATCAAAATGCATCAACCAAACAATCTCAAACGGTTAATTTGGCGCAACCAGGTATTTTCAATTTAAACAATGCCGCCTCACCAATTGAAGTCTTTCAATTTGAAAGTCAGAAACGCATCAACTCCTTCTACGGTATTGCAAAATTGGGTTACAAAGATTTTTTATTTTTAGATATTACAGGTCGAAACGATTGGTCTAGTGCTTTAGCTACACCGTTCTCGGCTGACGGCACATCCTTCTTCTACCCTTCTGTATCGTCTAGTTTTATATTATCTAATGTTACGGAATTGCCAGACGTATTTTCCTTTGCAAAACTTAGAGCTAGTGTCGCCCAAGTTGGTAATGATACGAGTGCCTACCAAACCTCTGGAGCCTTTGTATCACAAACCCCTTTTAACGGACAACCCACCTTTAGCGATCAGAGTTTTATACCTAATTCGAACTTAAAACCAGAACGCACTACATCTTACGAATTTGGTACAGACTTAAGATTCTTTAAAGACCGCTTAAGATTTGATTTCACCTATTATAATGCCACAACAGAAGACCAAATCATCTCATTACCCGTGGCCATTTCATCTGGTTATGAGCAACAAGTGGTTAATGGTGGCGAAGTAAATACAAAGGGAGTCGAAATTATATTAGGCATTACACCTATTCAAACCGATAATTTTAACTGGAATAGCACCTTCAACTTTGCAACCAATCGTTCAGTCATTAGAGATTTACCACAAGCCGATGGCAGACTCACATTAGCCTACAGTCGAATTTACGATAGTGCCAACCAAACGGTTTGGTTTCAGGTTGAGGAAGGTGGTCGTGTTGGAGATATCTATGGTACAGGTTACCAACGCAATGGAAATGGTGAATTTCTACTTGATGATAACGGTCGTTTTATCGCGGATAACAATTTGAAGAAATTAGGGAATTTCAATCCAGATTTCAATTTAGGCTGGGCTAATAATTTCAACTATAAAAACTGGAATATGAGTTTCTTATTTGATTGGAGACAAGGTGGTGAAGTGGTCTCGAGAACACGAGCATTAGGTAATGTTGGTGGTCAATTGGCTGAAACTGCGAACCGACCAGAAGACGGTATTATCGCGCAAGGAGTGAATATAAATACCGGACAAGCAAATACAGTTGCTGTAACTGCCGAAAGTTATTACAGACAGTTTTATGACAGAAATCACGAAGAAAACAATGTTTACGATGCCTCTTTTTTAAAACTGCGTCAATTTTCAATTGGCTATACCTTTAATATTAATGATGGCTTTTTAGGATTAAAACAAGGTGCCGATTTAAGTCTTTCCATTATTGGAAATAATTTATTTGCTATTACAGAAAATCCTCATTTTGATCCCGAGCAACTCGCCGTTCAAGGCAACGGATTTGTTAGTGGTGTTGAAGACATGAGTTATGCGACCACACGAAGTATTGGTTTTAAAGCTGGGTTTGATTTTTAAAAACGCAACCTGCAAGATATTCCCGAAGAATGAGGGTTCCTTGTCGGTTTATATAAATAAGATCTAAATTAAAAAAAACATACCTAAAAGGTTAGATACTGAAATAAATTCAGGACAAGAACCTTGCAGGAAAAACAAAAGATTCCCGCTTTAACGGGAAATAAGTATGAAAAACAAAATTTTTAATCAACAATACCTGTCAGTCTGGATATATATCGGGATCAGAAACCTAACAGGATATACTCTTGCGATTTTAGCTCTGCTGTTTTCAACAAGCTGCACCAAAGATTTTGAAGACATTAACACCAATCCAAATGCACCAAGTTCGGTTCAACCTAGCTTATTGTTGCGCCAAGTTATTTACGATTTTGGCGAAAACATGAGTTATGAAGGGTTTGTTGCTGGCGACTTACTATCGCAACACAGAACGGCATTAGACTTTAATTTATTTGATAGGCATGATTTAAAATCACCACAATTAGGTGGTAATCCTTGGCCCGTATTTTACACCAATCTCAGAGATAACGAAATCATTTTAAAGCAATCTAGAACGGTTGAAACTTTTGCCATTTATGAAGGACCAGCTTTAATCATGAAAGCTTACATGGCTGCTGGCTTAACAGATTTATTTGGCGATGTGCCCTATTTTGAAGCTTTCAATGGCGCTGAAGGTACTGTAACACCAACTTATGATTTACAAGAAGATATTTATCTCAACGACAATGGGATTTTAGATAATCTTGATAAGGGTATTGCAGCCATTGAGAATTATACAGATGTGCTTCCGTTAGAAGGTGATATCCTTTTTAATGGAGATTTAGAGGCTTGGATTCGCTTTGCAAATTCATTAAAAATTAAGCACCTTATACGTATCTCTAATCAGGTTGATGTCTCAGCAGAATTACAAACCATTTTTGATGACGGTAATTACATCACAACTAACAGTCAGAATGCCATTTTTAACTTTACAAATTCAGATCCCAACAGTTTTAGATTAGCGCAACTTCGTATTGGTGATTTCAACAACTTCGTTTTGTCTGAAACTATGGAAGACATTTTGGTTGACTTAAACGACACACGAATTTCAACATTTTTCAGGCCTTTTTCTAATTCCGATTCCGGTGAATTTAATGGCTTATTAAATGGTATTGATGCGTCACAAACGTCAATAGTCTTATCAGACTATTCGCTAGCAGGAACTGCTTTTAGAGAAGACACATCCACCTTAGATGCTAATTTTATTACCGCTTGGGAAGTCCGTTTCGCTTTAGCAGAAGCTGCGGCAAAAAACATAATTACAGCCGATGCACAACAATTATATGAAACAGGTGTGACACTAGCTTTTGAGTATTGGAATACAGAATTACCATCAGATTACTTATCTGGCCCTGCTGCATATAGCGCCATTGGTACTGATCCTATAGGGCAAATTTTAACCCAAAAATGGATTGCAAATATCATTAATGGTTACGAAGGTTGGATTGAGTATAGAAGAACAGGGTTTCCTGAATTACAGACAATTTCGGCAAGTTTAAACAGTAATTTAATTCCGGTGAGAATGCCTTATCCTGCAGAGGAAGCCGCCCTAAATTTTGAAAATTATAGTGTCGCTGCTTCAACAACAAATGATAATAGTATTAATGTTCCGGTTTGGTGGAATGAATAATTAGAGATGGACGTAATTAATTGGCAATGGACTTTAATAATAGTATCGAGTTTAATACTATTCTTTTTGTCCCCTTTAGCTAAAACCACAGACGAATTTTTTAAGGCGGTTCATAAACGGAAAGCGCCAAATACTGTGGTGCTCACTGGCAGCCTTATTATCTCGTGGATTTTTGCTAAAAGTATCACCAATGCCGCTAATCTAGGTTTAGATTTTGGTATTGTTGGTGGTGTCGCTTATGCTGGTTATTACTTGTCCTTTGCTGTTGCAGGAATCCTCATCTATAAAATGAGAACCGTTGGCGGTTTTAAAAGTATCCATCAATTTCTAACCACTAAGTATGGTAAAGGAGCAATGGCTCTATTTTCTATACTCATTGCCATTCGCCTGTTCAATGAAGTCTGGAGTAATACCATGGTTATTGGTAGCTATTTTGGCGAAATGGGCAGTTCTAATTACTATTGGGCCATTATTGTTTTTACCGTATTGACTTTAGCTTATGCGATTAAAGGAGGACTGAGTAGTTCTATTTTTACCGATATTATTCAGATGGCACTCTTTTCGGTATTACTTATTGTGATTTTATGGCAAGTCTTTTCTATTGAGAACTTCAGTGTCAATGACGTTGTTAGCTCTGGAACTTGGAGTTTTGAGCTCGGTTTAAATTTATTCTTTGCGGCCATCATTCAATCGTTTAGTTATCCATTTCACGACCCTGTTTTAACCGATCGCGCCTTTATTACGTCGCCAAAAGTGACACGGAAAAGTTTCCTTTGGGCAAGTGTATTAGGTGCTATTTGCATCGTGCTTTTTAGTGTGATTGGTGTGTATGCACAAACTCAAGGTTTTAAAGGACAAGCCGCGGTAGAAGTTGGCAAAGCTTTTGGTGTCGTTATATTATTAGTTATTAATTTTATAATGATCACCTCAGCAGCCTCAACCTTAGACTCAACCTTTTCATCGTTTTCAAAATTATTAGCTGTTGATTTAAGCCTGTCAAAAGATTTAACTTTTGGCAGATTATCAATGGCGGTTATTGCTGTTTTAGGAACACTACCTGTTTTTTTAAATGCCGAAATATTATCAGCCACAACCATATCTGGCACCATGGTCATTGGACTCACACCGATATTTTTATTTTGGAATGTTAAAGTTCCTAAAATCAGCTTCTACTTCAGTGTTATTACAGGCCTATTATTTGGGTTTATGTTGGTGTTTAAAGTATTCCCAGAAGCCTTAATTTTTACAGAAGGAAAATATGCAGATTTACTTTGGGTTAATATTTGGGGAATTTTAAGTTGTAATATTTTATATTTTATACCCGTTATATTTCAAAATAAGACCAAGAGAAATTGAATTATTTTGATCTATAAATGGTAAATTCCCGAAATAGATTTATGATATAAATGAGACAAGACCTGCTAGGTTTTAAAAACCTGACAGGTCTGAAATAAAAAAATGAATAAACGTATAGAAAACATAGGGAAATTATCTGGCAAGGTGCTTCTTTTTGGAGGCATTTACAGCAACCTTCAGGCACTTGAAGCTTTAATTGCTGTTGCAAAAGCAGAGGGAATCCCTGCAGAAAACTGCATTTGCACAGGCGATATTATTGGCTATTGCGCACAACCCGAAGAGACAATTCAAACCTTCAAAAATTGGAAGGCTAGAAGTATCGTCGGGAATGTAGAACTTCAACTACGTGATGGTGAAGACGACTGTGGTTGTGATTTTAAAGCAGGTTCTCGTTGTGATGGTTTTTCACAACAATGGTATCCTTATGCACAAAGTCAACTTTCACAAGATTCGCTTCATTACTTTAAAACAATTCCAGATCATATTCAGTTTACTTTAGGAGCGCAAAAATTTACCGTAGTTCACGGCTCGTATTTTAATGTTTCTGAATTTATTTTTAATTCAACACCATGGAGCACCAAAGCACCTAACTTTGAAGCCACGGATAGTGATGTGATCATTGCTGGACATTGCGGTTTGCCTTTTTATCAAGACCATAAAAATCAGCATTGGTTAAATCCTGGAGTGATTGGGATGCCGGCAAATGATGGTAATACCGAAGTTTGGTATGCTATTTTAGACGATTCTACGGAATCTTTTAACTTTGATTTCCGTCGGCTAACGTATAACTTTACACTAACAAATAAGTTAATGCGAAACGGATTACTCCCGGAGTCGTATGCCAAAACAATTGTTTCTGGCATTTGGGATAATATGGAAATTTTACCTGATACAGAAAAACAGCAACAAGGAAAATCAATACCTTTGTAAGGTTAGACTAAAAATTATGAACTAATAAAAATGCGACAGTTACTTTTATCTTTCTTTCTTTTCTTTAGCTTTTTAAGCTATGGTCAAGATTCTATCTCAGAACTGCTCAAGACTTTTAATACGGAATCTGTTCCATACATTTCTGTTCAGGAATTAGCGGTGACTAAAACAGACGCGATACTTTTAGACGCTAGAGAAACCAATGAATTTGACGTCAGCCATTTGCAAGACGCTATTCATGTTGGTTATGATGACTTTGATATCACAACAGTTACTGAAAAAATCAAAGACAAATCCACAAAAATAGTCGTCTATTGCTCTATCGGTGTGCGCTCTGAAGACATCGCTGAAAACCTCAAAAAGGCAGGCTATACCAACATATACAATTTATTTGGAGGTATTTTTGAATGGAAGAATAAAGAAAACCCTATTTATGATTCTACTGACGACATTACAAATAACGTTCATGTGTATTCTAAAAAATGGGGTAAGTGGCTTTTAAAAGGAAATAAGATATATGACTGATGCACTTGTAATTGTTTTTGTAAAAAACATAAAACTAGGAACTGTAAAAACAAGACTCGCCAAAACCATTGGTAATATTGGTGCTTTCGAAGTCTATTCTGAGCTCGTAAAGATTACAGAAAAAGCTACCGAACAACTACCTATAGATAAACGTATTTATTTTTCAAATGCAGTCGTAGACTCACAATGGAAAAATGATTTTAAAACTGTTCAAAATGGAGCGGATTTGGGTGAACGGATGCTAAATGCTTTTAAGGATGGTTTTGAAGCTGGCTATAAAAAAATAGTATTGATTGGCTCAGATTTACCAGACATTAGCGCAACTCATATTACCAGTGGTATAAAAGCACTAAATGAAAATGATGTCGTTTTTGGACCTGCCGAAGATGGAGGGTATTATTTGGTTGGTCTCTCTAAAATGAATACCGCTATTTTTACTGATAAACCTTGGAGTCAACCTCAATTACTAACAGAAACCTTACGAGAGTTGCAAAAAGTTAACGCGACGGTTAGCACCTTAGAAACGCTAAATGACATTGATACTTATGAAGATTTAATTGCTTCAGACTTTTATAATTCCAACATAAAATTACAAGAAAAAATACAACAACTCAATGATTAAACAGATTACGGAAAGTACCGAATATTTACAAGACAAAGGTTTTAAGAATCCTGAAGTTGGCATCATATTAGGCACTGGTTTAGGACTACTTATTGACGAAATTGAAATTTTAGCAGAAGCAAGTTATAACCACATTCCTAACTTCCCGACAGCAACCGTAGAGTTTCATAAAGGCAAACTCATTTATGGAATTTTACAAGGTAAAAAGGTCGTGGTGATGCAAGGTCGTTTTCATGTTTATGAAGGCTACACATTACAAGATGTCACATTTCCGGTTCGTATTATGGAAAAATTAGGGATAAAAACCTTACTAGTCTCTAACGCTGCCGGAGCTATCAATTTAGACTTTAAAAAAAGTGAATTAATGCTCATTGATGACCACATTAATTTACAAGGAGGATCACCTTTAGCCTTCAAAGGCGTCTCAGAATTAGGTGAGCGATTTACCGACATGAGTGCACCATATGATGCTGAAATCAATTCGACATTTGAAAAAATAGCACAATCAAAAGGGATAACATTACATAAAGGCGTATATGCTAGTGTCGTTGGACCTCAACTAGAAACACGCGCAGAATATCGCATGCTTAAAACGATTGGGGCTGATGCTGTTGGGATGAGTACTGTTCCAGAAATTATTGTTGCAAACCATTTAGGTTTAAAAGTTGCAGCAGTCTCTGTTTTAACTGATGAGTGTGATCCTGCTAATTTGAAACCTGTTAATATTTCAGAAATAATTGCCATGGCAGGAAAAGCCGAACCGAATATGATTACATTATTTAAGGGATTGATAAAAACATTATAGGCGATTAGCGACTTAGAAGCTCCAAGCAACTTATAAAAGCATAGCCTTAGCTATTTGTGATAAAACAACTGAAGTCTTAACAGTCTTAGGCACAGATCACCTTTATTTTTTAGAATCTGTGTTTTACTATGACGAAGGCTTCGCTCAGCTCATTAATAAAAACAAACACCATGAAATATTTTTCAGTTTTAGTATTCACCGTCCTCACATCTTCTTGCTGGGTCACGACAGCTGTCGTTAACGATAAAACTGAAAGCACGAGAGAAATTACTATGGCAAAAAAAGGTCCAGATATGAGTGGAGCAACTCTTCAATATTTCGATCACAGCATATGGCAAGAGCTACTAGAAAACAATGTGTCCGTAAATGGAAATGTGGACTACAAAGGTTTTAAAAGTGACACTAAAACACTAAAAATCTATATTGAATCTCTAAGTAACATTATGCCAACATCCGATTGGCCAAAAAATGATAAATTAGCCTATTGGATTAACGCCTACAACGCCTTAACTGTCGATTTAATATTACGTAGTTACCCATTAAAAAGCATCAAGGACATCAAAAACCCTTGGGATCAACGCCTATGGAAACTAGGAGACAAGCTGTACAACCTCAATGATATTGAGCATGAAATTCTAAGAAAAATGAATGAGCCAAGGATTCATTTTGCTATTGTTTGTGCTTCGGTATCTTGTCCTAAACTGCAAAACGAAGCGTTTACAGCATCTCATTTAGAAGCACAACTCACCAATGCTACTAAAGAATTTTTAGCAGACACGTCTAAAAATGAACTTTCAGAAAATAGCATTAAACTTTCAAAGATCTTTAAATGGTTTAAAAAGGACTTTGAACAAAAGGGGAGCTTAATTGATTTTTTGAACACCTATTCGGACCTTAGCATATCAGAATCAGCAAAGAAAAGTTATAAAGACTATAACTGGAATTTGAATGACTAAAACTCGAATCTGTTGTTCTTTAATGGCCCACTGGGCGCAGTCGAAGTGTGTTTCAGAATCTAAAACGGATAAGATGCTGAAGTAAATTCAGTATGACACAATTATGAAACACCAAATCTCTGTAATCATTCCTGTTTTAAACGAAGCTGAAACTATTGGGCATTTGTTAAACCATCTCACTGAAAACTCAACCTCATCAAATATTGCGGATATCATAGTTGTTGATGGTGGCAGTACTGATGGGACTCTAAATATTCTTAGACCTGCTAGGTTTTTAAAAGAATTAAATGTCAGTTTGAGCGCAGTCGAAAACCAATTTAACAGCTCCAAAGAAAGAGATCCTGAAACTCGTTCAGGATTGGAGAATGAATCAAAATTTGTTTTGATTCATTCTCCAAAAGGCAGAGCAAAACAGATGAATTTAGGGGCTGAAAATGCAAAAGGAGACCTTTTATATTTCCTTCATGCGGATTCATTTCCACCCAAAAATTTTGATCAACTTATCATTAATGAAGCTGAAAAAGGAAATAAAGCAGGTTGTTTTAGGATGCAATTTGATAGCAATCATTGGTGGTTACAATTAGCGAGTTGGTTCACACAATTTAGTTGGCGCGCATCCAGAGGTGGTGACCAAAGTCAGTTTATTACGCGTGAGTTATTTGATGACATTGGTGGATACGACGAAAATTATATCATATACGAAGACAACATATTAATTAACGAACTCTACGCTCGTAAACAATTTGTTGTGATTAATAAAAAAATAAGAACCTCAGCAAGATTATATAAAAAGTATGGTGTTTGGAACGTGCAATACCACTTCTTGACTATTTATATTAAGAAATGGTTTGGTGCGTCGGCGAATGACTTATTTGCTTATTATAAAGAAAAGCTAAAATAAAATTTCAGCTACAAAAACAAGAAAGCTGTCATTATTGACAGCTTTCTTTAAAGTATATGGTAACGTAAAGTATTAGTTCATTCTTACTAAACGTATTTCAAACTCAGATGTCGTTGTATCGCCTTCAAAAACATCTACATCTCCTCCCATTATATTTAATTTACTACTATCGAATAAAATAACATCTTCAACAGAATCTAAATCCAAAGTAATTGTTCTATTCGTGTTATTTGTAACGTAAGAACCTTCGCCTTCTAAAGTATCAATTTCAATTTCGGTTTCTGGATCCTGTCCTGAAATATTTAGTACATAAGTAATTCTGTAATTACCAGAAGATGTATAAGTCCCATCTTCATTAAACGTAAAAATAGCATTTGTAAAAGTATCTGTTGTAAATGTTTCTGTCTCAACAATTACTGTAGTTCCATTAGACGCTTCTGTTGTGGTCGTATAAGTACCTTCAAAAAATACAAGCTCATAAGTTCCTGCTAAATTAGCATTGTTGAGCTCTAAAACTGTTGTTGTTTCAGCAACATCATCATCACTACTACAAGCTGCAAACGTTAAAATAGCTACAGAAAATAAAAATAATTTTAATAATTTCATATCGATTTGTTTTAATTAAGCCGCAAATATATAAAAACAACCTAACCAATAGATTATTAATTAAATTTATTCAATTCGTATATATATAGTTCTAAAACCCTGAAGTTGTCTCGAAGCGTTACTAATTTTTATTCCTACCTGTTTCATTAGGATACAAATCCTTCAACATATCACTTTGAAAAATTTCTTTTGTATTGACATCAATGGCCGATAATGGTCCTGTAAATGCAGCTCCAGTATCTATATTCCAAACATTGACGGCATTCATTGGTTGATCTCTACCAAAATTAATAGTAGGTGTATGGCCAATATAAATTTCAGAATAATGCTTTAGTCGATTTGGGTAAATCTTCGAATCCTTTTTAATACCCTGATCCATGATTAATGCCATTTCCCACAAGGTTCTATCGAAATAGAAATTGACCCTATCATATTCTTTTTCCACACCATGCACGGAGGTAAAACCGGCATGTATAAAAAGTCGTTTGTCAATATCAATATGATATAATGGCATGCCTTCAAAAAAATCGAGATGGTTTAATTTTTCTTCCTTAGAAAAACCCTTATAACTATCTATCGCTTCTTTACCTCCACGATCTAACCAAACATTGTTTTCAATGCTATATGCTAACCATTGCTCACACCAGACATCGTGATTCCCTTTAATAAAGATACAGGTATTCGTCTTTGAAAGTTCTATTAAATACTGAATGACCTGAGCAGACTCACTCCAGCCATCAACATAATCACCTAGAAAAATCAAGGTATCCTCTTCCGTGAGACTGATACGTTCTAAAAGTTGCGTAAGACCTCTTAAACCTCCGTGTATATCGCCTATTGCTAGTGTTCTCATTTTACTTCAAATTTTTCAGCCGCAAAGTTAATTTTAAATGAACTGTAATCAGAAATAATTCTTAATTATTCTTAAAGTTGTTAAACTTAAGATAAATCTTACCTAACAAGGGCTTAAATTGCCGCAGCAAATTACAATAATCTAATACTTTGGCTTAAAATCAACCAAAATGAAAATCAATCAAATCATTATTACCCTAGCACTATTTGCGATATCGCAATCTCAAGGCCAGGAAACATTTACTTCAAAATTATTAGATATAAATACCGATACACCCATTGCTTTTGCAACCATTCAGTTCAACTCAAAAACGGGTGTTATTAGTAATGACAATGGTGAATTTAATATTACCATAAAACGCGCTATAAAAGCAAGTGACTCTTTAGTCATTAGTTGTTTGGGCTATGAAGAAAAAAGCATTGCGCTTTTAGGTTTTGACAAGCCTAGCATTTATTTAAAGTCAAAAACCGTCGATTTATCTGAAGTATTAGTCACTAATAAAAACTACACTATCGATGAAATTCTAGACCAGATAAAAGAAGGTCTTACACTTAATTACGATTTTAGCTATGCCCAGCGAAAGCTATTTTTCAGAGAATCTTATTATAATAATGTAGAAAAATCTGATGTTAATTTAGAAAAATCAACCATACCAGAAATCAATCAGCAATTAATAGATAGTTTACTTTACATCATGCCAAAAAACACGAATGACCATACCGAAACTTTGGCCGAAATCTATGGCGAAATTGAACCTGAAAAGCTTCAAAAAATGGAGGTTCTAAAAGCGTGTCGTTTATATGATGAATCCACAGATATCAATATGGATAACTATGAAAAACGATTTAACGACATTTTTAAAAAATATGTAAAACGCGACTCCTACTTTAAAATAAAATCGGGTTGGTTTAGTGTAACGGAAGAAATCGACTCTTCCTTGTTTGGAGACGAAAAAGAGAAAGACCAAGTCGCAACAGAAGCACTAATAGTGGAACAAAAGAAAAGAGATTCAATCCGTGAAATCGGTTTTTTACAATGGAAAAAGACGGCGATTCACACATTTGAAAATAACAACTTTATTGATGAAGATAACGACCTCAACTTTATTCATAAATCGAGACGTTATGCCTTTGAAATAGCAGATTATGCCTATATGAACGATAATTTTGTCTACGTCATTACTTTTAAACCCAAACGAAGCGAAGATTTTGCTGGTACTATGTATGTAAATACTGAAGATTTTGCTGTCGTAAGAGTCGATTATAAAAATGTAAAACAACTTAGTCAATTTTCATTACTTGGTATTTCAATGAAGAAATATTTAAAAGAAGGCACTATTATCTTTCAGAAGAATGAAAATGAAAAGTATACTTTAAAATATAGGGATGAAACTACAGGACAGAAAGTTGGTATTAAACGACCAATAAAAATTGTTGAGAAGAATAAGAATGTGAGAGGCAGGCTCAAGCAAAACGAACTCAAAGGTAACATTCACTTTATTATTAGAAACGTTGAGAAAACAGAACTTATCGTTTTTGATACTAAAACGATAACTGAATCTGATTTTAAAAATTTTAAAGAGAAAACGCTCGTTACCCCAACAAAACTAAATCAATATGATCCTGAATTTTGGAAAGGTTATAACATTATTGAACCTAACAAAGCGATTAAAGACTTTAAGATTATTGAAAGCGATCAAAAAGACAGTGAATAATTAAAATTAATCCACTCTGTAGTGCAGCTTAATGATACTCTCCACAGGCTTATTCTGTGGTGTAAATTGATTATTTTCCAGACCCCCTACTTTATCATGCTCTATAAACCATTTCCATAGATAGCCACCAGCAAACCAATCTTCATTCCAAACGGTTTCAAATAAGGCTTTGGTAGCATTATTCTGCGCTTCTAAATTAATAGTGGTCATAGAGCGATCGTATCTCCAAGGTTCTTTGCCTGTATAATCGACACTTCGATAGCCATATTCCGTAAATAAAATAGGCCGATCTAATGTCTCAGAAAATGTTTTTAAGCCTTTTTTGTGCTTTTCCCAACCTTTAATACAATCTTCTATCGTCGGCGTTTGCATATCACTAACAGGAAAGTAAGCGTCAATACCAATAAAATCTAATTCAGACCAAAAAGGTGTGCGCCAAAATTCATCCCAATTAGCAGCATATGTTAGTTTCCCTTTATAAATAGCTCTAATGTCTTTAATCAGCTTAAACCAATAGTCAGGTCTGTTTTTTACAAATTCTTCAAGTTCGGTACCAATACAAAAGACCTCCGCATTAACCTCTTCAGCCAATTCTGCATACTGCAAAATAAAGCTAGAATATGACGTTTCTAACAACTTCCAGTCGGCTTCCGTATTCATTTTTAATAAGCCCGTAAATTCACCATGCCATATCCATATTTGTGGCTTTATCATGACGCTGATATTGTCCTTTCGTAAGGTTTCAATATATTGTTTTGCCCCTGCCCTAGTTTCACCAAACCACTGACGCTCTGTATTATGAATAACCTCAGGGTGACTTTTATCTTTTATAAAACCAAAAGGCATTATGGATGCCGCATTAGCATTTACATTAACCAATGGTTTTGTATGGGTTGTATCTATAGCGTTTCCTGAAGCCACAAAACTCACCCCATTAATTTTATAAGGCTTGTACAACGACGCAGCACAACCTAAAAATAGGACGGCTAAAAGGAAATAGAAAAAATGTCTCATACCTTAAAATTATGTCTAAATTTAAAGAAAATCAGCTAAGTGGTTAAGGTTTTAACAAAACCTTCGACTTATGGTTTATACTAACAATCAACTTATATGGAGCACGTCGTTATTATTGGTAATGGTATTTCTGGAGTCACACTGGCCAGACATATTAGAAAACTTTCAGATAAAAAAATCACTATTATTTCTGCCGAAACTGATTATTTCTTTTCACGTACAGCGCTAATGTATGTGTATATGGGACATATGAAGTTTGAACACACCCAACCTTATGAAAATTGGTTTTGGAAAAAAAACAGAATTGAACTTAAAAAGGGCTTTGTAAAATCGGTTGAAACCAAGTCTAAAACCCTTCATTTTGAAGAAGGAGACACGCTTCAATACGACAAATTAATTATTGCAACGGGGAGTAAACCGAATAAATTTGGTTGGCCAGGCCAAGATTTAGAAGGTGTTATGGGCATGTATCACAAACAAGATTTAGACAAGCTTGAAACCCATGCTCCAAATAACAAGGTCTGTAAACGTGCTGTAATTGTTGGAGGTGGACTTATAGGCATTGAATTAGCAGAAATGTTGAATTCACGAAATATTCCTGTCACTTTTCTAGTGCGGGAAGCTAGCTTTTGGAATGGCGTTTTACCTGAAGGTGAAAGCAAAATGATTAACGCCCATATTAAAAATCACCATATCGATTTACGTCTTTCTACAAATTTAAAAGAAATAAAATCTGACGAAAACGGCCATGTGAAATCTGTGATCATTGAAGAAACCGGTGAAGAAATAGATTGTAATGTTGTTGGATTAACCGCTGGAGTGACCCCAAACATAGATTTCATTAAAGCTTCTGAAATTGAAACTGGTCGCGGTATAAAAGTGAATCGTTTTTTAGAAACTAATATCCAAGATATTTATGCCATTGGTGATTGTGCAGAACAGCACGACCCTATTGGTAACCGCAGACCCATCGAAGCCGTTTGGTATACAGGCCGTATGATGGGCGAAACTTTAGCACAAACCATTTGTGGAAACCGCACGGAATACAAACCAGGACATTGGTTCAACTCGGCAAAATTTTTAGATATCGAATATCAGACTTATGGTTGGGTGTTTGCGAAACCTAGAGAAGATGAAGCACATTTTCATTGGAAGCATCATAAAGAAAACATTTGCATCACCGTTGCTTTCCATAAAGACACTAAGGCCTTTATAGGAATAAACACTTTCGGAATTAGAATGCGTCACGAAATTTTTGACAAGTGGCTGACGGAAAAAAGAGATTTAGATTATGTGATGAGCTATCTAAAAGACGCCAATTTTGATCCAGAATTTTATAAAGCTTATGAAAACGACATTCTAACACAATACAACAGCACCTTTAATACCAATCTTACAGCACAAAAAAAGAGTTGGAAACGGATTTTTAGCAAAGCCTAATTCAATATTTTTTTAATCGCATCAAAGCATCTAAGTACATGAAAACAATAAAACATATAGGATTGGTGATTTTCTTTATAGGATTAGCCATTTTCACCACTTTACCCCTTTTAGGAAGCTTCAACTTAAGCGAAGCGACTTTGAATACCATTGTTAAGGAGCAGAATATTAAAAGTGACGTTTTTATTAATGATATAAAATCAAATATCGTTGGTCAAGACTTTAAAGGCATGCAAAGCTTATCGCCTAGAATCTCTAAAGCCTTAGATCACGCGAATGAAACTCATATAAAAAACAAGGAATGGGATAAAAAAATCTATACCAAGTCTAGTGATATGGCCGCGTTGATTGGTAAAAGATCGGCTAACGGATTTATTGCAAATAACAAAGGGTTAATGTGGCTATTAACTTTTGGATTAGGCATCATTGGAGCTTTAATGTTCATATTACCAAACGTCATTTTACTGGGTAAAAAAGGCATAAAAAACGATGGTATTTATCATGAAAGCGCTACAAATCGCGGTTGGATTGGCTGGATGGTTTTTATCTTTTTAGTCTCATTTTATTTAGTGCTGTATTTTGCCTCAGAATACGCGACCAATTGGACCCTTTTAGTAGACCCCATTAGTGAAGCCTTAAGCGGAAACCCAGCTGGTCACTGGTTTGTTTATGGCTTTATGTATTGTACCGTTATGACCGTAATGGCAGTAAGAATGTACATTAAGTACCGTCATAACATTTATCAAGTGTTTAGAACCACATCGGTTTTATTCTTTCAAATTGTGTTTGCATTTATCATTCCTGAAATTATGGTGAGGCTGCAAATGCCTTACTACGATTTTAAAAATGCGTTTCCTTTAGATTACGATTTCTTTTTTCAATGGAATTTAAAAGACCTGATTAACAATGGTGGCATCGGAATTTTTATTATGATTTGGGGTATTGTTTTAACCTTAATTATTGTACCAATAATGGTTTATTTCTTTGGCAAGCGCTGGTATTGTTCTTGGGTTTGTGGTTGTGGTGGCTTAGCGGAAACCCTTGGTGATCCTTACCGACAACATTCAGACAAATCATTATTTGCATGGAAGGTCGAACGCTATTTAATCCATGCGGTCTTGGGCTTTGTTTTAATAATGACGGCCATGACTCTTTATAGCTTTTTTAGTGAAACAGGAACAGTTTTAGGCATTAAAACATCTACCGTACAAAATATATACAGCTTAGTAATCGGTTCTATTTTCGCCGGAGTTATTGGCACGGGTTTCTACCCCATTTTTGGTAATCGCGTATGGTGTCGTTTTGGATGTCCGCTTGCTGCTTATTTAGGTTTTGTACAACGTTTTAAATCAAGATTTAGAATTACGACTAATGGTGGGCAATGTATTTCTTGCGGAAATTGTTCTACCTATTGCGAACAAGGTATTGACGTCAGAGCCTATGCCCAAAAGGGTGAAAACATTGTACGTTCGAGTTGCGTTGGTTGTGGTGTTTGTAGCGCTGTATGTCCTCGTGGTGTTTTAAAATTAGAAAATGGCCCAGAAAAAGGACGTATCAATCCGACTGAGATTCTCTTAGGAAATGATGTTGATTTAATGGATTTAGTAAATGATAAATAGTGTTTTTCGTTCACACAGCTTCTCCCGCTTTTTTTCAGAAGGTTTCACAGATTCTTTATGAGGAAAAAATTACGCAGAGTTTCACGAAGGTTTCACAGAGGTGCGCAGAGAAAAACTGAGACTTTACGACGCTGCGGCTTTGCCGATTTGCGTGACAAAAAATCGTACTTTTGCACCTTTAAATTAACTAAATGCCCAATATAAAAGTTATTATTCCTGCATATAATGAAGCGGATTCTATTGCTCTGGTGATAAAAGATATCCCTTCTATTGTCGGCGAAATTATTGTCGTTAGTAATAATTCCACCGATCACACAGAAGCGAATGCAAAAAACGCTGGTGCCACTGTTTTAGTCGAAAAGCAAAAAGGGTATGGTTATGCCTGTTTAAAAGGGATGGACTACATCTCTCATTTAGAGCAAAAGCCTGATATCGTCGTTTTTTTAGATGGTGACTATAGTGATTATCCTGAAGAATTAACAAAGATTGTTGAACCCATCATAGCCGAAAATATTGATTTTGTAATTGGGGCGCGGGTTAAAGAACTCCGAGAAGAGGGCTCTATGACAGGACCTCAGGTTTTTGGTAATTGGCTAGCCACTAGTCTAATGACGCTGTTTTTCCGTTCTACCTTTACAGATTTAGGTCCATTTAGAGCTATTAAATACGATAAACTTCTAGGATTAAACATGGAAGACAAAACCTATGGTTGGACCGTAGAGATGCAACTTAAAGTTTTAAAACAAAAGTTAAGTTACCGAGAAATCCCTCTTAACTACAGAAATAGAATAGGTGTCTCAAAAGTTTCGGGAACGATAAAAGGAGCTATCTTTGCGGGCATAAAAATTCTCACATGGATTTTTAAATATAGTTTTAAGTGATCTATCCAATATACAATAATTGTAATTTATACTATCGCTATAGTACTTATTTTCATGTATTCATTAGCGCAATTAAACCTATTGTATAATTACCTGTCGTCAAAAAAGAAAAGCTTAGACTGCGAAACGTTTGACTTATCTAATCCAGAAGAAATTCCATACGTTACCATTCAACTTCCTGTTTATAATGAAATGTATGTGATGGATCGTTTGCTCGAAAACATTGCACTTTTAGAATATCCTAAAGATAAATTAGAAATTCAAGTCTTAGATGATTCTACAGATGAAACTGTATTAACTACAAAAGCACACGTAGAAAAATTAGCGGCTACAGGATTAGATATCACACACATTACCAGAACAGACAGAACTGGCTTTAAGGCTGGTGCTTTAAAAGAGGGTTTAGAAATCGCTAAAGGTGAATTTATTGCTATTTTTGATGCCGATTTTTTACCAAAACCAAATTGGCTAAAACGCACCATTCTCTATTTTAAAAACGAAAAAATCGGAGT
>RCND010000283.1_pt1 | contig 28899 bp, 26 predicted proteins | sample 2041351 | NCBI WGS metagenome assembly RCND01 (sample SAMN09708230, study PRJNA481090) | Marine sediment metagenome, whole genome shotgun sequencing project. | biome: marine sediment; feature: ocean; material: sediment; isolation source: Sewage treatment plant 12B marine sediment (STP12B) ... | reverse complement strand
ATCCATAAGAGAATACCTCCTGGAGGGAAATAAATATTCTTGTAGTCTATGGATTTTGTACTCACTTAACTTTGGTGTTTTATTTTTTCATATAATTTCACCAAAGACTGCAGCAATTCTACTGGAGTTGTAAGAATTTGATAGTGGTTTTGCCCGAACATCTGTGGTAAGTAATATTTGGCTTGTGCTTCAATAGCCAAGGCATAGGAATTAATCTGACGTTCGTTGAGTTCCCTTAAGGCCTGTTTTACATCATTAACTCCATACTTGCCCTCGTATTTATCATAATCATTGGGTTTACCATCTGAGATAAGAACCACCCATTTATTCTTTGTGTCCCTTTTATCCAACAGGGCTCCCGAATGCCTTAAAGCTGCTCCTATTCGTGTATATCCGCTTGGTTCAACAGCTCCTACCTTGAACTTGGCCCTGTTCCAATCTTCATCAAAACCTTTGATGGTCAAATAGGTGGAATGGTTTCTTGTTTTGGAATAAAAACAATCAATTGAAAAATCGATATTGAATTCATTCAAAATCTCACCAAACAATATGGAAACTTCTTTTTCAACATCGATAACCCTATTCCCAGCTGCATAACCGTCACTAGAGAGGCTAACATCAAGCAACAATAAAATAGAAAGGTCTTTCTCTTTCTTTCTTTTGGATAGATAGATTTTTTCTGATGGGGTATGTCCGGAATGCACATCTACGAACAAATCGGTAATAGCGTCTATATCAAATTCTTCCCCTTGGGTTTGTCTGCGTTGCTGTTGGTATTTATTATTAACCGTGGTCAACATTTTACGCAAACCAATAAGTGTGGAATTGTTCTTGGAAATGGTTCTTTTATAATAATTTACATCTGCTATTAGATTTGTTTTTGGATATACCTTGCAATAATCCTCTTTATAAGACCTAGTGGCATAATCCCATTCATCGTAGGTCAAATGATATTCTGAAAGGTTCTTTTCTGCACTTTCAGATATGGTCGTATTCTCCATAAAATCGGCCTGGTATACCGAATGTGCGGTATCATCAACACGAACGGTGTATTTCATATTCAAATCCTCCAAAGCGTTAGAGTGCTCGTCAAGTTCGTCATCCCCATCCATATCCCGGAAATTGCCACCGAATTCCTCTGCTGTTTCCACTTTTTCAAATTGATGTTGCAGTACCGCGTCATCCATTTGTTTTTGGTCAATTTGCACTGAGATTATTTCCTCAACAGCATTTGATTTCAGTATGGTCTTTGGCTTCTCATCATCTGCCTTTTTGACTTGATCCGTAAAATTTTCCAATTGATTTTCTGAATTGTCATTGGGAGTATCGCGCATCCATTTCCCGTAAATAAAGGAATAATCCGAAGGTAATTTATCAGTAGCTAGGCTATTATAGAACAATTTGAATTTCTCATGGTATTCCTTTGTTATTGGAAATTGTTCAAACAAGGATTCCAAAACCTGTTGAGAGGTCTCCAAAGCTTTTTTTTGTGACTCTTTGAGTTCATGTTCTTGATCGTCTTTCCAATTTAGGTCTAAGTTCTTTTGAACCGATAAATACAAAATACGGAACAGATAGAACGCTATATTTTCATCTACGGACTTAAAATCAGCAAACTTTGTTGGAAGAAAAAAATTATTGTTCCTATAGCCTCCCTCCCGCTCTGCATCATAAATTTCAATAGGACTACCTGTTACGGCCCGGGCAAAAATGGTCAGACGAGGTTTAAGTTCTGCCAGTTTTACGGTATGGGCAATGCTCTCCTGTTTTGCCTTTTTTCGCCTTTTGAAATAATGGGCAAACTTGGTAAAGAGATATTCATCAGGTTCAAACTCAAACATACTTCCTTGATAAATGTTTTATATCATTAGGTCACACAGGTCCTTTAATGCCTCAACAACCTCTAGATCATCAGTTAAAGGTTCAACGACAGCCACTCTTACAGAAAGTCGTTTTGGAAGGCCGCTATGGATCAGTTTGGCAGCATCAACCAATAAACGAGTGGATACAGTCTCTGTTAATCCCAATTCAGTCAAATTTCTAATCTTCGAAGCGATGTTGACCAATTTTTTTGCCGTTGCCGCATCGATATCCGTTTCGGAAACCAATATCTCAGTTTCGATCTTAGCTTCAGGATAATCAAAAGAAACTGCGACAAATCGCTGTCTGGTCGATGGTTTCAATTCCTTAAACCCTCTTTGATATCCTGGATTAAAAGATGCCACTAACATGAAATCCTCATGGGCTTTGACAGTCTGCCCTAATTTATCAATGAACAATTCCCTTCTATGATCTGTAAGCGAATGTATGGCTACTATAACATCAGGTCTGGCTTCAGCTATTTCATCCAAATAGATGATCGCACCTTCTTTTACTGCAAGTGTCAGAGGTCCATCCATCCAAACAGTTTCAGCTCCTTTGATTATAAAACGCCCGATTAAATCTGTCGAAGAAGTTTCTTCATGACAAGATATGGTAATCAATCTTTTATCCAATTCATGGGCCATGTACTCAATAAACCGAGATTTACCTGTACCGGTAGGTCCTTTTAGTAAAAAAGGAATCTTGCTTTTATAAGCATGCTCAAACACCTCAACTTCCTTGCCAATGGTATGGTAATAAGGTGCTTTACTAATCAATGTTTCCATACTTGAATTTTATCTCATTAAAAACCAGAGTTCATGATTATTGGCATACCAACTACCAACCATTAATCACAAACCCTGGTACTATAAAATCATTCTATTAAGCTGCTTTGGTTTCCAAAGCCTCGTCCGAAGGTCTGCCGTGTCTATAAAAATCAACGATATACATTATGATACCAGTAGTGAATATTGTTGCACACAATATCAGTACAACAAAATGCACACTAGTCTCTTTTTGAACTTCCATGAAATCCATGCCAAGTCTTCTTTCTAAATAAACCTGAACTACACCCGCTACACCAAAGGCAACGGTCATACCGATCATACCAATGTTAGAAAGCCAAAATGCCGCTCTACCCGTAGAGCTCGAGTACAATTTTCTGCCTGTCATATTAGGCAGGCTATAACTTATAATGGCGAGCACGATCATACCATAAGCACCCCAAAACGCTAAATGCGCATGCATTGCAGTCACCAAGGTCCCGTGCGTATATAAATTGGTTTGTGGTAAGGTATGTGCAAACCCTAAAAGACCAGCTCCAACAAAAGAAACAATGGCAGCCCCCAATGTCCAGTACAAAGCCAATTTATTTGGATGTTTTTTCTCCCCTTTTCTGTACATATTCACTGCGAATAAAGCCATGGCCAAGAATGCCAATGGTTCCAAGGCTGAAAATATTCCACCAACGATTAACCAAATTTTGTTTACACCAATGTAATAGTAATGGTGTCCTGTTCCCAATACTCCTGAAAGGAATGTAAGGCCTACAATTACATAAAGCCATTTTTCAATAACCTCTCTATCAACACCTGTTAACTTAATCAATAGGAAAGATAAAATACCTCCCATAATCAACTCCCAAACACCTTCTACCCATAGGTGAACAACCCACCAGCGGAAAAAAGAATCGGTTACTTGACTATCAAAAGGCAGCATCCCTGGTAAATATAATAAGGCTGCAAACAATAGTCCCATGGACAGTACCAAAGCTGTTGTGGTTCGCCGTTTACCTTTGAACAAGGTGACCAGAATCAATCCCAGAAACAGTAACACATTAATTACCACCAAGAAATCCAGTGGTCTTGGAATCTCCAAGAATTTTCTACCTTCCCAATAGTTAAAATGATATCCAACAACAGCAGCGACCCCAACAAGGGCTAAACTGATCAATTGAACATAAGCCAGTTTTACATTCACCAATTCGCGTTGGGCCTCTTCAGGAATTATATAATATGCAGCGCCCATAAAACCGGATAACAACCAAACCACCAATAAATTAGTATGTACTGCTCTTGCGGTATTAAAGGGAATAATTTCGTGTAAATTATCAAAGCCTATTCGGGCAAAGCCCATTACAAAGCCATAGACCAATTGCAATACCAATAAAAGCATCGATAATGCAAAGAACCAATAGGCTACTTTTTGTGATTTATATTTCATGATTTATTTTGGTTTAGTTGTTATTTTCTTCTTTAGCTAATGGTGAAACGATTCTGTCAAAACCGTTTAAATCAATTTCTCCAATCCATTTAAAAAATTCAACCATATCGGCTGCTTCCTGCTCAGTCATTTTATAGGGGCCCATTTTTCTACCATTAGGTTGCCAGGGTACTGGAGACATTAAAATGCTCTTTATTACTTCTTCGCCTTGACCGTCATATTTCATATTCATACGATCTACCACTTTGGTCAGTTCCGGTGCGTAGTAGGCTCCTTCCCCTAATATTGTATGGCAACCCATGCAGTTGTTCGATTCCCATATTTTTTTTCCTCTAACCACGGCCTCAGTTATGTTCTCGTGATTGGTCTGATCATTTTCTACGCTAAAGGAATACACAGTAAGCCCAATAAAGATTAGAAAGGTTACCAATGTTCCCCCCAGAAAGAAAGCTCTTGCTTGTTTTTTGGATAACATTTTTTAGTTGATTTAATTGGTTGTTAAAAGGATTAAAAGACTTTTTTGTCTTTTTTACAAAATTATTGGTATCGTCAGATCAAATTCATGATAAATGTCAGCTTTTAAACAAAAAGATGATAATAGTTTTGTGTCGTGAAAAAATACAGCCTTGTCGTTTCAATCCTTTTCCTGGTCATTACTTTGACCAGTTGCTTAAAGATTGCAGGGACCATAGGCTATTATGCTTTATTTACAGAGGACTTTGTAGAACGTTTTTGTGAGAACAAAGAGCGCCCGGAACTCAATTGCGACGGAAAATGTGCACTTGCCAAAATGCTTTTACAAGAATCAAAGGATCAAGAACTTCCAATTAATATCGATTTTCTAAAAACAGAAACCGTTTTGTTTTTAGAGTCGGGAATGGAAATTGAGTTTGCAGTCTACATCAATGAACCCCTAAAAAAATCGAATTACAATAATCATTATAGTTTTGATCTTCTCAAAATAGAACTGCAACCTCCTCGAACTTAATCCATCATTTCATTTTTTATCCTGAATCATTATAGAATATTGATTCAGTCTACTCCTATTTATAATTTAAAGATTCAATGATGAATTTAAAACACCTATTGGTGGCAGCATGTATTTTTACAGGTCACCTTTTCTACGCACAAAATTTCAAAGGTCAAGTTTTAGACCAACAAAATAATTCCCCCGTCCAGGAAGCTCATATATATGTAAATGCCAAAGTAGTTACATATTCAGATGCTGATGGATATTTTGAATTGAATATTCCAGAAAACGGGGTAAACCTTACTGTTTCATACCTAGGTTTTAAAACCATTAAAAAATTCGTTAAACCCCAAGAAACAAGAGTTTCCTTTATGCTTGAAGAATCACCCATAACTATTTCAGGTGTCATGGTAACCGGTGATTCAAAAACCGATCCTGTTTTCACTGTTGAGACCAACGACTACGTAAAAAAGATCGTTCAACCAAGAAACGTTGCAGACCTTTTTAGTGATGTTAATGGGTTCTCACTGATCAAACGTGGTAATTATGCCAATGACCCTAGTTTTAGGGCCTCACAATATGAACAATTGAATATTCAGTTTGATGGCGGAACAAAGGCCATGCATGCCTGTCCTAATCGTATGGATCCTATTACTACCCACGTAATACCCGAGGAAATTGAAAAAATCGAAATAATCAAAGGCCCATATACGGTGCGTTACGGAGCAACCTTTGGCGGTATTGTTAACATGGTCACCCAAGTTCCGGACGCCAGTGATTATGGGCTACACGGTAGCGTTCATGGAGGTTACGAAAGTAACGGTGGTTCATTAGTCTCTATGGCCCGATTACAACAGGCGACCGAAAAATATGATATTACCGGGAATGTTGGTTTTAGGGATTTTGGCAACTATGAAGATGGCGATGGTAAGGAAGTGCCCTCTTCTTTTAGGAGTTTGGATTATGGTGTTAAGCTAGGTCTGAATTTTACTCCAAACCAGCGTTTACAAGCCCATTGGAGACAATCCTTTGGCAGGGATGTGCTACACGCAGGATTACCAATGGATACTGATTTAGATGATAGTAGTATTCTTTCCTTGGATTATAAACTTACTGGTTTAGGTGGTACGCTTAAGAATATCGATGCAAAACTATATTATAGTTATGTAGATCACATCATGAGCAATACGAATAGGCCTAGTTTTATGATGACGGATGCAGTATCTGCAATCAATGCAACTACGGCAGGTGGTAAAATTGAATTCAGGCTAAAACCTAATGAAAAATTCACCCTCTTTACAGGAATTGATGCCATGTATATCGCCAGAGACGGAGAACGTACCCGACTTGTAAAGCGTAATATGATGGGACCATTACCAACTCCGATGGAGTTTATTGACAAAGTATGGCAAGACTCTTACATCAATGACATTGGTCTTTTTGCTGAAAGTAAATATCCGTTGACCGAAAATACAATTCTAACCACTGGCTTACGATATGATTTGGTTACTTCTGAAATAAAGGACCCAGAAGCAGATTTCGCTGCTCTATACCCCGATTTGGATAAAAGAAACGAACATAATCTAAGTGGCACTGTTTCCTTTAAATATGCCCCGAACAATCAATTTGTGATGGAGGTCGCTTATGGAAGAGGTGTGCGCTCCGCGAACATGATCGAGCGTGTCATAAACCATTTTACCGTAGGTCAAGATGCCTACGAATATATTGGCAATCCTAATTTGGACGCAGAAGTCAACAATCAATTTGAAATTGGATTTAAAGGTCACCTTCCTTTTTCGAATACTTCTTCTGATCGATTTAACTATAGCACTTCATTCTACTATTCCTTTTATGAAAACTATATCGTGGCGGTAATCGATGAGACCCAAACCCGCAAGTTCATGCCAACACGACAACCTGTGAATCCTAAGGTTTTCAGAAATCTGGATAAGGCCTACAAAACAGGGTTTGAAATATCTACCGGGATTGATTTTCTAAACAACTTTAATTTCACCACAGAATTGGCTTATGTATATGCCAAGAACAAGGATTTGAATGAATCCTTGCCCCTAGTACCACCTTTAACCACAAGATTTAAACTTGGTTTTGAGAAAGAGAAGTTTTGGGTAAACGTGCATTATACCCTAACGTCAAAACAGGATAATATTTCAGAGTCATTTGGTGAGACTTCAACTCCAAGCTATGAAGTAATGGATATTCGACTAGGGGTTGTTCCTATCAAAAATCTAACTTTAGGAATAGCCGCATTAAATGTCTTTGATGAGACTTATCATAACCATTTGAATTTCTCTTTCAACAATCAGGCTGATTTTGGTAGGGTTCCGATCAATGACCCAGGAAGAAACCTATCGGCCTTCGTACAATACAAGTTTTAAAAAATAATAACGGGGGCGTTTGCCCCCGTTATTTAATTCTTGCCGACTATTCTTTTTGTATATATTTTATTTATTAAAAGTATAACTAACACCAAATTGAATCATAGATGTTGTCATTTTGTAAGACACTTCACTTCCCGGAATAGCTCCTAATGGATTAGTACTTGCATTCCAAGGTCCATCAGGGAAACCATCCATATTAAAATCTTGATCAGGAGTTGGATTTAATAATTGCCCAGATGTAGCGTCACCACTTGAACCGTAATGATAAACAGCATCAAGTTTCCAATTGTCATCTATTACATAACTTAATCCAAATTGGAAGGCATTTTTAATAATTGCTGTTGCTGGAACAGAGAAAAATGCTAAATTTTCATTAATAGGATTTGAACTATAAGTATAACCAACTCTTAAAGGTAATTTATCTACACCTTTATATTGTAAACCAGCAGAAATGATTGAGATATTTTCCCATCCAAATCCTTGAACTGATCCTGTTGGGAATCCAGTAAATGGTCCACTGTCAGCAATTGTCCAACCACTTGCCTCAAAACCTTCTGTATTTTCATAATCTACCATTCTATAATCTAAAGCTAAATCAATTGCATCATTAGAATACCCTAAACCAAATGATAAAATTGAAGGATAATCCATTTGGAATTTAACAACAGGAGCGGCTGAACCGTCTAAATATTTACTATCAAATTCCAATTCGCTGAATTTTTGAGCGGTTTTGTAAGAAGCACCAGCTTTAAAACCAGTTCCGGAATCAAAGAATAAACCAAATTGCGCACCAAAACCAGTTGCAGACGCTTTATCACTTATAGGATATCCTAAAGCTTGGCTAGGAGTAGCTAATGGATTAGGTGCTAATTCTAAAGCTCCATAATTAAAAGTAGGCTGTACACCAATTGAAAATTTATCTGATAATTCATATGCCCAAGTAAAACCTACTTGTAATAACATATAATCAGATTCCACACGACCAAATCCCATAGCTGCTTGTGGATAATTAATAGGATTTGAATTTAAGGTAGGATTGAAACTTCCACTTAACGGGTTATTTGCTTCTTCAGGGAATGTAACTCCAAATCCACTGATCCCAAAAGCAGAGGCACCAAAGGTATGTTTGCTACCTTCCTTTCCCCAAACCATTGCCAATGCTGGCATAGGCGATACACCTCTATCATCTGCTGTTGTTCCGCTAACTGCAGGAGCACCAGGCCCTAACATTCCAGCTGGTAAAGAAGAAGATAATTCAGGAGACGAAAAGAATAATCCTAAATCAAATTTAATGATTTTATCATCAAAACTTGATATTGTAGCCGGGTTCCATTGTAGTGCACCGGAAATATCTAAAGGTTGCGCCGTTGCCGCTCCACCCATTGACATATTAACAGCCCCAACACCCTGCATGATGTGACCCGACTGGGCTACAGCCGCGGTCGCAAAAATTAGAAACGATAAATTAAGAAATGTTTTTCTCATGATTATTGAATTTTTGTAATTTCAGAAACCATACCTATTATTATTGATAGCATAAGCTTCCTACGTAATTGATTTAATACTTAAAAACACTACAAAATTATTGTCGAAACATTTGAAGTTTTATGACATTTATCATAGAAACATTTTTATAATGCCTTATGTGTGCTGAGTTCATTATTTCCTAGTGGTTTAAAACATAAAAAATATTTAAATGGTTGTTTTTCAGTTATATAGAAAATACTTTTTGTAACAAATGTTACAAAAAGTATGAAGTAATATGACAAATGTCATAAAATGCCCATGCATATCAGAATAATTTTACAGCAAGAAATTCGAAGTATCGTAGATGCTCAAATTTCATCGTTAAAATAAAAGCATAATGAAAAATCTAGTAATATTAGGTGCAGGTACTTCGGGAACAATGATGGCAAACCACTTGGTGAAAAAACTACCAAAAAAAGATTGGATAATAACCATTGTTGATCAATACAAAACACATTACTACCAACCAGGATTTCTATTTCTTCCTTTTGATATATATTCTGAAGACCAAGTAAAAAAAACGGGGAATAAATTTATCCCCAAAGGGGTGAATTATGTACAAAAGAAAATAGAGCAAATATTCCCTGAAGATAATAAAGTGAAATTGGAAGATGAGACATTGGATTATGATGTTTTGATAGTAGCTACCGGGTCTAAAATCGCTCCAGATGAAACAGAAGGCCTTTTAGGCCCCCTATGGCAAAAAGACATCTTCGATTTTTACACCTATGAAGGTTCACTTGCTTTACGCAACAAATTACGTGATTGGGAGGGAGGCAAATTGGTTGTTCATATCACCGAAATGCCCATAAAATGCCCTGTCGCACCATTGGAATTCGCTTTTTTGGCAGATTCCTATTTCCGTAAAAAAGGAATGCGGGACAAGGTTGAAATTACCTATGTAACGCCGCTTTCCGGAGCATTTACAAAACCAACCTGTACCACCGCACTCAATTATTTGTTGGAAGAAAAGAAAATAAATATTGAAACTGATTTTGCTATTGAAAGAGTCGATAACGACAAAAAAGCAATAATTGATTACGCTGATAAAGAAGTTCCTTTTGATCTATTGGTTACTATACCTACAAATATGGGCGATGAGGTTATTGAAAAATCGGGAATGGGAGATGATTTGAATTTTGTGCCAACCCACAAGCATACGCTGCAATCAAAAGAACATGAAAATATTTTTGTGATAGGAGATGCTACCAATGTTCCGGCATCCAAAGCTGGTTCTGTAGCTCATTTTCAGGCAGAAACATTAACAGATAATATTATACTATTTACTAAAGGATATAAATTAAAAGAAGAATTTGATGGTCATGCCAATTGCTTTATAGAAACAGGAAACAATAAGGCCTTATTAATTGACTTCAATTATGACCAGGAGCCAGTTCACGGCACATTTCCATTCGCTGGGATAGGACCTCTAAAATTATTGAAAGAAAGCGTTTTCAATCACTGGGGCAAATTGGCATTCAGATGGGTATATTGGAATATGTTGTTAAAAGGAATTTCAATTCCTTTCGTTTCTAGAAACATGAGTTTTAAAGGAAAGATTTTTGATATAAAAGCTGAAAAACAACACGTATAAATTATAAAAATAAAAATTATGGATTTAAACATAGCAGGGATCAGATTGGATGTAACAGAAGATGGATATTTAACTGACGTATCTCAATGGAATAAAGAAATTGCTATTGAAATAGCAAAAAAAGAAGGAATTGAGTTAACAGATAGACATTGGGAAGTACTTACATGGATCCAAGAACAAGTTAAAAAAGAAGTGGCCCTTTCGGTAAGGGGAATTAAAAAAAGTGGTGTGCTGAACATAAAAGAATTCTACGCACTATTTCCAGGTGGACCTTTAAAAATTTCAACAAAAATTGCAGGTGTACCAAAACCTAAAAGTTGTATTTAATAACATTAATTAAAAGTGACAAAATCATAAAATCATGGGAAAGACCAAAGTAAAAAAAATGCTTTTCATACTTTCAAAAGCAACCATTGAAAATGCGTATGCGGCCTTTGTAATGGCGAACGGAGCCCGAATGGAAGGTATTGAATCCGAAATATTCTTTACATTTTTTGGATTGGAAGCAATTCAAAAAAAGAAGCTTGAACACTTACATGTCGCTACTGTAGGTAACCCAGCAATGCACATGCCCACCATGTTGGGCGGTTTACCTGGTGTTGAGGCATTTGCCACAAAAATGATGAAGAAAGAAATGGAAAAATTAGATATGCCCCCTATAGGTGAATTCTTAGAAATTCTTTCGGATTCTGGATGTAAACTTTGGGGCTGCAAATTGGCAGTAGATATGTTCCATCTAAAGAGAGAAGATTTAATTGATGAATTAGATGACATCATAACAATCGGAGATTTCTATAGTCGTGCGGATCAGGAAGGAACCCATCTCCTTTTTATTTAGCCACACACTGAAGAATAAAAATACTTAACAAAAGTCCGGTTAAGCAATGAACCCCAATGTATGTTGGGGTTCATTGTTTACTTACCAATAAAAATAGATTATTCTTAACTAGTCAGTGCCCAACCTGGTGTAATAATCCAAATAGTACCTACAATCGCTTTTCATACTCTTTAAAACGGGTCGGTTTTCATCTTGTTTTTGCAATCGCACGTCCACATCATTAAGCAATTCCAGGCACTTGGCCTTAAGGTCTACGTCAACTTTTATTTCCATTTTAGTTTGATATAATTCAACCAAATTTAAGGCAGTGGCACAAAAGTCAGCATCGAAGGCATCCGGCTGTTTCAAGGCCAAATTTCTTCGAATGGTCAATGCTTGATCAAAATATTCTTCGGCCAACTCCAGTTTTCTGAGTTCAAAACCAAATAATCCCGAATTATGCAGCGAAGTGGCCAAATAGTGCGTGTATTCCCCGGGATTGGCATCCGCTAAGCTATTGTAAATAGTAATGGTCTTACCACTATATTCAATGGCTTTATCATAGTTCTTTAATTCAGCATATAGGATACTCAAACTATTGTTAGTTGCGGCGACGTAGGGCAAGAACAACTCATTGTTGTCGGCCAAATTCTGATATAACTTTAAAGCTTGTTCATAATTCCCAAGAGCTTTTTGATGTTCGCCCATAGATTTATAAGTAACCCCTAAATTATTATAAACGGCAGCCAAAAAAGGGGCGAACGCCTTTTCATCTTTTAAGGACAAATCTTGGAACTGTACCAATGCTTTGGTATAATTCAACTTAGCATCGAATACATTAAATTCCTCGGTGTATATGTTGCCCAAATGATAAAGTGCATTGGCCTTTAGTTCATTTGCCGAACGATCAGGTAACTGATCATATAATTTAACGGCAGCCTTAAAGTGTTTTTTGGCATTGTAAACATCTGTTTTTTTGGAGTAGGCCTCGGCCAAGGCGAAATTGGTATTAGCCAAATGGGGATAAAATTCCTTATTACCCAATTCCGTAATGGTTAAATAAATTTTAAGGGCTTGTTTATAATTTTCTATGGCCAAATCAAAATCTGTTTCCAAATAAACAGCCGCCAGATTATTAAATACGGAAGCTTTATCCGATAAGATGTCATTTTTTGGGAAATCTTCATAAAGCTTTAAGGAGGTGGTAAAAGTAGTTATTGCTTTTTGGGGGTTTCTTGTTCTCTGGTACAATTTACCCAATACATTATGAAGGTCAATTCTCTGCTTGGTTGTCGATGCCAATTTCAAGGCATCCTCATAGTGTCCAATTGATTTTTCCAATTCATTCTCCTGCAAAAATATATTGGCATTATTTATTTGTTCTTCAAATGTAAGACTCATGATTTTGTTCTTTAAAACTTACAGTTCAACAATGGTATTGACATATTTCTCGGCATTTTCCTTGCACACGGCAACATACTCTATTCGTGAAAGTTCATCGAATGCAACACCCTCGAAAAAAACTGTTTCTTTCTGCATATCCAATAGTTCAAATTCCTTTTCCTTCAATTTTCCCACCAAATACAACAGGGCCAATTCATCGGCATTTTCAACACTTGAAACCAGATATTCCCCAAAAAAGAGTTTTCCAATAGCCACACCGAATAATCCGCCTACCAATTGGTCTTCTTTCCATATTTCCACTGAATGGGCGAAGCCCTTTTTATGCAATTCCAGAAAAGAACGAACAGCACGCTCCGATAACCATTCATTACTCATGCTATCCTGAATATTATAAACCTGCTGGCATAAACGGAGTACTTTTTCAAAGTTGTTGTTGATGCTCACCGTAAGTTCATCTTGTAATTTGTCGAGTCGGTTTTCAGAAAGCTCAAATGAATCAATCATTAGAACAATTCTTGGATCAGGGGACCACCATTTTATATGTTTTAAGGGATAATGCCAATAGTAGATGCCACTATTGTAAGCCAATAGTAATCGCTCTATGGACATGTCGCCACCCACGGCCACTAAACCACCTATATCTCCAAAATAAGCTGGGGGAAAGGTAATTTCATCCTTCGAAAGTTCAAAATAAGGCAACGGTTTACGAATTTAATTAATTGAGATCCGGAGCATCCAGATCATGCAATTCATCCAATTGTTGCAATAGAGCAAAGGTTTTTTTGGCTTCCTCCTCATCGACCACACTTATGGCGGCACCGACATGGACCATGACATAGTCATTGACCTTTGCCTCTGGCACCAAAGCAAGACTGACTTTTTTTATCACGCCGTCAAAAGAAACCTTGCCCACACGAAAGGTCTCGTCGAGTTGAGCGGTTATTTCAATCAGTTTTCCTGGAATACATAGGCACATTTACGATTGGATTTTATTATGGTTCTTATAATTTAATGTTGTCCCTTAGCCATTTGTACCAAGCTTCGAGTCCCTCTCTCTTGGTTGCGGAAATTTCAAAAATTTCAAGTTTCGGATTGATCTTGAGTGCGTTTTCCTTAAGCTCCTCAATATCAATGTCCAAATAAGGTAATAAATCTATTTTATTGATGATACAAACATCAGAGCTATGGAACATATCGGGATACTTAATTGGTTTGTCAACTCCTTCAGTAGTACTAATGATTACAATCCTTTTTGATTCGCCCAGATCAAACATTGACGGGCAAACAAGATTCCCTACGTTCTCGATCATCAATACCGAATTATCCTGAATATCCAATTTCTTAACCGCCTCATAAACCATATCACTTTCCAAATGACACCCTTTCCCTGTATTTATTTGTATCACTGGTATTTCAATTGCCGCAATGCGGTCGGCATCATTTAAAGTTTGCTGATCGCCTTCAATAACATAAAATGAAATCTGCTTTTTCAAATCTTGCAAGGTACATTCCAGTAAGGCGGTCTTTCCCGAACCGGGCGAACTTACCAGGTTTAACGCAAAAATATTTTTTGCGTCAAAGTAGCCCCGATTTCGTGCGGCCATAACATCATTATGCTGCAAAATATCCTGCTCAACCTCTAAAACAGTTTTATGATGATGGTGGTGGTCATGATCGTGGGTATGACCATGGGGATGTCCATGTTCGTGATCATGATCATGCACATGGTGCTGATGACCTTTATTTTCCAAAGGGCTTAAAATTCGCACCCCGTTCTCTTCACTTCCGCAACCGCACGTACCACACATAACCTTTGTCTTTTAACTTACTAAATTTAATGTTTTTTCATTAAAGAAATCCAACGCATTCGATAGGTTTACTTTTGCCTTATCGGAAAGACCAATTTTTAATTGAAAACTTAAGCCCGAAATTCCTAAAATATACGATTTGGGCAGTTTGTTGTAGATATTTTTTGCCAAGTACAAAACAGTTCCTGGATCCAATTCATGGGTGCTAAAACTATGGGTTGCTTTGGGGGTACCTTCACCCCATACGAACCCCTTTTCAAATTGTTCTTTATGGGCATCAACAAAGTAAACTTCATTATAATGTGAAATTAACTCGGCATCTTCTACTTGCAGTTGATATTTGTATTCACAGTCAAAATTTTCAGGTAAATATTCTTTTATTTTATCAATAAAAGCCCAACCTAAACCATCATCGGCTCGTCCGCAATTGCCTATGCCAATTATCAATATCTTACTACCGTACTTTTTCATCCAATATATTTCCGTATTGATCATATATAGTTAGTTCTAAGGGCATTTGTCCCATTGCATGTGTTGCACAGCTTAGACATGGGTCATAGGCCCTTATGGCAACTTCTATTTGATTCATCATAGCTTCGGTTATTTTTGGCTTACCGCTTATTTCATTTTGGGCCACCCACCTAACAGCTTGGTTCATTGCTTCGTTATTATGTGTAGTAGACACAATGAGATTACATCGCGTAATGCGATCTCTATCATCTACTTCATAATGGTGAATTAGTGTGCCGCGTGGTGCTTCTATAATTCCGATGCCTTCGTTTCTTCGCTTACCTTTTCGTACAAGATCATTACTTAAAATATCATCGTCTTCCAGAAGGTTTTTCATCATTTCTGCAGAGTACAAGATCTCTATCAATCTTGCCCAATGTGTGTACATGGTCATATTATTGATCTTGCCATTGGTAGCGGCCTTAAATTCTTTGCGTTCTTGCTCCGCCAATGGTGTTTCTATTCCATCACATATGTTAATTCGCGCAAGTGGTCCTACCCTGTTCCATCCTTTTTCCCTTCCTATATGCTTGAGGTAGGGGAATTTTAAATACGACCACTTTTCAACACCTTCATAAAAGTGCTGATTATAATCGACGTCTGGGACGTCATCCAAGGTAATATTACCATCGGCATCGGTGGCTCTTAGATTGCCATCATATAGTTCTAAAAATCCATTTTGTTTATTGACCAAGCCTAAATGCCCGGATGGATATTTAGCAAAAGTGTCTAAAAAGTGTTTATTTTTTTGGTGGTATTCTTTAATAAAATCAATAATCTCTACAGACCAGTCGATCATGGTATCAATCGATGGGATGTCTTTACCATCAAGAAAATAACTGCGCTCCTTCACCGTAATTTTCTTATGTACGCCACCAGGTGTTGTTGAAATACCATGAATGCGTTTTCCCGCCACCAATTTTATGATCTCCTGCCCAAATTTGCGCATCAAGATTCCCTTTTTGGCTAATGACGGATATTCCATTGCTACGCCCACTATGTTTCTTTTTAGCGGATCGGCATCGTAACCGAACAGCAAGTCGGGCGATGCTAAATAAAAGAAATGCAAAGCATGTGATTGAAACACTTGTCCGAAATGCAACAGCTTTCTTATCTTTTGGGCAGGCAATGAAAGATCCTCTGGATCCAATCCTACTATCTGGTCAATGGCTTTAGCGGCTGCTAAATGATGACTTACGGGACATATGCCACATAAGCGTTGTACCAATACAGGAGCTTCCCAATAGGGATGACCCTGAATAAAGCGTTCAAAACCCCGAAACTCAACAACGTGAAAAAAAGCATCTTTCACATTATTTTTATCATCCAAATGTACTGTGACCTTACCATGTCCTTCAACTCTGGTTACCGGATCTATTACTAATTTTTGTGACATAATCAATATATTATTTCGATTGATCCCTTTTTTATAAATCTATTGTGTGATAGCACCTATTTAAATTCCAAATTCTGATCAATTACTATTTCTTATTAATCATATTTAAATTCATCATGGGTAATGGAAAACTCCTCACCCAATAAGATGCTTTTAACTACTTTCCAGATATGTTGTGCGTTGGGCGGACAACCCGGAATATAATAATCTATCTTTACGACTTCGTTACATGGATATACATTGTCCAACAATTTTGGAATATCCTCATGCCCAGGAACCACGTCTGCACCAATCTCTGTGGTTACCCCATTAAGATAGGCTTCTTCAAGGCATTCCTGTAGCGGTACAAAGTTTCGCATCGCCGGAATACCTCCCATAATAGCGCATTCGCCAAAACCCACTAGAATATCACATTTTTTACGGAATTCCCTTAACACATGCACGTTCTCAGAATTAGAGCATCCGCCTTCTATAAGACCAATATGACAGCGCTTGGAAAATTTTTTAATATCAGTTAAGGGCGATTTGTTAAATTCTACGATTTCCAGGATATCCAATAACTCCGTATCTATATCCAATAAAGACATATGGCAACCAAAACAGCCGGCTAGTGAAGTCGTAGCAACTATGAATTTTTCATTATCTTTTTTATGTAAATTATTGTTTTTTACGACAGGTTTAATGTCTTTACCCAGCATGTCGTATTTGCGTTCTCCAAAGGGTTGTTCCTGTATCATCCCTTTTACTAGAATAGCGCCTACGGGACAAAGATTCATTGCTCTTAGAGCTTCTGATTCGCTTAGTTCTTGCTCTAGCTCATAATCGATTTTTACTCGGGTGTTTATCCCTCTTTGTACAAAGGAAAAAACATCCCGGCCCTCTTTGGTCTTTACTTCCTCAACACAACGTTTGCATAATATGCAACGGTTAGATTCCATAATCATACGTTTAGGAGTAAAATCTACTATTTTATCACTAAATACATGCGGATACCGTGTTACCGTAAGCCCCATATCATAGGCGTGATTTTGCATGTCACAATTGCCGCTTTTCTCACAGGAAGGACAAAAATGATTGCCTTCGGCATAAAGCATTTCGATAATCGCTTTACGGTTATCCAAGAGTTCCGCGGTATTTACTTCAATATCCATGTTTTCGGCTACCTTAACAGTGCAGCCCGTCGTATCTTTTCCATTGACCTTAACGGTGCAAATTCTGCAAGTACCCAGCGGATTGAGATTCCTGAAATAACATAGGGTAGGTATGTATATACCATTTTGTTTGGCAACATCAACAAGGTTTTTCCCTGATTCAGCCTGGATGGTTTTTCCATCAATTGTAAGGTTTACTAAATTATTCATAATCGGAGGTCATTTCATTAATGATTCTGTCGTACTCTGCAGTGGCGTCTTCTAAATTAAATGACTGATTGAAATCTGTATTGTCTGACAGCCGTTTTTCAAAAACCTGAGGAAACTTTAGTATAGCATCGTTTAATGCGGTGGATGACATTTTACCCAATCCGCAACGACTGGTTGTCTTGATAATTTTGCTCCAATCTTTAATATCCTCCAAGTCTTTTCGCTCCGCATGCCCCAAAATGAGTTTATTGATCTTTTTATTCAATAAAAAATTACCGGTTCTACATGGGACACATATTCCGCATGATTCTGCAACAAAAAAGTCAGCGATATTTTTTAAAACTTTAACGAGGTCTCTGTCTTTGTCAAAAACCATAAATGATCCTCCGCTTCTTAAACCTATACCGCTCATTTTCCGCGAATAATCAATAGAGTCTTTAAAATAGAACTGAATGTGATCAGCTAATAGGTTTTCGCCTGAGATTTCCCTGTCAAAGTCGGCAGAGGACAGACATTCACCAGCAAATCCGTTAAATAAAATAAAATTTGGATTTTTTGCCCCGATCAAGTCTAAAAAATCTTTGAGTTTCATTCCCCATTCTATTTCGTACAGCCCCGGCTTTGTGCAATCGCCCGATACGCTAAGAAGCTTTGTTCCAGGGGTTAAATTGGTTCCAAGGGTCAAATATTTATCCAGTCCTATTTCTAATATTCTTGGAACCGCACATAGAGTTTCCACATTATTTACAACAGTAGGTTTCCCTTTGTATCCTCTATCTACAGGAAAATATTCCCTGGTTCCGGGTTCTCCTCTTTTCCCTTCCATTGAATGGATCAATGCAGTTTCTTCTCCACACACGTAAGCCCCTGCGCCCATATGGATATACATATCGAAATCAAATGGTATTTTTGCCTTTAAATTTTTGCCTAGATATCCATTTTTCCGGTACTCAGCTAACAATTGTTCAAGGGGGTCTTTCAAATACATATATTCTGCCCTCAAATAAATTGCACCTTTAACTGCTCCAATAGCATAGGCAGCAAAAATCATCCCTTCGATTAATAACTCGGGATGTTCTTCCAATAAGACACGATCTTTAAATGTCCCTGGTTCTCCCTCATCCGCATTACAAATAACATACTTCATATCTGCCTTGTTGCCGCGACAGAACTGCCACTTGAGGCCAGTTGGGAAAAATGCACCTCCCCGTCCGGTTAATTTTGATTTCTTAACCAATTCGATCACTTCTTCAGGGTTGTAATCTTCTAATTGGGATAGCGATGAGAACTTTTTATAAGGCTTAAAGAATATCGTTCTGTCCTCAACAGGTGTATAGTGTATCTTACTTTTAGGGATGTCACATATCTCGTACGGCATTTTACCGGCCTTTAATTTTGAAATAATATCAAAAACCTTTTCAGGCGTCAAGTCGACAAATGGTCTGAAATTAATTAAACAAGAAGGTTCCTGGTCACTCAACCCAATACAAGGAGTTTTAAATAAACCAAACATTTTGTCTTCGGTAACATTCCCCAATTTTACGCCAATCGCTTCCTCAAATGCATCTAATACAGGTTTTCTTCCCGCAAATTGAGAGATTATGGAATCGTTTAGATAGATGGTGAAATTACCCGAATGTGTTCTGTGATAAAAATGGTAAAAGGTGATGACCCCTTCCAGTTCCATTCTAGACATTTCAAATTCTTGTGCAATTTTTGTTATATCGTCATGCCCGATAAATCTTTTTTTACGCTGAATGCCCCAGATGACATCCATTAAACGGCTTCGATCTACTTTTGTCGCTGCTACCATAACTCAAAAATTTTGATTATCTAACAAATTTATCACAGATTTAAGATGGGAATCATGACATCTGTCATATAATGAAAATAATTATTCGGGAAAATAAATGCTGTTTTACCCTGAAAACGAAGCTATTATAAACGTGTAACAGGTATTTACTCAGGAATGACAAGGAGTTTTTTAAAACGTTTCTAAACTTATTACGCGCAGCTCTTTACCTTGTACTATGCTCTTGAGAAAACTTCCGCAATCTGGACAATTATCATAAATAAATTGAATGGGATAAATCCTTTCACAATCTCCACATCGTGCTTTGGCAGGAATTTTTTTTATACGTTTTTCCGCTTTTTCCAAAACCGTACCTTTTACGGCGGAGGGCCAAACAAAATCCAACGATTCAAACTCGATTCCGGCCAAAGTGCCTATTTCAAGTTCAATCAGTTCCACTTCATTGGCGTTCACCTTTGCCATTTCGTTTTCAGCAATTCTGACAATACCTAAAGCCACTGATAATTCATGCATACCGATATAGCAATTTTGTTAACATATAGATGGTAAATTCATAATTTTAATTATAATTTTTTATTAAAAACATGATGAAAGTCATGTTTTCTATCATTATGATTTTATAATTTCTGCTCCAAATTATCAAAATTAAATAATAGCGGTAGGGTCTTTTTTAAATCTAACTCAATTATGGCAACCAAAAAAGAAGTAAAAGAAACGTATTATGAAAGTATAATAAAACAAGGATACAGCCGTCGTGATTTCATGAAATTTGCCACTTATATAGCGGCCTATATGGGAGTGGAAACTTCATTGATCGGACAAGTTGCAAAATCGCTCGAAACGACTTATCGTTTACCCGTAATTTGGGAACATTTTCAAGAATGTACCTGTTGCAGCGAATCTTTTATTAGATCTGATCACCCTATTGTTGCCGACATTATCTTGGATAAGATTTCATTAGACTATACTTTGACCTTGATGGCAGCATCAGGTCATCAGGCCGAAGCGGCGAAACAGGCCACCATGGAAAAATACAAAGGCGAATACATTCTTTGTGTTGAAGGCTCTGTTCCCTTAGGTGCTGACGGCAATTATTGCTGTATCGGAGGTAGATCGGCCAAGGACATCCTCATAGAGGCAGCAGAAGGGGCAAAAGCAATTATCGCTTGGGGCAGTTGTGCATCCAATGGGTGCGTGCAAGCAGCAAAACCAAACCCTACCGATGCTACGCCCATTCATAAGATCATTAAGAACAAACCCATTATCAGGGTTCCGGGCTGTCCGCCCATAGGAGAGGTTATGGCCGGTATTATAGTACACGTGGTTGCCTTTGGTCGTTTGCCTGAATTAGACCGATTGGGCAGGCCCAAAGCATTTTATTCAAAACGTGTTCATGACAGTTGTTACAGACGCCCCTATTACGATGCTGGATTATTCGCCGAAACTTTTGACGATCAAAACGCCAAAGATGGTTACTGCTTGTACAAAGTAGGATGTAAAGGTCCCATGACCTATAATTCTTGTGGGACCATTAAATGGAACAATGGTGTGAGTTACCCGATACAATCAGGCCACGGTTGCATCGGATGCAGTGAAGAAGACTTCTGGGACAATGGTCCATTCTATGAAAGATTGACCAACCTGCCAGGTTTCGGAATTGAGAGCAATGCCGACACCGTTGGCAAGGTCGCCGCAGGTGCCTTAGCCGGAGGCATACTGGTACATGCCGTGGCGGCAAACATTGCTAAAAGAAAAGAATTAGATAGCATGGCTTCCAGAGGTAAAATAAACGAAGAAAATATATCCCATTAGTTGTCGGGACAAAATCAAATAACATGGCTGATAGAATAGTAGTTGATCCAATCACTAGAATAGAAGGGCATTTAAGAATAGAGGCAGAAATAAAAGATGGCATAATAGTCGACGCCTTTAGTTCCAGCACAATGGTAAGGGGTATCGAAAACGTGGTAAAAGGTAGAGATCCTAGGGATGTTTGGGCCTTTGTACAACGTACTTGTGGAGTTTGTACGACCGTTCATGCCCTTTCATCGGTCAGGGCCGTGGAAGATGCATTGGGAATCGCAGTCCCCCAAAATGCGGAACTGGTCAGGAATATTATGGAAGGTGCCCTGTACATGCATGATCATGCTGTGCATTTTTATCATTTACATGCCTTGGACTGGGTAGACGTCGTCAATGCGCTCAAGGCAGATCCAAAAAAGACCTCAGAAATTGCACAAAGTATCTCCAATTGGCCCAAAAGTTCCCCCGGGTACTTTTCTGATGTTCAAAAACGAATACAGAAATTTGTAGAGAGTGGTCAATTGGGAATTTTTGCCAACGGTTATTGGGGGCATCCCCAAATGAAGTTGCCTGCAGAAGTTAATTTATTAGGTGTAGCACATTATTTAGAAGCCCTTGAATGGCAAAAGGAAATTGTTAAGGTGCATACCATTTTTGGTGGTAAAAATCCACATCCCAATTATTTGGTGGGCGGTATGGCTTGTGCCATAAATTCTGAAAGTCCAGGTGGCTTAAATGCCGAACGCTTGGCTTATGTTGGCAAATTGCTCCAAGAAGGCAAAACTTTCATTGAACAGGTTTATATACCTGATTTATTGGCAATTGCCTCTTTTTATAAGGATTGGGGTGCTATTGGAAAAGGATTTGGCAATTATATGTCCTATGGTGATTTCCCTACCAATGGGTATGCCGATATTTCCAATTTTAAGTTTCCACAAGGCGTGATTCTAAATAGGGATCTTTCAAAAGTTCACGATGTTGACCATAGAAATGGTGATATAGAGGAATTTATCAATAATTCTTGGTATGACTATCCTGATGGAAACGAAGTAGGAAAACACCCTTGGGAAGGAGAAACAAATATCAACTATACTGGGCCAAAACCTCCATATGAAAATTTGGATGTTGAGAAAAAATACAGTTTTATAAAAACCCCTCGATGGAGAGGCAAGCCTATGGAAGTAGGACCACTAGCCAGATTATTAGTGGGATATGGTAGGGGCAACCTAGAAATACAAGAGGTCGTAAATGGAGCTCTGAAACATTTGGAAGTTCCTGTCGATGCCTTGTTTTCAACCTTGGGTAGAACTGCAGCTAGGGGAATTGAGACACAATTGGTAGCCAATTGGACCATGGAATTTTATGATAGTTTGATGAACAATATCAAGAATGGGGATGAAAGAATGGCCAATATGGATAGTTGGGAACCCGAATCCTGGCCAAGCGAATGCAAAGGGGTAGGTTTCACGGAAGCACCAAGGGGAGCTTTGGCCCATTGGATCAAAATTAAGGATGGCAAGACTGAAAACTACCAACAAGTAGTACCATCTACATGGAATGCTTCTCCCCGCGATCCGAAAGGACAACGATCGGCCTACGAATCTACTTTAATAGGTACCCCTGTGGCAGATCCGGAATTGCCCTTGGAAATAATTAGGACCATCCATTCATTCGACCCATGTATTGCATGTGCGGTTCACTTGTACGACGAACATGGAAAGCATATTTCACAAGTACAGAACATCTCAAGTTGTGGTTCTTAGCCGTTTATTCTAATGATGTAATAATTATGAAAACAAGAAGTTTTAAACGCGTGTTGGTTTGGGAATTACCCGTTAGAATATTTCATTGGTTAAATGTATTGTGCATACTTGTGTTAATACTAACGGGGTTTATAATTTCAGATCCCCCCGCAATTCTATCAAATGCCGAAGCAACAGATCTGCACTCGTTTGGTGTTGTTAGGTTTATCCATTTTATGGCGGCCTATCTTTTCTTTTTCAATATGATATTGAGAGTTTATTGGTCTTTTGTCGGCAATAAATTTGCAAGTTGGAAATCATTTCTGCCATTTTCCAAGAAAAGATGGCACAACTTCAAGCATGTCCTAAAGGTGGATGTTCTATTAAAAAATGAAAAGGAGCAAGACCTAAAAAATGTGAGTATCGGTCATAACAGTGTTGCTGCAGTATCCTACATCGCTCTTTTTTTATTGGCACTGCTTCAGATAGTTACCGGATTTGGTTTGTACGCCGATACTTCAACCTGGTGGTTGCCCAAATTGTTTACCTGGGTTTCACCTTTGATGGGCGGTGATTTCTTAGTGAGACAAATACATCATATTGCTATGTGGGGATTTATATTCTTCACTTTGGTCCATGTTTACCTAGTGTTTTATCATGATTGGCTAGAAGGAAGAGGTGAGGTTTCATCGATGTTCGGAGGGTATAAATTTGTTCGCGACGAACGAATTGCTTCCAAAGAAACCGATACGGCCCCCGCAGATATCGATAAGTAAGTTTTTAACAATTGCCTCAAAAGCAGTAAAAGCTATGGCATCGCAATAGCTAGAAACATAATATAACTTTTGGGGCAATCTTTTTGAAAAATAGTTTTAGATGAATGATTTAAAAAGAGCTCCAGTTGCCATAAGCAGCGATGCCTTCTTTTTTGAGAAAGACAAATCCAAAAGTATCCTGATTTTAGGAGTAGGCAATTACTTAATGGGAGATGAAGGTGTTGGGGTACATCTTATTCAGCAAATGGCAAAAATGGATTTGCCGGAATATTTGGATATTCTGGACGGCGGAACAGGTGGATTTTTATTGCTTAGTTGTTTTGAAGCCTATAAAACCATTATCTTTATTGATGCTACCATGGATGGAAAAGACGAGGGAACAGTTTCATTGATCCGTCCAAAATTTGCTTCGGACTTTCCAGCGGCACTGAGCGTACATGATGTGGGGCTAAAGGATATGATAGAAGCGGTTTATTTAATGGAAACGAAACCCGATATTCATTTATTTACGGTATCGATTAACGAAATGACACCGATGACTGTAGAATTGACACCAAAAATAGAAAAAGCCATTCCCAATACTATCACACAGATCTTAAAATTGACCGAAACGTTACATGCTGGTTTTAATTGAATTGGTTCGTCCTATTTAGGATTTTAATATGCCCAAGACTTATAAAATATTAATTTCAGGTACTGTTCAGGGCGTTGGTTTTCGTCCGTTTGTTTATCTATTGGCACGTCAATTTGATTTAAAGGGAACGGTTTCCAATAATGAAGAAGGCGTAATTATTTACGCCACGGGCCTAGAAAAAAACATTCTTTCATTTTATAAAAAATTAATTGAAGACCCGCCTAAGGTTTCAAATATCAATCACCATACTTTTCAAGAAATCGATTTCAAAAAAATCGAAAACTTTAATATCATCCCATCACAAAAAGGCGGTAAACTCAACCTGCCCCTTACTCCAGACTTTGCTATTTGTGAAACGTGCAAAAATGAGATTTCCGATCAAGGAAACCGACGGTATGGTTATCCCTTTACGACATGTGTGAATTGCGGACCACGTTGGGCCATTACAAATGTCTTTCCATTTGAGCGCAATCACACTAGTATGGATGAGTTTGAGATGTGTGAGGTATGCAAAAATGAATATGCCGATCCTGCAGATCGTCGCTTTCATTCACAGACCAATTCTTGCCCAACCTGCGGTATCACGATTCTTTTGACTGACGCAAAGGGAATATCCCTAAAAATTCCCCAAACCGATATTTTTAAAAAGATGGCAGTATTGTTGAAAGAGGGAAAAATTATCGCCATTAAAAATACAGGAGGTTATCTGTTGTGTTGCGATGCCGGTAACCCAACCGTTGTTCAGGAATTAAGGATCAGAAAAAAACGTCCTACCAAGCCGTTTGCCATTTTATATCCCTCCTTGGCATTATTGGAAAAGCATCTTGATCTTACCCATACGCAAAAAAAAACCCTTACTTCAACGAAAAGACCAATAGTCCTTATTCCGAAAACTAATTATAAGGGCAATTTGGCTTTGACCCAATTGGCTCCGAATCTAAATCAATTAGGAGTAATGCTACCCTATTCGGGAATATTGCAATTATTGGCCAATGAGGTGAACATGCCCTTGGTGGCAACTAGTGGTAATATCCACGGTTCCCCCATTATAAGTTCCAATAAAATTGCCGCAAGGGAATTGGGGGACATAGCTGATTATTTTTTTCATCATGACCTGGAAATAGCCCATCCACAAGATGATTCGGTCGTAAAATACAGTGCAAAATTTGATAAGGAAGTTTTGTTTAGACGTTCAAGGGGCCATGCCCCTAATTTTTTTAAAATAACAACCAAAACCGAAAAAAAAATCATGGCCATGGGAGGGCATTTAAAAAGTACCATTGCCTTTTCACCCAACGATTTTTTATATATAAGCCAATATTTGGGGAACATGGACCATTATGAAGTGTACGACCGTTTTACCAAAACCGTCTCCAAATTCATTAGCCTATTTGAGCAAAAGCCCGATGTGATTTTAACCGATAAACATCCTGCTTACCTAAGTACGCAATACGGGGTAGAGTTATCCAATCGATTAAATGTAGGATTACATCAAATTCAGCACCACAAGGCCCATTTTGCTTCGGTTTTGGGAGAACATCATCTTTTTGATTGTAAGGAATCTATTTTAGGTGTTATTTGGGATGGTACCGGATATGGGGAGGACGGTCAAATTTGGGGCGGTGAATTCTTTACTTTTCAATCTAAAAGGATAGAACGAATTTCGCACTTTGAATATTTTGAGTGGTTGGCTGGCGACAAAATGGCAAGGGAACCCCGTCTTTCATTATTGTCTTTAGCTGACGATTCCCTACAATCTGCCGTTGCTGAAAAGTTTTCCAAAGAAGAGTTGGCCATTTATCAATCATTGAAAAAGAAAAATAAACTAAAAACTTCATCAGTGGGGAGGCTCTTTGATGCTGTTGCCTCCTTATTGGGTATCTGCGACAAGAACACTTATGAAGGTGAAGCGGCAATTTTATTGGAAAACTTGGTCGTAGACTATGATTTAAAGTCATGCAAAAGTTATTTGAATGACATTGAAAACGGAATGTCCCCAAAGGAAATAATAAGCAATATATATACTGATATTAAATTAGGGGAATCAAGAGCGCAAATAATCGTAAACTTTTTGTTTACCCTAGCTTTCTCAATTTTGGAAATGGCCAAAAGCAAGAATTGTAAGCATATAGCGCTCAGTGGAGGTGTCTTTCAAAACACCACCTTGGTAGATATGCTGCTAGAGCTGGCTCCTAAAGAAATAAAATTGTATTTTCATAAGAAGTTATCCCCTAATGATGAAAACATTTCTTTTGGGCAAATCATGTATTATTTATACGTAAATAATTGAAAATGAAGTATCTGAGCGAATACAGAAATTATGAGGCCACAAAAAAATACCTCGATGAAATCCATAAAATAGCTACCCGAAATTGGAACGTTATGGAAATTTGTGGAGGACAAACGCATAGCCTTGTCAAGAATGGTATTTTAGAGCTGCTACCGGAGACAGTAAGAATGATCCATGGCCCAGGTTGCCCCGTTTGTGTAACACCGCTAAATTTAATTGATAAGGCCATTGAGTTATTGGAAAACGATGTAATCGTTTGCTCCTTTGGTGATATGATACGCGTTCCAGGGAGTAAAAAAAGTTTATTGGAAGCAAAAGCGAAAGGAGGGGATTTACGAATTTTGTACTCCCCTATTGAAGCGGTTTCAATTGCCAAGGAAAACCCCGACAAGGAAGTTGTTTTTTTTGCTGTGGGATTTGAAACCACTGCCCCTGCCAATGCTTTGTCGGTTTTGCATGCAGAAAAGGAAGGTCTTGATAATTATTCTATTTTGGCATCACATGTCTTAGTGCCCCCTGCGATGGAAGCAATTCTTGACGATGAACTCTGTAATATTGATGCCTTTTTAGGTGCAGGCCACGTATGCGCCATTATGGGTGTACAAGAGTATTATCCTTTGGTAAAAAAATATAAAATTCCCATTGTAATAACAGGTTTTGAGCCATTGGATTTGGTACAGGGCATATATATGTCGGTAAAACAGTTGGAGGAAGGAACCTTTGAACTTGAAAATCAATATGCCAGGGTAGTAAAAGAACATGGCAATAAGGCCGCTATAAATGTCATTCGAAAAGTGTTTGAAGTTGGTGACAGGGAATGGCGGGGAATAGGTGAAATCCCAAATAGTGGTTACGTTATTCGTGAGGCGTATCGAAAGTATGATGCCGAATCAAAATTTAAAATCAGCAATATAAAAGTACCCGAAAATTCTAATTGTATTGCTGGTCAAATATTAAGGGGCCTTAAAAAGCCAAATCAGTGCAACCAATTTGGTAAAATCTGTACACCATCCAACCCTCTTGGGGCACCAATGGTTTCTTCCGAAGGGGCCTGTGCCGCATATTTTAATTTTTCTGATAATTTAATTTCCTCTTGATATATGGATACAAGCAAATTAGGGTTCGACACCATAAATTTGGGTCATGGCAGTGGTGGAATAATGACCAGGGATTTATTGGACAAAATAATCTTCAAAACGTTCAACAATACCTATCTCAATCAAAAACACGATGGTTCTATTGTGAAATTTGATGGGGAAATTGCCATTTCCACAGACAGTTTTGTTATATCCCCCGTATTTTTCAAAGGAGGGAATATTGGCGAGTTGGCAGTAAACGGTACCGTGAATGATGTAGCCATGTGCGGTGCAATTCCTAAATACCTATCACTTGCGTTTATTATTGAAGAAGGTCTGGCCATTGATGATTTTATAAAAATCGTGCATTCGGTAAAAACGGCAGCAGATAAAAGTGGTGTTCAGATTATTACAGGTGATACTAAAGTTGTTGAACGTGGAAAGGGAGATAAAATTTTTATCAACACTACAGGATTCGGTGAAGTTCATCCCAAAGCAAATATTTCGTCGAACAATATTAAAGTTGGGGATAAAATAATAGTCAGCGGGCTTTCATTGCACAACATGGTATGGCAATTATGTCCGAACGGGAAGGTTTGGAATTTGAATCGACCATTGTGAGTGATACCACGAATGTGAATTTTTTGGTGAAAGAATTATTGGATACATTCGGAAATAAAATACACTTGTTCAGGGACCCTACCAGAGGTGGTTTGGCAAGTGTTTTGTCTGAAATTGCCACTGACATAAATAAAGGAGTGGCAATTACAGAAAATAAGATTCCCCTTGAGAAACAAGTCGCAGCGGCTTGTGAAATTTTAGGGTTAGACCCTATGTATGTTGCAAATGAGGGTGTTTTTATTGCTATTGTTGAGGCCGAAGTGGCCGATGCC
>RCND010000275.1_pt1 | contig 28950 bp, 32 predicted proteins | sample 2041351 | NCBI WGS metagenome assembly RCND01 (sample SAMN09708230, study PRJNA481090) | Marine sediment metagenome, whole genome shotgun sequencing project. | biome: marine sediment; feature: ocean; material: sediment; isolation source: Sewage treatment plant 12B marine sediment (STP12B) ... | reverse complement strand
CGAACGCCCAATCCGTTGTGAACAATCAGGGCAGGGGCGGCCTCCTTGAAGGCGCCGAAGCCGCACGCGTCCTAGAGATCCTCAAATCCGATTCCAACCGCGCCTATGACAACTACGAGATGATGATCGGCGAAACTGGACCAGACGGCGAACCCCAAGACGGCCTCGCCCGCGAGTTGGCCCGCATGAACCTGCCCACCAACATCTACACCCAATGGTATTGGAAAGTGGACCTGCACAACCTCTTCCACTTCCTCCGCCTGCGCGCCGACCCCCACGCCCAATTTGAGATCCGCGTCTACGCCGATGCCATCTGCAAAGTTGTCGCCGACTGGGTGCCAGCAGCCTACGGAGCCTTCGAGGACTACCGCCTCGGTGGAGCCACCATGTCCGGCAAAGCGCTGGATTGTGTGCGGCGCATGCTGAAAGGCGAGGAAGTCACGCAGGAGACCTCAGGCATGAGCAAAGGCGAATGGCGGGAGTTTGAGGGGGTGCTTAAGTGAGTGAAGCACAATGACCACGGTTTTTGTCAACGCAATTTGGTTGTTTTTGGGTATTGTCGCTGGTGCTTTGGTTCAGCACTTTCTTAATTTGTCTAACGACAAGAAGGCAGGCCAGTAACGCGCTCAAAGTGATGCAGGTTGAAATCACCTACAATCTCGATGAAGTAGACTCGTTTCTCAAGCACATACAGTGGTTGAAAGGCAGAATATCCGCAGGGCAAATCGAAGAGGATCAAATATTTTTGCCAATGCATAAGTTTGACTACTCTACCATAGGACCGCTTTCAAATTACGGGCATTTTCATATGCTCCTAGGTGCCGATAATTTGCGAAAGTATCTGGAATTTTACTACTTTTTTCGATCTGATAATGCATCGTTTCTTACTCAAAGACTTAAGCTTGAACATGGAGCAAACAACTCGATGGCTTATCTCGACTGGATTGAAGAAGAAGCCAAATCTCATTCCAGCAAAATGAGACCGCTTAGGGATGCGAAACTTACACAGTTTGCAAAGGCTTTGGTTTTGGGGAGCGAGCCGTAGGGTGCGCATTAACTGCGCACCGCCCTGCATCGTCCATCCCCTTCACCATCTCACATAACGCAATACACCGCCCCGCATCATACTCGCACCACCACTCCGGTCAAAACTCAACACCACCCCACAACCACCGCCCATCGGTGCGCATAAATGCACACCCTACGTTCCGTCCTACGCCTCACCCTGTCGGCGCGCATGATCGCGGTGCCATGATGAATATGGCCAATCACGGACATCATCTACGTACCCATGCTTTATTGGATTATGCCAACAATACGCGATGTGGTTCTCAAAATCGGTGGTATCGCGGATATGGTGCTCCCAAAACCTGCGCTGCCAAATGCCCCTCTCGCGCCTCGCAATATGGCTCGCCCTGCGATGCCCCATCGGCAGTTGACGCGAAAAGCGCGCCTTGATCGACTGCACCCGCTGTCCGTATTCGGCGTCCCCCTCTGGCAAAGTCCAGACGCAATGCATGTGGTCAGGTAAGACAACCCAAGCATCAATCCGAAAGGGTCGTGTTTCCATCGTCGCGCGCACCGCGTGGCGCAAAATCTCTATCCGCTCCACAAGGGTCGATGATCCACGTTGTGCAAGAGTGACGGTCAGAAAAACACAAGCGCCGGGATGACGCGGTCGGATATAATTCGGCATGCCGTCACAATAGCTGCGACAAGGTTAATAAATGTTGAAATGTTGCTGCGCATCTATCTCAATGCAATAAACACCGTGAACGGGCGGAGCCCAGGGTACAGCAACGTACACCACACGGTGTACAGGGGGGGTGCACAAGGGGTGCACACATAGCACCCCCCATTGACCCCCCACCCAAATCCGCCAAAGTAACCAAATGTTAAACCTCGCCAGCCCCCCGCCGGATTTCACCGAAAATCCCTTCCCGCACTATGATGCCCTGCTGCAAAACGCCCCCGTTTGCCCGCAGCCTGACGGCTCGTACATCATCTCCCGTCACGCCGATCTGAACACGATCTACCGTGACACCAGCACCTATATTTCCGATAAAAAACAAGCGTTTGAACCCAAGTTCGGGCTTGGCTCCCCGCTGTTCGAGCATCACACAACATCGCTGGTTTTCAGCGATCCGCCCCTGCACACCCGCGTCCGCCGCATCATCTCCTCCGCCCTCACACCCAAAGCATTGGCGTTGATGGAGCCGGGCCTGATCAAAACCGTCGATCATCTCCTCGACGTAATGCCCCAAGCTCCTGACCTCATTGAAGATTTCGCCTCCGCCATCCCCATCCAGATCATCGGAAACCTCCTCGATATCCCCATGGCTGAGCGCGCGCCCCTGCGTGATTGGTCCCTCGCCATCCTAGGCGCGCTGGAACCGACCCTCACGTCCCAACAACTCACCCAAGGCCACACCGCCGTATCCGAATTTAAGGACTACTTACAAGACCTTATCGCCCGTCGCACCGCCCATCCGGGCGACCCCGAGACAGACGTCCTCACCCGCCTGATCCAAGGCGACGACACCGGAATCCTCTCCGAGATCGAGTTGATCCAGAACTGCATTTTCATCCTCAACGCAGGCCATGAGACCACCACCAATCTCATCGGTTCCGGCCTTGCCCTCCTGAACGATCATCCTGTTGAAAAAGCTAAACTAATTGCTGATCCAACCCTCATCAACACCACCGTGGAAGAGGTGCTGCGCGCAGCCTCCCCGAACCAGTTCGGCAACCGCGAAACCACCGCTGAGGTCACTCTCGGCGCGCACACAATCCCCGCAGGCACCAACCTGCACCTCTGCATCGGCGCTGCAAATCGTGATCCAGAAGTCTTTGATAATCCGACAAAATTCGACGTCACCCGCCAGCCGAACCGCCACCTCGCCTTTGCAGGTGGCCCCCACGTCTGCGTCGGCCTCACCCTCGCCCGCATGGAAGGGCGCATCGCAATCCAAAGCTTTCTGACCCGTTACCCCGACTACAAAATCACCAAGGACCGCGCCCAAGGTGGCAGAATCCGTTTCCGCGGATACGCCTCTCTCCCCGCAACGCTAACTTGAAAAAGCTGAACGCAGCGTCGAATCTCGGGAAAGCTAAAGCGAGTGAAAAGATGTATGAGTTCAACGGATTGACGTTGGTCTCCGCACTAGGCGTAACGGTTGCGATGCCACAGAGCGCTTCCGCACAGGCAAAAACCTATCCCTATAAAACGTCCGAAAACCAGTGCCCTGCAGGACTATAGCTTGTCTCGGTTAACGGAGCAGTCAGCTGCGCCCGCCCACAAACCAGCACATCAGCTACCAGTCCGCCGTGGCCCATAGCGCTGCCCCGAAAAAGCACTCCGCACGGAGCCAGTGCGAAATCGGCACTAAGGGGTGCACGTTCGACTAAGCCGCTAAGGACAAAAGAACCCCGACAGGCCAATGCAGTTGTCGGGGAAATTGTTAGAGCAATGTAATATCAGAGGCCATCTGCCGACCGTCGCGCCCTTCGGCCATCTCAAAGCTCACTTTTTGGTCATCGGCGAGGCCTGTTAGCCCCGAGCGTTCAACCGCCGAGATGTGGACAAACACGTCCGACCCGCCGCCTTCGGGCGCGATAAAGCCGAATCCTTTTGTCGTGTTGAACCATTTCACTGTTCCTGTTGGCATCTTTCACAAGCCTCCCTATTCAGTATGGTGCCGCGCAAATGCGGGTGGGTTGTTCGCGTTTCACGGCGCCCACAGTTAAAATATTCGGTCGCTTCCGATGAATTTCAAGGATGCACGCGTGAATTATTGATAATTTCGCGTTTTTGGGGCCGTGTTGAGGAGAGTTTAGGCGATGGTTGAAGTATTCGGTTTGAAGAACTGTGACACCTGCCGGAAGGCAATGAAGGCGCTACCAGAGGCGCAGCTGCGCGATGTGCGGGTCGATGGAGTGCCTGATGGGGTGATGGTGCAGGCTTTTGAGCAATTCGGGGACAAGTTGCTCAACACGCGCTCGACGACGTGGCGCGGGCTTGATGACGCCGCGCGTCAAGAGCAGCCATTGGCGCTGATTGCGCAGCATCCTGCGCTCATGAAACGCCCGCTGATCAAAGCGGGCGATACGTTGTTTCTGGGCTGGTCCGCAGAGACTGAAGCAGCAGTTAAAGCCGCAGGTTAATCGCGGGGGCGCAGCGCACGGTCAAAAGAGATCGGCCCTGCGCCTTTTATAACGATCACAAGCAATAAAAAGATCCAGAGTGCGCGTTGGTCCATGATCATTCCGTCTGCAAACCGATCGAACCACGCGCCGAGCACTTTGCTGTCGCCCCATGCGCCGTGACCGTAGAGGTCCGTCAGTGTTTGAAGTGCGATAAACCCGATCATACCCAGTGCTGCGAGGCGGGTGAGAAAGCCTATGACGATCAGCAGGGGTAAGATGAATTCAGCCCAAGTGCCGATAAGGACAAAGAACTTCTGCCACAGAGCAAGCTGATCCGTATCATAGCCAACCGTTTCCATCACGCGCGGAAAGATTTGAGCATAGGCACCTGTGGAGGGCGAAAAGATGCCCGCAAACCCACCGCCAAGTTTCGTCAATCCAGACACCCAGAAGTACATCAACAGGATCGCCGCGAAGAGGAACCGCGCGAGGGTCGGCAAAAGCCAGTCTGCCTGCTCCAACCGGTCTGTGATGGTGCGATATAGGGTGGTGAGGGTATTCATTTCGTGTCCTTTTCGGGGGTGCAGAAGGCGTGTGATTGAAGAGCAAGAGTTAGGGCCGTGGTGAAATCAAATTCGGGTGCGGCGGCGGTCGCTGTCTCGACTGCTTGGCCAAGGGGTTGGGTTTCCAGCGCGGTCAGCCATGTTGCGGCACCCATTGGCAAAAGGTCGACAGCGGGATCAAACTCTGGACGCGTGATTAGAACCGCCTGACCTGTCGCACGGGGGGCTGGTGCGTCATGCTGGGTCGCGCCCAGCCATAGATCAAACAGGGGCCAGCGGGAGCGTATGATGATCGTTGCGGGTGCAAGATGGAGGCTAAGGGTTGCAAGAACCTCGGGCGATTGTTGCAGAACAGCGGGGTCAAATGGCGCGGCGTCTGCGGCATGGTAAGACCTGCGTAAGGCCAGTTCCAACCGCGCAACATCTCCGAGATAGCCAAGATGGTTGAGGGGATCAAACGCCTCAAGAAATGCGGGAAAATCCGCGCCGTAATGCATGAGCACGGGCGATCGGGGAGGATGCGCGCGTACAAACATCGGCATCAGCGTATCGAAATTTTGCGGCCCCAACAGCGTGCGCACTAAAGGAAAGGCGACTTTCATTGCTTCAATAAGCGAATGGGTCACATTATTGCGGTAGACGCCATATCGGCTGCCCGCTGGCGCTCCTGTGCCGTCCAGAAGGCCATAGGGTACCGGCGCTGCTACATCGAGGAGGGCGGCGCGAAACTGATCCTGACTGACCCCCATCAACTCGCCAATACGGGCGCGAGGGCAGCGGCGGCGCGATCAGCTTCGCTGCGCAAAATGGGCCAATCAGGCACGTCAGTGTCCCATTCGACCAACACAGGCTTGGGGCCAGAGCGGGCGAAGGTGTACTCCAACAGTGCCCACACTGGATCGACAACGGCGGCACCATGACTGTCGATCAGCAAAGGCGCACCGTGATCATCATGATCCTCCGCATGGCCACCCACATGAATTTCGCCCACCGCGTCAAGCGGGTAGGCGTCGATGTAGGCGTGCGGACTGAGATTCAGATTGGTCGCGGAGATGAAAACGTTGTTCACATCCAGCAGCAGGCCGCAGCCGGTACGCGTAACAAGGGCGGCAAGGAAATCAGCCTCGGAAAGCGTGCTTTCCGAAAAGGCGAGGTAGCTGGAGGGGTTTTCTAGAAGCATTTGGCGGCCAAGGGTGTCTTGGACTTGGGCAATGTGATCCGCGACGCGGGTCAGCGTGGCGTCGGTATAGGGCAGGGGGAGCAGATCGTTGAGATATTCCGCCCCATGCGTGGACCACGCGAGGTGCTCGGAAAAACTGGCGGGATTTGTGCGGTCAATGAGGATGCGCAGACGTTTTAGATGCGCTGGGTCAAGGGGCTGATCCCCCCCGATGGACAGGCCCACACCATGGACGGATAGGGCGAAACGCTCCGACAAGGCACGCAATTGCGCGTGCGGGCGGCCACCATCACCCATATAATTCTCGGCGTGGACTTCGATCCATTCAACGGCACCGGGTGCTTCTAACAGATCGGCAAAATGTTGGGGTTTGTAACCGATACCAACGCCGTGGGGTAGTGCGGTGGCGGGGGAGGATTGGTCATACATATCAATGCTCTCCGAGTATTGAGTGGTGTCCACAGGGCGCAAAACGGCGTGCGCCCTGTGGTGCTGAATTATGCTGGCAAGTCGCGGTCTTGTGGCTCAAGTGAGCCTGCGCGCTCGGAGCCATCAGTCGTGGCTGGCAGTTCAATTGTGGTGCAGGATCCTGCATCAACAAGCGTCCATGCATTGCCCTGATAATCAGTTACAGAGGAGCCTGCGCACGTTGTACCGGGGCCTGCTTTGCAATCGTTGGCGCCTGCGAGGGACACGCCATAGCATTTCTCTTTGGAGGCTGCTTCGGCTGTGGTTGCTACGCCGGACATGGATGCTGCGACGACGCCTGCAATGGCGAGTGTTTTCATGGTTGTGGACATCAGGTCTCTCCCTTTTGAAGTCTCGTTTTGTATCAGTATGGCTAGTAAAACAGGCATCTGCGACAAAATCTACTCACGAGACAGTGTGTCACATGTCTGTCAGGAAAGCCGCCGGAATTCTTGTGTGAATCCGGCGATTTTTAGTGATCTTCGGCGTTATTGTAACAATTCAGGGGGCCATATGAAGGGCAGACCGTGAGAATTGTTACAAAAGATCCGGTGCAGTCGCCTCAAGTTTCAGCGCGGCTGTAACATCGCTGAGCGCTTGGACTGACGTTTGCTTTTCTCCCAAACGGCGCACAGAAACAGTACGCTCATCCACTTCGCGGTTGCCCACAGCGAGGATCACAGGAACCTTGCCGACAGAATGCTCGCGCACCTTATAGTTGATCTTCTCATTGCGGATGTCCGGTTCTGCACGCACGCCTGCAGCACGCAGGTCTGCCACGACTTCCGCGACGTACTCGTCCGCGTCCGACGTGATGGAGGCGACAACAACCTGACGTGGCGCGAGCCAGAAGGGCAGCTTGCCCGCGTGCTCTTCGATGAGAATGCCGATGAACCGCTCGAACGACCCGAGGGTCGCCCGGTGCAGCATAACGGGGCGGTGCTTACCGCCGTCCGTGCCAACATAAGTGGCTTCAAGGCGCTCTGGCAGGTTGGGATCGACCTGTAACGTGCCACACTGCCACTCGCGGCCAATCGCGTCTGTCAATGTGAACTCCAGCTTGGGGCCATAGAACGCCCCTTCGCCTTCGAGCAGTTCAAACTGATGACCCGCTGCGTTACACGCATCCCCGAGCGCCTTTTCAACGCGGTCCCAGCTCTCGTCACTGCCGATCCGCTTTTCAGGGCGGGTGGACAATTTGATGGTCCAATCGTTGAACCCCAAGTCCGAATAGACGGAGGCGAGGAAGGTGATGAACTTGGCTGTTTCGTCGACGATCTGGTCTTCGGTGCAAAAGATGTGGCCGTCATCTTGGGTAAAGCCGCGCACCCGCATAATGCCGTGCAACGCGCCCGATGGCTCGTAGCGGCTGCATGAACCGAACTCAGCCATGCGCAGAGGCAGGTCGCGGTAGCTCTTCATACCGGTGTTGAAAATCTGAACGTGGCAGGGGCAGTTCATGGGCTTCAGCGCGTTCACGGTTTTCTCGCGCGCGTGCTCCTCGTCCACTTCGACGATGAACATATGGTCCTGATAGTTTTCCCAATGCCCGGAATCTTCCCACAGCTTGCGGTTAACGACCTGGGGTGTGTTCACTTCGACATAGCCGTCGGCGCGCTGTTTGCGGCGCATGTAGTCTTGCAACTGGGTATAGATCAGCCAGCCATTGGGATGCCAGAACACCTGACCGGGGGCCTCTTCCTGCATGTGGTAAAGGTCCATCTCGCGACCCAGCTTGCGGTGATCGCGCTTGGCCGCTTCCTCAAGCATGTTGAGGTGCGCCTTGAGCTTTTCCTTGCCAGTGAACGCCACGCCATAGATGCGTTGAAGCATCGCGCGGTCACTGTCACCGCGCCAATAGGCGCCAGCGATGGACATAAGTTTAAAGCTATCGCCAGGCACTTGGCCGGTGTGTTGCAAGTGTGGACCACGGCACAGGTCCTGCCACTCGCCATGCCAATACATGCGCAAAGGCTCGTCACCCGGAATGGCATTGATCAACTCGACTTTGTACGGCTCGCCCAAGTCCTCGTAATGCTTGATCGCACGGGGACGGTCCCAAACCTCGGTGCGCACGGGATCACGCTTGTTGATGATCTCTTTCATCTTCTTCTCGATGAGGCCAAGATCTTCAGGGGTGAAGCTCTCCTTGCGGTCAAAGTCATAGTACCAGCCGTCTTTGATCACGGGGCCGATGGTGACTTTTGTGTCGGGCCAGATTTCTTGCACCGCGCGCGCCATGATGTGGGCGAGGTCGTGACGCACCAGCTCGTTGGCTTGGTCCTCGTCCGCCATGGTGTGAATGGCGATGTTGGCGTCCGCCCCGATCGGCCACGCGAGGTCAAAGTGTGCCCCGTTCACGGTGGCGCTGATGGCTTTCTTGCCCAGCGATTTGGAAATGTCGTTTGCGACCTCGCCCGCAGTAATACCTGCGTCGTAGTGTCGTGCATTGCCGTCGGGAAGGGTGAGTGCGATCTGGACCATGTCGGTCTCCTCGTCAGTTTGGCGCCTACGAGACGCCCGGTTGCGGGTTTATGTGTGTGCGGTTTTGACGGTGCGCACCCAGCGCGTCAAGGGCGTCCTTCTCTCAGCGGGCTCAGGCGTGCGGATAGTGTCAAATGTGCCAAGGCAAAGGCCGCGCCGAAGCCTGCGGTGATGCCAAGTGACAAGAGCCCGAAGCCTGTGATCATCATGCCGCCCACAGCAGAGCCGATCGCCGCCCCCACATAAATCGCCGCTGCGTTGAGCGCGAGAACCACGGGCGCGCGGTGGCCCGCAAGATTGATAAGCCTAACCTGTTGGGCGGCCATGAACGACCAGCTGGCCATGGCCCAGATAAAGACCAGGACGAACAGCTGCGGCATGTTGAGCGGCAGCAGCGAGTACATCGGCATCACGCACATCTGCGTCAGGCAAAGCCCCGTCAGCGTGATGCGCCAGCCAAAGCGGTCAGAGAGGAAACCGCCCAAGATATTCCCGGCAACAGCACCAAACCCCGACACCATTAGCACCATCGTGATTCCGTTGCGGCCAAAATCCATGGTCTCCGCCAGCAAGGGCGCGATATAGGTGAACAGCACATATTGTGAGCCGATGAACGACCCAGTGAACCCGATGGCCAGCATGACGCGGCCCTCGCCCATCACATCGCGCAGATCGCGCATTGAGACAGGTTGGAATTTGATCCCAACAGGCACCCGCGTCCAGATGAGCCAGATGCAAGGCAGCGCCAGCGCAAACACCATCCACAGCGCCCAACGCCAGCCAAAAGTATAAGCGATCCAACTGCCCGCTGGGACTCCGACAACCTGACTGATCGTGAGGCCAAAGAAGACGGCGGCCAGAACCTTGGCACGCTGCTCCTCCGGATAGAGACCCGCAGCGACGGCAGCGGCCAGCGGTGTGAAAATCCCAGCACCTGCAGCGGCAATGATGCGCGCAAACCCGAGGACTGCAAAATTAGGTGCAAGCGCCGAGACAAGGGCGGCCAGCGCATAGAGCACAAACCCCGCCGCCATGATCCGTCTGCGCCCGACTTTGCCAGATACTGCCACGAGCAGCGGCGACAGGATCGCGTAAGCCACCGCATAAATTGTCATCAGCTGCCCCGCTTGCGCGGGAGTGCGGTTCAGGTCATCGCCCAAAGGCTCAAGAAATCCGATGAGGGCAAACGCGCCAATACCGATCACAAAGTTACATGCCGACAGGGCAGGGATCATCAAGCGGTCTGGGGTGGTTGTGTTCATGCTCAAAAGTTTAGCACTTATGCCCGCTTCGGCAACAGACGTAGGCTGTGCCGTTGCGGCACGGCATTGCCTGCGCTCGACAGTTGAACAGAGGCCACGGATGCGGCACAAGGAAGTAACCAGTGAAAGGTCTTCCCATGTCCAAGTATAACCGGAACTTCGAGCTTACCCTGTCGGATATTGATCTGATTGAGGCGGCACTCAATGTGGTAACACGTGATTTGTCTTTGGGGCGTGATGGCTCCCTCGCGTTGCTGCCCAAAGTGGACGACGATGATCACGTTACTATGATCAATGATCTGCTGGGCCGCTTGCATAATCAAAAGATTTTCTACCGTCCCACCGATGAGCCTTATGTCAGTGGGTAGACAGCGCCTTCCATAGGAAAGCTGATAATCCGTCAACCCGAATGCGGAGACAGTATATGACCGACCCCTCCTTTCTGGACACGCCGCAAGGGCGTAGGATTGCCTATCATCTCACACCGGGCGAGGGGCCTTGTGTGGTGTTTCTGGGCGGGCTAAAATCTGACATGGAAGGCACTAAAGCGGTGCACCTTGAAGATTGGGCGCAGGCCACGGGCCGTGCTTTCCTCCGGTTGGACTATTCTGGCCATGGGCAGTCTTCTGGCACGTTCGAAGAAGGCTGCATCGGGGATTGGCATCTCGACACGCTGGCCGCCGTTGATGCGCTGACCGAGGGGCCGGTGGTGCCCGTAGGGTCGAGCATGGGGGGCTGGCAATCGCTGCTGTTGGCGCGCGCCCGGCCTGAACGATTGGCGGGTCTGGTGACCATCGCCGCTGCACCCGATTTTACCGAAGACGGCTGGTGGGACAGTTTTGATACTGCTCAACGCACTACGTTAGAGGCGCAGGGCCGTGTAGAACTGCCATCTGATTATATGGAACCCTATGTCGTGACAAAACGCATGATTGAAGATGGTCGCGCGCATTTGGTGCTGCGAGAACCGCTTGAGTTGCCGTGCTCGGTGCGGATGTTGCAAGGGACCGCAGATACTGCCGTGAGTGTGGCCACGGCCACGCGGCTGTTGGAGCACGCCTCCAGCCCTGACATGCAGCTCTTGCTGGTTAGAGACGCCGATCACCGCTTCTCCGACGGTCCGTGCCTTGGCCTGATAGAGCGTGCAGTCGAAGACGTGCTGGCATCGTGAGGCGTTTGGGCGGTTTTCTGGCCCGCAGCTTAGGCTTGGTCCAATCGAAGTATGGCAACCAAAGATGACCGCTGCCGATGATCCCTTTGCCCATGTTATCGCTGGTGACATGATGTCGCCTGGGCAAACGGATGCTGTTGTATCAAGAATCTCTAACTGGATTGGAACGCTCTAATGATGGACCAACGAATTAGCCTGATCACCCTTGGCGTGCGCGATATGGCCGGGACTGCTACATTTTACGAGGCGCTGGGCTGGACCCGCGTGGAGAGCCAGGACGGCGTGATTGCCTTTGATTTGATTGGCCAGACGCTTGGCCTTTATCCGTTGGAAAAGCTCGCTGAGGATATTGGCCTGCCCGTTGAGGAGATGGGTCGCGGTGCGACGACTTTCTCCTACAACGTGCGCGACAAGGCGGATGTCGCACCGCTGCTGGCAAAGGCCGAGGCAGCAGGTGGTCGTATTCTGCGCCCAGCGTCAGATGTATTCTGGGGCGGGCATATCGGGTATTTTGCTGATCCCGAAGGCAACATTTGGGAAGTGTCGCACAATCCGTATTCATCCCTGTCGGAGGATGGCGCATTCCGCTGGAACGGGTACTGATGCGCACGCCGCGCAGCATGTGGAGCCTTGAGAATTTTGGCCGTGTGCGCCTGTCCAAGCATTTCTACATGCGCGATTTTCTGATGAGCGAGATCAGCGCGTTCCACGGCATCCCCAACGTCCCCGATGATCCTGATCTCGCGATCAAACACGGTGAGCGGCTGTGCCAAGACCTGCTGGATCCGCTTGAAGAAACCTTTGGCCGTATCGCCATCCGTTCAGGCTATCGTTCCGCTGCGCTCAATACCTACGGGAACGAGAACAAGCTGAACTGCGCGCGCAGTGACAATCCCATCGAGTGTCATATATGGGATATGCCGGAGCGCCCGATTGCAGGCACGTCACTGGTGATCCCGTGGTTCGCGGACCAATACGCGCAGGGGCGTGATTGGCGTGATCTGGCATGGTGGGTGCATGATCATCTACCCTATTCCGAGATGTGGTTTTTTCCCAAACTCGCGGCGTTCAATCTGGTCTGGCGACCCGAGCCGCAGCGCACCATCAGCAGCTATATCGCACCGCGTGGCATGTTGCTGCGCGCCGGCGACACACCGGAGGAAGATCGCGCAAACCGCGCAGCCCGATACGCGGATTTCCCCCTACCGAGCGGCATTGCGTACCCCTGAGGGCTTGCACCTGCGCGTTTGGCACTGCATGCACAAAGTGCAGGCAAACCGGAGTAAGTAATCACCATGAATGAGCCGCTGGTTCTATTGCCGGGAATGATGTGTGATGCGCGCCTGTTCGGTCCGCAAATCGCAGAGCTGTCATGTGATACCGCTGTCATGGTCGCCCCGGTTACTAAAGGTGAGCGGATCGAAGAGATCGCCTCGTCCCTGTTGGACATCTTGCCCAAACGTTTTGCTCTTGCTGGCCTGTCGATGGGCGCTGTGGTCGCGATGGAAATCCTGCGCCGCGCGCCGGACCGTGTGAGCCGGATCGCGCTGTTGAATACGCATCCGTTGGCAGAAACGCCCGTGATCGCCGCAAACCGTGAGCCACAGATTGTCAAAGTACGCTCCGGTCGCTTTGCCGACGTGATTCGTAGCGAGATTGGGCCCGAAACACTCGCACCTGGTCCCTACCGGAATGAGGTGTTGGGCCTTGTCTCGGAGATGGCGCAAACTCTGGGGCCTGAAGTCTACATTCGTCAATCGCGCGCCATGCAACGTCGCAAAGACCAACAAGGCACTTTGCGCCGCTGTAAAGTGCCTGCGCTGGTGCTGTGTGGGGCGCATGACACCCTTTTTCCGGTCAAGCGGCATGAGTTTATGGCGGAGTTGATTCCCTACGCGCAGTTGTGTGTGCTGGAGAATTCGGGGCATCTGCCAACGCTTGAGCAACCCGATGAGACCACAGCGGCCCTGCGCGAATGGATGGCGCAACCCTACGTGCTGAGATAGCTAGAGCGGCAGGTTTGCGCGTTCTTGCAGGGTGGGGACATAGACGTTGGCGATTGGTTTGCCGGTCTTGATATCAAAGAATGAGGTTTGCTTCCAACGCCCTGTGATTCGCGCGGCAAGGGCGCGCCACATTGTGCCGCCATAAAGACGCATCACGGAGCTGTGCTTTGTTGTGCCGTCTGTTTGCGGGATAAACGCCTCCATCGCGACGGGGCCGATCGCGGATTTGTCCTCCAAAAGATTGGTCATGACACCAGCCAGAGCGAATTTCGGGGTCGGCAGCATCGTGAACATCTGAACGCCGCAGCATGTCGCGCGGAACCGGAGTAGTTTTTTCGGCGTGAAGGAAAACACCCCGAGATTGCCACGTCCTTGCTGAAAGCTGATCTTATCCGGTGTGGTTTGATACAGCTCTACACCGCGATCCCCGACATCCTCACCCGTGGTATAAAGAACCGCAGCGCGGCACGCAGCACAGTAGCAGCGGACATGATTGCCGTTTCGGGGGGTAACGTGGTGCAGCGTGCCCTTTATCTCACCGCAGGGGCAAGAAAAGGGCACGTCTGTCATGGCTTACGCCTTCTTTGCTTTATTGGCTGACTTCTTATGAGACCCAGATTTTGGCTGAGCAGTCACTTTTGGCTGCGCAGTTGTTTTAGGCTCTGCTGCAACTGTCGGCGCAGCAGTCACTTTGGGCTCTGGCGTCGATTTTACTTCTTCAACCAATTTCGGACCTGTGGAAGCTTCGGCCTCCGTTGCCAATTTAGGCTCGGTCACAGAGTTTGTTTGCTTGGCGGCATCCTTAGCTTCTGCTGCCTGTTTCAGGCGGTAGCCCGGAGGGGTGGCTTTCTCATGGTCGTCGATGAAGTCCATGACCAACGGCCGGATATTATTGCGCCAGCTTTTGCCCGCAAAGATACCGTAGTGACCGGCACCTTCTTCCACGTGGCTTGCCTTTTTGTCGTCGGACAGGCCGGTGCAAAGACCAAGGGCGGCAATACACTGGCCGGGGGCCGTGATGTCATCCTTTGTGCCTTCCACAGTGATTATTGCGGTTTTTGTAATCTTGCCCATGTCGACTTTGACGCCGTTGACGACAAATTCATTATTGGCAATCTCGTGGCGTTGGAAAATGCGATCCACAGTGGAAAGGTAGAACTCCGCTGGCATGTCCATCACAGCAAGGTATTCATCGTAGAATTTGTTGTGCTTGTCATGCTCGTGCGCTTCGCCCTTGGCGACCCGTTGGATCTGATTGGCAAAGGCATCCTTGTGCGTGTCCACGTTCATTGAGATGAACGAGCTTAGCTGCAACAGACCGGGATAGACGCTGCGGCCAACACCTGCGTATTTAAAGCCGACTTGCTGGATCATCGATTGCTCCAACTGCCCCATCGTGACGGAGTGGCCAAAGTCGGTCACTTCGGTCGGCGCGGCACCCGGATCGATCGGACCACCGATAAGCGTGAGCGAGCTCGGCTGTGAATTAGGGTCTTCCTCAGCCAGATAGGCCGTCGCTGCGAGGGCAAGGGGTGCAGGCTGGCACACGGCGATGACATGCGTGTCAGGACCGAGGTGACGCATATAGTCCACCAGATGCATGGTATAATCTTCGATATCGAACTTGCCAGCGCTGACAGGAATGTCGCGGGCATTGTGCCAATCGGTGATGTAGAGTTCGCAATCGGGCAGTAGACTGATCACGGTTGAGCGCAGCAGCGTTGCATAATGGCCCGACATTGGCGCGACCAGCAGAACCTTACGGCGTTTCTGGGTGCGGCCCTGTACGCGGAAATGCACCAGATCGCCAAACGCACCTTTGATCTGGATTTGTTCAAACACCAGACGGTCCGTGCCATCGGCACCAACGAAGTGAGGGATGTTCCAGTCAGGCTTGACCGTCATCCGGCTGAATGAGCGTTCTGTGACCTGACCCCATGCGCCCATCAATTCCAACCCGGGGTTGGGGAACATCGAGAAAGCAGGGTATGCCGCCATCGCTTTTGCGGAGGCACCGAGCCACTCATTTGTGTTTCGGATTGTCTCCATCATGTCGTATGATGCCATATAGCGCATTGCGGAACTCCTTTACCAAAGCCCAGATTCGGGCGCATCGGGTGTCGTATGTGCCTCGGTATAGGCTACTCAGACGAAAATGCTGCAAGTGCAAACATAGGGCGGAAATATTAACATGGCAACTGATACTACAAAAAATGGTGAACCTACTGCGGCTTCCATGGCACGGATGACTGAAAACCTGACCAAAGTTGAAGGTCTAAGAGAACGGTTAACGAAGGTGCTTGCCAACAGAAATACTCATCAGGCCGCCTTGGATGCTCCCAATCAGGAATTGTTTCAGAAAGCCGCGAAAGCCTACATGCAAGAAGCGCTGACCAATCCGGCGAAGTTGTTTGAGCATCAGTTGGGATATTGGACCAAGTCGGTGACACATTTTATGGAAGCGCAACAAGCGCTTGCCAAGGGGGCGCTCTCTGCACCAGCGGACCGCACCGCAACAGATCGCCGTTTTGCCAATCCACTCTGGGAGCAGCACCCGTATTTCAATTTCGTCAAGCAGCAGTACATGATGAACGCCGAAGCCTTGGAGCAGGCGGTGGAAGATGTAGAGGACATGGACCCGCGCGAAAAGCAGCGGCTGGCCTATTTCTCCCGCCAGATCATCGACATGATGAGCCCGACAAATTTCCTCGCCACCAATCCCGATGCGCTGCAGCGCGCGGTCGATACCGAAGGGGAGAGCCTGATCAAGGGGTTGGAGAACCTGATTGGTGATCTGGAGGCGAACAAAGGCGAGATGATTGTGCGTCTTGCTGATGAAGATGCGTTTGAGCTGGGCGTGAATATCGCCACCACGCCGGGCAAGGTTGTGTTTCGCAACCGCATGTTCGAGCTGATCCAGTACACGCCCACCACGGAAAAAGTGCACAGCACGCCGCTGGTTGTCTTCCCGCCCTGGATTAACAAGTACTACATTCTCGATCTCAAAGCGCAGAACTCCTATGTGAAATGGGTGGTGGATCAGGGATATACGCTGTTCATGGTGTCCTGGATCAACCCCGACCCGGCCTACCGTGATGTCGGCATGGAGGATTATATCGAAGAGGGCTATATCACCGCGTTCAACGAGGTGAAGGCGATCACCGGTGAGAAGAGCATTAATGCGGTTGGCTATTGCATCGCAGGCACAACGCTGAGCTTGACGCTAAGCCTGCTGAAACAGCGCGGCGATACTTCGGTGAAGTCCGCTACCTTCTTTACTGCGCTCACCGATTTCTCTGATCAAGGCGAGTTCCGGCCCTTCCTCACCGATGATTTTATCGAAGGGATCGAAGCGGAGACAGAGAATAAGGGTATTTTGCCCTCTATCGTGATGGCACGGACCTTCTCGTTCTTGCGCTCGAATGATCTGGTCTACGGCCCCGCGGTCAAAAGCTATATGATGGGCGAGACGCCGCCCGCGTTTGATCTGCTGTATTGGAACGGGGACGGGGCGAACCTGCCCGCTAAAATGGCGATGCAATATCTGCGTGGCCTGTGCCAGAACAACGAGCTGGCGGACGGTGGCTATGATTTGTGTGATGCGCATCTGGTGCTGGACGAGGTTGATATCCCGCTTTGCGCCATCGCTTGCGAGACGGATCACATTGCCCCTTGGAAAGATAGCTATCGCGGCGTGCAGAAGATGGGCAGCAAAGATAAAACCTTTATCATGACGCAGTCGGGCCATATCGCCGGTATCGTCAATCCACCGAGCAAGGGCAAATATGGACACTATATCAACGATGATATGACGCTGGATCATGAGGACTGGCTTGCTGGAGCGGAGTTCACCGAAGGGTCATGGTGGCCGCGCTGGGAAAAATGGCTGGGCAAACGCGCGGGCAAGATGATTCCCGCCCGTATTCCGGGTGAGGGCGATCGAAATATTTTGTGCGATGCGCCTGGGCCCTATGTCGCCGTTAAGGCAAGGGGCTGATTTTTCAGCAGGATTTGGCACAACCATGAAGCGATGCTGCGGTGCAGAAAATACTTGCAATGCCGCACTGCAGCATCTATGTTGTTTGCAGACGCAGAACACTGGATGAGCCAGCGGGTTGCGACCTAAAATTCAAAAGGGGCATGCCGCCCCCATGATGCAAACAAGGATTATGAAAATGACAAAGACAGCAACACCAGACATGACCGCAATGCTTAAAGACATGATGGGTGCATTCCCAGTGGACACAACTTCCATGGAAGCTTCCTTCAAGAACTCCGCCGCGCTGAACGAAAAACTGTCCGGCGTAGCGCTGACAGCTGTTGAGAAATCCACCGAGATTTCTTCCAAGTGGACAAAAGACACCGTTGCAAAGCTGTCCGACATGGCAAAAGCCAAGTCTGAGCCAGCAGACTATGCAAAAGCAATGACCGACTTCGCATCTGTTTACTCAGAAGCAGCAGCCGAGCACATGGCAGCATTCGCCGAAGTTGCGAAAAAAGTTCAGATGGAAACAGTTGAATTGGTGATGGCAGCAGGCAAAGACATGTCCGAAGAAGCCACTGCAACAATGACAAAAGCAGCTGGCGACGTTCAAGCCGCAGCGAAAAAAGCGACAGCAAAATAAGTCTGGCTTTCAGACAAGGCGTTTGTTGAAAAACAGGCACCGTTTTGGGAAGGGTGAGCTGGTGACAGCTCGCCCTTTCTTTTTGTGCGCACGGAGGATAAGCTGCAACGCAGCAAACCTCGGGGAGGAACTTACGTGGCAGAGACGGGCAAACCCCTTCTGATCAAGAGATACGCCAGCAGGCGGCTCTATAATACAGAGACAAGCGACTATGTGACGCTCGAAGACGTCGCAGGATTCATCCGCGATGGCCGCGAAGTGCAGATTATCGACCTCAAGTCTGGTGATGATCTGACGCGGCAATACCTGCTGCAAATCATCGCAGAACATGAAAGCCGTGGCGAAAGTGTGCTACCGGTCGAAGTGCTGAATGATCTGGTGCGCAGCTATATGACGGGTAAGGTCAGTGTTGTGCCTGAATTCTTGCAACAGTCGTTTAGCATGCTGCGCGACGGTCAGGCCAAGGTGGTCGAGAATATAACGTCGATGAACCCTCTTGCGAAAATGCCCGGTTTTGATGCCATGCAGGCGCAGCAAGAAGCGTTTATGAAAACGATGACGGGCGGGTGGCGCCGTAGCACAGAGGCCGAAGCACCTGAAAAACCCGTAGCGGAAAACACCGAAGATCTGGATGCGATCAAGCGCCAGTTGGCGGAACTGCAAGAAAAGCTGTCAAAGCTGAAGTAACTGCAGGTGACGATGAAAACACAGGGCGGGCAATGGCCCGCCCTTTTTACGTCAGGTGCTCAAATTCCCAACCGGTCGCGCATGGCATACCAACTCATTGCGAGCACCAGCAACGGCGAGCGCATGGCAGCACCACCGGGGAAGGGCGTGCTGGGCATCGCGGCCATTGTATCGAACCCGTCACTTTGGCCTTGGATTGCCCGCGCCATAAGCTGCCCCGCATGGGTCGCTGTCCCAACCCCGTGACCGGAATAACCTGAGGCCGATAACATATTCGGCCCAATGCGCGTCAGATAGGGCAAACGCTTCATCGTGATTCCGAGGGTGCCACCCCAAGCATAGTCGATCTTTACGTCCTTAAGCTGCGGGAAGACAATCGACATCGGCTTGCGCACTTTCGCGGCGATATCAGTAGGGAAGCGGTAGCCATAACTCTCACCCCCGCCAAATAGAAGTCGGCCATCATGGCTGAGGCGAAAGTAATTCACGACAAAGCGGCTGTCCGCAACGGCTACATCACGGGGCAGGACATCGGCAATCCGGTCGCCCAAAGGCTCGGTCGCGGCAATGAAATTGTTGATGGGCATCACACGCGAAGCGACACGCCGGTTGAGCCCGCCAAGATAACCGTTGCAGGCAAGGATCACATGGTCGGCAACCACATGCCCACCATCTGTGCGCACTGTCGCGGGGGTGCCCTCATCAATGTGATGCACGGCACTTCCCTCATATACCCGCACACCGGCAGCTGCAGCAGCACGGGCAAGGCCAAGCGCGTAATTTAGCGGATGCAGGTGGGCGGCGCCCATATCAAGCATACCACCGCGATAATCTGGCGAGGGGCAGACAGATTGCAACGCCGAGTGGTCAAGCGTTTCGATTCGGTCGTAGCTGTACTTTGTCGCCAGCAGATCAGCGTATTCATGCAGGTGGCGCACCTCGCTATCCGTTGATCCGGTCCACGCGACACCGGGCTTAAGATGACAGTCGATCTGGTGATCTGCTATCAGGGACTTCACCAAAGCCTTCGCATCCTCGCCGAGCTCCCAAAGCTTTGCCGCCTCTGGCTCTCCCATAAGCGCCTCAAGCGCGTCCTGCTCCATCCGCTGACCTGATCCAAGTTGCCCGCCATTGCGCCCCGAGGCACCAAACCCCACGCGCTGCGCATCCAGCAGCACCACGTCACGTCCCGCTTGGGCCAGATGCAGGGCGGCAGACAGACCAGTATAACCCGCGCCAATGACACAAACATCCGCCTTCTGCGCACCTTTCAGTGTGGCAAAAGGGGCCAGCGACGTGGCGGTGTCGGCATACCAGCTGGGTGGATACTCCCCCCGCCGGTCATTTGCATACAGCAGATTCATCAGACGTTGAGTAGCAAATGTTCGCGCTCCCAAGGGGAGATCACTTGGAGGAATTCGTCATATTCTGCTTCTTTCACGATGCCGTAGACGCGGACAAAATCCGGCCCCAACACTTCGTGCAAAGCCGTCGCCTCGTTGAAGACGCGAAGTGCCTCGCCCATGGTGCGGGGGATGTCGCCGTCGCCGTCATAGGCATCGCCCTTGAATTCGGGCTTTGGCATTATGCCTTCTTTCAAGCCCAGATACCCGCAGGCGAGCGAAGCCGCGATGCCCAGATAGGGGTTACAGTCCATCCCCGCCAAGCGGTTCTCTACCCGGCGTGCAGAGGTGCTCGACAGCGGCACGCGGATGCCAGTTGTGCGGTTGTCGCGGCCCCATTCAAGGTTGATGGGCGCGGCGTGGTCCTTCACATACCGGCGATAGCTGTTCACATAGGGCGCAATCACGGCGAGTGCGGCTGGCATGTGGTTCTGTAGGCCCGCAATGAAGTGCATGAACGGCTCAGTTTCGCTGCCGTCTTCGGCTGAAAAGATGTTCTTGCCCGTCTTTGTGTCCAGCACGGAGTGGTGAATGTGCATCGCTGATCCCGGCTCATCTGCGATGGGTTTCGCCATGAAGGTGGCATAGCAATCGTGACGCAACGCTGCTTCGCGGATCAGGCGTTTGAAGTAAAACACTTCATCCGCGAGCTTGACCGGATCACCGTGAATGAGGTTGATCTCCAACTGGCCTGCGCCGCCTTCTTGCGTGATGCCGTCAATCTCGAACCCCTGCGCCTCGGCAAAGTCATAGATATCATCAATTACGGGACCGAACTCGTCGACCGCCGTCATCGAATATGCTTGCCGCGCAGCAGCAGGGCGGCCAGAGCGGCCCATCATTGGCTTAATTTCTTGAGCGGGGTCAAGATTGCGGGCGGTCAAGAAGAACTCCATTTCAGGGGCAACAACGGGCTCCCACCCTTCGGCGCGGTAGAGGTCTACTACACGTTTGAGAACATTGCGCGGGCTGAACTCCACTACATTGCCATCGCGGTCAAAGGCGTCATGGATGACCTGAAGCGTCCAGTCCCCCGTCCACGGAGCGGCCGTGGCGGTGGACATATCGGGGCGCAGGATCATGTCCTTTTCGATAAAGCCTTCGTCGCCTGCGGCCTCTCCCCAATTACCGGTAATCGTTTGGTAAAAGATGCTGTCGGGCAGATGAAAACTGTCTTGCCGCGCGAATTTGGAGGCTGGTACTGCCTTGCCGCGCGCAATGCCGGGTATATCGGGGATGATACACTCGACCTCGTCCAAACGCCTGTCTTTAAGGTATTCAGTGGCCGCGGCTGGTAGTTGGTCTTTCCAGTCCTGCATCAGGTCCTCGCTTTGTTCTTGAAAAATTGCGCCATAAGGGTGGCGATATCGGCACTGTCGGTGGGCTGGGCCAAGACTGAAGCGGCTGCTTCGAGCTGGGCGCTGGGCACGACCCCTTTGCCGCGCGTCTTGATCAGGCCGTCGATGAATTCCGCAGGGAATTCGGGGTGGGCTTGAACGGTCCAGATGCTATCGCCATAGGCGAGCATCGCATTGGCGCAAAAATCCGACGATCCCACAACACGGGCGCTCTTCGGCAATTCAACCACCTGATCCTGGTGCCATGCGTTAAGGGTCACAGGTTTCCCGTCGAGCGTATATTCAGTGCGGCCAACGGACCAGCCGCCATCGTATTTCTCGACCTTGCCGCCCAAAGCTTGCGCAATGATCTGGTGGCCAAAACATACGCCAACCAATGGTTTGCCTGTGCTGTGGACTTCTCGGATGAGGTTTTCCAGCGGGGGAATCCACTCGTGATCTTCATAGGCGCCATGTTTGGAGCCTGTGATCAGCCAGCCATCAGCATCGCCCGCACCACCGGGAAACTGACCATCCACAACCGAGAACGTCTCGAACTCAAACCCATTGCCGCCCAGCAACTTCACGAACATCTCGTCATAATCGCCAAGGCTCTCGGTTAGCTCATCTGGGGAACGACCTGCGCGCAGAATGCCAATTTTCATACCTTACACCGTGTCCAAATATATCTCGACCTGCTCGGCGCGGCTGAGCTCTTTCATCTCGACCAACTCCTGACGCTTTGTCAGGACGAGGTTCTGGATCAACTCGGGCGCAAAGATGCGCGCCACGGCGGCGTCTTTTTCAAACGCATCAATTGCGGCGCCCCAAGTGTTGGGAATTTGCGGCAGTTCGGCGGCGTAGGCGTTGCCGGTAATGGGGGGGACAGGGTCCTTGCCATCCTCGATCCCGTTGATCGCAGCACCAAGGACTGCAGCCAGCATGAGGTAGGGATTCACGTCGCCGCCCGACACGCGATGCTCGATCCGCCGCGCTGCCGTGGCACCCGAGGGGATGCGAATGGATGATGTGCGGTTCTCATAGGCCCAACTGATCCCAGTAGGAGCATGAGAGCCCGGCACCATCCGGTCAAAACTGTTGGCGTGGGGTGCGAAGATCAACGCGGAGCCCGCCATCGCCTCCATACAGCCCGCAACCGCGTGGCGCATCATATCGGTGCCGTCCTGCGCGCCGTTGTCAAAGACGTTTTTGCCGTCCTCATCAATCACCGAGAAATGTGTATGCAAACCGGAGCCCGCGTAATCCTCGTAGGGTTTCGCCATAAAGCTCGCGGCAAAGCCGTGGCGCCGCGCAAGGCCGCGCACCAACATTTTGAACAGCCATGCATCATCGGCAGCACGCAGCGCATCATCGCAATGCATCATGTTGATTTCGAACTGGCCCAGACCGGCCTCGGAGATGGCGGTATCGGCGGGAATGTCCATCTCCTCGCAGGCGTCATACAGATCGGTAAAGAACTGGTCGAACTGGTCCAACGCGCGAATGCTGAGCGTTTCGGCCCCTTTGCGCCGCTTGCCCGACCGCTCGGATGCCGGAATTTGCAGCTTGCGACCGCTATCGTCGATCAGAAAGAACTCAAGCTCGACCGCGCATACAGGCGTCAGGCCGCGCGCTTTGAACCGATCCAGCACGGCACGCAGGGCATGACGTGGATCGCCCTCATAGGGGCGACCATCCTCATGGAACATCCAGATTGGCAGCAGGGCAGTAGGGGCCTCTAGCCACGGCATCGGCATAAATCCCCGCTCAGTTGGCTTGAGCACGCCGTCACGGTCACCGCTGTCAAACACCAGCGGGCTGTTCTCAATGTCCTCCCCCCAGATGTCGAGGTTCAGAACGGAAAAGGGAAAGCGGGTGCCGTCAACGGTGACCTTATCGGCAAAGCGTGTCGGGATGCGTTTGCCGCGCGGGACGCCATTAAGATCAGCAGCGGCCACACGGATTGTGCGGACGGTAGGGTTTTTACGAAGCCAGTTGTGCATAGGTCACCATTAAGGTGGGCTGGCACATGCCGGAGACCTTTGAGCAGCTCTCCTGACCGCCTGCAGCCAGCGCCACGGGATTTGATCAAATTATTTCTACTACCGTATCAGATTAGGGCGCAAGCGGAATTTTTTGCGCTGCTCACCGGGCAAGTGCCGGTTGAGGCGGCGGTTCATCAAGCCGAAGAAGGAGATCACGATCAACGTCAGCAGCACGAAATAGCCTGCAAGGATCGGATAAGGGATGAACGGGTTGAACGTCTTGTCCGCGAAGTAGCTGGCATAATACAGGGCGTCGCCGCGTTGTTGCCACGCGGGAAAGCTGGAGATGTAGACAAGCGTTGTTGCGTGAAACAGAAAGATCGCCTCATTCGTATAGGCGGGCCATGCAAGGCGCATCATCGTAGGCCAGATCACCCGTTTGAATCGCTTCCAGCCGGACAGGCCATAGGCATCTGCCGCCTCAACATCGCCCTTAGGGATGGATTGCAGCGCGCCATAAAAAATTTCGGCGGAGTAGGCGGAAGTATTGCAAAACAGGACGATCACGGCACCCGCCCACGCGGACGTGAGCGCGTCGAATATCGGGAACTGAGACTTCATGCTGAGGAAGACAAAATAGGCAAAGAAGAACTGGATAAAAAGTGGTGAGCCGCGGAAGATGAAGATGAACCATTCCGACGGTATGCGCAGCCATTTGCGCGGGCTTGCCTTGCCTAACGCTAAGGCGGTGGCAAAGAAGAACCCCATGACCAGTGCCGTGAGGCCGAAGTACACGTTCCAGATCATGCCCGACCCGATAAGCGTGAATTGCTCACAGAGCGTGAAATCCTCACGCGGGAGCAGGCGTTCTCCGATACCGATTGCGCGCAGGCCGTAATCTTGGATTGTTTGGATGCAGCTCATGTGAGCTGCTCCTTTAGGAGCAACGCGGCCGATGCGGGGTATCTGAAGGATGCCCGTTCGGTCTCCGGTGCAGAAGAAGTGCTTAGCACCATCATCCCATCTTCCTCTGCGCTTCGCCACCTGTTGTCGCTTGACCGCGTGTCAAACGCTGCATCGCGCGCGCGAGGAGCCGCTCGGATATGGCGGTGAGGGCGAGGTAGAACACCAGCAACGCCAGAAAGTACCACATGCGCCAGTCGCCGTGCGGATAGTCAGTGAAACGTGGCGTTTTCGAGCCGCCAAGCTCGCGTGCCCAATAGACGATATCCTCGACGCCGAGCAGGAAAAGAAGCGGGGTGGCTTTAACCAAGACCATCCACAGATTGCCGAGGCCGGGCAGGGCATAGACCCACATCTGGGGGACCAGGACGCGGCGAAAGGTCTGGCGCGGCGACATACCGTATGCTTCTGCCGTCTCAAGCTGGGCACGCGGCACAGCGCGCATGGCGCCGAACAGGACATTGGCGGCGAACGCGCCAAAGACGATGGCGAATGTCAGCACGGCAATGGCGAAGCCGTATGTCTCATGCACCCATTGCGGTGAATTGCCGAGGGGCATTTTCGCCGCCTGGCAAACAATAAAATCATTGCCCTGACGGATCGGTTGACCCCAGTCGGGGCACAGCGCCTTGTGGCGCAGATATTCGATGCCCTGGTCCAGCGCGATCACAAAGAAAAGGAAGAAAGCGATGTCGGGAATGCCGCGCACGACGGCGATGTACGTCTTGCCGATCCAGCGCAGCGGAGCAATGCGCGAGCGTGCTGCAGAGGCGCCGCCAAAGCCGAACAGCAAGGCAGCGGGCGCGGTTACGGCAAGCAGCGTCAGAACAGTCAGCACGGACCAATAGAGGTTCATATGCTTGCCTGTTGTCAGGTAGCAGCTGAGCCATGTCAGGCCCTCTAATTGTGAGGGATCGGTGCAGTAACTAAAGATGGTGCTGCTCTTTTGACTGTCAGACCGCATAGAGGTTGCGGGATTGAGTTTATTAGAAAAAGTGAAAAAGGGACGCGGTGGTTTGCGTCCCTTTCCTTAGTGAGGTTTAGAACTGGGCAGAGCCGGGCAGGTGCTTTGCGATCAGCTCGTTAAGCGTGCCGTCCGCCTTCATGGACTGGATTGCTACGTTAAACTTCTCGCGCAACTCGCCGTCGCTCTCGCGGATGCCAAGGCCGATGCCTCCGCCGAGCATGATATCTTCACCCACCAGCGCCAGATCCGCTTCAGCTTCTGCGATTGGCTCAAGGAACGCTTTGTCCGCAAGCACCGCGTCTGCTTCGCCATTTTTCACGGCTGCAACGGTTTCTTCAGGTGTGGCGAATTCTACAAGCGTCGCACCTTCCATGGAGGCGATCTGGCTTGCTTGAATGGTGCCGGCTTGTGCCGCAACGACTGCTTTGCTCACGTCGATATCGGCTGACATCGCCAGGAAGGAGGACGGATCGGGCTGTGTGTAGGGGTCGGAGAAGTCGATAACTTCGTCACGCTCGTCCGTGATGGACATGCCCGCGATGATCACGTCGTAGTTGCCGGATACGAGGTTCGGGATGATGCTGTCCCACTCGTTCGTGACCCATTCACACGTCAGCTCTGCGCGTGCGCATAATTCATCGCCCACTTCACGCTCGAACCCGGCAACTTCGCCGTTGTCGTCGAGGAAGTTGTAGGGGGGGTAGGCGCCTTCGGTGCCGAGGCGGATTGTCTTGCCGTGGCCGTCGGCCATCGCCATGCCAGCCGTCAGGGCCAGCGCAGAAGTCGCGAGAATAAGGTTTTTCATATGGTGTCTCCCAGGATTTACTATTTACTGTTTATGCGGCGTGGGTTGCAGAGATGAACCCGCGCAGTCGCTCTGATTTGGGCGCACCAAAGAGTGCCTTCGGCGGCCCTTGTTCTTCGACCAGGCCGTTGTGCAGGAACACGACAGTGTCCGAGACATCAGCGGCCAGTTTCATATCATGTGTTACAATCATCATGGTGCGGCCCTCGGCCGCGAGATCCTTGATCACCTTGATGACTTCTTGCTCCAGCTCTGGGTCAAGCGCGCTGGTCGGCTCGTCAAAGAGCAGGGCTTCGGGCTCCATACAAAGTGCACGCGCGATAGCGGCGCGCTGTTGCTGGCCGCCTGACAGCTGGGCGGGATAGACGTCGCACTTGTCACCGATGCCTACTTTTTCGAGGTACGCACGGGCGGATTTTTCCACCTCTGCACGGTCGCGTGCCAACACGGTCACGGGGGCCTCCATCACGTTCTCGAGGATCGTCATGTGCGCCCAGAGATTAAACTGCTGGAAAACCATGCTGAGATTTGTACGGATGCGCAGAACCTGCTTTGCGTCGGCGGGGCGGCGGGTATGGGTTTTGCCGCGCCAGCTGACCGGCTCGCCTTTGAACAGGACTTCGCCTTGCTGGCTGTCCTCCAGCAGGTTGCAACAGCGCAATAGCGTTGATTTACCAGACCCCGATGACCCAATGAGCGAGATCACGTGACCGCGCGGTGCGGCGATGCTAACGCCTTTGAGGACTTCCAAAGCACCGTAGGCTTTGTGCAGGTCTCGAATCTCGATAACGGGTGTGTCTGTTGTCACGTTAGGGCCATCTGTTGCAAGTGCAGCGACGATAAGACGCGAGAATCGATCTATATGCAACGTACAAAGGCGTTGGCGGGCCGCTTCACCTAAGGTAAGCTTGGCGCTACCCTTCGGAGCGTTGGCGTGCCTGTGCGCTGTCCATGTCGGTGATGCCCAGCAGATTGCTGACCAACCGCAGCAATGCGTCTTCTTCCTTGGCGCGGCTGCCATCGGCGAGCACAACCTGCCAAAGCGCTTCTATCACAGCAAGGCGTTCCTCATAGGGCACAGCATCCTTGATGGAGCGGGTGAAGCGCACGGTGTCAGGGGCCTCGGATTCGAGTATTTCCGCATCGGCCAGCAGCGTGTCGCGGTCCGCATTATCAAGGCCGTAACGTGCACTTACGATGCTTTGGATGCGCGCACGCTCTGACGGGCTATAATCATTATCCGAACGGGCGACACGCACCAGCAATGCCGTGAGGGCAAGACGGGCATCGCCATCGGGAAGTTGGGCGTGGGCTGGATCTGTCAGCCTTTTTAAGAAATCTGCAAACATGAAATATTACCTAAGGCTTTTTGGGTGTTTTACAAATCACCAAGTGCATTTTTTCGCACTTCGGCAATATCGGCATCGCTCAGCCCGAGGGCAGTCTCAATGGCGAGCAATTGCACTTCCTCATCATTGTCACGTCGCCCGTCAGCCATGGCGACGGTCCACATGGCATGACCCAGTGCCTTACGATCTGCGTAGTCAACCTCGTCGCGCAGGATTTGCGCGAACTCCGGCGTGCCGGGGGCATCACGTTCCAGCGCCTCACATTCGGCGCGCAGCTTGGCCGCGTCGAGTGGTTTGAGCCCAAAAGTTGCACTTAGGGTCTTGTCGATCTGCGCCACTTCTGTAGCCAGATATTGACGGTTGGCCAAGGCAACGCGCACTAACAGCGCGCCAAGCGCGAGCTGTGCATTGGGTTGCGGGAGTGGCTTGGGCGACGGCGCGCGGCGCGGGAAAAGGCGTTCTAACATTGGGATTTGTTAACTTAGATTAGGTGGCTTGCCAAATCTAATCGTATCAATAGCGATCCCTTGTGGATCGGTATTGTTGACGACCACCCCTGCAATGTCTGCACCGCCCTGCATCCGTATGAAACCAAGGGAGAATTCACCTATGGGAGTGACCGGGACCTGTGCGATCAGTCTGCCATCGCGGGCCAGAAACAACACATCCGCGCTGCCCTGCTCACCGCCGCGCAGGTCAATAGAAAGGGCCGATTGGTCGCGGTCAAAGAGGATTGCGATGGCACCTTCGCCCTGAGCATCGCGTTTTGGAAATCCCGCGCTGCCATAGCCGTTCAACACTGTTACACCCATAAAATTAACGACAGAAAGGTTCTGTCCCAGTGCGCCGGGCAGCAGGGTCAGTGGAGCGAATGCAGGCCCTTGTACGTTGTCATGTGCGCCTGAAGTGGCAAGGGTTTGCCCCGCGAATCGCTCACCGAAACGGGCTCCCCCAAGCGCCAGCACATCATTGACCTCATGACCGGGGCCATAGCCAGAAGGGGTGCCGTCAAAGGTGATGATTTCGGGGAGCAAAAGGCTGTCGGGATCGATGAGGCAGACGGCGCCGCCGCAGGCCAGACCGTATTTCACTACCATATGCACCTTGTGCCACGCAACGACGGCGACTCCCTGCAGATTCACTCGCGAGTCCCGGGTGACGCCGAAGACTTGCGCACAGTTGCGCAGCAACTACGGCAGGCGTTGCAGGCTGAATGAGTATGTCGCGTCCGCTGTGCGCAATCACCGGGCCAACCAGTGGTATTGGTGAGGCCACTGCGCTGGAGTTAGCGCGCCAGCACTTTGACCTGTTGCTATTGTGTCGCGACCCGGAGCGGGGCGAGGACCTTGGGCTTGATGGTGGGGTCCGGCGTATACTCGTGGTCGAGGATGAAGCGCACGATGTTGACCGTCTCACTCTCGTAGAGCGAGCCGGCCCCGCCGTGGAAGTTGCTGCTGATCGCGACGGCCCTCCCCACATCGTCATCGATGAGAGCGGTCAGAGATTTGGCGATGGCTTCGGAACGCGTCATGCCGGTGGGGGGGACGAT
>RCND010000803.1_pt1 | contig 29071 bp, 27 predicted proteins | sample 2041351 | NCBI WGS metagenome assembly RCND01 (sample SAMN09708230, study PRJNA481090) | Marine sediment metagenome, whole genome shotgun sequencing project. | biome: marine sediment; feature: ocean; material: sediment; isolation source: Sewage treatment plant 12B marine sediment (STP12B) ... | reverse complement strand
GGAAGGTCATAAAATTGCCGTGTTGGATTTAAGAATTGACGCTGCAAACAAAGTTGCCGAACAAATAAACAGTGATGGTGGAACGGCCATTGGTGTTGCCGCCAATGTATTGGAAAAGGAATCTCTAGATCAGGCCAAGAAAGAAGTCAACGAGAAGTTGGGTTCCTGTGATATACTAATTAATGGAGCTGGTGGAAATCACCCCTTAGGGACCACAACAAACCCTCATTTACACGAAGAAGATCTTTTAAACAAGACTGACGGTTTTAAAACTTTTTTCGATTTAGATCCTACCGGAATTAAATTTGTCTTTGACTTAAACTTTATTGGAACCCTTCTTCCAACACAAGTTTTTGCAAAAGATATGGTAGGCAAAAAAGGATGTAGTATTCTCAATATTTCATCGATGAATGCTTTTACACCTTTGACAAAAATTCCGGCGTATAGTGGTGCTAAAGCTGCGGTTTCAAATTTTACTCAATGGTTGGCAGTACATTTTTCAAAAGTTGGGATCCGGGTGAATGCCTTGGCCCCAGGATTCTTTTTAACCGATCAGAACAGGACCTTATTAACCACTGAGAATGGCGAATTGACACCTAGAGGGAATACAATTATCGAACAAACGCCAATGGGTAAATTCGGAGAGCCGGAAGATTTAATTGGAACTACCTTGTGGCTATGTGGTGAAGGTGCCTCATTTGTAACTGGCGTTGTCATTCCAATTGATGGTGGTTTTAGTGCGTTTAGTGGTGTATAACAATCTATAGAACAGATGATGAGTATAAGTCTAGAAAAAACATGGAGATGGTATGGGCCAAATGACCCGGTTTCTCTTTCAGATATCAAACAAGCTGGTGCTACCGGAATCGTTTCTGCCCTGCACCATATTCCTAATGGTGAAGTTTGGCCTATCGAAGAAATAAAAAAACGTAAAGAAATAATTGAAAATGCTGGCCTAACATGGTCCGTAGTGGAGAGCGTTCCTATTCATGAGGATATTAAAACCCAAGCTGGCAATTTCAATACCTATATCAATAATTATAGTCAAACACTTTCCAATTTGGGCGTTTGTGGCATCGATACGGTTTGTTATAATTTTATGCCTGTACTGGATTGGACACGCACTAGTTTAAATTATAAGGTGGAAGATGGCTCAAGAGCCTTGCGTTTTGACGCAACTGCATTTACCGTTTTTGACGTATTTTTATTACAAAGACCAGGAGCCGTTGATAGTTATTCTAAGGAGCAATTAGATCATGCAAAACTCATGCTTGATACTATGAGTGATGCTGATAAGGACTTGTTGGTTAAAAATATTATTGCAGGACTTCCCGGAGCAGAAGAAGGCTATAGCTTAGAAGAGTTTAACGCTATTCTTGCAACATATAATAACATTGGACCAAAAGAATTAAAAGAGCATCTTTTTTATTTTCTAAAGCAAATTATTCCAGCGGCTGAGAAGGCGGGTATTTTAATGTGTATCCATCCAGATGATCCTCCTTATCCTATTCTGGGCCTACCAAGAGTGTTAAGTACAGAACAAGATGTTAAAGACTTATATAATGCCGTAGATAGTCCGAATAACGGATTGACTTTTTGCACAGGATCTTTTGGTGTTCGGCCTGACAACGACTTACCTGGAATGGTTGAGCGTTTGGGTCACAGAATTCATTTTATTCATTTGAGAAGTACACAAAGAGATGAGTGGGGAAACTTTTATGAAGCCAATCATCTGGAAGGGGATGTGGATATGTTCGGGGTCATGAAAGCGCTGATCACGGAGCAGCGAAAACGACAAGCTACGGGAAGAACGGACCTTAGAATGCCAATGAGGCCAGATCACGGACATCAGATGTTAGATGATTTACATAAAAAAACGAATCCGGGTTATTCGGGTATAGGACGATTAAGAGGTTTAGCAGAGTTAAGAGGTTTGGAATTCGGTATTTCTAAAAGTTTACAATGATGAGTAAAATCAATTCCAAAAAATTGATAACAGATCATTTTCTGTTACATTCAAAAGAGGCAGAAATTTTGTATCACCAGTATGCAAAAGACATGCCCATCATTGACTATCACAATCACTTGTCTTCAAAACAAATTGCAGAAAATAATACGATCAAGAATATTAGTGACGTATGGCTACGAGGTGATCATTATAAATGGAGGGCCATGCGTGCCAATGGAATTGATGAGCAATTTATTACAGGTGTCTCTTCATTGGAAGACCGGTTTCTAAAATGGGCGGAAACGGTGCCTTTTACCTTGCGCAATCCTTTGTTTCATTGGACACATTTGGAACTAAAAAGATACTTTGATGTCGATGATATTTTACAGCCTGGGAATGCAAAAGCGATCTATAAAAAGGCAAACTCGATATTAGCCGATAAAACGCCCGCTGATCTTTTAAAAGATATGAATGTAGAGGTGGTTTGCACCACTGATGATCCCACAGATAATCTTAAATATCATCAACAAATTGCGAAGCAAAACATTTTTACTAAGGTATATCCTACCTTCAGACCCGATGCGCTACTCTTAATTGAAAGTCAGGAATTCCCGAAATATCTGAAAAAAATGGAAACATGTGTTGGGTTTTCTATTGAGAATTTAAATGATCTGTTACATGCTATTCAAAGCAGAATTGATTATTTCGCTCAACATGGATGTCGTTTATCGGATTATGGTCTGGAGCAAATTTATGCGAATGATTTTACCGAAGAAGCAGTAGATAGTATCTTACAAAAACGTTTAACAGGTGAAGAAATTTCGAAGGAAGCATCTCAAGTATTCGCTTCATGCATTTTATATAGGTTGTGTAAAATGTATCACGCCAAAGGTTGGGTACAACAATTTCATTTAGGTGCCATACGAAATAATAATAGCCGCTTATTAAGACAAGTAGGTGCTGATGCTGGTTGCGATTCTATTGGAGATTTTAATCAAGCCACAACTTTGTCTAAATTTTTTAGCAGGCTGGATGCTGATGAATGCCTGAGTAAAACCATCATATATAACCTGAACCCTTCGCAGAATGAGGTTTTTGCAACCATGATGGGTAATTATAGTGAAAGTGGTATACCCGGGAAAATGCAATGGGGTGCTGCCTGGTGGTTTTTAGACCAAAAAGACGGTATGGAAAGACAACTGGAAACCTTATCAAATGTTGGTTTGTTAAGTCGGTTTGTGGGTATGTTAACAGATAGCCGCAGTTTTCTTTCCTTTCCAAGGCATGAATATTTTAGGCGAATCTTATGTAATTTGATGGCCGAAGACATAAAGAAAGGACTCGTTCCCAATGATATCCCTTTTATTGGGAAAATGATACAGGACATTTGTTATCATAATGCGGCAACCTATTTTGATTTTAAATAAAACATGAGGTATAAACTAATTATCATAGTATGCTTAATTTTTGTGCTGGTATCCTGTAAAAAGGAGTCAGGCCCAAAACTGTTGTATTTGGCACATAATTCAACACAAAGTCATCCTGTTCATAAAGGGGTATTAGAATTTAAGAAGGCCTTAGAAATGAAATCCAAAGGATCTTTAAAAGTCAAAATTTTTCCCGATTCACAATTAGGTTCAGAAAGAGAGGTTTTAGAATTATTGCAGATTGGAAGCTTGGCAGCAACAAAAGTAAGTGCCGCTACCCTATCGAATTTTGTGCCTGAATACCACATATTGGGAATCCCTTATTTATTTAAAAGTCCCGAACATAGGTTTAAAGTGTTAGAAGGACCTATTGGGAAATCTATATTGCAAAAAGGGAGTAAGTTTTGGTTACGCGGCCTTTGCTATTATGATGCCGGAAGCAGAAGTTTTTATACCAGTGAAAAGGCTATTAGAACTCCTGATGATTTGAAAGGGCTCAAAATAAGAGTCATGAACAATCAAATGGCGATCAATATGGTAAATTCCATGGGTGGGTCAGCAACACCTTTGTCTTACAGTGAATTATATACCGCCATCCAACAAGGCGTTGTAGACGGAGCAGAAAATAACCCGCCTTCCTTTGTGTCATCTAATCACTATGAAGTTAGTAAATTTTATACCTTAGATCAGCATTCCTCAGTTCCAGATGTGATTATAATAGGAACCAAATTTTGGGATAAATTATCTGAGCAAGAAAAAATATGGGTACAGGAGGCGGCAGATGAGTCTGCTCAGGCCCAAAAAATATTCTGGAAGGAATCTGTAGATGAATCGATGAGAATTGCAAAAGAAGCCGGAGTTGAGATTATTATTCCTGAAAAAGCCTTATTCGCTGAAAAATCAAAATCCGTAGTGGAAGAATTTGTAAAAAAATATCCGGAAATGGCACCCATTATAAATCAAATTAAAAGCCAGTAATCATGAATAGATCTGAACTTATTTTTAACAGAGTTAATCGATTTCTTGAGCAGGTTTTAATTACTATTTTTGCTCTTTTGGTCTTAGATGTTTTGTTTCAAGTGTTTTCGAGATATTTGTTGGGCACCTCATTTTCATGGACCGAAGAATTTGCCCGTTTTTCATTGATTTGGCTGACCATTTTGGGAGCGGCTTATCTGAACGGAAAAAGAGAACATCTTTCGATGGATTTTTTATATCAAAAATTTTCTGAAACAAATAAAAGAAAAGCTTCGATAGTTATTGAAGGGTTAATTTTTCTTTTTGCCCTGATTGTAATGGTGATAGGCGGGTTTAATTTGGTCTATACAACCTTGCATTTAGAGCAACTTTCAGGAACGCTTCGGATACCTTTAGGATATGTTTACGCCATCATGCCCTTTAGCGGAATGCTCATTATGTGTTATTCCACCTATCATATTTCAACTATTTACACCAACAAAGTCAGCAATTAATTATGAGTATCGAAGTTTTAAGTATCCTGGTTTTGTTTATTAGTTTCTTTGCACTTTTGTTGCTTAAGGTTCCTGTTGCTTATAGTATTGGAATTGCTACCACCTTAAGTTTATTGTTGAATATTGATAAAATGCCTGGCTTAACAACTATTGCTCAACGGATGACAACCGGAATTGATAGTTTCGCTTTACTGGCAATTCCTTTCTTTATACTGGCAGGTGAGATAATGAAACGGGGAGGTATTGCCAATCGACTAATTAATTTTGCAAAATCTTTGGTCGCAAGTCTTCCTGGCGGATTGGCTTACGTAAACGTACTGGCATCAATGCTTTTTGGCGCTATTTCAGGCTCTGCCCTTGCAGCTGCTTCTGCCATTGGTTCTATTATGACCGATCGAATGGAGGAAGAAGGATACCCCAGAACATTCAGTGCATCTGTCAATATCACTTCTTCAACAACAGGTTTGTTAATTCCACCAAGTAATATCCTTATTGTATATGCCTTGGCAAGTGGCGGTACAGCCTCTGTGGCTGCCCTGTTTATTGCGGGTTATCTTCCAGGTATATTATTGGGATTTGCCATTATGGGATATATAGCTTTCATTGCCATTAGCAGAGGTTATGCAAAAGGCAAAAGAGCTACTTTAGGGGAGGTATGGACCTTTTTTAGAAAAGCCTTTTTCAGTTTACTACTCTTAGTCATCGTAGTTGGTGGTATTGTAGCAGGAATTTTCACAGCTACAGAAGCTTCGGTAATTGCGGTATTATATGCGGCTGTTTTGTCATTGATTTATGGCGATATGAAAACAAAAGATTTTCCCGAAGTATTATTATCCAGTGCCAAAACAACCGCAGTAGTCATGTTTTTAATCTGTACATCAATGGCGATGTCTTGGTTGTTTTCGTTTGAAGGTATTCCCGAAATGATCAGCACATTTTTATTAGAGTCATTACAGAATAAGTTTGTCATATTTTTAGCAATTAATATTATTCTACTAGTTATCGGAACCTTTATGGATATGACTCCAGCCGTTTTAATATTTACCCCAATTTTTTTGCCGGTAGTTACCACCTTAGGTATGGACCCGGTTCATTTTGGAATCGTAATCGTATTGAACCTATGCATAGGAATTTGTACTCCTCCTGTGGGAACATTACTTTTTGTTGGAAGTGGCGTTGCTAAAGTTTCAGTGACTCAGGTGATAAAACCACTGCTACCATTTTTGGCAATCATGGTTATTGTTTTAATGCTGATCAGCTATATACCAGAAATATCAATGTTTTTACCAAGATTATTTAATCTATAATACGTATAAAAAAATGAGTAAAGTAGTAACATTTGGAGAGATCATGCTAAGATTGGCACCTCCTGGTTTTTTAAGATTTTCACAAGCGAATCAATTTGATGCCATTTATGGTGGTGGAGAATCTAATGTGGCAGTATCACTTGCCAATTATGGTGTTTCTGTTGATTTTGTAACGCGTTTGCCTAAAAATGATATTGGAGCATGTGCCATGATGGAAATGCGTAAACGCGGCGTAGGTGTCGATAAAATAGTATACGGTGGTGATCGTTTAGGAATCTATTTTTTAGAGACCGGGGCAGTGTCAAGAGGATCAAAAGTAGTGTATGACAGAGCTCACTCTGCCATTGCCGAAATTAAATCGGGAATGATTGATTGGAATCAAGTATTTGAAGGCGTAGAATGGTTTCACTGGACTGGTATTACACCAGCCATTTCACAAGGTGCTGCAGCTGTTTGTTTAGAAGCTGTAAAAGCTGCAAGTAAAATAGGTATTACCATTTCTACAGATTTAAATTATCGCGCTAAATTATGGAATTATGGAGGAGATCGTGAGGCAATCATGACAGAATTGACTTCATTTTGTGATGTCATTTTGGGTAATGAAGAAGATGCAGAAATGCATTTTGGTATTAAACCGGAAGGATTAGATATTACCACTCAAGGTCATGATGTGAAAGCCGAGGCATTCTTATCCGTCTGCCAACAAATGATGGAAAAATTTCCAAAAGCTAAAAAAGTAATTACAACTTTGAGAGGTTCTATATCTGCCTCACATAATACCTGGGCCGGCGTTTTATACGACGGTAAAAAAATGTATCAATCACGTCAATATCAAATCACAGATATTGTTGATCGCGTTGGTGGAGGTGATTCATTTATGGGAGGTTTGATATACGGACTATTGACCTATCCTGAAAATGACCAAAACGCCTTGGATTTTGCAGTGGCCGCTTCTTGTTTAAAACACACAATTAAAGGAGATGCAAACCTGGTAACCGTAGCCGAAGTTGAAAAATTAATGGGTGGTGATGCTTCAGGGCGAGTTGCCAGATAAAAAATTGAATATGAGTTAATTTTGAGTTATTATTCAAAACCGTTAGATGTCCCATAAGCCTAAACGGTTCTTTAAAGTCATCAAAAAAAAATAGAAAATGGCACAATATACAAGATTAGAAGTAGCACAAGTGATGAAGGAAACAGGATTGGTTCCTTTGTTTTTCAACAATGATATCGACATAAGTAAAAAAGTACTTAAAGCCTGTTATGATGGAGGAGCTCGCTTATTGGAATTCACGGCAAGAGGCGATTTTGCACATGAAGTTTTCGGCGAATTGACTAAATATGCTCTCAAAGAACTCCCTGGAATGATTATGGGGGTGGGTTCAGTCACAGACGCTGCAGCAGCTTCTTTATACATGGCCTTAGGCGCAAATTTTATCGTAACACCGGTTTTAAGAGAAGACATTGCCATCGTCTGCAACAGGCGTAAGGTATTATGGTCTCCTGGATGCGGAACTTTAACAGAAATTGCAAGAGCTGAGGAATTGGGCTGCGAAATAGTGAAACTGTTTCCTGGTGACATTTACGGACCTCAATTTGTAAAGGGTGTGAAAGGACCTCAACCTTGGACAAGTATTATGCCAACAGGAGGGGTATCCCCTACTCTGGAAAATTTAACAGGATGGTTTGATGCCGGAGTTACCTGTGTGGGTATGGGATCACAATTGATTTCAAAAGAGATTCTTGCCAATAAAGATTATGGAAAGCTGGAGCATGAAGTAAAATCAGCACTCGCACTTATTAAAAAAATCAGAAGATAATTATATCATGAAATTAGATAAAAACATAATTAGTATATCTCTCTTACTGGTCCTGTCGATCTGTTTTACAGCTTGTACCGAAGTGAAGGAAGATGATACCCCGTGGGTGAATCTGTTTGATGGAACTACATTAAATGGATGGTCTGTGATTGGTGGAGATGCAACCTACAAAAATATAGATGGAGCCATTGTTGGCACATCAACTTTACATACGCCAAACACCTTCTTAAAGTCTGATAAAATTTATGGGGACTTTATACTAGAATTAGACTATAAAGTGGATCCCAAATTAAATTCAGGTATTCAAATTAGAAGTAATAGTATTCCTTCCTATCGAAATGGTGTTGTTCATGGCTATCAAATTGAAATAGATCCATCAGAGAGAGCTTGGAGTGCAGGAATTTATGATGAACAAAGAAGGGGTTGGTTGAATCCATTGACAAATAATCCAACTGCTCAAAAAGCTTTTAAACAAAACGGTTGGAACAAGTATAGAATCGAAGCCATAGGTGACACCTTAAAAACATGGATAAACGGCGTACCGGCAGCTTATGTAATTGACGACATGACTTCAACCGGGTTCATTGCTTTACAAGTTCATGACATCGGAAGCGATAAAGAAATGGAAGGGACCCAAGTAACTTGGAAAAACGTTAAAATTCTTACAGAAGATGTTCAGCAATACAGTCAAAAAATAAACCTTGATCCAATTATTACAAAAAATAATTTGTTCGGAAAAGAAGCGGAAGAAGGTTGGAAAATGCTTTGGGATGGTAAAACAACCCATGGCTGGAAAGGCGCCAAATTAGATGGTTTCCCCGAATCCGGATGGGAAATAAAAGATGGTATACTATCCGTTTTAGCTTCTGGAGGTGGAGAGTCTGAAGCAGGTGGAGATATTGTTACTACAGATTTATACAGTGATTTTGAATTGAAACTCGATTTTAAAATTACAGAAGTAGCCAATAGTGGCATTAAATATTACGTAGATACCGAAATTAATAAAGGTGCCGGTTCTTCTATCGGCTTAGAATTTCAAATTTTAGATGATAAAAGGCATCATGACGCAAAACTAGGAAACCATGTTGGAAGCAGAACGATAGGCTCGCTATATGATTTAATTCAGGCAGATACCGCTAAAGTTGTACATCCCATAGGACAATGGAATCAAGCGAGAATAGTTTCAAATAAAAACCATGTTGAACATTGGCTGAACAGGAGAAAAGTTTTGGAGTATGAGCGTAAGAGTCCTGAATATTTACAACTTGTTAAGGAAAGTAAATATAAAAAATGGTCCAATTTTGGAGAAGCAGACCAAGGCAGAATTCTTTTACAAGATCACGGTGACTTTGTTTCCTTCAGAAATATTAAGATACGTTCATTAAAAAACTAAATAGTTATGAGTTCAGACAGACGAAGTTTTATAAAAAAAGCAACCCTTGGAGCTGCAGGAGTTACTTTGGGTACTAGTATGAATGCCATGTCGGCTAAAAGCTATGCTAACATTATTGGCGCAAATGATCGTATCAATGTTGCTATCCAAGGCTTAGGAAGGAGATACGGTGGATATATTGAGCCAATTGCCGATAAAAAAAGCAACGTCCGGCTATTGTATCTATGCGACGTTCTCAAGAGTCAAAGAGAAAAAGCAGCTGTCAAATTTGCTGAGCAAATCAAGAACAAACCACTTTTGGAAAATGACATACGCAAGGTTCTGGAAGACAAGGAAGTTGATGCAGTATTTATGGCTACCCCAGACCACTGGCATACACCCGGAGCCATAATGGCCATGCAAGCCGATAAACATGTTTATTTGGAAAAGCCATGTTCGCATAATATGCATGAAAATGAACTGGTAGTGGCGGCTCAGGAGAAGTATAATAAAGTGGTTCAAATGGGCAACCAGCAAAGATCCTCTGCCGAAACAACGGCAATTATAAAGGACATTCATAACGGTGTCATTGGAAAAACATATAGAGCAACTGCTTTTTACATCAATACAAGAGGTGAGGTTCCCTTACCTACTAAAGCAGCTCCGCCGGAAGGATTGGATTGGGATCTTTTTCAAGGGCCTTCCCCAAGAAAAGACTACACACACAATACCTGGGATTATAATTGGCATTGGTATGGCTGGGATTTTGGCACGGCAGAAATGGGCAACAACGCAACACACGAATTAGATGTTGCACGCTGGGCTTTGGGAGTTGAATTACCAGAACACGTTAATGTTAGATCTGGAAAGAACCAATATTTGAATGATGGTTGGGAAATGTATGATTCTATGGAGGCTCGTTTTACATTTTCAGATGGTCAGGTAATTGAATGGGATGGCCAAAGTAGAAATGGCTACAATAAATACGGAAAAGGAAGAGGAACCATTATATACGGTTCTGAAGGTTCTGTTTATGCAGATCGACAAGGTTATGAACTGTTTGATCTAAAAGGGAAATCTATAAAAAGTAGTCAATCCGGTGGTTCAGAAGGAGGACTTGCCCTTGGTGGCGGAGGCAATATGACAACCAGACACGCTGTTAACTTTTTCGAAACTATACGGGGCAAAGAAACATTGACTTCTCCAATACAACAAGGCGCAACCAGTCAGGCCATGACACATTATGCAAATATCGCCTCAAGAATTGGAAAATCTTTTGAAATAGACGCGAATACTGGTCGGATATTTGATCGGGAAGCGATGAATTTATGGTCGCGTACATACGAACCAGGCTGGGAGCCTAAATTGTGATTTTTAACTCATGGAAAGAAGAAAATTTATACTAAATAGTAGTTTACTAACTACGGGCGTATTGGCTGGAACATCCGGACTTTGGGCTGCCGCTAAAGATCTAGGGTCAAATGACCGGATCAATATAGGCGTTATTGGCACAGGAGATAGAGGTGGCGGCATGATCCCTTTATTAAATCAAATTGACGGACTTCATGTAGCTGCCTGTTGTGACGTACTACCGTTTAGGTTGGAAGCAGGCTTAGCAAAAACAGAAGTAAAAACCAAGGGTTACACTGCATACCAAAGTCTATTAAACAATAAAGACATTGATGCTGTATTGATAGCCACCCCCTTTAATACCCATTCTAAAATTGCCATTGATGCTATAGACGCTGGAAAGCACGTGTATTGCGAAAAAACTATGGCCAAGGGTCTTGCAGGTATTGAAGCTTTGGTTCAAAAAGTATCTACAAGCGATACAGTGTTTCAGACAGGGCATCAATACCATAGTTCAAGACTTTATTCTCATGTAGTCGACCTCATAAAAGATGGCGAAATAGGAAAAGTGATTTCATTTGAATGCCAATGGAACAGAAATGGTGATTGGAGACGAAAGGTTTCGGATCCATCCTTAGAACGTGCCATTAATTGGAGAATGTACAGAGAATATTCGGGTGGTTTAACAGCCGAATTAAGTTCTCATCAAATAGACTTTGTTCATTGGGTTTTAGGAGAAAATCCTAATAAAATTATGGGCACAGGAGGTGTAAATTACTGGAAAGACGGTAGGGAAACCTACGATAATATTCATTTGATATACGAATATCCAAGTGGTGTAAAAGCAACCTTTAGATGCCTTACCTCAAATTCATTGGGCGACTATCAAATTAAGGTATTCGGTGATAAAGGAACTATTTTATTAGATTATGACCAGGCATGGGTTTATTATGAAAAAGGAACTGAAAAAGAATTAGGATATGTAGACGGGGTTTCTGGTGCCACAACAAATCATCAGATGCAAGGCAGTGGAATTCCTATTAAAACTTCCCATATCGATCCAACCAGGCAGGCTTTAGTTGATTTTAGAGATAATATAAGAGAAAATAAAACACCCATTTCGAATGTACTCACCGGCGCTAACACCGCCAAAGCTGTTCAATTATCATTGGATGCCATGTACAAGAATGAGATCATATACTGGGATAAATATTAAATCAGCTATCTGGACTGGCATTATAGCAATCTATTTTAAAGGATTGAAGGCCTGAAGTATTTCATATGCTACAAAAGTATCTGTAGCATCTACTACCTTTAATTTTAAGTCTTTGTATTCAATAATTTGACCCTGTGAATAGGTGAAAGTGACCTCTTCTTCAAACGAAAGCTTATTCAATACACCAACAAGTTTTTGATAGCTAAACTTTAGAACATTGCCTTCCATGCCTAAATACTTAAATTCCTTGCGATAGCACTCCCTGCATACCTGAAATTTCTCAACCATCTCTATTTTTTCATTCAATGTATCCTTTTTCATCTTAATCAAATCGCCATCTGGGCTTACCAAAACTGCTATGATGTCATCAGGATCATCTTCATTAATCCCAACCCCTCCATATTTACCGTCAATTAATCTATCATGGGCATAATAAAGATTATAACCATCTTTTGCGCGCCTCAAAGGGTATGTTACTCCTTCTTTATATTTATATGTCAAACTGCGCTTTTTTACTTCAAATGATTCTGTGATTTGAACCTGTACATCTTTGATAACTTCTTTTGACATTGCAACAATTTCACCCACTTCAGCTTTGAGAGGAACGTTGCGTTGCGTTTCCTGCAATTCCCGCTGTTGCGAATATCCTATTTGGTAAAACAGGATCAATACTATACCAAGTAAAATTCTTTGAAATAATTTCATGTTCATCTATGCATAAGGTTAATCATATTGAAGCATAAAAATATAGAATTTATGGTTAAACGGAGCTCATTAATTCTTTGAATAGCTGTGCCGCTATTCTCCGGATAAAAAAAATGCACTATTGGGAAAGTTTAAAAGGACTTTCGTCCATTCTAATGGTTTAAAATAAGGAAAATTAGTGAACTTGATCAGCATCTGTTTTTGACAACTATTTAATCTATTTGAAATGAACCAACCAACTAAACAACTCGGCCCGGTTTCAGGGGCTGAACGAATTGGATCCCTTGATGTACTCAGAGGTGTCGCCCTTCTGGGAATATTATTGATGAACATTACAGGTTTTGGTCTCGATTTTTGGGCCTATGTAGATCCCACAGTGCAAGGCGGCTCAGAAGGTTATAACCTTTATGTCTGGATCATGAACAATATGTTTTTTGAAGGAACTATGAGAGCCATGTTCTCCATGCTCTTTGGGGTAGGGATGGTACTCATGACTTCAAGAATGATTGATAAAGGAGGAGGACTTGAGGTAGCAGATATTTACTATAGAAGAACCATCTGGTTGCTGATATTCGGCGTGATCCATGGGTATCTGATTTTGTGGACCGGAGATATTTTATTTGCCTATGGTCTTTATGGTTTGTTCTTGTTTCCATTTAGGAACACGTCTCCAAAAAAACTGATCATCGCAGCAAGTGTACTTACACTAATTGGAATGGGTTTGGCAAATTATCAATATTCCAAAAACATGAAATATCTGGAGCAATATACTTTGGCTCAGAATTATGAGAATGAGGCTGATATTCCAGACGAAATAAAGAAAGGTAAAGTAGCCTGGGAAGATTTGGTAGCAGAAATGAAACCAACCGAAAAGAAAGTTAGGGAAAACACAGAAAGTATGCATAAGGGCTATTTCGATCTTGTATTATTTCTTGCTCCTATAAATCGGTATATGCAAAGTACCTTTAATTACGACTATAACCCTTGGGATATTTTGGCAATGATGTTCTTGGGAATTGCTTTGTATAAGCTTAGGGTAATCACGGCCGAATTGAGTTATAAATCATACCTGATTATGCTGGTCATCGGATATGGAATTGGCCTTTCGGTAAATTATTATGAGACCATGCTTATATTAAATGGTGATTTCTCAGTTGAGTCATTTCATAAGGCTGGAATCACCTATGCGATAGGGCGAATAGCGGTTTCTTTCGGTCATATTGGCCTGGTCATGATATTTTGCAAGCTAAATATCATCACTGTTTTAAAGAGGTCTCTTGCTGCTGTAGGGCGTATGGCGCTTACCAATTACATCATGCATTCTGTGATTTGCGCCGTTATATTTACAGGGTTAGGTTTCTCAATGTTTGGAAAACTGCAACGATATGAGTTATACTATGTTGTAGTATCCATTTGGATCTTTCAGTTGATCGCAAGCCCTATATGGTTAAGATACTTTAGGTTTGGTCCGTTGGAATGGGTTTGGAGAACCCTTACTTACAAGCAAATACAACCTTTTAAAAAACAAAAATCTGAATAATTTGTCAATGATGGATCAATTGTAAATCATATTGAATTCTTGCATTGCACATAAGAATTGTCGTAAACCTATAAAAGTTTACTTACTTCTTGACATTTTCTCAGCTATTTTCCAACCAATCCAGGCCATGGGAATATATGCGAGTAAAATGTCTATTATAGTAAACCAAGTGGGGCCTGGTAGCATATAGTTTACCATTATTCCTCCTAACAAGAACAAAACTCCTATCCCCAATGAAAATTTCATTTTATGGCTTGCCGCTATTAAACCCGCAACTGCAGCCCCAACCAAGGTGCCTAGAGCATGAGCCAAAAAAGGAAAAATAAAATATTTGGATTCTAAGGTTGGCATAACAGAGGCTAAGGCCTCCATATCATTAGGGTCTATTCCTTCTATCGGAATTAAAGTATGGCCGGTTTGGATAAGGCCCATATTGATGATACTTCCAGCCAGCCAGCCAGCTATGACGGCTAAAATATTTTTAATAATTGGATTCATAACTATTGATAAATGAGATTAATGGTTTTAAACTTTTATTTGGGCTTTCCTCCATGGGGATATGCCCTGCGCCTTTGATAATAACAAGTGTATCATTAGGTAGATCTTTATGAAACTGATATGCTTTTTCAACAGGAATCAATAAATCTTCCTCTCCCCAAAGAACCAGAGTCGGCTGTTCAATATGTTTGATATCAACATAGGTATTCTTATATCTTGGCATGGCAAGCCTGTCAATAAAAGCCTGCCTATTGCCTTTTCTCAGGCTGAGTTCGAAATATCTGTCAACGAGCTCATCTGTTACTTTTGTTTTGTCAGCATAGACATTCTTGACACTTGCTTCCACTATAAAGCGGGGTGAAATAAAAGTAAACAGATTGTTTAAAAAGGGTATCTGAGCAATTTCAAAGGCTATAGGAATGCTTTTTGAAGTCATCGGATAACCCGCCGCATCTATTAATATCAATTTATCGACCATCTCAGGATGTTGTAAAGTAAAATTCCAGGCAATATTTCCGCCTAAAGAATTTCCAGCCAGCCTACATTTTTTAATTTCTAAGGATGACAAAAAGTTTTTAAGAAATTCTACATAATTGTCAATCGAATAATTCCGATCAGGAAATTGTCCTGTAAGTCCGTATCCCGGAAGGTCCATTCTAACGATCCGATAGTCTTTCTTTAATGTATCTGCCCATCCATCAAAAGTGTGTAAACTTGAGCCCGTTCCATGAATGAATACAAGTGGAATTGAATCTGTCATATTTCCCTCATCGCGAAAATGAACATCCATACCATCAACAGCAATAAAAGACGAGGGAGCAGGTGCGTACTTTGACTTTAATTGTTCAATTGGAATATCCCGATACCCAAATAGAACAGCAACCAGTAACGAAAGCAAGACAATTGCTAAAAGAATTTGTTTTATAAGCTTACTAAATCTTTTCATGATTGATCCTTGTTTCATGTATTGCAAATTAAATACGAATGAATGTAAATATAATTATTCACTTGCTATAATCTTTTGAAATAGACGTTCATTTATTCTACAAGTGTAAGGAAATGAATGACTTAAAAATCTTATCAAATATTAATCCAATACGTAAACTTAACAATCAAAGCTCTGTAACCCGGTGAGAAAGGCGTTGTTTTATAATTATCGTTATAGACTACATAGAGATCAGAAAGTGGTCTAAATCGCCATTGTAAGCGCGAGTTAATGCTGAAATCTTCTTCCTGACTATTGAATTGGACAAACGTAGACCAAAACAAATTCTTGGTAAAAGTAAATTCAACCTTCGGGCCCACAAACCAAATCGATTCTGTAGGGTACGGATCAGGAAGATCTATATAATTAACACTCGATCTGATGGAAGCGGTAAAAAATGGTTGTATCCTGAAGCGGAAATCGCTGGTCAACGAATATTTATACCCATTAAAAAACTCACCCACATCTGTTCTAGCAACAAAAGAAAAATCCTTTCTGTTGTCAGATTCAAAAGTGAAATCGAATTTGCTATAGTTGTATTCACTAAAAGCAGGTAAGGGTTCTCCGTTATCAGAACCGGTAGGGTCAAAATCTTCTAACAAATAAGTATAGCGATGATTGAGCGCCATTTCTATTTTACTTTGATTTCTGAAGGCAATTTGGTATTCGAGGTCAACCATACCATCCGTATATTTAAAATCAAGCTCAGGACTCCAGGTAGAAGAACCTCTTAGTTCAATAGTATGCGTATTTATCTTTGATTTTGCCGGATAAAATATTCTGGTTGCAGCAGGATCAATGGTTACAATATCGTTTCTTCTGATGAATCCTAAATCAGACTGAAAATCATCTCCAACATAGGTACCTCCTAAATTGAATTTCCAATCTCTGCTGTTATACAATAAAAAACCACCTGAAGACATATCTTTATCACCAGACTCCGGCGTAAAGGATTTGTGTAAATAATACTTTCCTGACCATTTATTGTCTTCACTTCGCAAATTAAAATCCAAACCAACTACCCTATTGAATTCTTCTGCATCTTCTACAAAATCGGCCATTTTGGTAACCTGTCTGTTCACAAAAATAAATCCGATATTCGATCGGCTGAATACTTTTTGCTGAATGGCCACTACGGTATTGTTGTTGGTAGGAATCTCATTGGCTTTATCTTCTGCCGTTTGGATATTCAAAACACCAATACGTAAATTTTTATTGATCTTTCCGCTCAACCTGGCTCCTCCGATGATACTGTTCTCAATATTATCGTCATTAAGATCTGTTGCGATTCCGATCCGCCTTGAAAAAAAAGGATTTGCCGAACTCCCATTTCCAAAATCTGAAAATAAATCTGCATTATCGATAAAAAATTGTCTTTTCTCGGGTAGAAATGCTTCGAAACGAGTCAGGTTAATCACCAATTCATCCACCTCAACTTGGGAAAAATCAGGGTTTATCGTTAAATCAAGATTCAAGCTATTACCAATGGGAATCTTTGCATCTCCTCCCACAGAAAAATCAGTCCCTGTACTACTCGGATCAAATTCTTGTGACACATTTCCCGATACATAGGGAATAACTGCGAACTGCGTTTTCACTTTGTTCAATGGCTTTTCAAAGATCATTTTTCCCATAAAAGCGAGGTTCATGACGATCTGATTTTGAGGTGTATTTGCCCAGGTACTCCATTGATTGGATTGGGTATCAAATCGATAAGAAGTAAATCTCCACTCTGTTTCCTGATCTCTGAATTTGAATGATGCCAAAGGGATCTTCATTTCGGCTATATAATACCCTTTATAGACCTTTGAAACATTTTCCCATTTGACGTCCCAGGTTGATCTGAAATCCTTACGTTCGTTTCCTCCCCCTGAAATCAATGCCTCTCTTTGAACTCCTTCAGGATTAGTTCCGAACATAAAAGCGTTGTTTCCATCCCTATACGTATCGAACATCAAAGTTATATTGTCATTTCCTCTTGCCGAATAATCACGCTTTAACGAAGGAACCACGTAGTCATCACCTTCTATAAAGACTTTTATACCAACATATAAATATTTCTCATCAAACAGCATCTGGATCTCTGTTTGTGAACTGCTCAACAAAGTATCTGTAGGGAAATATTGCCAAAAATCAGTGGCGACTTCTGCTGAACTCCATATGCTCTCATCCAAAGCTCCATCAAGCTTGATCTCTTCTTCGATCCATTTTACGGTCACCTCTTTTTGCTGGGCAAAAGAAATGTGAAAGGTCATAAAAAGAATTATAAAAAAAACGTACTTCATTAATATAAACTTTGTCTTCAATCTAGCTGATCTTAGAGACTTTAAAAGCGAAGGTCACTATACTTAATCAACTTGCTATAATTAAGTTCAGCCAATGCAAGATGGTAAAAAAAAATAAATTAGAAGTGAATAAAATTGGAATAAAACAAGGTATTCCCTCAGTTGCGAGGGGCTGATTTTTCATTTATAAATAAAGCTCTTTATAGAAAGGCTAACAGTACCTAATTCTATTTCATGTAGTTACCAACACATGTTCATCCAAAAAAGTTAATCCTCATCCAAAATTCCATGTCCTCCAACCATATATTTTCATATTCTCAAAATAATGTTAATTTTTTACCATATTCTTTTTTATGACAGTTCATTTAATTAAGTTTACAAATAAGTATATTGCTTTAATTAAAAAAAAATAAGAAGATGCTAAAAAAGATCGTTTTATTTCTCATGCTCGTAATGACATTTGGAGTCGTTATGGCTCAGACAACTACCAATGAGATTGAGTCAAAATGGGAAGATGTAGTAGTTGTTTATGACCTGAGCGAAGTAGCTGATAATGTGAATGGTAAAAAAATGACTGAAACCATTCGTACCAGTCTTAATTTTGGTACCAAATCAAAGGTCAAGAAAAATTGTCTGAAGCAATTAAAAAAGCAGGCAGCCAGAAACGGCTACTCAGTTCTTTATATAGACGAAGAAGCTTCCACAGATAAAAGATTCAATAAAAGAGGCATTGAAGTCACTTTGGTAGGTCGAGCGTTTAAAAGTTAAAGCTGTCAAAAGAAGAAGGTAATTGTATATAATTTCCATTAGAGTGCAGTAATATTAAAGGTTTTAGAAAGAGAATTCCTAAGAAGAGAAATTCCTTAATTGCTTTTATGTTTTTTTTAGTATCTTATAGCTTCTTTAAAAGCCCATAGGATGCATCTACCTTACAGACTGGAAATAGCCCTTCAAAAACTATACACTGCGTTTTATAATGACCAATTGGATCCTGAGAATTGTTGCCATTGTGCGGTTGGTAATATTTGTGATAATGTTGACGCCTGGAAACACTTTACGGATATTCATGGCTCTGTAAAACTGAATTACCTGGGCCGATTACATGAAACTTTAGGCAAAAGAATCAATGGCTATTCGCCTCTTGAATTACTCTCAATAGAAGCAGTATTTTTAAAAGCATGCGGTTATACCCTTACTTCCAGAAACAGATTGCTCAAACCGGCCCCTGTCATTGATAAAGAAATCATGTTCAAAGGTCTTTGTGCCGGGGTTGACTATCTCTGCAGACTATGGTGTTGAAAATGTAATGGAACAGTACAGAAAGTTTGATTGGACTACTGATTGGAAAAGAAACGTGGTAAGACAATCGTAATTGAATAAATGCTGCAATGCTACAATTCGGATGTCTTGTCCTGAAATAGGGTTATTCAATTTGAATTTCGAATATCGAACAAGGAACTCGGAATTTCGAAGTATGGACAACCCCTACCTCCGGCAGGCACACTTTTAACCCTTACTTAAGACTTAACCCTTAAAACCTTTAGCCTTTCGCTTTCAACAAAGCATTCTGCTCTTCCATCAGGTTCGTAAGTTTGCTCAGCAATTCAATATTCTTTGGTGTTTCGACAGTTACATCTTTCGTGTCTTCTGCTTTTTTAATGAGTCGGTTCATAAATTTAACGACTACAAAAATGGTAAAACCGATGATAAAAAAATCAATTGCGGCTTCAAACAAAGCACCATAGCCAATCGCGACTTCGGCCTTTAGTTCGCTACCATCAACAGCAAGTATCGGATCTTTTAACACAATTCTTCGGTCCGCCATATTTATATTACCTGAAAGCAATGATAATGGCGGTAACATGACCTTTTTTACCAGTACATCGATCACTTTGTTAAATGCAGCTCCAATGATAATACCAATGGCCATATCCATCATATTTCCTTTAACTGCGAAATCTTTAAATTCTTTAAATAGTTTCATTATCTGTCATTTTATAAGTCGGCAAAGATATTTGTAAAAAGCCACAGTTCAAAACCGACTTTGGAATTTAAACAGTCTTAGCAATTCCGTACCTTTGCGCCTTCAAATTTTATCAACATGGATTTTCAGACCGCTTATCAAAAAGCCATCTCCTTTGCCGGAGACAAACACACAGACCAGTATATACCTGGGTCAGAAAGCAGTTATATGGTTCATTTATCAAATGTGGCCATGGAAACGATGATCGCCGCCGGGCATACAAATGATTTTGATTTGAACTTTGCAGTACAAGTGGCTCTATTACACGATGTTTTGGAAGATACCCCCTGCACCTTTGAAGAATTGCAGGTAGCCTTTGGAATTAAAATCGCAGATGGGGTTTTGGCCCTTTCAAAGAATGAAGCCCTGGAAACTGAGGCTCAAATTCCTGATAGCCTGGTACGGATCAAATTGCTACCTAAAGAAATATGGACGGTAAAACTGGCCGATAGAACCTCTAATATGCAAGCACCTCCCAAGCATTGGGACAATAATAAAAGGATGGGCTATTTATCAATGGCAAGAATCATTCTATGCGAACTTAAAGGCGGAAATACCTATCTCGAAAAAAGGTTAGAAGAAAAAATTATCGCTTATGATCAGTACATCTACTAAAACATGTTATGATCAAATGAGAAAATTTTTAATTTCTTTAAGGACGTACTCCCTAAGCTAAGATTCCTTCAATTTTTTAACTATTAAGCCTGCATGCCTTCGTTCCTGCATGCCGGAGTCATGTAACATTTCAGTCTAAAAAGCGTCAGGTTATTGTACTTATTATATCATTCAAACCGATCAAGCATGACCGAACTTATCAAAACAAAAAGAATTAATAGTATAGATGCGCTAAGAGGTTTTGCGCTTGCCGGGGTTGTACTCGTGCATATGGTTGAACAATATATTGCTGGGCCATCGCCTGAAGGTTTTATGGAAGGGGTCAACGGTCTTCCTGATCAAATTATACAAGGACTGTTGCAGTTCTTTTTTTCTGGCAAATTTTTTGCTCTTTTTTCGATTCTATTCGGGCTGAGTTTTACTATCCAAATGCAATCAGCGGAGAAAAAAAATGTTGCATTCGGAGGGCGGTTTATTTGGAGAGCGGTACTTCTTTTTGTGATAGGATATATACATCAGTTATTTTACCGAGGGGATATTCTGACCATTTACGCAGTTTTGGCACCGTTTCTTATTCCTTTCTACAGAATTTCAACCAAATGGATACTGATCACAGCCGGGTTCATTTTTCTTGGTATTCCAAGATTCATCGCCTTTTTTATTTTTGGTGGGGAAAGCATCACGGGTATACATCCCATGATGGATATCAATAATGAACAGGTACTGGCCTATTTTGAAACAATCCAACATGGAAGCCTTCTGGAAGTATTTAAAGCCAACGCAGTTTACGGAATGCTTACTAAAATAGATTTTCAAATGTCAATATTTGGCCGGTTTTATTACACTTTTGGTTACTTTTTAATTGGCTTATGGTTGGGCAGAACTGGTGTTTTTAAAAATATTGCATCCCATGCCAAAACGATCAAAAATTTTATGTTATGGGCCATTGCAGGTATGCTCGTTTCTATTGTAATCACCTTTGCCACTTTTGCTATGATTTCTCAACCCATTGACAATGCATCTTGGCAGTTCGCGCTGGGTATGAACTTTCTGGACTGGGTCAATATTTGTATGACCACCATTATCTTATGTGGGTTCCTGCTACTGTATCAAAGAGATGTTTGGGGAAAAAGACTATCCTTCTTTGCGCCCTATGGCAGGATGGCGCTGACAAATTATTTACTGCAATCTGTAATAGGTACGTTTATCTTCTTTGGATGGGGTTTGGGCTATTTAGGTCAGATCAGATTTTCTTTTCTGTTTATGATGGCTATTGTACTTATTGTAATTCAAACTGTTCTCAGTAAATTTTGGCTTAAAACCTTTATTTATGGACCTCTTGAATGGCTATGGCGAAGTGGAACTTATATGAAATGGCAACCATTACTAAGGAAGGATATATAAACAAATGTATCGCCTGAAATGGATTGAACACAAGTCAATGATGAACTAAATCATTAATGATTCTGGTTAATTATAATACATTTGTGACAATTTAATATTAATTTAATAAACTACATTCTTCTACATTTGAATGTACATTTAAAAGAATAACACAAAAAGTATTTACAATGAAAAAGCTGATTGCCCTGAGCACGTTTGTCCTACTGTTTGCTTATGCCTGCGATTCAAAAAAAGGTGCGAAAATTTCTGATCAAATTAGAATTAATCAAATTGGATTTTATCCGAATTCAGTAAAACAATTCACCATCGTAGATTCGAAAGCTACTTCATTTAAATTGGTAGATGGCTATAAAAATAAAGTGTATTCAGGCAAACTGGTTGATCAGGGAACTTGGGAAGCTTCGGGAGAAAAGGTAAAACTGGGAGATTTTTCTTCCTTTTCTGCTCCTGGGGCATATTATGTTGTCGTTGACGACACCATTGCTTCCTATCCTTTTAAAATTAAAAAAGATCTGTATAGATCGGCTTTAGCAGCAGCTATTAAAAGTTATTATTTTCAAAGAGCCTCCATGCCAATTGAAGAGGAATACGGAGACATTTATGAAAGAAAAGCAGGGCATCCGGATGACAAATGCTTATTTCATACCTCATCAGGAAGAACTGAAGGAACTTTGAATTCTCCTGGCGGCTGGTATGATGCGGGTGATTATGGAAAATATATCGTAAATGCATCCCTCTCCTCGGGTCAAATGATGTTGTTACTTGAACAATATCCAGACATGATGAAAAATATGGCTCTTAACATTCCTGAATCCGGAAATGGAATAGTTGATCTATGGGACGAATTAAAATATGAACTTGGTTGGATCCTGACCATGCAGGATGACGATGGTGGGGTGTTTTTCAAACTAACAGCCAAAGGATTTGGAGGTTTTATCATGCCTGAAGACTATGACCTTGATCGTTATATTATCGGTAAAGGAACCGCATCTACGCTTGATTTTGCAGCAGTATTGGCACAGGCATCAAGATTATACAAAGGAATAGACCCAGATTGGTCGGCCACAGCATTGGAGGCTTCGAAAAAGGCTTTTGTCTGGGCAGAACAAAATGACAATATCGATTTTAAAAATCCTGAAGACATCAGTACTGGTCAATACGGAGATGATGATTTTTCGGATGATTTTTTCTGGGCGGCTTCAGAATTATACTTGGCAACAAAGGAAGATCAGTATAAAGTCGCTATGAAAACATATCAACAGGAATACAAACACCAACTAGCCGATAGCTGGAAGAATTTTGTACGAAACGTGGGCTTTCATTCCTTACTGGAGAACAGGGATCAGCTGGATGAAGAAATGGCTAATTCACTTGTTAAGGGTCATACGGCTCTCGCTGATGACATACTTAATAAGATAGACCAAAACCCATATAGAATTGCTTTAGACAATTATGAATGGGGATCAAACAGTGACATTCTGAACCAGGCGTATATTTTATGTGTGGCACACAGATTGACAGGTGATGAAAAATACCTCTTTGGTGCAGAACAAATCACCGATTATATTTTCGGTAAAAATGCCACAGGATATACTTTCTTAACTGGTTTTGGTGCCAAACGGGTAATGTTTCCGCACCACAGACCAAGTGGTGCCGATAGTATAGCAGATCCAGTACCTGGCTTTATTGTAGGCGGTCCGAATAATGACCGTCAAGATGCACATGAAGTGGAATACACTTCTGAGTTTCCGGCAAAAGCTTATATGGATGTTGAGGCAAGTTTCGCCTCCAATGAAGTTTGCATCAATTGGAATGCCCCTGCAGTATATGTATTCGGTTACTTGCAACAAGCAAGAAAATAGATCGCCAAAAAACCTTATTTTTGACAGCAGTTAGCTTTAACTGTTGTTTTTATGGATAAATTTCGACCTTTAATAGATTATATAAACCGCATAGTTACGCTTACGGAAGAAGAAGAGCAACAACTCAGCTCACTACTTTCTTATCGGAAACTATTAAAAGGTCAATATTTTTTGCAACAGGGAGATGTTTGTAAGTTCAGCGGATTTGTAATTAAAGGTTGTACCAAAACTTTTTATGTTGATGATGAAGGGCAGGAACATGTAGTCATGTTCTCAATTGAGGATTGGTGGACCTCCGACATGGGTAGTTATATTACCCAAAAGCCAGCTGATTTCAATGTTCAATGCCTGGAAAACACCGAACTTATTCATTTTTCCTATGAAAATCAGGAGCAAATGCTACGGGAGATCCCAAAACTAGAGCGATTTTTCAGGATCATTATCGAAAGGGCTTTTGTAGCTTCTCAAAAAAGAATCGTGAGAAATATGAGTATGAGCGCAAAAGACCGATACCTCTTGTTTCGAAAAGAATACCCTAAAATTGAGCAACGTATACCTCAATACCTGATCGCATCTTACCTGGGTATCACCAAAGAATTTTTAAGCAAGATCAAAAGTCATCTCATACTTGAGCAATAACTTATTAATCTAGTTTAACTTCTATTGATAAACTACCTTATTTTAAAGCATCCCAATGTTTTGCATCTTTGTATAGAATTTAAAGAACAAAAAAATGGATACAGGTAAAATAATACAAATAAAGCCTTTGGGGTTTCCCTGGGAGACACAAGACCCATTCTTATTTTGCGCCTACCATAAAGATGAATATCCAAAAGGTGACGCGCATATGGGTATCGCTTCGGAAAACTTAAAAGGAAGAAATATAGGGCAGGACTTTCAGATAAAAGATGGTTTTAGAATGTACCATGGAAGTCATATTCCTGGGTTCCCCTACCATCCTCACAGAGGGTTTGAAACCATTACTATAAATAAAGAAGGATTTGTTGATCATACTGATTCTTTGGGAGCAGCCGGTCGTTTTGGTGCAGGAGACGTACAATGGATGACTGCAGGAAAAGGAATCCAGCATTCTGAAATGTTCCCGCTACTTGATCAAAACAAGGATAATACTTTGGAAATTTTCCAGGTATGGTTGAATTTACCAAAGGCCAGCAAATTTGTTGAGCCCCATTTTAAAATGCTTTGGGATGATATGGTTCCTGAAGTAACATATACTGAGGATGATAAAACAACAACCGTCAATGTAATAGCCGGACAACTAAATAATATAAAGGCTCCAAAGCCTACACCCGACTCCTGGGCAGCAAATGCTGACAACGGCGTGTCTGTTTTTACTGTAAAGATGGAGGCTGATGCCAGCTGGAAATTACCGGCGACTAATAATAAAGAGATCAACAGGGCCTTGTATTTTTACAGCGGTGATCGATTGATGATCGAAGGGAAAACAGTTGACCACAACCATCTTGTTTACTTAAAATCGGATGAAGATATCTTCTTGAAAAATGGCAATAAAGATGCTTATTTATTGATTCTGGAAGGAAAGCCAATTAATGAGCCCGTTGCCCAATACGGCCCCTTTGTGATGAATACCGAGGCTGAAATACAAGAGGCTTTTTCAGATTACCGTCAGACTCAATTTGGTGGCTGGCCCTGGCCCGATCAGGAACAAGTGCATGACAAAACCAAAGGACGTTTTGCGCTGCATGCAGATGGTACCGAGGAATTAAAATAACGATGCAAAAATGAACACAGATCTAAAACAAGTCAAATATTTATTGCCTGCAACGGAAATAGATATGGGAGGGTTTCCTGTTAAACAGGCCTTACCTACCCAAAAGGTTCAGCAATGGGATCCTTACTTGTTGCTGCATCATGCCAAAGTTAAATTCAGTAATAACAGATTGGCAAAGCATCAGGGAGTTGGTCCTCATCCGCACAGGGGGTTTTCTCCTGTGACTTTTGTGATTGAAGGAGAAGTCCACCATCGCGATAGCTGGGGAAACAATCAAATAGCAAAAAAAGGAGAAGTACAATGGATGCATGCTGGTGCTGGCATTGTCCACAGCGAAAGACCCTCAGAGGCATTGATCGAGAAAGAAGGAAGCCAGGAAATCGTGCAATTATGGATCAACAGTCCGGCAACTAAAAAAATGATTCCTCCTACCTATTCTTATGTACCCGATAAAGTAATGACCTTATTTTTTTCAGCGGATAAAAAAATTACCAATAAACTAATTGCCGGAAACTATGGTAAGTTTTCAGGGAAGGTCATCCCACAATCTGAACTGTTGGTAATCTGGGGAAAAGGAGAGCAAGGCGGAAGGCAACAACTTAATGTTCCTAAAGGATTCAGCAGCATGCTTTACCTTATTAAAGGAGATATTACACTCAAAGGATATGGATTGGTAGAAAAAGAACATCTAGCGATTTTTGATCATGATGGTGAAGTTATTGACATGTCTTTTAGAACAAAGGGTCAGTTTCTATTGCTTTGTGGAAAACCCATAGATGAGGTTGTTACGCAAAGCGGTCCATATGTAATGAATACACAAACCGAAATACTACAAGCCATGCGTGATTACCAGATGGGTAAATTTGGTGTCTTAATTGAAGAAGATTGACCTAGATTATTTTAAAAACTAAAAAAAGCGGAGACATTAATTATCTCCGCTTTTTTTGAATAAATGTTAATCTAGATTAATATCATTTAATAAACTGTCTTATTTTCTATCATACCTACCTACCCCATCTTTGCAGTGTTCATTCAAAGAAAGAAAAATGAAATTGTTGATTGAGAAGGTAAGCGATCTTAACGATCTGATCATGCAGGGAGAAGCACAGGAAGCTTTTGAGAAATTCTATCACGAAGATGTTGTGATGCAATTTAACGATGAGAAGCCTGTAAAAGGTAAAGAAGCCATCAGAAAATTAAAGGAAACTGAATTAAACGACATCATTGAGTTTAAGAGTGCAAAACCTTTAAAAGTAACTATCGGGGAACAAACAACCATGGTAGAGTGGGAGTTTAATGATCAACACAGGGTATATGGCGAAAGAAATTATACACAGGTAGCTGTTCAAGATTGGAAACAGGGACTGATTATTAAAGAAAAAATGTATTGCGGAAATAAACAACTATAAATTTTTAACAACAGTAAAAGAATAAGATGGTTTGAGCAGAAAAATTATGTAATCAAATCTAAATCAAGAATAAAGATAAACACAAGTATATAAAAACAATAGTATGAGAAATACAATATTTAACAACAGTAAAAGAGTAAGATGGTCAGCGTACAGAAATTATGCCCTCCAATCTTAATTGAGGAAAAACCTAAACACAAAAAAAAATGAGAACTACACTATTTAATAACAGTAAAAGAGTAAGGTGGTCAGCGTACAGAAAGTATGCCCTCCAATCTTAATCAAGAATAAACCTACTCACAGCAATATAAAAACAATAATCAAAACTAGAATTTTTAATCAATTTAAATTAATACACATGAAAAATAGAGTACAAACAATAGTAGTAGCGTTGATCATTGCTACAATCACCTTTGCTTTCACAACTATAGAAGATGGAAAAAAAGAGATAAAAGTTGAATCAAGTTCAGTAACCTGGAAAGGATATAAGGTAACTGGTTCACATATGGGGAGCATTGCATTAAAACAAGGATCACTTGACTTTAAAGATGGAAAACTTGTAGGTGGTGAATTCACTATAGACATGGGAACCATTGAAAATACTGATATGGAAGGTGAATATAAAGCTAAACTTGAAGGTCATTTAAAATCTGATGACTTCTTTGGAGTTGCAACATACCCAACTGCTAAGCTTGTTTTTAATAAAGTAAAAAGCACTGGTAAGAATTCATATGAGGTTACAGGAAAACTAACCATCAAAGATAAGACCAACCCTGTTACATTTGACATGTCAATCTATGGAAATAAGGCGACAGCTAATGTAAAGATAGACAGAACGGAGTTTGGTGTAAGATATGGTTCAGCCAGTTTCTTCGATGACTTGCAAGACAAGGCTATATATGACGAATTCGATCTTATCACAGATCTTGAATTTTAACACCCAATAAAAATTGAATTAAAAAAGACCGCTGACCCCCAGCGGTCTTTTTTATTTTAAATGGGTGAATTATGATGCGCTGAAGCCAAACCTACTGATTGAAAACAAAACCCCCTTAAACTACATTTGTTTTCTATTCATTTTTACCTACCTTTAGCTTATCAAGCCCAAAATACTTAACCGTGAAACCATACCTCGTTATTATCAACAGCAGAACATGGATCGCGCTTTTCATATCGATCTTAACCCCCTATATATGTTTCACCTATAACATTAATTTTGATATGGATCTAACACTGATTAGTATCGCCATGATATTTCCGCTCGTGTTTACAATCCGTGGATCATTTAGAAGAAGAGAAAAGGCATTGGAGCACTTGAGTGAGTTTCGAGGAACGATGAAAACACTTGACTATTTCTTTAGGAGTAATCTTAAACTTACGGATGAAGACCATAATGAAATAACAGAAATTCTTCTCAAGATCAGTAATAATCTTATGAGTCAATTAAAAAGTAATAGCCATAAAACTGCAAAACTTGATGGTAATATTGATGAGCTTTATGATTTTATTCAACTACATAGACAATCTATTCCCGGAAAACGAGAAGAGAAAATATATAGGTTGATGCAAGACTTACACGAAACTATCGAGAATGTTCACGCCATAAACATTCACCGAACTCCTATCAGTTTAAAAGCCTATTGCCTTATATTCATTTATATCTTTCCATTGATCTATGCTCCGGCAATAATCTATAAGGTTGGCCCTGACCATAGTACATGGATCACTTATTTTATTGTAGTTCTCAGTCAATTTATTTTAATTTCACTGTATAATATCCAAAATCAACTGGAATATCCATTTGATGATAAAGGAATGGATGACATCCAGTTAGAAAACTTCAAAATTGATAGATAAAACAGCACTTAAAACAGTCTAAAATTCAAATTGCAGCTTAGTAATTTGATTTTTTTTTGAATTATCCTCCCCTTTTACTTCCAAATTTTCAATAAAATTATTTTTTTTGTTTTTTTTAACACTTATTTAAAGTATTGTTTTTCATTACTTTAAATAATTTTAATGTGAATATATTGTTAAAATAGTACTTTGTTTAACATAGTACTGTAACATCTTTGAAGAT